>Ga0070682_100002436_pt1 | contig 10291 bp, 10 predicted proteins | sample KBSC63LmetaG_FD_64668 | JGI IMG/M metagenome (GOLD analysis project Ga0070682, IMG submission 64668) | Corn rhizosphere microbial communities from Kellogg Biological Station, Michigan, USA - KBS C6-3L metaG | ecosystem: Host-associated > Plants > Roots > Rhizosphere | place: USA: Michigan... | reverse complement strand
GGCAGGAACGGGCAAGATCCGCCTCGACCCGGGAGCCGGACGCGATGTCGTATGTCATCCACGCTGGAGAGAGCCTGGCGCACGCGTTGAAGCGTGTCGGTCGGGCCGAGCTACGCAAGGGCCGCAAGGCGCTCGACGACGGGGCGCCGCGCTTGACGGCCGCCGAAAACGCGCACGCCTTGCGGCTGGCGACGAAGAAGGTCCGCGCCATCGCCCGCCTGGTCGAACCGGTGGTCGGACGCAAGGCGCGCCAGGCCAATCGCGCGCTGGGCGCATGCGCGGACGTATTGGCGCCGGTGCGCGACGCTGATGCAGCCGTGCGGACGTTCGAGAAGGTTCGCGCCGTTCTGCCCGTGAAGATGCGCTCTGCCACCAACCCCGTCCGCGCTGCCCTGGCCGAGCGGCTGCGGCACGAGGCGCAGGCGATGGATCCGACCGGCGACGGAAACCGACCGCTGCGCAAGCTCCGGCGCGCGCTGCACCACCAGCAGGACCGCGTCGCCGAGTGGGCGCCGGGGAGCAAGGGCCAGGGTGGCCGCTCGAAGAATCGCTGGACCACGGCAGGGCCGGGGCTGGAGGCCGGGTACCGTCGCGCGCGCAAGGCCATGCACCGCGCCTACCGCGAACCCAGCGGCGACACCTTCCATGCGTGGCGCCGGGCCGTGAAGGCGCATCGCTACCAGATCCGATTGCTGTCGCCCTGGGCCCCCGACGAGTTGACCCCGCGCGCCGACGAGCTGGGCCGCCTGGCGGAATTGCTGGGCGACGAGCACGACCTGACGATGCTGCGCCGGACGCTGCGGGCGAATCGGTCCTGGTTCGGCGAGGAAGCGGACACCTACTACGAGGTCATCCGGCGCATCGATCAGCAGCGGCGCGAGAAGCGCCTGCGCGCGTTGCCGGCCGGCGAGAAGCTGTTCGCCGAGCGTCCGCGCGCGCTGGCGCGGCGGATGCGGCGGCATTTCCGCGAATTTCGGCGCAGGTCTGCGCCTGCGCCGCGGGCCCAAGCCGCGTGACGGACGCCGCGGGCGCCGGCTCCCTCCGGGGGGCGGGCGCCGCGCCGGACGTGACGCGACTCCTTGACACGGCGGGAGGGGCCCGCAAGTTGTCCGGGCCTTGTCGGCGCCGTCCCACGATCTCATGCCGCCCGTCCTGATCGCGGGCGCCGGACCCTCGGGCCTGGCCCTGGCGCTGTGGCTGGCGCGCGCCGGCGTCCGTCCCCGCATCATCGAACGAGAGACGGCGCGCCCGAACACGTCGCGCGCCATCGCCGTGCAGGCCAGGACGCTGGAGTTCTACCGCCAGCTTGGCATCGCCGACGAGGTGATCGGGCAGGGGTTACGCCTGGAGGCGCTGAACTTCTGGGTCGACGGAAAGCGGGTCACCCGTTTGCCATTCGGCGACCTGGCGCGCGGGAAGAGCCCCTATCCGTTCATCCTCATGCTCTCGCAAGCCCAGCACGAGCGGCTGCTGGAGGAGGCGCTGGCGCGCGCCGGCGTGACGGTCGAGCGCGGCGTGACCTTGGAGAGCTTCGAGCTGGCGAGAGAGGGCGTGCGCGCGCAGCTCGCGCTGCCCGGCGGCGGGCACGAGCGGTGTGAGGCCCGGTATCTGGCAGGCTGTGACGGCGCCCGCTCGGTGGTGCGGCACGGCCTGAACGCGGCGTTCCCCGGCGGCACCTACGCCCACCTGTTCTACGTGGCCGATCTGGACGCCCGTGGCCCCGGCGCCGACGGCGAGCTGCACGTGGCGCTGGACGACGCAGGCTTCCTGGCGGCCTTCCCGCTGCGGGGCGACGGTGGCGCGCCCGCGGGCGAGGGCCGGGTGCGGCTCATCGGCACCGTCCGCACCGGGCCAGCCGAAGGCACTACCACCGACAGCGCGGCCTCGTTCGGCTGGGACGACGTCGACAAGGCGGCGCTGGCGCGCGTCGGCGTGACGGTGCGCAACGTCCGCTGGTTCTCCACCTACCGCGTCCACCATCGCGTGGTGGACCGCTTTCGCGACGGACCGGTGTTCCTGGTGGGCGACGCCGCCCACATTCACAGCCCCGTCGGGGGGCAGGGCATGAACACCGGGATCGGCGACGCCGTGAACCTGGCCTGGAAGCTGGCCGAGGTGGTGCAGGGGCGCGCGCCGGCGTCGCTGCTGGACAGCTACGCGCCCGAGCGCCGGGGCTTCGCCACGCGGCTGGTGGCGACGACCGACCGCCTGTTCCAGATCGCCACGCGCGACGGTGGGCTGGCCCGCTGGGTGCGCACGCGCGTGGTCCCGAACGTGGTACCGCGGCTGTTCGATACCGGGCGCGGGCGCGACTACCTGTTCTCCACCGTGTCGCAGACACGGATCCAGTACCGGGCCAGCGCGCTGTCTCAGGGGCACGCGGGCGCGCTGCGCGCTGGAGATCGCTGGCCCTGGATCTCCGCCAGCGCGGGCGCCGACGACAGCTTCGCGGCCCTGGCGCAGCGGCGCTGGCAGGGGTTCGCCTGGGGGCCCGCGTCGGCGGCGCTGAACGACGTGCGCGCCGTGTGCGCCCGCCGGAACGTGCCGGTGCAGCTTCTGCCCTGGCCGGCAGAGGCCGAGGCGGCGAACCTGGAGCAAGGCGCGTTCTACCTGGTGCGGCCCGATGGCTACCTGGGCTTCGTCGACGCGCGGCCGCACCCGGACGCCGTGGACGCTTACCTGGCTCGCCACTGCACGCCCGCGGGTTGATCTGCGGCCCGGGGTTTCAACGTGCTGGAACGAACGCAAGCTTCGGTGAGGAGCTTCCAGAAAGGAACCTGGTCATGCCGGAAGAAAAGACGTTGGAGCGAGCCCATCGGGACGAAGAAGAGGGCAAGGCGCCCAGCACGCAGGCTGGCGAGTTCGTCCGCGAGGAGATCGATCACGTTCGGGAGGGCAAGCACGGCGCTCGCTCGACCAAGCAGGCGATCGCCATCGGCCTGTCCAAGGCGCGGCGGGCGGGCGTGAAGCTGGGGGCGCCAAAGAAGGGAACGCAGTCCACGGCCGTGCGCAAGCGCGCCACCCGGGACCTGCGCAAGGGCGCCCGCCCCGCCAAGGCGCCGTCGCGCACCCGCTCGCGCGCGACGAAGAGCGCGTTGAAGCGCGAGGGGCACGGGGCGGCTTCGAAGGCCTCCCTGTCCCGGCAGGCGCGCACCTCTGCCAGCAAGCGCGGCGCTACCGCGCGCAAGGCCGCGGGGCGCAAGGCGGCGTCGACGCGGAAGGCGACAGCCAAGCGCAAGGCGTCGCCGACCCGGAAGGCGTCGCCGACTCGCAAGGCGTCGCCTACCCGGAAGACGACAGCTACGCGCAAGCGCTCCCGGGCGCGCTGACGCCGCCGCCCCTTGCCGGCGTGTCGGGCAGCGACGCCCTCTGTCGTGATGATACGATTTCAGTCGCCTGGCGTGGCTGCGCCGCGTGCAGCGAAGATGAAGCCAACCTCGAACCAATCTGTCGAGCCAGAGAACACCGCCGCCCGGGTGGCGCTGTGGCGTGCCCTGCATGTCGAGCTCGATGCGCCGCCGCACGTGTTCGAGGATCGCGTCGGTCTTGCCCTGGTCGCGCCCGGGCCGGGCTGGCAGCAGCGCCCGGACATGAGCCCGTTCACGCGCCCCTTCCGGGCGTCCATCGTCGCGCGTGCCCGCTGCGTCGAGGATCTGGTCGCCGAGCGCATAGACGCCGGCGTCGGGCAGTACGTCATCCTGGGCGCCGGCCTGGACACCTTCGTGCAGCGACGTCCCGCGCTGGCTTCGCGGGTGACCGTGTTCGAGGTCGACCAGCCCGGCCCGCAGGAGTGGAAGCGGCGGCGCTTGCTGGAGCTGGGGCTGGACGTTCCGGCGGGCCTGCGCTTCGTGCCGGTCGACTTCGAGGTGGACGACGTCTGGCAGCGGCTGCGGCAAGCGGGGTTCGACGCGAAGGCGCCAGCCGTGGTGGCATCGACCGGCGTCAGCATGTACCTGACCAGGGACGCCGTGGCCGCGACGCTGCGACAGTGCGCGGCGCTGGCGCCCGGGTCAACGCTGGCGATGACGTTCATGCTGCCCATCGAGCTGACGGACCCCGAGGTGCGGCCCGGCATCGAGCGCGCGGCGGCGGGGGCGCGCGCCAGCGGGACGCCGTTCCTCAGCTTCTTCACGCCCGACGAGATGCTGGCGCTGGCGCGGGCGTCGGGGTTCCGCGAGGTGAGCCACGTCTCGGCCGAGGCGCTGGCCCAGCGCTACTTCGCCGGCCGCGCCGATGGGCTGCGCCCGCCGCGTAACTCGGAAGAGTTCCTGATCGCCGCGACGTAGGCGTCGTGTCCCGCCGTCAGGCGCGCGGCAGCTGGCGGCGCACGCGCCACACGATGGCCAGCGGGATCAGCTCGACCAGCGCCGCCGTACGAAAGGCCGGCCCGACGTCGTGAAAGGCGTCCAGCATCAGCCCGGTCGCGTGATACCCGATCAGGCTGCCCACACCCAGCATGGCCGCCAGGTACAGCGCCTGGCCGGTGGCCCGCACCGGCGGGGGGACGATCTCGTTCAGCAGCGCGATCCCCGTGATCCAGAACAGGCCGAACGTCAGGCCGTGCAACGACTGCAGCGCCACCATCCAGAAGGCGGACGCCACCCAGGACACCAGGGCCCAGCGCAGCACGGTGGCGGCGAACGCCACGCACAGCAAGGTCTCCAGCCGGAAGGCGCGGCGCAGGTCCGCGAACCAGAACATGACCGCGCCCTCGGCGATGACACCGACCGCGAAGGCGGCCCCGCCCACCACCGGCGACAGATGCCGGTTGCGCAGCAGCAGGCCGAAGAACACGTTGTAAGGCGCCAGCGCCATCCAGTGCAGGCCTGCCAGCAACAGCAGCAGGCGGAAGCGTCGGTCGCGCCACAGCGCCGCCACGTCGCGCAGGTGGGGCTTGGCCCGGTGGGCCGCCGGGTTCCGCCGGATCGCGAACGACGTCGTCCCGGCGGCGCACAGCCCCGCCATCATCATCAGCGGCACCAGCGGGTCGCCCGGGCGGCTGCCCCGTGCCGTCAGCACGACGCCCCCCAGCGCCGCCGCCACCAGGAAGCCGAACGAGCCCCACATCCGCACGCGTCCGTAACCGCGCCCCTGCGGTGACGACGCCACCGCCAGCGTGTCCACCACCGGGCCGATGCCCACGTTGAACAGCGCGAACAGCGCATACGCCGGCAGCGCCGTGCGGAAGCTGGTGGCCCGCGCCAGCAGGGCAATGCCCAGGGCGCCCCCGAACGAGGCGACGCGCAGCACGCGATCGTGTCGGTGCGTGCGATCCGCGATCCAGGCCCACCCCAGCGGTACGCCCAGGTTGCAGATGGGGATCAGCGAGAGCACGGTCGCGATCTCGGTGCCGGACAGCCCCAGATCGCTGAGGTACGGGGACAGGTAAGGGGTGGAGATCCCGACCGAGATGAAGGCGCACACGTAGAACAGCGCCAGCAGCCGCGTCGACGTGGCGGGCGCCGTCACCGGCAGACCGGCGGCCGGCGGCGTGCTGGACGAGGCGGCCGTGGTCACCGCGAAACCTCGCCTCCGCGAGCGATGCTGACCACGGTGCGGCTCACGCGCGCCAGCGCTGCGGCGTCGTGCGCATCGTGGTCACGCCCAGCAGCTCACACCACGCCTCGAACTCGGGCCGCGGGACGCCTTGAAAGCGCAGCTCATCGAAGGATTCGGCCAGTGGGACCGTCTCGACCAGCGTGGCCAGGGTCCGGTACAGCACGGCGTCCTGGCGGTGCGCCGCCAGCGTGGTGGCCAGCTGCAACGCGCCCCGCGGTTTCACCTTCCACTGGTGCGCGTGCTCGGGGATGTTCTCCAGGTGCTCGTAGGCGCCCAGCAGCAGGCCGGCGCCCTTCTCGCCGAAGCCAGGCAGGCCGGGGATGCCGTCCGCGCTGTCGCCGGTCAGGGCCAGGAAGTCGGGCATGCTGCGCGGGGCGAAGCCGCGCAGGACCCGGAACGCCGGCTCGTCGGTCACCTTGCGCTGGCGGCGATCGACCTGCACCACGCGATCGCCGCGCAGGCACTGTCCCAGATCTTTGTCGGGGGTCATGATGCGGACCTGTTCGGCCGCCTCGCCGTAGCGCGCGGCCGCCGTGGCCAGCGCGTCATCGGCCTCGTACTGGTTCATGGACCAGACGACCACGCCCAGGGCGCGCACGGCGGCCTCGACCGTATCGAACTGCGCGTGCAGCTCGGGCGGCACGCCTTCGTCGCTCTTGTAGAACGGGAACAGGTCGTTGCGGAACGAACGGATGGGGTTGTCGAAGGCGACGGCCAGGTGCGTGACCGCCTCGTCGCGGTCGTGCAGCAGGGCCAGCAGCGACGAGACCACGCCCACGGTGGCCTTGGCGTCCCAGCCGGCGGGCGCGCGGTGCCCCGGCCGCGGCGAGAAATGGGCCCGGTAAAGCTCGTAAGTACCGTCGACGACGTGCAACCGCACGGACCGACTATAGCCGGTCGTGCGCGATCAGCGCGGGGAGGAAGAGCCCGCGGTGGCCCGCAACAGCGCGGTGATCTCCCCCCAGGCCTCGGGTTGATGGCCAACCAGCAGGTGGCCCCCGTCGGGGTAGCCGACGAAGCGGGCGTGGGGGATGCGCGCCGCGGCCGCCCGCGCGCCGGCGAACGTGCCGTAGCCGTCGTCCTGGGCGCTGATCGCGACCGTCGGCGCGGCGACTCGCTCGACGGGGAAACCGGCCAGGGACGACAGCACCCGGGCGTCGTTCAGCAGGCCCAGGCGCCGTGGGCTGACCGGAAGAATGCTGTCCAGCATCGCGGCCACCCGGGCTTGCTCGCTGGCTGATGCGCGGTCGACCGCGGCCGGCGGCGTGCCCAGGATGCCGCGAACGAACAGGCGGCGGGCGACCTTCGCCCCCGCCCAGAACAGAAAATCCGAGCGCAGAGCGGTGTCGAACAGGAACATCGTCACGGCCGAGGCGCGCGCGGCGGGCCTGGCCCCCGGGTCCAGCGAGAACAGCGCCGGGACCAGCAGCACCAGCGCCTGCGTCCGTTCCGGGAACAGCAGCGCGAACTGCAGCGCGGACGGCCCACCGGCCGAGGCGCCCACGATCGCGGCCCGCCGGATCCCCAGCGCGTCCAGCAGGCAGGCATGCGCCCGTGCCTGCGCGTCGACGGACGCATCCGGGGGTAGCGGGGTTCGTAGATAGCCGAAGCGCGAGGGGGCGATGACGCGGAAGCCGGGGTGGGCCAGCCCATCACCCGCCAGCTGCATCCCCTGATCGAAGCCGCCCCCCGCGCCGTGGATGATCAGCACCGCGGGCCCGTCGCCGTGCTCTGCATATTCGATCGGCCCGCAGGCGGTGGTGACGACGCGGCTGCCGGTGGCGACGCGCTCCCAGGCGCCGCCAACCTCGCGGCGAAACCGCGCGTGAACCAGCAGCGCCGCCACACCGGCGACGAGGCCGGCGAAGATCAGGAGGTTTCGACGCGCGCGCGATGTTGCCATGACGACCCAGCCTGGAATCAGCAAGGCCGATGCCGCCCCGAACCGGCCGGACTGCGCGCCGATCGGCGGCTGGGCGCGCAGATCGTTCGCGGCCGGCGCAAGAACTGCGAGCCCCTGAGGTCGGGCGCGATGTTCGGGTGCGATCGTCGGTTGCGGTCGTCGGTTGCGATCCTCGCTTGAGTCGTCGGTTACGCGGGTCCTTCCGTCGCGCCGGCGGCGAAAAGCCGGATTCGCTTGCGCTGCCGCCCGGGGATGCTCTGATCGGGCGGTGACGACCGACGCGCACCGGACCATCGAGACGATCTTTCGTATCGAGTCGCCGCGCCTGATCGCGGGCCTGGCGCGGATGGTGCGCGACGTGGGTGTGGCCGAGGAGCTGGCCCAGGAGGCGCTGGTCACCGCGCTCGAGCGCTGGCCCGCGACGGGCATCCCCGACAACCCGGGCGCCTGGCTGATGACCACCGCCAAGAATCGAGCGCTGGACGATCTGCGGCGCAACAAGCTGCACGGAAAGAAGCGCGACGAGATCGGCTACCAGCTCGAGTCGCATCACCAGGCCGCGGCGCCGGATCTGGACGCGGCGCTGGACGACGACGTCGGGGACGATCTGTTGCGGCTGGTCTTCACCGCCTGTCACCCGCTGCTGTCGACCGAGGCGCGTGTGGCGTTGACCCTGCGCCTGCTGGGGGGCCTGACCACGGAGGAGATCGCGCGCGCTTTTCTGGCGTCCGAGCCGACCATCGCCCAGCGCATCGTCCGCGCCAAGCGGACGCTGGCCGAGGCGCAGGTGCCGTTCGAGGTGCCGCGCGGACCCGAGCTGGCGGCGCGCCTGGCCTCCGTGCTGGAGGTCGTCTACTTGATCTTCAACGAGGGCTACGCGGCCACCGTAGGCGACGACTGGATGCGCCCCTCGCTGTGCGAGGACGCGCTGCGGTTGGGCCGCATCCTGGCCGAGCTGTCCCCCGGCGAACCGGAGGTGCACGGCCTGGTGGCGCTGATGGAGATCCAGGCCTCGCGCGCCGGCGCGCGCATCGGACCCGCCGGCGAGCCCATCCTGCTGCTGGAGCAGAACCGCACCCTGTGGGACCACGTGCTGATCGGGCGCGGCCTGGCGGCGCTGGCGCGGGTCGAGGCGCTGGGGGGCGCGAACGGTCCCTACGCGCTGCAGGCCGCGATCGCGGCCTGTCATGCCCGGGCACGCACCGCCGACCAGACGGATTGGGCCCGCATCGTCACGCTGTACGAGGCGCTGGCCCGGCTGTCGCCGTCACCGGTGATCGAGCTTAACCGCGCAGTGGCCGTGTCGATGGCGTTCGGCCCCGCCGCCGGGCTGGCGGTGGCCGACGCCCTGATGTCCGAGCCGGCGCTGGTGGAGTATCACCTGCTGCCGAGTGTCCGCGGCGACCTGTTGACCAAGCTGGGCCGCTTCGCCGAGGCGCGCGCCGAGCTGGAGCGCGCCGCCGGGCTGGCCCGCAACGCGCGCGAGCGCGACCTGCTGCTGGCGCGCGCCGCGGCCTGTGCGCGCGAAGCCGACCAGGCGCAGGTCAGTACGCCTGCGCGTGCTGGATCGGCTCGTCCGCCAGGCGCAGGGCCGCGTAAGTGAGCGCCGGCCCGGAGGTGGCGGGCATGCCGGGCATCCCCTCGGGCGCGATGGCGGCCGCCACCCCGCCCAGCTGACAGATGCGCGGATGGATCAGCGCGCGGTTCTCGGGCGACAGCGGGTTCGCCTTGTCGGCACCCTGCACGCTGAGGTAGCCGACGACGCGCCACTTTCCGCCCGGCGACATGTCCGCGCGCGTGGCGTCGATGAAGTCCAGCTCGCAGTTCTCGCTGCGCGGCGGATACGAGGCCAGCTTCGCCTGAGAGAACGTCGGGCCACACGCCGACACCAACGCCAACACTGCCAGTAATCCAGACCATTTCATGGTGACAAACCCCCTAGCGTGCGCGGCGCACGTTCGTCAATGCGCCGGTCACCCCGGACGGTTACGCAAGAAGTCTGCCACCTCGCCCAGCCGCTGCTGCAGCCAGGCGCGCAGCGGGGGCGATATGTCGTCGTGCGCGAGCGCCTGCGTCATGCAGCGCAGCCACGCGTCTCGCATGGCGCTGTCGACGGCGAGGTGTCCGTGTCGCATCCGCAGGCGGGGATGGCCGTGCGCGCGCACGTAATCGTCCGGGCCCCCCAGCCAACCCACCAGAAACGAGCCGAATCGGTCGCGGGCGGCCCGGCTCACCTTGCCGTCCTCGCAGGCGTGCAGCGCGGCCAGAGCGGGCTCCTGGGCGTCCATGGCGTCGTAAAACCGCTCGACCAGCGCCCTGATGGTCGGTTCGCCGCCCAGCAGGTCGTAGGGGGTGGGACGGTCGCCGTCCGGTGGGGCAGTCATCCTGGCATCGCCGTGTTACGCGGGGCGGTCACGCGGCGCGCAGGCGCTCCAGCACCGCCGGGTGCGCGCGCACCTGGAAGATCACGCCCGTCTCGTCGTAACGCTCGCCCAGCACCTCGCAGCCGGCGTAGATCTCGCCGCGCAGCTGCTGCCGGTCGTAGGCGACGTGCACCTCGCCCTCGATCAGGTCGCGCGCGAAGAAGGCGATCAGGCGCGTCCGCAGATCCGCCACGTCCTCCGGGTGGCGCGCCGACATCACCACCGCGTCCGGCCAGCGCGACGCCAGCTCGGCGGTGGCCTGGGCTTCGGCACTGGGATCACCCATGCGATCGATCTTGTTGAAGATCAGCAGGCGCGGCACGTCCGCGGCCCCGATGTCGGCCAGCACCTCGTTCGTCACTTCCAGCTGTCGCTCGAAGTTGGGATCCGACGCGTCCACCACCTG
>Ga0070682_100002433_pt1 | contig 10307 bp, 9 predicted proteins | sample KBSC63LmetaG_FD_64668 | JGI IMG/M metagenome (GOLD analysis project Ga0070682, IMG submission 64668) | Corn rhizosphere microbial communities from Kellogg Biological Station, Michigan, USA - KBS C6-3L metaG | ecosystem: Host-associated > Plants > Roots > Rhizosphere | place: USA: Michigan... | reverse complement strand
AACGCCTCGAACGAGATCGTGGGCAAGCTCGTGCGACGTGAGATGCCGGGCGTGCCCCGCCTCCAGTTCGCGCTCGTCGACGTGCGGGACGTCGCGAAAGCCCACGTGCTCGCGATGGTGGCGCCGAAGGCCGCGGGCGAGCGGTTCATCGTGACGAGCGAAACGGCGTGGTTCAGGGAGATTGCCCAGACGCTGAAGGCCGAGGGCTTCCGCGTGCCGACGCTCGAGGTGCCGGACTTCATCACGCGCCTCGTCGCGTGGTTCGATCCGACGCTGCGCGTCGTCGTGCCGCGGCTCGGGCGGCGCACGCTCGTCTCGAGCGACAAAGCCAAGCGTGAGCTCGGCTGGTCGGGACGCGGGATGAAGGAGATGGTGCTCGACACGGCGCGCAGCATGCAACGCGCCCGCAGCTAGCGAGGACGCGAGGAGGGGCCGCGCGGGGAGCTCACGCGGCGGCGACGGGGAATCCGGCTTTCGTCCACGCGTCGAGCCCGCCGTCGAGCGCGACCGTGCGCAGGAAGCCCATCGAGCGCAGCGTGTGCGCCGCCAGGGTCGAGATCTTGCCGTATTCGCAATACGTGACGATGCGCGCCGTCGGATCGACGAGCTCGCGATCGGCACGGAGCTCGAGCTCGCCGCGCGGGATGTTGATGGCTCCGGGCAGGTGGCGCGCGCGAAACGAGTCACGCTCACGCACGTCGAGCACGACGAGGTCGCGCTCGACGCTCTCGATGCGGTCCTTGAGGTCGCCCATCGACATGAAGGCGATGGCGCGCGCCGCTTCTGCGATGAGCTGCGTGACGGTCTTGCCCCCCGTGCGGTTGGTGCGCAGCGCCTCGCTCAGGTGCTGGGGCATGGCGATGTCGAGCCCGCGCATCAGCTCGACGAACGCGGTCCGCTCGCGCTGCTGAAGCCGCGGATTTTGCGCGCGCTCGGCGCCGATCGTCGTGTGCGACCGGCCCTTGTAGTCGTGCGCGGGGTAAACGAGCAGCGCGTCGTCGAGACTCATGACCTTGCCGAACAGGCTGTCGTAGAGGGCGTTCGGATCGCCCGTGGGCAAGTCGGTGCGGCCGGTGCCGCCGATGAGCAGCGTATCGCCCGTGAGGATGCGATCGGGGAGGACGAGACAGAGCGAGTCGTCCGTGTGGCCCGGGGTTTCGAGCACCCGCAGCCGGAGGCTACCGACGACGAGCGTGTCGCCGTCTTCGACGCGCAGGTCGACGAACGGCGCGGCGCTCTTCTTGTTCATCACGACCGGAATCGAGAGCTCGCGGCCGAGCTCGCGCGAAGCCGTGAAGTGGTCGGCGTGCGTGTGGGTGTCGAGCACGTAGCGGAGACGCAGCCCCTTCTCGGCGGCCAGGGTCGTGTAGCGGTCGGCCTCGCCGAGCTCGGGATCGATCGCGATGGCCGCGCGCGTGCTCTCGCAGCCAATCAGGTACGAGAGGCACCCCCCGTGCCGGATCTGCTCGAAGATCATGCGGGGAGCTTACGGCCATTGCCGGGTGGTTTGTCACCCCCCGCAGGCGCGCCGCACCGCCGGCTTTGCGCTACGCTAGGCGAACCATGGACCGCCGCACCCTGCTCGGAGCCCTCGCCACGGTGCCGCTCGGTGCGTGCCGCAGCGAGCGGGTGAGCGAGCCCGCCGCGGTCGGGCGCGAGCCGGCGCAGCCGGTCGTCCTCAGCGTCGAGGCGCTCGGGGCTCAGTGGCGAACGCCCGACCCTTTCCTCTTCTGCGTTCACCACGACGACGGCTACCCGGCGGCCAACGCGGCGCTCGGCCCCGCCACCGCGCTCGACGGGCGTTCACTCGGGAGCGACTTCTCCCACCAGAACGGCTTCAGCATGTACCACGGGGAGGTCGTTCCCGGCTTTCCGCAGCATCCGCACCGCGGCTTCGAGACGGTGACCGTCGTGCGGCGCGGCCTCGTCGATCACGCGGATTCGCTCGGCGCCGCCGCGCGCTACGGCGGGGGCGACGTGCAGTGGCTCACGGCCGGCAGCGGCATCGTCCACGCCGAGATGTTCCCGCTGCTCGATCGCAGCGGCCCGAACCCGCTCGAGCTGTTCCAGATCTGGCTCAACCTGCCGAGCCAGAACAAGTTCGTGGATCCGCATTTCTCGATGCTGTGGCGCGACATGATCCCGCGGTCCGTCGTGCGTGACGCCGCGGGCAAGCACAGCGAGCTCACGGTGATTGCGGGCGTGCACGCGGGGGTCACGCCGGCGGCTCCGCCACCGCATTCGTACGCGTCGCGGGCCACGTCCGACGTGGCGATCTGGACGCTCAAGCTCGAGCCGAACGCGGTGTTTTCGCTCCCGCCTGCGGCCGCGGGCGTCAATCGCATGCTGTACTTCTTCCGCGGCGGCACGCTCAGCGTCGGCGGTCGCGAGGTGGGCGTCAGGCATTCGATCGAGGTTCGCCCGGACGCCCAGGTCGAGCTCAGGAACGGCGCCGTGGAAAGCGAGCTCCTGATGCTGCAAGGCCGCCCGATCGGTGAGCCCGTGGTGCAGCGCGGACCGTTCGTGATGAACACCGCGGGCGAGATCCAAGAGGCCTGGCGCGACTACCGCGCGACGGGCTTCGGTGGCTGGCCCTGGCCGCGGCACGATCCGGTGCTCGGCAGTGACCCGGCGCGCTTCGCACGCCACGCCGACGGTCGCGTCGAACGCGCGAGCTGATACGCTGCGTGGGCATGGCCAGCGACGTTTTCGGGACCTACCGGCCGGTCGTCACTCCGGAGCTACTCGCCTTCGTCGAAACGACCTTCGTGGAGCCGGCTCCGATCGACGAGCGCGAGGCCGTTCGGCAGGCGGCGCTCGCCGAGCTGTCCGGCGCCGAGCTCGTGCTCGAGGCCGACGGCACGCTCGTTTCGCGCTCGGAAGGCGTCGAGTTCTTGCGCGTGCGTTTGCCGCCGGGCTCGTTCGCCGAGCCGCAAACGAGCTTCGAGAAGGCACCCGGCGTCGTCGTGACCTTGCGTCGAACGGACGCAGACACGCTCGTGGCTGATCAAGCCGGCAAGCCGGCCATCACGTTCCGCAAGCGCTAGAACAATTGCACTCACGTCGCGCTCCCCCGGCGGGCCGTCGCGCGAAGCAGCGCGTTCCACGGGGCGCGGCACGGGGCGTGCTTAGCGGGAGCTGGGTACACGTGGGCTGAGCCACACTGTGCCAACGCGACGGGGATCGCATTCGGAGTTTCTGGAGGATCAATGACATCGAGAAAATTGGTGGGACGTGGGGTTAAGTGGTCGGCGGGTGTCGCCTTACTCTTGGGCTGCGGCGCAACGGATCCAGCGGATCCGACGACGCAGACGGCGGAGGAATCGTTCGGCCGTCACGTCGTTCATCGTCCTTCCCCGCCGCCGCGCGGACCGCGTCCCGGGCATGGGCCGGGTCGCGGGCCTGGGCATCACCACGGGCATGGACCAGGGCAGCCTGGCCACGGCGGCAGCTCGAATAGTCCGGGCGCCGGGGGCTCGAGCGGGAGCGTCTCGAGCGCCGGGCAGAGCAATGGGTCGGGCGCGGCGACGAGCACGGGGGGCACGGGGAGTGGCTCCGCGGGCTTCTTCGGCGGCGGCGGCTACGCCGGTGGGATCAATCCCGGCGTCTGCGGCGACAATCTGCGGAGCGGCTACGAGGAGTGCGAAGACGGCAATACGGCGGACGGCGACGGCTGCGACGCCAACTGTCAGGTCGAGCCGGGCTTTGCGTGCCGCTACGACGAGGCCTGTTACTTGGTCGCCTGTGGCGACGGCCTGCAGGACAACTACCCCACGGGTGACGGCGCCTGGGTGTACGAAAACTGCGACGACGGGAACACCGCGAGCGGAGACGGCTGCAGCGCCGAGTGCGAGCCCGAGCCCGGATTTCTCTGCGACTACCCGGGGTCTCCCTGCAAGGACGTCGTCTGCGGCGACGGCTCGCAGGACGCGTACTACGTGCTCGTCGAAGGAACGGGCGGCACCGGAGCCGGCGGCTCTGCCGGCAGCGGGATGGGCGGGTTCGCAGGCTCCGGCACGACGGGGCCGTACATCGGCATGGCGTTCGAAGGGTGCGACGACGGCAACACGGCGAGCAGCGATGGTTGCAGCGCGACGTGCGAGCTCGAAAGCGGCTGGATCTGCGACCGCCCCGGGCAAGCCTGCCGGCAGCCGCGCTGCGGCGACGGCTTCACCGATTTCGTCCCCGGCGCGGGCGGCTCGAGCGGCTCCGGCTCCGGCGGCACTGCAGGCTCCGCCGGCATGTTCGGCGCAGCCGGGGGAACGAGCTACGGCACGTACGAGGAGTGCGACGACCACAATGCCGCCTCGAACGACGGATGCAGCGCGAGCTGCACGCTGGAGCCCGGGTACTCGTGCCTGGTCGCCGGCGAACCGTGCAAGCTCGCCGTGTGCGGCGACGGCGTCGCCGACTACCCAGTCGAGGACTGCGACGACGGCAACACGCAGGACGGCGACTCCTGCGACGGCACCTGCCACTATGACTACGGCAGCGGCGGCGTCGGTGGCTTCATGGGCGTCGGCGGCGGAGTGACCGCGGGCACCGGCTTCGTCGGCGGCTCCGCGGGGCAGGGAGGCCGCAGCAGCCGAGGCGGCTGACGCGGGGCCGCGTGCTGGCTCAACCTGTCGCAGGCGCGGGTTGAGCCACGCGCCCTCGAGCGCCGCGCTACGCCCGGTGCGTTACGCGACGCTCGAGAGCGCGTCGACAGGTCGGCTGTTGGGGCGGCGGCGCTCGCCTTTCGCCTGGTACATGCGAGCGTCGGCTTCGATGAGCAAGCTTTCGATCGCCACGGGAGCTGCCGGATCGAAGGTGGCGACACCCATGCTGAAGGACACCTGGTAGGGGCGCCCCGTCTGGTCGTTGAGCTGCGCGCGCGCTCGATCGAGGCGATCTTTCAGGATCTCGATCCCCTCACCCTCGACGTTGCTCGCCAGCACCACGAACTCGTCGCCGCCGAGCCGCGCGACCAGATCGGTGGCGCGGCACGTCGAGCTCAAGAGCTCCGCCGCTTCGACGATGGCGCGATCGCCATGGCCGTGGCCGAGCTCGTCGTTGATGACCTTCAGGCCGTCGAGATCGACGAACAGCAACGCGAGGCGGTGCTTCTCGCGTTCGGCGACGCGGACGACCTGCGCCGAAAGCTCGAGGAAGCCGCGCCGGTTGTAGAGCCCGGTGAGCCCGTCGCGCAGCGATAGCTTCCGGAGCTCTTCGGCCTGCACGGCGAGGCGCTGCTCGAGCTGGCGCCGGACGGTGATGTCGCGACCGGACGATTGGTAGTGGGACAGACCGCCGTCCACGCCGTTCACGCGAGTCACCCGGAACTCGAACCAGCGGTACTCGCCGTCCCGGCGGCGGAGCCGGCAGGTGACGCCACCCGTCTGAACCGCACCGGACTGGAACTTCTGGAGGCTGTAGCGGACGCTCGCGACGTCTTCCGGGTGCAGCAGGCTAAAACCCGAAACGGCGGCCGCCTCGGTCGGCGTCCGCCCGAGCAACCCTTCCACCGAGGGGCTCACGTAGCGGAGCTCGCCCCCGGGTCCGTGAATCACGACGAGGTCGCTCACGTTCTCGACCAGCATGCGGTACCGCTCCTCGCTCTCCGCGAGCGCAGAAGCGGCCGCGCGCACCTCCTCGGCGTCGCGTGCCAGCCCGAGGAAGCTGAGGCCGAGCAGCACCAACATGACGACGGCTCCTGCGCCAATCGCGGCGATCGTCTCACCCTGCGTGCGCGCGGCCTCGCTCCGGCGCTGCGCGAGCAAGCGACGCTGCTCGCGCTCGATTTGGGACGCGGTATCGACCACGTCGTCCATCAAGACCTTGCCGCGCCGACTCGCCGTGCGCTGCTCGACCAGCGCGCGGTTCCCCGCGCTGCGCAGCTGGATATTCTCGCTGAGGAACGCGCGCTTCTCGCCCACGAGACGCTCGAGCTGCACGAGGCGCTCGAGCTGGCGAGGATCGTCGCGGAGCATCCCGCGCAGCTTCTCGAGCCGCTCCGTGATCCGGCGGCCGACGGCCTCGTGCCCCTCGAGGAACACGGGGTCGGCGGTGATCATGTAGCCGCGCGCGCCCGATTCCAGATCCCGAACGCCGGACACGACCGCTTCCACGCCGTGGACCACGTCCTGGGTCTGCTCCACCCACTGGAGCGCATTCAAGTATCGCCGGCCGGAGACGTACGAGAAGGTGAGGACCAGCGTCGCTAGGAAGACGCCCAGGGCCCAGGCGATGCGTTTGGTGCGCAGGAGTGCCGACATCGCCGTCTCGGGTCGGTACGGACCGGCCTCGGTCGCGCTTAAGAGCGCACGCTTTTACCTGTCATTTCAGCCCCTTCGGGGCTCCGCGCACCTTTACCTACCTGGCGCGGCGACTACCCGGGTAGCGGCCCCGTCTTCGTGCCTTCGATGACGCGGAGCTTTCCGCAGGGCACGCCCTTCGCCTCGGCCTTCAGCGCCGAGGGATTCACGGGGCAGCTGCCTTGCTTGGACGGAGCGGCGGGAAGCGGCGTGTAGTGGGTCTCGATCCGCACCGAATCGCCCGTGCGCGTGAGCTGATGGTCGTCGTACTCGCGCGCGACGCATTGACCGTCGCCCGCGTCGTAACCGTTCGTCGCGCTGAGCCCTTCCAGGTGGTCGGGGTCGCCTTCGATCGAAAGAATCAGCACGTAGTTTGCCAGAATGGCGCTCGGATTCCGCACCCGCTCGACTTGGTCGGCGCACGAGGCCGCGTCGCCGCACGACACGAGCTCGAGGTAACTCCTGCCGAGCGCGCTCGCTCCCACCAAAACGAACTGCTTCTCGGTCTGAGTGACGGCGGGACCCTCGGCGTCGCAGCCCGTCGTGTTCTCCGTGAACCCGGTCAGCGCGTAGACGCCCTCCAAGCTCGCTGCGGTCGGGGCCGAAATGCCGTTCGTCGCGCCGGAGCTGTCGTCGTCGTCGTCGCCACCGCCGCAGCCGACGACGAGCGAAAGCGCAGCGAGCAGCACCCACCCAGAATGCCCAAAATCCATGCTGCCTGGCAGCATAGCAGAGGGGCGCGCGGCGCTCAGGCGAGATCGAACACGAGCAGCTCCGCGTCGGAGATGCCTTCGATCTCGATGCGAGCCTCCTCCACGAGGGCCATGCCGTCGCCGCTCTCGAGCTCCTGACCGTTCACGCGCGCCCGGCCGCGCGCCATTTGAATCCACGCGTGCCTGCCCGCGTCCAAGGCCAGCGCGGCACTCTCTCCGTGCTCGAACAGGCCCGCGTACAGGCGCGCGTCGGCATGAAGCTTGACGCTGCCCTCTGCCCCGTCCGGGGAGGCCACGAGGCGCAGCTTCCCCCGCTTCTCGCTCGCAGAAAAATGCTTCTGCTCGTAGCCCGGCTTTACGCCGCGCTCGGACGGCACGATCCAGATCTGATAAAAATGCACATCCTGCGTCTGCGAGGCATTCCGCTCGCTGTGGCGCACGCCGGTGCCGGCGCTCATGCGCTGCACGTCTCCCGGCTCGATCACCGAGCCGCCGCCCGTCGAGTCATCGTGACGAAGCGCGCCCTCGAGCACGTAGGAGATGATTTCCATCTCGCGGTGGCCGTGGGTGCCGAAACCGCTGCCCCCCTCGACCCTGTCCTCGTTGACCACGCGCAAGGCGCGGAACCCCACGAACCGGGGGTCGAAATAGTCGGCGAAGGAGAACGTGTGCTGGGAGAGCAGCCAACCGTGATCTTCACGGCCGCGGTCGGCGGCCTTGCGTACTTCGAGCATCGAAAGAACTTAAGAATCCTTCATGCCCCTGTCGAGGGGATGGCGAGCGGGCGAAATCTCCCCGCCACTTGCCGGGATCTCGGGCCCGCGATACTTCCGCCACCCGTGACGCCCGGAGCCCTTCGCTCGTCGTTCGCCGCGTTGCTTCTGACGCTCGGGCTCGCGAGCTCGGCGCACGCGGCCGACTCGGCGGAGGATCCCCCGGAAACGGCGACGACACCGCCAGCGACGTCCCCCGCGTCAGCGCCCGAGCCCGAAACGCCCCCGACGCCCGAGCCCGACGAGCGCCTCAGTCTCCACTTTCAGACGACCGTCGCCATCCAGGCGCACCCTGCCTTCCAGGCCGCGTACTCCGGCGACAACAGCCTGAGCCCCGAGGCCGAGTCAGCCGCCGCCATGGTGATGAACGTGGCCGCCGATCTCCGCCTCTGGCGCGGCGCGGATCTCGTGTTCAACCCCGAGCTCAGCGGCGGAGCGGGCATCAGCCGGACGCTCGGTGTCGCCGCGTTTCCGAGTGGGATCGTCTACCGCGTCGGCAACCCGGCACCCACCCTCTACCTGGCGCGGCTCGCGCTCCGGCAGCGCTTCGATCTCGGCGGCGGGCGGGTCTACGACGAGAGCGGACCGAACCAGCTCGCCGGCATGCGCGATCGCGACACGCTCACGTTCTCGCTCGGTCGGCTTTCGGTGACGGACGTCTTCGACGGCAACGCGTACGCCCACGACGCGACCACGCAGTTCTTCAACTGGGCCCTGTTTGCCTCGGGCGCCTGGGACTACGCGGCCGATACGCGTGGCTACACCTGGGGTTTGCTCGGAGATCTGAGCGTCGGCGACTGGTCGCTCCGCACGGGCATCGCGCTCTTGCCGAAGTACGGCAACTTGCTCGAAATGGAGTGGAACCTCGCGAAGGCCCACGCCCTCATGCTCGAAGGCCAGGTGCGCTACCGGCTCGGCGGACATCCGGGGAGCACGCGCCTTTTGCTCTTCGCCAATCAGGCTCGCATGGGCAACTACGAGCAGGCGACGAAAGACCCGGCGGCGGGACTCGACGTGACGGCCACGCGCACCGAGGGCCGCAAGAAGTACGGCATCGCCGTGAGCGCCGACCAGGAGCTCAACGCCACGCTCGGCGCCTTCCTGCGCGCGAGCTACAACGACGGAAGAAACGAGACCTGGGCGTTCACCGAGATCGATCGCTCCCTCGCGTTCGGGCTCGTGCAGAAAGGCACGCCGTGGTCACGCCCGCACGACGAGCTCGGCGCGGCGGTGACGATCGACGGCCTCTCTCCCTGGCACCGCCGCTACCTCGAGGCCGGTGGGTACGGCTTTCTGCTCGGCGACGGCGCGCTCGACTACGGGCTCGAGGTGGTGGGCGACCTTTACTACAAGGCCGAGCTCACGCCCGCGATGGCCCTCTCCGGCATTTACCAGCCCATCATCAACCCGGGATACAATCAGGATCGCGGCCCGGCGCACGTCTTTTCGGCACGCTTCCGGGTGGCTTTCTGATGACTCGCGCGCTCGCGTTCCCGTTTCTCCTCGCCGCGTTGCTCGTCGCGGGCTGCGATTCCGACAGCGACAAAGCCTGCCAGGACGTCACCAACTGCTCGCACGGCGGCAGCGACGACTGGAACACCGCGTGTCGTGAGCAGAACGACGCGCTGTCGGACGAAGCCGAAACCCTCGGTTGCGACGCGGCGTTCGACGCCTATTTCACCTGCGCCAACGACCGCTTCGAGTGCCACGGCAACCAGAGCAGCTTTCCCGGCTGCGAACCCAAGCTCGAGGCCTACTCCGCCTGCCTCGCCACGAAAGCAGCGGGCACCGCCTGCGTCACGCTCGAGTCCAAGCTCGCCGAATGCGACAGCGCCGACGGCAGCGTCGATCCACCGACCCCCTGCACCGCGAGCGGCGAATGCTCCGCGCGCTGCTACCTCGACGCGCTCTCGAACATCTGCGCGCCAACCGCCGCCGAGCTCGCCGCGTTCGCCGATTGCGCGAGCCACTGCCTGTTCTGAGCGCATAAAGCTCGGGACCGCGTCGCTCGGGAAACGCGCACCGGGATGCTCCCGCGTCCCGCGTCCGTTTCCCGCGTCCCGCGTCCCGCCGCCCTCGAGCCTGGGTGAGGCATTGCGAGAGGTTCGAGCATTTCGAGCCGTTGGCGACGAGGGGGCTCAAATGGCGAGAGGACGATCCGGGACGACGTGCTCGGCGCAGACGGCGACGTAGTCCGTTGTGAACACCGCCCGATGCCCGAGCGGTAGGGTTTGCTGTTACTGAGACGCGAGCTCGCGAAGCGCCTGCCGGACGAGCGGCTCGAGGGAGGAGATGGAGTGTGGAATTCGCTCGAGGGCGCGTTTGACTTCGCTGTCGCCGAAGCCCATGCCCGTGAGGGCTCGAAAGGCCTTCGCACGCGCATCGGCAACAGCGGCAGCGACGGCGCCACCGTAGGGGGTGCCGTCGGCATGCGTGAACTCCAAGTGCGAGGAAGCCGAGCCCGTGATGATGAGCGTGCCGGCGTGGGCGGCATCGTGATGTGCGGCGCAGAGGGTCACGAGATTTTC
>Ga0070682_100002431_pt1 | contig 10308 bp, 9 predicted proteins | sample KBSC63LmetaG_FD_64668 | JGI IMG/M metagenome (GOLD analysis project Ga0070682, IMG submission 64668) | Corn rhizosphere microbial communities from Kellogg Biological Station, Michigan, USA - KBS C6-3L metaG | ecosystem: Host-associated > Plants > Roots > Rhizosphere | place: USA: Michigan... | reverse complement strand
CCTTCATGGCGTCGCCCCCCGCGCGGGGGTGGTGCTGCCCGCGAGGCAGTTGAGGCACAGCCACCTATCTGTCTTCTCGACGCGCTCGATCTCGACCGACCTGAGGCCTTCGCCCTCGAGCTGAGCCTGGCCGGCCTTCGGCACGAAGTGGGCGACTCGGCTGGCGGACTTGCCGCAGTGAGGGCAGGGGAACATGAGCTCGTCCAACGCGACATCTTCACCCATCGCCCGCCATCCTCTCCGTCTCCGCCCTGTTGCCGCAGATCATGCGAAGAAGGCGATCGCCGCAGGTCTCGCATCGATACTCGGCAACCGATGCAACGACACGCTCGCCGACCAAACGGGCCTTCGAGCCACACTTGCACGGCACCGTGTCTGACCACTCAATGCCGGTCTCGTCTTCGATTGGAGTGACTCGGCCCTTCAACCGCTCGATCTCCTCGAGCATGATGCGCCGCTTTTCTTCGCGGCTCATGTCACCCATCGTTAGCTCCCTTCACGTCCGGCCTCGTCGCGCGCGTTGCGCAGATCGCGGTCTACTCGGTCCGCAAGTCCTATCGTTTTTGCCGATTCGGCGCCTCCTTTTTCTGTTTTCGACTCGCTGGCTTCGCCTTCTTCTTCGCGCGACCGTCCCGCCACTGGTGGAACGTGAAGACGAACGCCAGGAAGCCGTACAACTCGTTCCGATCGTGGACGGCTGGATGTGACCGGAAGTTGCCGATGATGGGCCGCCATCGCGCTTGGTGACAGTCCTCACAGTACCGGCGTCGAGGTTCTAGCTGCGGGTGCTACGCTGACGCGATGCGGTGGTTCGAGGTGCTGGCGGTCGTGGTGGCGCTCGTCACCCTCATGCTGCGTCAGCTGGGGCACTGGGTGTCGTGGATCTTCATCGTCCCGGCGGTAGGTCTGACCGTCGCCGCTGCGTACGTCCGACTTGTGGTCGCGCCGCCTGAGAAGAAGGCCCCGCCGCCGCGCTAGCTGCACGGAACAATCACTTCGTGCGCGAATCGCCGCCGCGTGCCGTGATCGGTGGATCCGCTAGACTGCGTTCGTGCGCGTTGCGCCGTTCGTCACATGGTCGCTCGCCCTGCTTGCCATCGCGTGCGGCGGAACATCGAAACGACGGGACGCGGGCGTCGCCGCGCACCCCGGAGGCGGAGCGCCCAACACGGACGTCGATTCAGGAGCGGCGGGTGTGTGCGCGGAGCCCGCATCGAGCGTTCCGGATCTAGCGCCTTTCGTGCCGCCGCCGCTCAACGCGCTCGGCTCGTTCCAGGTGACGTTTCAGAATCGTTGCGTCGTAACGGTGTGGCCGGCGTGGGGAACGTCGAGCGGGCTCGATAACACCGTGGTCGACACGCAGATCTGGTTTCCGATGTTGCCGGGGACCGACCGAACCGTCACCGTTTACGGCGGCCTGCGGGACATCGGCCTGTGGGGTCGGACGGCCTGCAGCTTCGACCAGGAAGGCCTCGGCGCGTGTCAGACGGGTGACTGCGGCGGCTTCAAGTGTCCCACGCGTGTCGGGAGTTTCCCCGCGAGCGCGACGGTCTTCGACCTCATGCTCGGCTTTTTCGGGGGGTACAACGTGGGTCTGCAGGTGGACGGCATGGCGTGCGGCCGGCACGAATGCGTCGCGGATCTCGGGACATGTGGAGGCGCGTCTGCCGTGGTCGACAGCTGCGGAGGAACCGTCGCGTGCCGTGACGCTTGCAGCGAAGCCGCACCAGAGTGCTGCCGTGACGCTCGCTCGGCATGCAGTGAGGAGCAGACGGACCACGACACCGAGGGCACCGATGACCTCGTCGTGACGTTCTGCCCCTGAGCGTCGATCAAAGGGCCGCGCGCGACGTGGCGGTCCACCGTCTCCACTTTTCACTAACCCAAGCGAACCGGGTTCGTGTTATACCGCCGGGGTGGCGCCACTTGGTGGTCGCGGATCTTGGGGCGGCTAGCTAGAACTTCGCATAACGGCGCAACGCCGTGTCGGTGGGAAACGAAGGGCATCTGAGCTCCGCACGACTTCGGACGCGGTTGATCTGCGTCCGAGGCACATCGCGCAAGGGTAAGTAATGAAGAAGCTACTGAGCGTATTGGGTCTGGTTTTCCTGGGGTTCGGCCTCGTTCAGTGCGCGTCGTCACGCGACCAGGCTGGGGAAACGACAGCGACCGCGAAGGGCGCGCTCATTGGGCCGAAGACTTTCACGATCCCCCTTCCACCGCAGACCCCGATGCAAGCCGTCGCTGCGGGAGCGAACGACACGCTGCTCCTCGGCGACCGAACGGTCATCAAGACGCCCTCGGGCGCATTCGCAACCATTGCGAATCTGGGCTCCGCTCAGACCAGCCTCGGCGCCGACACGCGTACCGGCAACGTTTGGAGCGTAGGCAAGGTCGTTCTTCGTGATCGCGCTCGCGTCGCGGGTTTCGTTCGCAGCCAGGGGACGATCACGGTGCCTCCGACGGCTTCGGTCGTTCCCGGTCCCGTCGTTGCGAACACGCCGTTCACTCCGTTCAACTCGACCAGCTGGACGGTGACGTTCCCGTCGCCCAGCGGCGGCGACGTCCTCGTGCAGACCCAGGCGAAGCGCACGATCCAGCCCGGCTCTTACGGCGCAGTCACCGTTCAGCCGACCGCCACGCTCACCCTCGTTGCGGGCACGTACTTCTTCCAGTCGATGGACTTCGAGGCTTCGGCGAAGGTGTCCCTCGACGACAAAAACGGCCCCATTTCGATCTATGTCGCAAGCTCCGTGATCTATCGCGCAGCGGTCACGGATACGGCGAACGATCCTGCGCGGATCCTGGTCGGGTTTGCTGGGACCGCCAACGTAGCGATCGAAGCTTCGTTCGTCGGTACGTTCGTCGCGCCATCGGCCCGCGTGACGGTCGGCTCGATGACCCACCGCGGCGCCTTCTTCGGCAAGGGGCTCGAATTCTACGCGGGAGCGACCCTCGTCACGCAAGGGTTTGGGGCGGTACCGATTCTCTCTCTTTCGCCGAAGGGACCCGTGGGCCCCGGCGTGCCCGTCGACATCTCGGTTCGGACGCCACCGCCCTACTTCGCGTTTCCGCTCACCTACGTGTGGACGGTGACGACGACCCCGCCGGGGCTCAACTACCACCTCGATCAATCGGGCGACACCGGCAACTTCTACGGCATCGACCCTGGCGACTACACGCTCACGATCACCGCGACGGACGCGAACGGCAAGAAGACCACGACCGGCACGACGTTTCACGTCCTCGCATTGCCGATGCCGAACGACCGCCCCGATGTCCTCGACGAGGACGCAGCCATCCTCCAGCGCCCATGCCGGGGCGGCAGCGAAACGCTCGCCCAATTCGCCGCGCGATGTGACAAGGCGATGGGCGGCATCACCGTCCCTCAGTTCGACTGCGACGCAACGAGCGCGACCGAGCCAAAGGGACAGGGAGACGGCTCCAAAGTCAAATGCGAAGCCCCCAACGTGCTCAACAGCGAATGCGACCCGGGTAGCCACTTCCAGGTTCTGCATCGCGACGAGGGCGGCGATGGCATCTACGTCGTGGCGCACTGCCGCCACCGCCTCGTCCAGCGTCACAATGGTCCCGGGCAATACAGCGACGTGGCGGTGATCCAATACAACGCCCATACGGGGGCTACTTGTTACTATCAGGCGTTGAAAGATGGCCTTTCCCACACTGCTCCGGCGCCGATCCTCGGGGAAGCCAACTACTGGAAGCCCCCGGCTGAAACTGCAGGCATTCGCTGCGTGCACTGCCACGACAACGGCCCGTTCATTCGGTCGCCCTACCTCGCTCAGCTCGGGCAGGTGTGGCCTTACTTTGGCGACCCGAGTCACCCAACTGTCCCAGCCGCAGACAACAATTACCTGCCCGGGACTCTCGCTGGCGACCGCTTCGGGCCTTGGAACAAGACGATGCCCTACAGCTTCGTCGGGCTCGATTTCCAGTCGTGGGAGGCCTACTCACTCACCAACAGTGCGAATTCGGGGTGCCTCACCTGCCACCGCATGGGCATCAGTCGTGCTGTCGGCGTTTGGCTCGAGGAGGGAACATCCAAGGAGCTCGGGATCCGAGCGACGAACGCCGATCAACACAGCACGCAGCCGGATGATGCGATGCTGCCAGTCACGAAGCTCGACCACGGCCCTTACGTCGCCGACACGAGCTCGCCTGTCTGGATGATCCCCGGCGATATCAAACCGGCGAATAGCCCCGCGACCGCCGTCGCCGCGGACTCGATCAAGAAGTGCGCGGAAGCCATCACCAGCGGCGCCACCCCGCCTGCCGGATGCGACGCGACGCGTTTCGCGAGCGGCGACACCTGCCCCGCGCCGCTCGTCGTCGTCAACGGTGCCACCAAGTCGGACGACCACAACTGGGAAAGCCACGGCAAGACGCCGCTCGGCCAACCCGGCGGTCGCCCCGGCTTCTATTACTTCACCACCGTTCACGGTCCGTTCTATCAAAACTCCGACTGGGATCCGTACGTGAACGCGCCCCCCGCGGCCACGGACACGCCCTGGGATCCGTCCACGGGTGCGCCGTCGTTCCTCGGCACGTACCTGCGCATCTACGTGGAACCGTCCGGGCAGTGGATGCTCGCCTGGGGTCTCAATGCGACAGACCTGCAAAACCCCATGAACGATCCGCCGCCGCCAGGTGCGCCGGGCGGCGTGATCGAGGGCGTTGCGTTCGAGCAATTCGATTCGATCGCGAACCCCGCCAGCTGCGGAAGCACCTACTACTCCGTCGCCGACCAAACGGGTGGTAGCTCGCGGCAAGACGCCGTCGTGGATACGACAGCGGGCTCGAGCGCCACGATCCTGACTGGCTTCATCGGCAACGTTTCCCGCGGGCAGGTCTTTGACGGTGAGGGGATCTTCGTGTCGTCGTCCCTTGCCCTTAGGGACGTGTCCGGCTCCACCCTCCTCCGTCAGGATCACGATCCCGAGGCAGCGGGCAAGCAGTGGTTCAGAGGCGAGAGCTGGGGCAACGGTTGCGCGAGCTGGCAGGCAAGCGCCCACTACGCGGCCCGCCAGGAGACCGTCAGCGACGTAGCGCTCGTTGGTAGCGCGGACGTGGCCAACACGATTTGCTACATCGACGGTATCGGAGGCGATTGGTCGCACTTGGTGCCCGACGGCCAGGGCGGCTCGATCCAACCCTACGCCCAGATCTACATCGATCCGAGCTCGGGCTATCACCTCAAGGTGTCGCCTTCGGCGGTTGGCGACCCCAACAGGATCTGGGCGTCTGCGACCTGCCTCTCTCTGAAGAACTGACGTCGCCCGCGACTCAGGAAGGCTTCGTCACGCCGCGCGCTCTTCAGCGCGCGGCGTGACCACGAGCTCGACCTCGTGCGACCCGCGCGCGAGCGTGAGCGCGAGCTCCGCGCCGCCCGTGAGCACGAGCGTTCGCACGAGCTCATCGACGCTGCCCACCGGCTTGCCGTTGGCGCGGAGGACCAAGTCGCCGTTCTGCAGTCCGGCTCGAGCCGCGGGCGAATCGCTCGCGACCTCGATGAGCTCGACGGCCCGGGACTGACCGAGCGCGACGGTGCGCGCGGCCGTGAGCTCGACGCCCCGCGCCGCCACGCCGATGCGTGGGCGCTCGATGCGCCCTTGCTTGAGGAGCATCGCGACGACCCAGCCCACGGTGTGGGACGGAATCGCAAAGCCGATCCCGCGAGCTCTCGGGATCACGGCCGTCGTGATGCCGACCACGGTGCCGTGGGCGTCGAGCAGCGGGCCGCCGGAGCTGCCGGGGTTGATCGCGGCGTCCGTCTGTACGAGGCCCTCGAGCGCGTGGCCCGGCGCGGCGGGGAGCGTGCGTTCGACCGCGCTCACCACGCCGAGGCTCACCGAGTGATCGAAACGCAACGGATTGCCGATGGCGAGCACGAGCTGCCCGACGCGCAAGCGTCGCTCCTCGAGCAGCGGCAAGCTCGGGACGCTGCCGCTTCCGAGGCGCAGCACGGCGAGGTCGCTCGACGGATCGTCGCCGACGAGCTTCGCGCTCACTCGCTCGCCGGGCGCGACTCCGACCGTGAGCTCGCGTGCTCCGCGCACGACGTGCGAGTTGGTGACGACGTAGCCGTCGGACGCCACGACGAGGCCGCTGCCCTGGCCCCGCGCGTGGTCGACCGACACGACGCTCGGCGACGCAATCCTGACGACCTGCTCGATGGCGTCCGAAAGGTCGGCGAGCGCGTTCATCGCGCCACCGGCCGGAGCTGCAACGTCGCTTCCGCACCTGCGCGATGGAGCTCGACGCTCGTCTCGGCGTCGATCCTGCTCTCATCGAGCAACGCCTGAAGCTCTTCCACGCGCTCCACCTTCGCCCCGCCGACGGCGAGCAAGATGTCGCCGACGAGCACCCCGGCCTGCTCGGCCGGTCCACCCTCCGCGACCCCGAGCACGATGAGCCCGTGGCGCGCTCCGAGCCGCGCCGCTGCCTTCGCTGGCAGCTCGACCCGCTGCAGGGCGACCCCCAGCTTGGCGCGCCGCACGCGCCCGTGCTGAGCGATCGCCTGGACGACCGAAGCGAGCGCCGCGACGGGAAGCGTGACGAGGGAGCCGCGCCCCGGACCGACCGCGTTGATACCGACGAGCGCTCCGCTGGCGTCGACCAGCGCACTGCCCGTGAGCTCGGGAGTCGGCAAGATGTCCGTCTCGAAGTAGCGTGCAAGGCGCAAGCCGCCCGGCAGGTGCCACGAGCCTCCGACTCGGCTCACGATCCCGAGACGTGCGCGGGTGCCGCGGGAGCCATGCGAGACCGCCACCACGAGGTGCCCCGGTCCGAGCTCCGCGTCGTCGGCATGCGACAGCGGAGTGAGGGCGCGCTCGACGCGAAGCACCGCGAGGTCGCTCGCCGGATCCGCGCCAACGAAAGTCGCGGGCACGCGCTCCTTGGCGAGACCCACCTCGAGCGGGGCGTCGGGCTCGATGGCACGAGCGGTCGTAACGATGTGGTGCTCGTCGAAGACGATGCCGGTGGTGACGCCGTTCGCTGCTTGGTGAATGGGGAGGACGCCCTTTTCCGCGTGGGCCACGGTGTCGCGGAGGGCATTCGAGAGGTCGGTGAGCTTGCTCATGACCTCGATCTAGGAACCGAAGCGCCCGCGCGAAACTCCTCGACCGGCGGCAAACGCCCTGCTCGATCGGCTAGGGCCTTTACAGAGTTGGCGGCGGACTTAAGTTCACCGGATGTTGGGCCTCTTGTTGGGCGCTGCCGTGCTCGCCGATTCGGCGATCGTCCGGCGGGGCCTGTCGGAGATCCTCAACGCTACGGGTGAGGTTCGGGTCGTGGCGAGCGCGCCACTCGGGGACGCGCCGACCCTCGAGCCCGAGGGCGTGGACGTGCTCGTGGAGGACGTTCCCGACCAGGCGAGCGTCGAGCTCGTGCTCTCCCACCGCTCGGCCGGCATTCCCGCGCTGGTGCTCGTCTCGGAGGCGGAGCACGCGCGCACGCTCGTACGTGGCGGCGCGCACGGTGCCCTCGCGCGCGAAGCGTCGAGCGAGCAGGTCGTAGCGGCCTCGGTAGCGGTAGCGTCCGGGCTTCACGTGTTCGATCGCGAGACGTTCTCGGCGTGGTCGTCGCCACGGGCCCCGGGGGGCGCGGGGCCGGCGCTGACGCCCCGCGAGCAGCAGGTGCTCGAGTTCGTCGCCTCCGGGCGGTCGAATCGAGCCATTGCCGACGCGCTCGACGTCAGCGAGCACACCGTCAAATTTCACGTCCGCTCGTTGCTCGAGAAGCTCGGAGCCGACACCCGCACCGACGCCGTCGCCCGTGCGGCGCGCCTCGGCATCCTCACGCTCTGAGCTGCTTCGCGCGCCGGCGGTAGAAGAAGAGGCCGAGCATCGCGCAGACCGCGAGCAGCGACGGCGTGGGGACACGCGCGCCGCGCGTCAACGAGCAGCCCGAGTCTTCCTCTTTGGAGCTCGGGTGAGCGATCGGGGAGGAAGTCGAGCCAGCCCCGGGCGCTCCGCCGAGGCCCGCGCCCGGCATTCCCGCGCCGCTCGTCGTTCCGGCCATTCCGGTCACGCCGCCCATGCCACCCATCCCGCTGAGGAGCATGCCGTCCGTATTGTACTTCGCGAGCACCTCGCTCATGCCGAAGTACGCGGGCTTCGGCATCAAGTCCTTGTCGAAGATGTGGGCGAAGTCGTACTCCGGGAAGGTGCTCGGGACCCAGGAGTCGAGGTCGCTCAGGCCCCAGACCGTGAAGTGCGAGCAGTTCGGAGCGTCGATGCAGGCCTGGAGGAGATCCGAGAAGAATTTCTTCTGCAGGGCCGTCTTCGTGTCGTCGAGCGGCTTGCCGATGCGGAAGTCGCACTCCGTGATGTGCACTTCGACGCCGATGTCGTTGTAGCGCGCGATGTTGTCGCGAATGGCTTGCATGTCCGGGACGCCGAGCGAGGTGTTGCCGTTCGGCTCGACGAAGTAGTGGCTCTGCAGGCCGATGCCGTCGATCGGCACCCCGCGCGACTTCATGCCGGCAACCATGTTGTACACGATGTCGGCTTTCGGGTTGCCCTTCTGCTCGATGTTGTAATCGTTGTAGAGGAGCTTCGCGTTCGGGTCGGCGGCGCGCGCGTGGGCGAACGCGAGGTCGATGAAGTCGTCGCCGATGGTGTCGTGCCACACCGTGGATCGCCAGGTGCCGGTGTTCTCGTCGATGGCCTCGTTCACGACGTCCCAGTACGGGAACTTCCCGGCGTAGTGACCGATGAGGCCGTCGATGTGGGCATACATGACGGCGATCAGCTGATCGCGATCGAACATGCCGTCGGTGAGCCACGCGGGCGTTTGGGTGTGCCAAACGAGCGGATGGCCGCGAAATTCGAGGCCGTTCTGCGTTGCCCAGGCCACGAGCGCGTCGGTGTCGGTGTAGTCGAACACGCCCTGCGTCGGCTGGATCAAGTTCATCTTCATCGAGTTCGCCGGCGTGATCATCGCGAACTCCCCCGCGACGATCGCGTCGTGCAGCGGGCTGCTCAGGAAGATCGGCGTGTCCACGGCCGTGCCGAGCTTGATGAACGACTTGTAGTCCTTGAAGGGATGGTGAGACGCCGCGGGCGTCGTGTACGTGGGCACCGTCGGCGTCGCGACGGGCTCGAGGACGACGTTGTCGACGCAGACCTTCCCCACACTGCCGCCGACCTGGAACTGAAACTGCGCGCTCGGATCGTTCCGCAGGTTCAAATACGTGTATTCGAACGTCTGGGGCGTGGTCGTGATCGGGATCGACTTGATGAAATAGTCCGTGTACGGCGTTTCACCGAACCCCGTCTTGAACTTCACCGTGCGGTCCGTGTCGGCCGAAACGGAGAACGAGATGTGGTAATATTGATTCGGGAGCAGGGCCACGCCGCTGAGGCCGATGATCACGTCCCAGACGTTCGTGCCGCCCACCGTCATCGTCGAGCAGAGCTGACCGTCGGCGACGGCCAGCGTCGCAGCGGCCGGGGGATCGATGGTGTCGCTCGCGTAGCCCCACCAGGGGGAGCTCGACGTGTCGAACGTTCCGTTCGTCACGAGGTTCGTGCTGCTCATGCCGGCGGAACCGGCCGCGCCGCCGCTCGTGCTCGTGCCGGCCATCCCCGTCATGCCGCCTTGACCGCCGCTCGACATTCCGCCGATGCCCGGCATGCCGCCCATGCCCGACATCCCCGCGCCGCTGTCCATGCCGCCACCGCTCGGCACCCCGCCGTTGCCGGCGTTCGACACGCCACCGGAGCTTGCGCCACCACTGCTCGGAGAGCCGGCCGCACCAGCGCCGGCGCTCTGCGCACTTGCGGAGGTCGGCCAGAGGCCCAGGGCCACGACGCAGGAAAACCCGGCAAGCTTGAGCGCGAAGGAACGAGCAACCACGGAGGGTCCTTGGGTAGGGAAAGAGGGCATCGACGTTTCCATATGATGCCCGGCGGGGGGCCACCAACTCGTCCGTTCGAAAATCGTCCTCGAGCTCACTTCCGGCTGGGAATATTGGCAGTGTGCGCGGATTCTTTCATGCATGCGCGCCCGCTTACGCTACGCTTTGTGCTTGCCTTCCTTGCTTCGGCTATCGGTTTTGTTAGGAGTTTCGGGCCTCTTTGCCTGCGGCACGAGCGCGGGCGATCCTCCCTCGGAGCCCGCCGCCGGTAGGGGCGGTGCCGCCTCGAGCGCAGGTAGCGGAGGCAACGCCCCGAGAGCGGGCAATGCGGGTCGCGCGGGCAATGCCGGTGGCTCATCCTCGGGCGGCAGCTCTGGCGCCGGCGCTTCCGCCGGAAAGGGCGGCGCACCGACGGCGGGCACGGG
>Ga0070682_100002429_pt1 | contig 10320 bp, 10 predicted proteins | sample KBSC63LmetaG_FD_64668 | JGI IMG/M metagenome (GOLD analysis project Ga0070682, IMG submission 64668) | Corn rhizosphere microbial communities from Kellogg Biological Station, Michigan, USA - KBS C6-3L metaG | ecosystem: Host-associated > Plants > Roots > Rhizosphere | place: USA: Michigan... | reverse complement strand
AATCTAGGATAAGAATTGTAGTCATTCGGCCAGAACAAAACACCTATTCCGTGAAGCACAAACGACGCATTGCGAGATTGAAGGTTGAACTTAAATCGCTTTCCTGTCTTTTTCTTGGTCAAACAATCGTTGAAATTCTTGGTAGCGAATTGGGAGTATTCGTCGCGCTTTTCGACTTCCCCACCACGGCAAACAAGATTGAACAAAATAGGCTTGTAGATAAGGGCGGAATTTACCTGCCGATTGGCGTCCCTAATCTGCCGGTTCATCTCGCCCCAATTGACGTTTATTTTGATCTGATACTTTTCACATTCCTCCGGCGTGTAAGGACGTGAACCATTTGCCAGCGTATCAATCAAAGCCCTGTCATTGGCCCTAGTCGTTTCAAACGTCTGCATCTTGTCGATGACAGCGCGTAACCCGCTGACTGTTTCCAAGTCAGCTACATTGGGATTCTCGGTTAGGGTCAAGGTGGACATAATTTAAAGTTTACCGGAAACCTCTTTGAATGAGATTATAAACTCATCCCTAGCGCACAAACAAAGCATCTTTTGATTATCGCTGTAATCTTGTTCTGGGTTCCAGTGTTCAATTGTCTTGTTTAAAATTTGCTGCAAGCTTAGAAATGGCTCTCTTTTTGAGAAATGAAAAGCGTGTTTCCACATTTGGCCTACAATAGCGTCAACATGAGCCACGTCCAGAATTGACTCAATCTCCGATTTTTCTTCTTTCGTAATCACAATTTTAATGACCGAAATTGATCGCATAGATGGCCCGCTTTCTAAGCTTCGGATCATCCGATTGCGCGGCCTTGTTCAGCTTTTCGAGCGGAATCTTTTCGCCCATTTTGACCCCTAATTGTTTATGGAGTAGACCGCGATGGGAGGGCTTTATTTTGGGGAATGGTTTCATATGGATTGCTCCTTCCTTTGCCAACAGTGGGCGGGGAATTTTTCAATGAGTTCTTCTTTTGAATAACTATGATTGATGGTCGAAATTGGTACCCAAATTTTGAGTCTAAGGACACAGGAACACGCTTGGCAAGTTTGAAGCCTTCGCTCGCCGCCAATTTTAAGCCGCAAATGGTTTTTGAGTTCAAGCTGCTCTTTGATAGCATCTGCTATCGAATCAGTCAACCCATTTCCTTTATCGTTAAAATCGCACGAATTGCAAGTATTTGCCCTTTTCTGCGCCACTTCTTTTGAAACCGGAACGCCTCCTGACCCTATCCAATCGTAAAGGATTTCGATACCCCTCTTATAGTCCTTAAGCTGGTCGATAAAATTCATTTAGAACATCCAATTACAATCTCGGCACGTATAACCGATCACTTTTCTTCCTCCGCAGGTACGGCAAAGCCTATCCACAATGTTAGTTCCATTGCATTTTTCGCAAACTTTGCCCGATACGATTTGAGGCGATTCGGTTGTAGGCGGCTTGGCATCCTGAAAATAGTTCTGTCGCGTCTGCGGCTTTGCGTTATTCCAAATGTAATTCTCAACCTCTTGCGCCACTATGTCATAGTCAAAGGCGCGAGTGTCCTCGACTGGATAGATTCTCGGATTGGCCTTTCGATCTTTGATAATGGTAGATACCAGCCCCTTAAAATCGAAGCTGTATCCATCGTATTTTTTACCAAGTTTCGGGTCTTGGAATGGAAACCCTCCGGTTGGTGCGACGTTTCGGCTGATGAGTGTTGGCATAACTTATTTGGGTTTTTTGTATGGAGAAAGTTCGTTAATACTTATGCCAAGTGAGTCGGCAATCACACCGGCTAAAACGGGCGCGTCTTCGGCGTTGTAAAGCTGTACCGCGTTTTTAACCGGAAGCGGGGTAAATAAATTGTTCAATTCGTTTAAAGCGGTCGGCTTATTTCCGTTGTAATCTCGGCCTTTAATAATGTCCCGAATAACTCCGGCGGATGGAGATAATTTACCCTCCGCAAAATTAACCAAAACATCGGCACCAGTCGAAGCCCCAAACTTTCCAGAATTTAATGGGTTCACCTTTCCGGTAAGGGCATTTTTAGATGACATCGTTAATAACCTAGCCGCAAGAGTAAGTATAGAACCCATTCCGCCAGTAACATCGAATGTAGTTTTGCCCACCTTTATCTTTCCGAAGTTTGAGCTTCTTGGGTCTAGTTCTACGCTGTCTGGATTTATCGCATAGGCTATACCTAAAACAGAAGCGGTTCCGACAATAACCTTTACAAGATTTTCGGCGGCTTTCTTTCGGACAAATGGAGAAACATCCTTTTGAAATTGGTGGGCTGTCAAAAAATCAATGTTGCTCTTTAAAAAACGCGGTGAGAAAAAGAAATTATTAATCGACCCGGCAACCCTTTCTGCCGACCCCAAATGACCTCGACCAGTCAAGGAATTTACCAGTTTCCCAATTGATAAAAGCTCCTCTTTGTTTAAATCTACTCCGGCGGTTTCAGCAATCTTGATATACTTATCGAATACATCAGCCCGCGTCCGGTAAACAAATCCGGTATATGCAGCTTCGCTGGCTTTATAGAACCTACCCAAAATTGGTATCTTGGCGGGTAAGTGAGTCGGAAACTGCTCCTCAGTAGTTCCAACATCGAGCTTGGCTTTTTTCATAAGGTCGTATGTCGGCCTAGAATGAATTTCAGCGTTAACCTCGTCGATCACATGCTTTCCGCCAAATCTCCTAACCAAATCCACGAAAGATTGCTTGGCATTTTTCATCCAGATTATTGGATTTGTGAAAAGAGTTTTCCAACCTTGCCTAAATATGGCCGAATTGTCTAATGAGGCGTTAAGTCCTTTAGCAGTTCCAGCAACCTCATTCAAAATCTTTGAAGGACTTTTAAGATTCTCCATAAACGTTGGACGATTCGCCAGTTTTAGGTCAGCTACATAATTGGCCAGAGCAACATCAGCCCGCCCGTAAATCAGCCTATCCCCACCTGCATCCTTTACGGCCTTGGCATCAGTAACGGCCTTTGCCAATTCAGCTATCTTTTTAGCTTCATCAATTGAAATATCGGCCCCTAATCGCTTGGAGGCTAAATCTTCCAAGAAAGCACGTTCGGTGGCGGGTTCGAGAACCTTATCCAGTTTTCCTATTCTTGAAATAAGGTCGCGCTTGGATTCCTTCGATAATCCTGTAACTTGCTTTAGCCAAGTAACCATTCCACGCTTTTGATCTTTAAGGATTAACTTGGACTCCAAGGCCGCGTTCATTTCCTTTGCCTCATCGGGGCCAACAATTTCTGAAAATAAAGCGCGGCGTTCTTCGGACGACATCGAAACCATCTTTTCAGGCGTAATCTTGCCCTCTCGAAGATACTTCAAGAATTTCTGGGCGTTAGGTTTTGGTATGCAATAACCCATTTTAATTCCTGCAAATTAGTTGACCAACAACGTCCTCCCATGTCTGCCTTTTAGACGACACCTTACGCATTGCGGTTTTTATTTCTTTCACGACTCTGTCTTTTGTGGTTTTGGCCCTAGCTTCGCCAGCCGACTCTCTTGCCTGCCGAATATCTCGCATGATTTTTACGGGGCTATGTGGGTCATTTGAGTCCAATAGCTTTAGCCTTTGACCAGCTTCGGTTGGCACCGAGCTTTCAGACAATGTTTTCAAAGTCTCCGCATCGCCATCGCGCATTGCCTTTTCTTCGATGGCGGTATAAATAGACTCCGATTTAATAGTCGGGTGAACACTTTCACCTTTGGCTATTTTCATGGCTTCTTCGGGATTAGACTTAACGAAATCCACCGCCTTAGCAACCTCACTGGCCACGTTCATTTTTTCGTGAGTCGGAAGGTCTGGAAGATTATCAATCAATCTCTTTTCAACCGCCGCCCGCAAAACATCTTCGCCGCGAGTGCTTACTGCCTTTCCTGCTGGGATATTGCCATTGACGGGCGATTCAACTTTTGGCTGAATTGGGTTGTCGGCCTGAGGGTTTACAACTTTACCCTCTACCGGCTGTCCCGATGCGCTAGGCAACTTCGCGTCGGGGCTTTTTTCAACCGGAGCATTTAACTGCGGTTCCGCCGCTGGCAGTTTAGCCTGACCCACAGCGGGGCTTTCGGTTGATGGAAGTGGGGGCAATCCCGCTTTTGCTTGCGCTGCCTCAAATGCCGCTCTTGAATTGTTTTGCTTTGAAATGGCCTGTTGCTCTGGCGATAAATCTTCCTGTGCACCGCCCTTGTTTGTTAACGGCGTTTCTTGCTGTCGCAATGCGGTCGAAAAATCACCCAACTTACCATTGGTTTTTAACCATTGGACATATTTTAACTCCTCGTCCGATTGATAGGCTAAATTCCTTAAGCGTCTGGCTTCTTCATTTGAAAGTTTTCCACCCAAGAGTTTTTTTATCTCACTAATTGTTGTTGCTCCGTTTTCGCGAATTTTATTCAGCGACATTCTTTCTGACTGCTCATCCGGGGATACTTCTGGAATGGATGCCTTTGCAGCCCTCTCATTAGCCGATACATTAATCTGTTTTTGCAGGTCTCGGCTTATCGGAATACCACTTGTTGGTTTCCCAACCATGGACTGCAAATCAGGGGGTGTAATTTCTTCTGCATGGGATGGCCCTGCTGGTTGCTCTAAGTCAGAGGGCGGGTAATGTGACGCTGGTGACGGCCCTTGTTCTGGCTGACGATACCCTTCCGGTGCTTTGAGCATGCTACCCATTGCTGGCGGGCCTTGAATTTCTGGCGATGCTCCACTTGGAATTCCTTTAATAGCACCGTGGCCTAATAATCCAGCAAATCCTAACTGCCCCGCGATGTCAGTTACGGCGACGGCCTTTTCGGAGGGGGAGTAATTGTTCCAATCTTTATGGGCTTGAATTATTCGCTCTCCGGCATTTTTTAAAGCATCAGCACCGAACAGCCCGGCAACTGCTTTCGGAGCAAATCCGCCCACTGGCAGGGTAGCTATCCCGGCGGGCGATTCTATAAATTCGGGTATGCCAGCCAATAAATTTACAGCCTCTTTTCCTACCGCTACTGTTTTTGAATCATTTTTGTTAACTGTGAATTTTGGAATTGGAACGGCGGGAGTAACAAATCCCGTCTTAATATCTTCCTCTCTTTGAGCTTGGGGCTTGTCGTAAACATCCGCTGGAACAGGATTTCCGCCAAGCGTTGTGAACATGGTCGGAGATGGCCTCGGGATTAATTTAACGGTCAAATCAGCCGATGCATTTGGCTCTAAGAGCTTGAACGGTTTAGATGGGTCAAAGTCCGATGTTTCGCCACTAGGCGAATCTACTAACTGAAACGGTGCTGTAGGATCAAAGGCCACATTATTGTTTTACCTCATTCCAACCCTGTCCGTCAAATTCGTAAGTCTTTCCACCTTGAACGGCTTGCTGTCCTTTTTTGAATCCTGACGTGCCGGATGGCGTAGTTCCACCCGCCGGAGGCGTGACATAGCCCGACGTTCCCTGTTTATAAACCGGAGTTCCAAAATCAGGCAATGCCGATTGCGCCGGATTCAACGCTCTTGGCAACGAAACGGAGTCGGGGGAAATTATATCTTTCCCGCCTATCTCAATTCTAGTTGTAGGCAAAACTTTGTACGGGTGATTGTCCGAACCGATCTTGGTGATTAAATCAGACGGATTGACGTATCCCGATGTTCCTTGAGGGGATGCAACTGATAAAGGCTGTTGGGCTACGCTCTGCATGGCCGTTGGAAGGATGGGGTTTGGAAGCGAGCTATTTTGTGATTTCACATTTTTTTCATGCAAAATACCGCTTGCCGCTTCCAATTCTGCCTTTGCCTTTTCCACGCTGTCATTTGAAAAATCCAAGCTGCCAGATTTTGTTCTGTACGATTCGTTTCCGGCAACTGCTCTCCACGCCCTATCGGCGGCATCGTAAGCTCGTTGAGCAGATTCCAATTCCTTATTATTAGCTGCGGAGGGTTCGCCAAATGGAATCGTCTGACCAGTTCGCGTGTTAACCAAATAAGACTGACTACCAGCCTTAAAAGGATGCCATTCTACGGGTGGTTCCGTCAAAGTTCCGCCACCTTTACGTTTCACGTTTCCATCAGTCGGGTCTTGGTAGAGAGTTCCGTGGGGAATGGCCGCGAACTGTTCTGCCGTTTGAGGCATCGCTACGCCGTCTTGGTTCGGAATCCAATCAGATTGAAACGGGTCAGCCATATTAAAAGTTTCCTTCTCCTTGGTGATAGTTTCCCATCGGGTCGATAAAACCACTCGTAATTTGATTGTCCATGATTGGAACCTTGTTCGCCCCGAAGTAATTCGTTTGCGGCTGCATCTTTCGCAACTTGGCGGCAATCAGTTGATTGATTTGCCCCATCACTCCACTGTAGTTAGGTTGCCCGCCGCCACGAAGGAACGAAAGAATGTCTGAATAGTTATTCATAAATTATCCCGCTAGTCTTGCCAGCAATTCCATGAGTTGGATTTGCTGCGATTGGTTAAATTCGTTGCCTTGCTGTTGCAGCTGCTGCTGGAATTGATTGTTTTGCACATTCTCACCCGCGCTTGGGGCAACCGTTCCAGAATATCCACCGACAAGACCAAGTAAATCTTGTAATCCGGTTTGCTGGTTTGCTTTCGCCTGATTCTTGTATAAATCATAACCGTAGCGATTGGTAATTCCGCTACCAGTCCCCAGGCCATTGCTAACACCAAACGTTGCCGCCGCGTTTCGGGTGATCGAAGGGTCAATGTTGCCGCTCAAAAGGCTCTGAATGTTATTCGTTGCCGTGCCAGTCAATGTCGATAGCCCAGGTATCGCCTGTTGCAGGCTTGAATATGGGTTTTGCTGTGGTGTTGCCATAAGCTTAAATTGGGCTGGTTATTACACGGTTGGAATTGGTGCTATTCAGTGAAATGGGTATCGACTTGTTTGGCCATTTGTTTCTGTCCGTGAAGTTAAGCTCACGAATCGCCTTAGCAATGAACACTTCGGACGTTGTATTATCATTTGCCTCCTCGGTCTTCACAGCTTGGATCATGAACTTCAACGCATCGAAGTTATCCACCAAAAGAAAATCTCTCGGCGCAACAACCGGTATAAATTCCAGCTTAACCAGCAATTCCAGAGAGTTAAATTTTGGAGCAGTAGGGTCTTGTGGAGTATTTTTGCACTGTGAACCACCAATGACGATTGAACGCCTAAACATCGGGTTAGTGTCGTTCGGCTCAAAGATTGCCAACAGTCTCTGCGTATTGCTGGCAACGTCGTATTCGTACAGATACGCCTGACCTTGGGTTGGTTGTCGTACAATCGACTGAATGTTTGTTACATTAACAGTGGTAGCTGCGTAGGGCGTGGCTGCGGTCAGGGTCAATCCATTAACCCAATTATTGCTTGCGTCCTTTTCTTGCAACGGATAATTGCCGAATTGATTTCCGTATAACGTAATTGTCTTTCCCAAATCGTTTGAATGGCTGACGTAGTAACGAATAATCTGACCATTCCCGCCGCCGGTAATGTTCTGGAAAATGGGAGCGCGTCCGTTGTCTTGAAGCGTCCGGTTGGAAGCAAACCCATATCCCAATCCCCACCCACCGTAGTTACCCAAATCCGAAAATCCTTGATTCCGATAGTTTCCACGCCATGCGCCGGTAAACGAATACCAATCGTTTTTTACATCCACCATGTCATTGCATGAACGTGCGCCTAAAATCGTGCTGAAATATCTAGGCCACGCAATCTGACAACCTTGGAATACCATGCAACACGTTTGAATCATCCCGTAAAAATCACCACGAATAGCCAAACGTCTTTGAGCCTGATTTAGCAACGAAATAAACTGGCTTGATTGCGGCGAACATCCGCAGACATTTTTCAATGCCGTGTCATTTTGAGCGTCCAAAAGTTGAAACTGGTAGGCCATTTATTTAACTTTAACGTTATTTATTAGTATTTCAAGGTTTATCCTTCCGCAACTATAAATGTTCCGCCGCTGAAATTAATTGCCGAAGCCGGGGCACTATTGGGCGTAATCGGCCACGCCGTCCAGCTTATGCAGTCAGTTGATTGGAAAATGGACTTGGTTGTAAAGTTTCCGCCGCCCGCGACGAATGATCCACTCCCGAACGCAATGCAAGTGCAAAGGATAGAGCCGGGAAACGTGTGGGGTGTCCAAGTAACGCCATCAGGCGAGGTGCTTACCACTCCGTCAGACGCTACGGCGTACAATCCGTTTCCGTAAGCGATGTCCGATGGAGATGTGAACGATCCGGCGGTTGCCCACGTTAGCCCGTCAGTAGATGAATACACCTTCCCTCCTGCATTACTAATTGCCCAGAATTTTCCGTTCAGAAACTTGATTCTGTAAACAGCATTGCCCGAGGCTGCGTCAATCCTGCCACCGTCAGTCCAGCTGATTCCATCTGTTCCATACCAATAATGACCATTGGCCGCGCCAACAACGAACAGGCCAGCCCCGAAACAAATGCACTGGGTATTTGATGCCCCAAAATTAAGGGCTCTAGCCGTCCACGTAACGCCATCGGGTGAGGTGTAATATCTATTCGTGCCACCAGACCTCGCGCCGCATGTGACATAAAGACCAAGCCCATAAGCCACATCATATTGAACCGTGGCTGTGGTTTGTAGATTTGCCCAACTTAGACCATCGGGCGAGCCGAAAATTTTGGCCGTCGAACTGGAAAGGAAAAACAGCTTTCCGCCAACCAGTTCCATATTTTGGCAAAATGCATCCAATACACTCGTCACCTCTTGGTCTTTTAGAATTATCACATCGGTAGTATCACATGAAAGTGCGCCAGAGTTAAGATTTGAAACCGCAAATTCGTTTAACGCCCTGCTAGCGGATTCGTTTGCAGCAACCTGAGTTAATCCGCAAAAGATTCCCGCGTTTGCAATAAGTCGGTTATTGTCGGCATCTAGCGTGGCCCATATCGGTAGCGATCCAGTTATGGTAGGAGACCCAGACGAACAAAGGTTGTTAAAATATACCTCCTGATTCTTGAAATTGCACGGGTCTGGAATGATTGGGGGTAGCGGCAATGGGGGCAATCCCTGCAATGAATAAACCCGCAAATCATCCGGCACTGAACAGTCAATGTTTTGGCAAGGCTGCCCGTCCGGTTCAACGGGGGCGAAAACAGTAATAGGAATTTCAGTTGCCGATGCTCTCAAGCCCTTAAAGGTACATGAACCCGTAACTTCAACCCTCACCTGAAAGAAAAATCCGTTTCTAAGCGGCCTATCGTTTCCAATTTCAACAGGATCGACACTTGGCTCTCCTAATCCAATCCTCATCCGGTATCCGGGTTGCGGGTTTTCACCGACATTGGATTCACACACGTCAAATTCGTTCCAAGGCGTCCAGCACGGATAAAAATCAGGCCGATATAAAACTTTTACGTGAACCTTGCCTAAAATTTCGCTTAGATAAACCTCTCCATTACGAAGCTGGCAAAGCGTGGTATTAGGCTTAATATCTTTGTTGAAAATAACCGGAGACTCAATGAACCACTTGATGTCAGTCGCGTTATTGTCCTGATATATTCCCGAATCCTTGGCCACTTGCTCCGATAGAAACTCATAAAGCTCTATTTTGCTAGTATCAATGTTGAAAGTTAAGGCAAACGCCCGAAGGCTTCCGCTTACCCTTCCCGAAACGACTTGTAGCGCGTTTATTCCTGACCATGCACCTTCCCATGCTGGCGGGATGGTTGCGCGTAGGCTGCTCAAAAGATCGTTGTTAAGGGTTACAAACCCGATATGGAAAACACCCTGACCGGCAACGTTAGGAGCGCACGTAGAAAGAAGCCTGTTATCGAACGTCATTGCACTGCCGAATGACAAGAGAGATTGATTGTCTCGGTTCAAAATCCTTTGGAGTTCGTTGCTAATCGGCTTATTTCCCCAACTATTATTTAAGAAATCACGCCGCGCTAATAGCAATGAGCCAATCCCAACAGGCGAACGGAAAAAAGTATCGCTGTTTACAAGAATGGTTGAGTTTTGGGCTAATGCGCCGTTGTCTTTAAGGTTTTCGGTTTGAAGTGGGGAAGTAAGCGCAGCCCATATAGCGCGGTCAACGGGCGAATTATTGCTAAACCCAGAGAACGCCGTGAAAACCTCTAGCTGGCCCTGACCAAGCGCGGTGTCCATTATCGGAGGAAAGATCATCGCCGTGATGATGTCGCCCGTACCCGGCAATCGGAACGTTCCACCGTTGGCTAGGAAATCGTTTTCAGTGGTTTTTAAAACTGAGTCTCGATAGTTGTTGGCGGGCGTTCCAGAACCGCCGCCAACGATGTCACCGGCCTCGTATGAAATTCCGTCAATGAGAGAAAACCAATTCCTG
>Ga0070682_100002424_pt1 | contig 10325 bp, 7 predicted proteins | sample KBSC63LmetaG_FD_64668 | JGI IMG/M metagenome (GOLD analysis project Ga0070682, IMG submission 64668) | Corn rhizosphere microbial communities from Kellogg Biological Station, Michigan, USA - KBS C6-3L metaG | ecosystem: Host-associated > Plants > Roots > Rhizosphere | place: USA: Michigan... | reverse complement strand
ATCGCCACGTGAGCGACCGCCCAGCCATCCTGGAGATGCTTGCGCTCCGGCGCGCGGCCCAGCGCGTGGTGGAGCTCACCGAGATGCTGCTCTTGAGCCTGGTGCCGGTCACCGGTGGCCGTACCGGACCGCTCAAGTTCGCCATCGCGATGACGGGTCCGAGCCTCGACGAAGCGCGCAACGTCGTCGAGCAGGTCGTCTCGCAGGTGCAGGGGAACATGCCCGAGACGCTCGATCTCGCGGCAACGATCGTCCGCGCCGAGCCCGGGCAACCCGTGCCCGCGCTGCTCGACGACTAGCCCAACAGCTCAACGTTCAGGGTCCCGCTTTGGCCCGTCCCCCGCGATCTTCGATCCCCTCTCTGTCCGGTGAACCGCGTCTTCGACGCCTGGGCGTCGGTGCGAGCGCGTCGAGCGATCGGCCGCTGCGGGCGCAGCTGGTCGTCGCGGGCGTCGTGTGCGTCATCCTGATCGCGGTGCCGCTCTACCTCCTCCGGCGCCCGGGAAGCACGCCGAACGCCGCCCCGTCGGCGTCGGCATCGGCGAGCGCTCCGCACCTGCCGCCCACGCCCATTGCCGTGGATGCCGGCGTCGTCGCGCCCGCCAAGCCGACCGAGCGCGTCCGGCTCGCCGCGCCGCAGCGCGTGAAATGCGGCTCATCCGCCGTCGCGGCGCGCGTCGAGGGCGGCTTGTGCGACAGCCTGCCGTCGGTGGAGCAGGCCCTCGTGACGGCGATCAAGGCGTCGGTCGACTGCGCTCCGAAGCGCAAGGAAGAAGGCTCGATCAACTACGTGGTGAGCGTCGATTTCACGCAGCGGCGTTTCCACGTGTTCCCCGGTGCGAGCGGCAGCTGGCGTGGCCCCCAGGCGCGCAAGGCGGCCGACTGCGCGAACCGCGCGTTCCCGAACCCCGATTGGGGCGCCATCGCGCACCAGTACCGCTACTACTGGGTGGCCGTGCTCGCGACGTATCCGCTCACCGGCAGCCCCGCGGTGCCCGCCGGCACGCCGACGTTCGAGTGAGGCTTGGTCGCTCGCCCGTCGCCAACGTGAGCGCGCCGTCAGCGCTCCGAGCGCCGCGGAAGCACGAGCTCTCCGTCGAAGCGCACGTCGCGCACGTCGGCCCCGAGCACGTCGCGTCGCTCCGCGGCGGGCGTCGTGCGTCGCAGCGCTGCGTGCGCGGCCGCGAAATCCGCGAGTCCCGCACGCTCGAAGAGCTCGGTAAAGAGCTCGCGCAAGCGTCGCGCGAGAGCCGGAGCTTCGCCGTTCGTGCCGATCGCTACCGTGACGGTGCCCGCGCGCGCGAGCGCGAGGTGCGCGAAGCTCCCGCAGCTCGGCTCGTCGACGGGACAGAAGAAGATGCGCCGCGCCACGCACTCGGCATCCATCGCTTGGGCGAGGGCGGGGTCGCGCGTCGTGAGCACGGCGAGCCAGATGCCGTCGAGCAAGGTCGGCTCGAAGCTCGTCGCTCGTTTCACCTCGGCTCCCGCCTCGGCGAGTGCCGCGCTGCGTGCGTCGGCCTCGTCACCCTCGCCGACGACGAGGCAGCGGCGTCCCCGGAGCTTCAGCGCGATGGGAAACCAGGGCGTCATGGGCGTTTCTCCTCCTGTTTACTGCTGAAGCGAGCAGGAAGCTTCGGGCGCGTGAAGAAACGCACTTCGCGCTCGGCGTCGCCGATGCGCTGCAAGAAAAGCCCGGTGAACGTGCTGAAGAGGGCGTCGCCGGGGGCCGCCGTGCCGGTGCTGCTCGGGCGCATCACCCAGCGCTGGAGCTTCTTCAGAACCTCGGGGCTCACCGGATTGATCTGAACGCTGCCGCGCGCGTAGAGCGAGGCGCCCAGCGGGACCTGCGTGGTGTCTCCCGCGAGCAGTCGGTGCACCTCCGCGCAGCGACGCAAGACGCCTTCGAGCGTCGTGGTCCAGCGCGTTTGCGTGGCTCCCGGGCGAACGATCTCGAGGTAGTACGCCTCTTCCCACACGTGCCAGGTGATGCGGCAGGTCTGGGTCGTCGTGGAGAGCGGCTCGCTGCTGCCAGCCTTCTGCACGGTGGCCGTCAGCACGATGGTGGTCGGCAGACCTCGCGAGAGCTTGCCGCGGATGCCCGCGTCGAGCACGTCGCGAAAGTTCATGTCGAGGTACAAAAGCCCGCGATCCGTGTCCCAGGCGAGCTCGCCCTCGCGCTGCACCGGCGCAGGCGGCTCCGCCTGTGCGGAAGCGGCCCGACTCATCGACAGCGCCCCGGCGAGCAGGAGCCAAGCGAGCCGTGCTCGCGGCTTCCCCCTCCGGCTCACGGCTTGCTGCCCTCACCCGCTGGCCCTTGCCCCACGAGGACGAAGCCAAGGGCGTTCGAGAGCGAGAAGTAGAAGCCGCCGACCGCGGTGTCCGCACGCACGCCGAGCGTGGCGGTGAGATCGATCGGGATGCGCGCTGCCCCCGTGTAGCCGGCGGGCGGCTTGCTGATGTCTCGAGCGCTCGCGAGGCCGTAGATGCCCGCCCCGGCGAAGAAGTCGACGCCGTAGATCGAGCGCCGGCCGCGGTAGAGGGGTATTCGGTACTCGGTCGCGATCTTGGCGGCGTAGTCGGCGTAGCGTTCCTCGACGATTTGGGTGCCCAGGAAATTCGGCGGCGGGCGCCGATCGAAGTTCATGCCGAGCACGCGATCGGGCAAGAAATCGCTGAGATCGCCCACGTAGAACCGCTCGAAGAAAGGGGCGTTGCCGGCGATCGCTCCGCCGTAGAGCTGGAGCGAAATCACGTGCCGGTGAAAGGGCAGCGACCACCAATGCTGCGCGCCGAGCTCGAGCTTTTGGTAGTTGTAGTCGAGCGCCGCGGGGAGCAGCGCGAACTCACCGTTCAGCGTGGCGAGCCAGCCGCGCGTGGGCAGGACGGGGTGGTCGCGCGTGTCGTGCTGCACGGTCCCTTTCACCGTGGAGAGCACGCTGTTGCCGCGGATGATGTGAAAGTCGATCGGCTCGCGATCGTAACCGCGCTCGTGCGAGGCGATCACGGGGTAGTTCGCGTTGATCGTTTCGAGCCGGTAGTGCAGCCACGCCTGCGTCGAGACGGACAGGTCGCGCCCGATGCCCAGGATGCCGCCGAAGCGCTTGTACGCCACGACCGCGTACTCGTGGTAGGTGAGGTCGGGGGTGCCGCCGGGTCCGTCGGCCTGCAGCACGTCCGCGTTGCCGAAAAAGTCGTGCGCGTTCGTGTAGAGCAGCGTGCCGTCGACCATCCAGGTGCTGCTCAGGAAGGCGGGATCGACGCTGCGCATGCGCAGGGCGAGCTGGTTCTGAGCGAACGCCGCCGCGCCGCCGAGCGTGATGCCGGTGCCCGCGAGGTTCGTCTCGGCGACGTCGATGCCCGCGTACGCGCTGAGCGGGCGGCCGTTGCCCTTGTTCTTGCCCTGGACGTCGGCGTCCTTGGAGAGCCCCATCCAGATGTCGTTGATGACGATGGTGTTGCGCTCTTGCACCTCGATCACGAGCACCACTTGGCCGCGACGCGAGCCTTTCGCGAGTGAGAGGTCGACCTCGCGGAAGAAACCCGTTCCGAGCAAGCGATAGCGGAGGAGCTCGAACGCCTTGTCGCTCACGTCGATGACGTCGCCGGGGTGAAACGGCACGTAGCGCATCACGACGCGTGTGCTGGTGCGGGTGTTGCCGCGCACGCGGACGCTCTCGAGCTCGTAGCGAACGCGGGTGCTCGCGCGTTCGGCCTCGGGACGGCAGGGTGCGGGGCAGGGCGGAGCGGGTGCGGGAGCGGGAGCGGGAGCGGGAGCGGGAGCGGGAGCGGGAGCGGGAGCGGGAGCGGGTGCCGGAGCCGGAGCGGGCACGGGCACGGGCACGGTGGCCGTGGGCGGAGCGGGCGCCGCGGGCGGAGCGGGAGCGGGCTGGGCGAGGGCCAGGCGCGGGAGGACGACGAGGGCGACGAGCCGCGCGAGGCTTCTCGGGATGCGCCGACGGACGGTCTCGCTCATCGCGTCACGGGCTGCGGCGTACGCCTTGGGGGATCCGCTCGTAGATGTCGCAGAGGCGAGCCAGCCGTTCGGCGAGCGCAGGCGTGAGGGCATCGTCCTCGACGCGGAAAGTCCAGTTGCCGTGGGCGATGCCGGGCACGTTCATACGCGCCTCGGTACCGAGGCCGAGCAGATCTTGAATCGGGAAGATGGTGGTGTCGGCGACCGAGGCGATCAGCGTGCGCACGAGGTCCCAGTGGGCTTCGACGCCGTCGCTGCCCGCGTAGTCGAAGGCACGGGTGCGCTCGGCCTCGAGCTCCCTGCGGCGTCGAGCGTCGGGCTCGCGCTCGGCCGAGCTGAGCCAACCGTTCAGGGTGTCGTTGTCGTGGGTGCCCGTGTACGCGACCACGCGCCGAGGATAGCGGTGGGGCTGGTATTCGCGCCAATCGCTGCCGAAACCGAACATGAGAATGCGCATGCCGGGCAGCTCGAAATGGTCGCGCAGGCGCACCACCCCCTCCGTCACGACGCCGAGATCCTCTGCGATGAAAGGCAGGTGGCCGAGGGCTTTTTGCAGGTGCTCGAGAAAATCGTGCCCGGGGGCCTCGATGAATTGGCCGTCTTTCGCCGAGGTAGCGCTCGCCGGCACCTGCCAGTAGCGGTGAAATCCGATGAAATGGTCGAGCCGGAGGGCGTCGAAGCGTTCGAGCGTCGTGCGCATGCGCGCGATCCACCACGCGTAGCCCGTCTCCTTCAGCCGTGCCCAATCGTAGAGGGGGTTACCCCAGAGCTGCCCGTCGGCGCTGAAGTAGTCGGGCGGGACGCCGGCGACCACGCGCTTGCTTCCGTCCGGGTGGAGCTGAAAGAGCTCCTGGTTCGACCAGACGTCGGCGGCGTCGTGCGCGACGAACATCGGCACGTCCCCGAGCAGCCGCACGCCGAGCTCGGTGGCGCGGGCGCGCAGCGCGGCCCACTGGCGCGAGAACGCCCCCTGGACGAACACGACGTAGTCGAATTCTGCACCGAGCTCGCGCCGCGCGCGCTCGATCGCGGCAGGCTCTCGGCGCGCGAGCTCAGCGGGCCATGCTGTCCACGGCTGGCCGGCGTGCGCGCGTTTGAGCGCGCAGAAGAGCGCGTAATCGAAGAGCCAGCCGCGGTGTGCCTCGAGCGTCGCGTCGAGCTCGCGCCGGGCTTCGGGGCGCTGCATGAAGCGCGCGAAAGCCTTGCGCAGCCGTCGCTCGCGGAAACGTCGCGTGGCCTGGTAGCGCGTGCGCGGGGCCTCGCGGAGGCGTGCGGGCACGACCAAATCCTCCCGATCGAGCAGCCCCTGCTGGGCGAGCAGCTCCAGACTGACGAGCCACGGGCTGCCCGCGAACGCCGAGGGGCTATCGTACGGCGAATCGCCGCCACCGGGCGGCACGACGGGAAGCATCTGCCAGTGGCGCTGGCCGGCGCGCGCGAGGAACTCCACGAAGCGATGCGCGGCCGGACCGAGGTCGCCCGCCCCGAACGGCCCGGGCAGCGACGTGAGGTGGAGCAGCACCCCGCTCGAGCGCTCGGCGAAGGCGGCGCTCGTCATTCAGGTCTCCGTGCTCTTTTCGGTGCGCGCGAGAGAAGCGATCACGGCGATGGCCAGCACGAGGCCGATCCCGATGAGCGAGTGCAACGACGACACGTGATAAAACGGAGAAGCGACCATCTTCGCGCCGATCAGGATCAAGATCACGGCGAGGCCGGTGCCGAGGTACCGGAAGCGGCTCATCATGCCGGCGAGCAGGAAGTACAGGGCGCGCAGGCCCAAAATCGCCATGATGTTCGACGTATACACCACGAATACGTCGCTCGAGATGGCCAGCACGGCGGGCACCGAGTCGACGGCGAACAGCAAATCGGTGAACTCGACCACGACCAACACCAGAAACAGTGGCGTCGCGTAGCGCTTGCCGTCCTTCACGACGAAGAAGTGGTCCCCGTGCGCCTCGGTCGTGGTGCGCAAGAATCGACGCGCGAGCTTGACGGCGATGTTGTCTTCCGGATTGACCTCCTCGTCCTTCTTGAACAGGAGCTTGGCCCCCGTGAGCAGGAGGAAGCCGCCGAACACGAAGATCATGAAGTGGAAGCGATGCAGGAGCTCGCTGCCCAGGAAGATGAACAGCGCGCGCATCACGATCGCGCCGGCGATGCCCCACACGAGCACGCGTTGCTGCTGGGCTTCCGTCACCCGGAAGTAGGTGAAGAGCACCAGGAAGACGAACAGGTTGTCGATCGAGAGCGACTCCTCCACCACGTAGGCGAGGAGGTACGTGAACACCGCGTTCATGTTCCGCTCGGCGAGCCAGATCACTCCGCTGAAGCCGAGCCCCACCAGCACGAAGAACACGCTGCGAATCAGCGCCTCGCGGAAGGAGACCCGCGGCTTCGACCCGCCGAAGACGGCGCGGTCGAGCAGCAGCGAGAGCAACACGACGGCTCCGAAGATGGCCCAATAGATGGGCCGCACCGCGGTGACGCTCATCGCTTGCCTCGTATCATGCAAGAACGACGCATGCTATACGGGACCCGTGCTTCGAAGCGCGGGCATCACCGTTTCACTCGTTCTCGCGGTCACGGCGTTCGGTTGCAAGAAGGCGCCGGAGCCGTCCAACACGCAAGGGCCCTCACTCATTCCTCCAGTGACGAGCTCGCGGGCCGCACCGGCCTCACCGGCGTCGAGCGCTGAATCGACGGTAGCGGTCACCTGGGTAGATCCTCCGACCTGGAAACGCGCCGAGCGGGCGCGCCCGATGCGCAAGGCCACGTACACGGTTCCCCGCGCCGGCGGTGACGAGGAGGACGGCGAGCTCGGCGTGTTCTATTTCGGGCCGGGGCAGGGCGGCGCGGTCGAGGCGAACGTCGACCGCTGGATCAAGCAGTTCCCGGACGTGAAGCTCGAAGACGTGAAACGCGCCGATCGCACCGTCAACGGGCTGGTCGCCCACACGGTCGAGATCGACTCCGCGAGCTTCAACGCGGGCTCGATGGGCATGCCCCAAGCAAACGCCAAGCCCAAGCCGGGCTACGGGCTGCTCGGGGCGATCGTCGAGACACCCGCCGGGCCTTATTTCTTCAAGCTGACCGGTCCCAAGGCGACGGTCGCGGGGGCGAAGGCTGCCTTCGACAAGCTGCTCGAGAGCGTCCGCGTTTCGGGCTGAGTCCCGGCTTTCGGTCAGAGCGGTACGAGCTTCGAGCGCATGCGGATGCGCACCCAGCCGAGGCGCGTGCGCGGGCCGTCGAGCGAGAACGGGATCCTCCGGATCACACCGCCTGCGGCCGTCACCGTGAGCTCGCCGCTGCCCGCGCCGCCGCTGCTCCTCACGATTTCGAGCGCGTAGTCTCCGGGCTTGGCGCTCGTGAGCGAAAGCCCTTCCTCGCTCTCGCTCGCGACGTCCCGCGCGATGATGAAGCCGCGCGTGGGTGCTCCGAGCCACGACACGCGATGCCCCTCGGGATCGACCAGCGCGAGATCGAAATCCGCGCCGCCCGTCCAGCGCGCTTCGAGCTGGATGTCTCCGCGCAGCGTCGTGTCGTCCGGGCGTGGGCTCGAGAGGAGTCGCTCCGCACTCTCGCGCGCTTTCGTGGGTGCGCTCGCGAGGAGCTCCTCGGCGACGGCGCCGTCCTGCGTTTCTCGCGCGCAACGCACCGCCTCGGCGAGGAGCGCGTCGTCGCCCGGCCGTTGCTCCGCGATGGCGATGCTGAAGCGGCAGCCGAGCGCCGGTTGCCCCGCCCAGCGTTCGAGCCGCGCGAGGCGTTTCGCGCTCGCGACATCCCCCGGCTTGGCGTCGAGCACGCTGCCGAGAACGCGGATCGCGAGCGTCCGCTCCCCACGCGCAGCGAGCACGTCGGCGCGAGCCGTGAGCGCTTCGACGTCGAGTGGCTCCTTTTCCGCCCAGCGCTCCGCGAGCGGGCCGGCGCGGTCGATGAACCCGGCGTGAAGCAGCAGCGCAAACAGCTTCTTCACCGAGTCGCGCCGATTCGGATTGTCGGCCAGGGTTCGCTCGGCTCTCGCGAGGTCCGGTTCCGCAGCGCGCACCGGGCCGTCGAGCGTGAGCACTTCCCCCACGCGCTCCCAGATCCGCCGCATGGGGACCATCCGCCGCGGGCGCTCGCGCGGCACGTCGTCGAACGGATTCATGGGCTCGGGGGCGAGCACGCTCGACTTCTTCTCGGCCTGGGCGTTCGCTTCCGCGGCCTTCATCGCGGGCGCCGGCGTGCTCGTCGCCGCAGGAGGGGCGGGCGAAGGCTCGTCCGCCTTGCTTCTGCTGGCCATCGGTTTGGCCGGCGCCATCGCTGCCCCCGAGCCGAAGGCTCCGGTGCCCGGCCCGCTCCGGCCGAGCGCGGAGTAGCGTGAGCTCTCGTCCTTGTCGGCGCCGCGGCTTTCCCGTTCCGCGACGTCTTCTGAGCCCTCGATCGCGTCGGCTCCCTCGGCACTCGTGCTCTCGGCGGCTTCGTCGCCCGTGAAGGCACCCGCGTTGCTCGCTTTCTCGAGCCCGAAGGCGCGCACCATCGCCTGGCTTTCGAGCACGAGGAGCGAGGTGTAGCGGCTCGCCACGCTGAAGCGCGTCGAGAGCGCGATCGCCTCGACCTTCGCGCTGTCCGTCCCTTCGCGCTCGAGGTCGGCGAGGCGCGCTGCCGCGTACAGTCGCGGCACGAACGCGTTGCCCGCGCCCGTGCTCGCCTTGAGCGTCAGCGGGTAGCGCTGCTCGAACGGTTTTCCGCCCACCCTGCCGCGCAGCACGACGTCGCCCGAGGTCTGGAGGTTGTTCATGCGTGCGAGCACGAAGGCTTCGCCGCCCGCGGGGATCGAGGAGAGCCGCGCGGGAGCGACCGCGGTCAGGCCTTCGGGCAGCGTGACGCTCACGTTGCCGAGAGCGCTGCCGTAGCTCGCGCCGAGCACCGCGTACGCCATCTCCGACGTCGAGCGGCCCGGCGCGTAGGGCAGCATCACGCCGTCGCCGCCGCGCGCAAGAGCGTCGAGCGTCGCCGGGTCCGCTTCCGCGCCCACGGCGACGGCGACCACGGCCGCGGGGATCCGCGCGATGCTGCGCGCCACGGCGCGCTCGATGCTGCCCGGCCGCACCTGGCCGACCGTGGGGGCGCCATCCCCGAGGTAGATCACGCGGCGCGTGGCGTCCGACGCGGAGCGGAGCTCGCCGAGGGCACGCTCGACGGCGCCCACGATGTCGGAAGCGTCTTCGGGCGTGATGCCCCGCAGGAAGCGCCGCACCTCCGCCGCCGTCGTCGGGCCGGGGGTGAGACCGGCTCCGCCGCCGAGAACCTCGCAGCTCACCGCGCAGGCGAGCACCGTGACGCGGTCGGCCTCGTCGAGCTCGCCCGCGAGACGCACCGCGAGCTCTCTGGCCCGCGTGTAGCTCGCTCCCAGCATCGACCGGCTCGCATCGACCACGAGGGCGACGGCGCGTCCGCTCGTGCGCTCCGGGCGTGGCAGCTTCGGACGCAACGCGAGCGCCACGTAGGGCGAGCCGTCGTCCGTCGCGCCCGCGCTCGCGGGGCCCCCGGAGCTCGACCGCGAGCCCTGGCTCGGCGCGAGGTACGTCCACGCCGTGAGCTCGCTTTTGCGTCCGGGAAGCGCGTATTCCACGCTGAGATCGCCCGTGGGCGCGAATCCGGCCGCGCTGACGTGCAGGGTCGTCGTGTCGGCGGCACTCGGGCGGCGCTCGAGCTCGTAGCCTGCGGGGCGCACGCCGAAATCCGGATCGTGCCCGCGCACCTCGAGATCGAGGGCAAAATGGCCGATGCGGGCGGCGCCGCTCGGATCGGCGGCGAGCGGGTACGTGTAGCGGCGCGCGCCGCCCGTCGCTTTCACGACCTCGGTGTAAGCCAGCACGACGCGACGCGACCCGTGCTTCGGGATCGGGAAGATCCTGAGCTCGAAGCGACCGCCTCGCTGCCACTCGAGCAGCGCCGGATCGCGCCACGGCCCCGGCACCCAGATGATCTCCTCGAGCGGCTTGGGCTGCGTCGGCGTCGCGTTGACGATGGCGCCGCGGAAGATCGCGGCGGCGCGGTCGCGGTCGACGAACGCCCCCTCCTCGAGCTTGCCGTCGACGTCGAGCGCGAGACGTTCGATCTGCGCGTCGGGCGGGAGCGGGAAGCGATAGATGCCCTCGAGCACGTCGTCCGTGCCGTTCTCGAACACCTCCTCGATCTCCGTGCGCGCGACGACCCCCGCGATGCGCACGCGCACCTCGTGCGAAGCGAGCCGCACGGCGCCGGTACGCTCGTCGGTTTGTCCGGGTTTTCTTGCCTTGAGCTCGCCGATGCCGCGGCCCACGACCTCGGCTGGCTCGTCGCCGAACGCCTCGTCGCTCCAGCC
>Ga0070682_100002422_pt1 | contig 10328 bp, 6 predicted proteins | sample KBSC63LmetaG_FD_64668 | JGI IMG/M metagenome (GOLD analysis project Ga0070682, IMG submission 64668) | Corn rhizosphere microbial communities from Kellogg Biological Station, Michigan, USA - KBS C6-3L metaG | ecosystem: Host-associated > Plants > Roots > Rhizosphere | place: USA: Michigan... | reverse complement strand
TGGCATACCGCTCTGCCGAAGAGGCATGGTCGGCCCTGCACTCTCTCAGGTCCAGTCTCCTCCTGCGGTGTGAGCGGTACGCTGCTCTCACCATCGTCAAGGTCATGCTCCCTGATGGGGTAGACCTGATGAGCATGGAGCAGTCCACCGACTATCAGTCCATTGGTGCAAGGTGCGTAAACCACCTGACCAACAAGTTCATGGCTACCATGTTTAGCCCGTCCCGCCCGTTCTTCCGAGCAGGGGCAGGAAGGGCTACGCAGGCAGACCTGAAGAAGCTGAACATGGACGAGAGCGATCTGGCCCAAGGTCTGGGTAAGATCGAACGTGAAGCCGTGGCTCTGCTGGACCGTAGGGGACAACGCCCCAAACTGTACCAGATCATGCGCAACCTCATAGTCACAGGCAATGCCCTGTTGTGTGAGGAAGGGGACGAGCTTCGGGCCATGGGCCTCAAGTATTATGTCGTCAAGCGCAACTGCCTGGGCAAGGTCATCACCCTGGTCATCAAGGAAGAAGTGCTGTTCGACGAGCTGGACCACAAGGCCCAGACCGAGTTGGCTGGCATGCACAACCCTGACAGCAAGGTGTGCCACTACCGCTGGATTCAGTGGGACAACGACAAGAAGAAGTACGAGATGACCCAGTGGGTGAACACCACCAAGCTGGGTCCGGCCTTTGAGTCTAGGTGGTCTTCCGAGGACATGCCCTATCATGCCCTTGCATGGGACCTGACGGACGAAGCCGACTACGGCACTGGTCTGGTCGAAGAGTACATCGGTGCGCTGGAAGCCTGCTCGGCTATGGCCGAGGGTGTGGTGGACGGTGCCGTGGCCGGCACTGAGATGCGTTGGCTGGTGAATCCCACCGGCATGACCAGTGCGGGCGACTTCAACAAGTCCCGCAATGGCGATGCGCTCCCAGGTAGGCCCGAGGACATCGACTCCGTGACGGTGGGTAACGCCCAGTCCATCACGGTAGCAGACACCGTGCTCACCCGCTATGAGCAGCAACTCTCCCAAGGCTTCCTCCTGTTCTCCGGCACTGTCCGGAATGCAGAGCGGGTCACGGCCGAGGAAATTCGCCAGCAAGCACAAGAGTTGGAGTCCGCCTATGGTGGGGTCTACTCGATGCTTGGCCGGATGCTGCAAGGCCCTGTGGCCCGTTGGCTCATCAGGGGTATCGACAAGGAACTGCTCAAGTCCGACCTGACCTATACGGTCATCACCGGCCTGGATGCGCTGTCCCGTGGCTCGGACCTGGAGAACCTGCGACTCGCATTGACTGACCTCGCCAACCTCTCGGCCCTTCCGCCTGACTTGGTGGGTAGGTTCCAGTATGAGAAGCTGGTGGACTTCGTAGGCAATGGCCGGGGCATCGACCTCCGCTCCCTCATGAAAAGTGAGGATGAGTACAAGGCGTGGCTGGACCAGCAAGCACAGCAGCGCGTGGCCGAGCAGGCCGCCGTTAACCAAAGCAAGGTACTACCTGAACAAGGAACACAATGACGACTGAAGTTGTCCCCGGCGCACCCACACCTCCCGCAGGTACGCCTCCCGCCCCGACTCCCCCGGCAGCCCCCACACCGCCGGCACCTACTCTCCCCGCACCGGCCCCCGGCGAACCGCCCAAGCTGGAACTGGAAGAGGTTCCCGCTGTCGAAGGCCTGGAGGCTACCCCCATCACCTACGACCCGACCGGCAACACCGGTCTGGACATGGCGCTGGAGTTTGTGGGTGCCCTGGGCTTCGGTCCCGAACATGCCACCATGAAGGCCGCCGAGGCGGGTGACTTCGGTCCCCTCCGGGAGGCCATGGGCAAGCTCGGCGACAAGGCCAAGGGCTGGCAGAAGTTCGTCAAGCTGGGCGAGGAAGCCTATGCTGCCCAAGCCGGCAGCAAGAAGGCCGCTAGCGACAAGCTAGCCAACGACATCGCCAATGCTGTGGGTGGCAAGGAGACCTGGGATCAGGTCCGCACCTGGGCCAGTGCCAACGCCAGTCCCGAGGAAAAGGCCGAGGTCAATGCTGCCTTCGCCGCTGGCGGGGTGGTTGCCAAGACCATGGCTAAGGCCCTGTACGAACAGTGGGTTGCCAAGGCCGACCGCAACGGTGCCCCGGCCAAGTCCCCTTCTGCCAAGGCTACGCCGGGTGCAGTCGAGGTCATGACCGCCAAGGACTACCAAGCAGGGGTTGCAGCCCTGGCCCGCAAGTACGGGGGTGACCTCGAAGGCAAGGGTGCTACCGAGTACGCTGCCCTGCAAAACCGCCGCCTTGCCGCCCTCCGGGTCGGTAAGTGAATTGGTACCGCAATAGAACGCCGGTTGTCGGCTTCTCATAACTAGGAGACCCTAATGGGTATTTTTGACGACGTCACCGGCATCACGCGACCGGGCCAAGCCAACGGTGCAGGCGGTATCACCGCCCTCATGCTGGAGGAATTCGCTGGTCTGGTGCAGGGCACCCTGGAACGCAAGTCCGTCCTGGCACCCCGCATCCCCATCAAGACGGTGCGCGGTACCAACACCATCACCAACTTCGGTGTCGGCAAGTCCACGCTGCAAGCGCTGGTCCCGGGCCAGACCCCCAACGGCACGCCGACGAAGTTCGGTAAGGCCTCGATGACCATCGATACGACGATCATCGCCCGCGCCGCCCTGCCGGTCCTGGAAACCTTCCAGACCAGCTACGACGCCCGCTCCGAGATTGCCAAGGAGCATGCCAAGGAACTGGCGAAGCAGTACGACCAGACCTTCTTCATCCAGGCCATCAAGGCAGGTGACCTCACGGCCAACCGCTTCGGTCTGACGGCTGCCGGCCATACCGGTGGTTCGCAAGTCACCCTGGCTGGTGCCAACGACTACCTTGACCCGGCCATGCTGTACCAGGGCCTCGTCGACCTCATCACCCAGATGCGTCTGAAGGACGTGGACCCGGTGACGGACGGTGTCATCATCGGTGTGGGTCACCAGGAGTTCGCCACCCTGTCGATGGCCGAGCTGCTCGTCAACAGCGAGTACAAGACGGCCGATGGCACGAGCATCCCGCAGATGCTGCTGAAGGCCCATGGTGTCGCGGTTGTCCCGTCGAACAACTTCCCGGGTGGTCAGAACATCACGGGCAACATCCTGTCCAATGCCGGCAACGGCAACGCCTACGACGGCGACTTCACCAAGCACCTCGCCGTGGCCTGGGCTCCCGAAGCCCTGCTGGCTGGTGAGACCATCGCGCTGACGCCCGAGGTCTTCTGGGACAAGCTGTCCAAGAGCTGGTTCATCGACGCGTACCGCGCCTTCGGTGTGGCACCCTCGGTGGCCGCCTTCGCCGGCACGCTGAAGAAGCCGTAAGGCACCCATCTGCCCCCGTGCCACCCGGCCGGGGGCATTTTGCGTAGGAGGAACTATGGACACCTTGACCGTAGTTAACGAGATGCTGGGTACCCTTGGTGAGGTTGAGCTGGCGTCCCTGACGGACTACCACCCCTACCTCTCCAACGCCCTCAGCACCCTGGATCGGATCAACCGCACCGCACAATCGGTGCCTCGGTGGTTCAATCAGGAAGACGCTACCCTCACACCCAACGTGGTGGATAGCTTCATCTACTTGCCCAACGACCTGCTGGAAATCGACGCCTGTAAGGCTGAGTACGTCCAGCGTGGGGGTAGGTTGTACAACACCAAGACGGGTAGCTACGTGTTCACGGAGCCCGTCACACTTTCCATCCGCCGCCTCATCGAGTTCGAGGACTTGCCCGAGACTGCTGCTGCCTACATCGCAGCGGAAGCCGTGCTACAGTTCCAAAGCAACTATGACGGAGACTCCGCCAAGAGGCAGGAGAAGGCAGGGTGGCGTGACAACTGCTTCACCATCTTCCAAGCGGAAGATACCCGGAAGCGGAAAGTCAACCTTCTCGACAACAATCCCCGGCTGTGGCGCATCAAGCGTGCGACCCAACGGCTCAGGGGCTGGACAGGATAAGCAATGAAGGCATCAGGTTCTACCGCCTCCCTCGTGCAGGGGGTTAGTCAACAAGTCCCGAGCGAACGGGCACCCGGTCAGCACACCGAGGTGGTGAACATGCTGCCGGACCCTGTCACCGGGCTCACACGTAGGCATGGCACCATCATGCTGACGGAACGACAGCTGCCCAATCCGCAGTCCGAGTACAACTCCCTGCTTGCGGACACGGACTCGTGGCGTACCTACGAGTTCACCTATGCGGCTAAGGATTACGTGTTGCTCTATCGCAGCGCGGCGCGTCCTGGGGGTTCCAACCTCCCGCCTCTCCAGGTGTACAACCGGACGGACAAAGTATTCCTGACGTACAACCGGGCCGGCGTGGACGCTGCCCTGGACACCCTTAGCAACGGCGGGATCAGCTCCCTTACGAGCGTTGGCAAGTACGTCTTCATGGCCGGCAACACTCTCGTACCAACGGCCAGCACTACCGAGGTCTATACCGATCCTACGTGGAGTACGGTGACCTCCCTGTGGGTGCGAGGCGGGGCCTACGGCCGCCGCTTCCAGGTCACGGTTACCCGTGTGGGTGGGACCGAGACGAGCTTCGAGTACACCACCATGGCCTCCGGTTACCCGGGCCTGCTGGACACTACGGACCTCAGCCCGATTGCATCGGACCCCGCCGGTGGTACGGAGGAGACCCGGGAAGTGGCATCCGTCAAGAACGGGCAGCACAAGCTGTATTACGCCGCCTTCGGCCCCACGGGCATGACTGTGACCAAGTCTGGGTCTGCCCTGGCTGTGGTCAATACCACGACCCCGTCCCCGGGCAGTGTGGGCTGGCCTCCGGGTAGCCCCATCATGTACTTCCATTCGATGTACGAGGGTGCTACAGACATTGAGCTGAAGTATACCCACGCCAAGACGGTCACCAATCCCACCTACACCCGCACGGTGCAGCTCCGGACTGAGGCGTATAACAGCGCTGTGACAAAGTGGATTTCGGATGCGGCTACGGACCAGACCCCGGCCAACATCGCTGCCAAGCTCAAGCTGGCAGCAGAAGCGGCAGGACTGACAGGCATCACCATCGCCAATAGCACGTTGGTCTTCACGAACGTCATCGGCATCCGCGTCAACGACGGCGGGGACAATACCCTCATGCGGGGTGTGGCCCAGGAAGTCAGCAGTGTGGACAGGCTCACTCCATACCACAAGGTCGGCAAGGTGGTGAAGATCAAGACCAGCGAGAGTGCTGATCCATTCTACATGCGGGCCGATCCCGTGGACAACAACCAGAACGTTGCCGGCTACCCTGTGGCTGAAGTGAAGTGGGTTGAGGCTGCGGCTACCAAGTACCAGATCACTGGGGGCTTGGTAATGGCTACGATCATCGGGACCAACTTCCACATCGGCAGCAGCAAGGCAATACTGGACACCCTTACCGGTGGCACAGACACGCCCAGCTTCGTACCCAGTGTGGTGGGCGACAAGGATACGAGCCCGCTGCCCAGCTTTGTGGGCGGCATCATCACCTACCTGGGTACCTTCCAGGATCGCCTCTTGGTAGGGTGTGGTGGCGTGCTCCGGGCTAGCCGGACTGGTGACTACCTCAACTTCTTTCGTCGTAGCCTGCTGACTGTCCTGCCGGATGACAGCCTTGAGCTGGTGAGCGAGGCCAGTGCCAATGACGTGCTCAGGTTCTCGGTGCTGTACGACAAGGACCTCGTCATCTTCGGTGACAAGCAGCAGTACGTGGTGTCGGGCCGTAGCGCCATGACCCCCAACTCTGCCAACATGCCTGTCATGTCTGCCCACAAGGATGCTAACTTCGCCCCGGCCCTGGCTGTGGGTGGTGTCATCTTCTACGGCAAGGTCGGCCAGAACTCCAGCTCGGTGAACCAGATTCAACCGGGCCTGAACGCAGAGAGCCCCGAGTCCTACCTGATGAGCAGCCAGATCGACACCTACCTACCCGGTCGGGTCATCGAACTGAGCAACCACAGCAAGCCTACCCACCTGTTCGTCCGTACTACGGGTGCGCGGGGTCAGCTATTCGTCTATACCTACCTGGACAAGGAAGGGCAAGGCCGAGTGCAGGACGCGTGGCATCGCTGGGTGTTCGACGAGGCTGTCGGGGCACTGATCGGAATGCGGCAGACCAGCGAGGGCTTGCTCTTGTTCTTCCTCCGCAAGATCATCGACGGTGGTGGGGTTACTAGGCTGTACATCGTGGCAGACTTGGCCCCTATGGTTGCGGAGCTGTCCAAGTACCCCTACCTGGATAGTCAACGGCCGGCCAACAGCACTGGCTACCTGCTCGCTACCACTCCGGGCTTGTACGTGGCGTTCGATAACACGAGCGACTACTACATGATCGGGGATACGTGGGATAACAAGGATGACCTGTACGCGCAATTCCCCGATGGGACTAACCCACGTATGGGCTACGGCTACCAGTCCACCTTCACCCCCACCAACCCCTACGCCAAAGACCGCAATGAGAAAGCTATCCTCACCGGGAGACTGGTGGTCACCCGCCTGCTTCTGGCTCTGGCGAAGAGCGCTGGCATCATCGTGGACATCACTGCCCGTCTGGCAACTAACACCCTGGAGTACAACGCCCGTATTGTTGGCAATCCTGGCAACGTAGTCGGCGAGGAGGCTATCGGTACGTACACCCAATCCGTGCCCATCGGGCATGCGAATGAGGAGTACATCGTGACCTTCAAGTCCCGCAGGTGGTTGCCCCTTACCCTCACAGGTATGGACTGGGTGGGCCAGTTCTTCAATCGAACACAACGACTCTAGGAGACGCCTATGTGGTGGGCTCAGATGATTGTCGGGGCTATCGACGGCTGGCTGCAAGGCTCAGCTGGTCGAGCTACGGCTCAGGCAAACAACAAGATCAGCAAGGTCAATGCTGAGACGGGGAACAAGACCCGGCAATGGCGCAATACCGCCACCGCAGCCACCAACAACTTCGCCCGCTGGCAACAGAGCCTGAACAATCAGCGCATCCTGAAGGCCGGTGGGGAGCAGTTGGAGGCCAACACCCAGAACTACCTGAGACAGGTAGACGCTCATTCCTACGACGACATCAACCGGTCACTCGGCGACGCTGAGATGATGGGGGCACAGGCTGCCCAGGCGGGTGCTGTAGGGATGATCGGTGGGGTAGCCGATATGGTGGACGTTAGCACCCGGATTCGTTCGGGTATCGTTGACCAGATCGCCAAAGACCAGACAGCCTACGCTAGTCATGACCAAGCACGCAGGGCGGGAATGATCTTCTCGCAAACGGTGCAAAGCCTGGACAGCTCCCTCATCATCGACACCTTCGACAACGGCATCGACTACGCCCAAGAGACCCCGGTGTTCAGTCACTGGGCCAACGCTATTCAAGGTGTTGGCAAGAGCTTCGGTGTTGGGGGCCAGGGCGCGGATGTCATGAAGAACTGGGATAGCCGGTCCAAGACCACGCCCCAGGATGAGAGCCCCTACAGCCTGTCCTCAGCGGGCAATGCCAAGTTCGGGTTCAAGGGCCCGCCGTCTAAGGACGAGCTGCCCAGTTCGGACAACGACTGGTCCATCGGGTCTACGCGCTTGGGGGATAAGACCTCCTCGTACTACGACGACAAAGAGAAGGTGAACCCGTACTCCCTGTGGAGTGGAAGCAATGGCTAACGACGACAACCTCTACGGGGCCCCTACAGAGGGCCTGGGCCAGAACGTAACCTTTGCGTTCAACACCCCGAACGGTACACCCATGCTTCCCGCTGGGCAGGCCACACTGTCTGCCGCACGCATCATCGGTGGCGGCATCGGTGGCGAGACCAAGGGCGTCGGTGTCCGGGAGCAGGGGCCTAGCCCCATCCTGTCCACCATCGTAAAGCTGACGGACGGCATGGCCGCTGTGGCATTGCGCCGCAAGCAAACTGAGCTGTTCTTCACTGGCATGCAGCGGGCCGCCCATGGTGAGGCCGTCAAGGACATAGCCCAGGAACAGCCCTGGTACTCCCAACTCTTCGGTGATGCCGACGTGGTGGAAGGTGCCCGTGCCTACGAGGGCTCGACCCGTGCGCAGAGTGTGGTCGCTGCCATGGAAGACGACATGCCCAACATCAGGCAACTGAACGGGCCCGAGGCTAACGCCTACTTCCTCAAGCAGATCGAGAAGTCCCAGACCGGGGACATGGCTACCGATATGTCGGTCATGCAGAGCTTCACTCGAAGCATGCCTGCCCTTATGCGTCGGCAAGCTAAAGAGCATTACGGGTACCAGCAAGAGAAGGCAGTGGCGGCACAGACCGCCTCCTTCCGCGCCTCTGGTGACCGGCTCCAGTCTGCGGCCGCTGGTCTGGCTAAGGGCACCACTACCCCAGAAGAGTACGAAGAAGTCATCGGCACCTTCAAGGCCAACATCGCTCCGGTTGCGAACCAGAACGAGAAGGGCTACACCGAGATGGTGGCCGACAACATCGTCAACTTCGCCAATGAGGGTAAGCTCCATGCTGTCAATGCCCTCGATAAGGCTGGGGTCTCCAGCATCCTCACTGCCGACCAGCAGCGCAGGGTGGAGGCTGCCAAGATGGCGGGTGAGACCAAGCTCCGTACCAAGTACAGCTTCGACTACTCCGATTCCCTGGCAGAGATTCGTGCCATGGCATCCAAGCCGTCCGAGGGTGCCACTACCCGGGACTTGGCAGCTCGTATCGACGCTGTGAATCAGACCTATCAGCGAGCTACCGGGAGTACCCAGTGGCTGATCCAGCCCGAGGAGCGGGCGGGGTACCTGTCCCACAGCCTCGTTGCCGTGGCCCAGGCCCAGGACAAGCTGATCGATGCGCAGGTGCGTGCCGCTGCGGTGGCGAGCAAGGCCGGTCTGAAGCAGGAGGCCCAGGACGCCAAGGTAGCTGCGGTGCAGCAAGCCACGGCCCAGGGCAACCTCGTCGGTGTCTTCGGTGTGCCCAAGCATGAGCGGGACGAGATTGCGTACACCATGTATCGCAACGCCCCGACCACGCAGGACAAGATCAAGGTGCTCACAAGCAACCCCGGGTACGTCATCGAGCCGGTCAAGGAGGCGCTGACCTCAACCATCGAGGGCGCCCTGGCAGGTGAGGCATGGACCCCCGAGGTGCAGCAGGTGTATGACGGCTACGTCCAGCTCCGTGGGGCTAACCGCTTTGTGGCTGACTCGTACTACAGCAAGTATCAGAAGCAGCTCGAAGGTCTGTACCAAGCCCAGCAGAATGGTGTGCCTGTCGAAGGTGCTTTCCGCTCCATGTTCCTGGGCCCTGCCCGGCGCGTGGCGGTCGGTAAGAAGGACGCAGAGGAGAGCATCAAGGCCATCGTCTCGGAACACTCCGGGCTGATCGGTCGGGTGTTCGGTGGTGATATCGCCCTGAAAGACGGGCAGGCTAACCGCATCTTCAATGTCCTGGCACCCCAGATCGAAGAGTGGTCAGGGTACATGAGTGGCAACCATAAGGAAGCCGCCCTGCGGGCGTACAACCAAGCTAAGCAGAACCAGGGCCTTGAGGTCTTGGGAGGCTACGCCTGGGAGAACAACAAGGGGCAAGAGAGCATGTTCACCTACCTCACCCGGGTAGCTAAGGATGAGGCTGGGAAGCCCTTCCCCACCGACGACGTTGGCAAGCTCATCGAGACCACCATCGAGGGACGGCACAAGACGGTCACCAATGACACCAGCAGGGGATGGTACACTTCGGTGTTCCGCCTGCCGGACATCAACGGTGCCCCGGTGCTGCACGTCAATTCGTACAAGGATGGCAAGAATGTTAACTACACGGTTAGCATCAAGGACATCCAAGAGCAGGCGAAGAAGCCGAAGATTGAAGGGACACCCATGTCCCGAGAGTGGCGCAAGCCTGACATCTACTAAGGAACCCCATGGGTATTCGTGACGAACTCAAGCAGGCCATCTTCGGCCAAGAGTCCAGCTATGGCCGGGCCGACACCTCGCAAGAGAACTATGCGGGTGCCCGTGGCCCTATGCAGGTGACCAAGAGCACCTTCGAGGGCATGAAGAAGAACGGCATGATCCCTTCGGACTATGACCATTCCAATCCTGCCCACACTACCGATGCAGGCAATCGCCTCATCGACTCCCTGTTCGACAAGTACGGGGACCAATCACCAGACAAGGTCGCCGCTGCCTACTATGGTGGAGAGAAGGCTGTGCTGCCTGACGGTAGCATCGCCAACTTCGGCGACCTGAAGAACCCCAAGGCCCCTACCGTCCGGCAGTACGTTGCCGGAGTTATGGGCAAGATGGGTGCTAGCATCGACGTGGACACCGAGACGGAAACCCCGGCCGAACCCCGAAGCCGTACCAACGTGCTGGCT
>Ga0070682_100002421_pt1 | contig 10329 bp, 12 predicted proteins | sample KBSC63LmetaG_FD_64668 | JGI IMG/M metagenome (GOLD analysis project Ga0070682, IMG submission 64668) | Corn rhizosphere microbial communities from Kellogg Biological Station, Michigan, USA - KBS C6-3L metaG | ecosystem: Host-associated > Plants > Roots > Rhizosphere | place: USA: Michigan... | reverse complement strand
ATTTGAATTACAACTAATTTGTCACCGGCAGGAGCTGCTGCTATTGTAGCAATCGCCGCACTCGATGCTGGGATTTGTCTAGCAGAACCAAACTGAAGTGATGAGGTATCTGCTACCATAGTTCCAGTAGTACCAGACCAGCGAGTAGTGTCAGAGAGAACACCTCTTTGAAGATCAGTCTTTGGTCCCTGTACAGCAAACATGAACTGACTCGTTCCTCCAATATGGATATTACCTTCGCTTACCGTATTAAATTGAACATTAGCCTGAGACACAGAAGCTGTTTGATTTCCAGAATTAATAAATGTATTCTGACCTAGTGTCACGTTATCTGTTAGGAGAGTACCACCAGAGATATAAATACCAACAAACTCATTAACATCATTAGTGGTATTATTACTATCCAGAGTATTACCTCTAACTGTAGTACCAGAGTTTTGGCCGATAAGCTTAATACCAGCAAGACCATTAGCTCTACACACATTGTCAGAAACTAGAACAGCTCTATTAGGATAAACATTGGGATAAGAGGTTGTAATACCATCATAAGTACCAGCATAAGATGGGCTATTTGTCGGAGGACCATACTCTGTAAGAAGAATACCATTTCTAGCATTATCTTTACAAACACAGTTGGAAATTACACCATTACTAGCAGCATCAATCTCAATACCATGTTGGAAGTGTCCAGTGCAGGTTACACTCTGAACAACAAACCTAGTAGTGAAATACACAGTGACACCAACGTCACCATAAGAGTCTTGATAATGACCACCAATAACAGAGACATCATCGTTGTAGTATCCGATACGAGCACCAGATAAACCACCAATAGAGTTACAGTCAAGAAGACGAACTGTCTTAGTTCTAAAAATTCTATAGCAATCCTGCGGAGGTTGACCATCCTGACTCAATGTAGCGGCCGTTCCACCATTAACAGTAACACCCTGAAGGTATACCAATTGGGCGAACACACCACTATTAAAGTTATAGTCAACGTTACCACTAAGGATCTGGTCGTGAACACCACCTTGAACTGTACCACCGAACATCACCAATGATCCCTGCTGATTAAAAATTACAGCAGGATGGACTGATCCATCGTTGTTTTGAGTTCTATTACCATCAAAATTAACCATAGAAGTAAAAACCAAAACGTTAGTTTGACTTTTAATTAAATGGTCATTGGTATTTGCAGCAAGTTTTAATGTTCCGCCACCACCTTGAGAAATAAGGTACATACCACCAGCAGGTGGAACTAAAGATCCAACTACATATGTCTTACCTGGAGTAAGATAAACACCACCAGTAGTATTAACACAATTCTGAATGGCAGCTGTGTCATTAGTAGTACCATCTCCCAGGGCGCCATAAGATTCAGCAGTAGGATATTTATTATATATAGCAGCATTAACATCATTCAGCCATGCAGGCTGAATAACTGTTCCGTTAATATAATTAGTGCTGTTAGTCATGAATTTCCTTTATTGATATCAGCAACTAACTTTTGAATTCTAAATAATGTATTATCAGAATGCGTCAGTTTGAAACAACGTTGCCTAAAGTTTCCTAGTTGCCGAATGCAGGCAATATCTTGATTTAAATTAGTGTTTATACCAGCATTATAGGACTGATAATCATCATCTGACCACTGAATGAGAATATTGCTATTTATAGGAGGACGGTCTCCTACTATAGTTAATCTAGCCATATTCTTTCTATTCATTGTTCCGAAATCAGCTGCTTCAGTGACTATTACACAATTAAAGTTAACACCGCTATCTTGATAGATTGTTTCGTCAAAGTAATACCAATTAGAAGTCCCATCATTCAAAGTAAAAATACTAGAGTTACTACTAGTAGTACCAAAACCGTGGGATCTTCCAATATTGAAATTGGTATTTCCTTTGTATGCCATTCTTGTCCAAAGACCAGTTTTTAGATCCATACAATAGGTCACAGTTCCAGCATTAAGCATGTAGAACTGATGGCCCTGGAATGCTACAATAGCTCCTGTCCATCCTGTATAATTAGTATTAAGACTATTAAGATATCTACTAATAGTTGGTGTACCAACAGGATCACACTTGAACTCATAGAGTTTGTATACTTGGTAATCTCCGTTGAGATCCTTACCTACAAAGTAGGAATTATTTTGTTCCTGAGCATAGGCCGATAAAAAGGTGATTCTCTTAACAGGAGTATCATTTCTTTGGAATGGGGATCCAGTGGCGATAGCAGCATCCCAAAAATATTCCATAGTCTCTGTTCCACAAGCAACAACATAATTATTAACTTTTAGAATTCTAGTAACATAATCAGCTTCCATTTCAGCATCAATAAAGTTACCAGCGGTCCAGGATAAAGGAAGATTATTATCACTGTTATAGATATCTGCTGTATTCAGTTTTACCAGCAGTATGTATCCATCAATGTAAATGATATTAGGATCATGTGGACTAGGAAGATCAGGATCAACACAGAATGTAATAACATTAGTTGTACTGATTTGAATTAAACTGGTGCCATCAGAAGCTATTAAAGCCGTAGTACCATTATTAAATTCAAATTCAGCAAATCCAACTGTACCAGAAGAAGTCCAAGCGCCGCCTGGTGTTAGAGTAGTTGTGGTTCCTGCTCCAAAGTCTCTTACGTAAATATTAGAACCAACTGCATAATAGAGTCTTTGTTGGTCTCTCCAATACAGAGAACCACGAATAGTACCAGAAGCCACGCTAGCTAAAAGTGAATTGGAACCAGCCCTCTTTACAATAAACTGTCTGTTATCTTGGGCTGCTTTACTAATACTGTCTTCCATGAAGACATTTAAGTAATCTTCATCTTTATTTTGGACATTACCAGCTCTGGAGGTAATTTCACGGGTGATATCAATATCTTCAGAACTGTATGTGTCCATAGAGGGGCTTTTGGTATAGGCCATATTATCCCTTCATACTTTCACCCCAACCTTGTTGGGTATATGGTTGAATAAATAAACTAGCATCCTCGCTACCCATACTTAAAGCCTCATCTGTGTATTTCTCTGCCTCACCTATTAGCATATTTCTATCCCCCAATGGAATACCCCATTCTGGAGCAAGAACTACAGCAGTTCTGTACACTAACGGAAGATACCATTCTTCTGGGAAATCAGCAGTATCGGTAGAATTAACAAAATACTGAAAAGGCTGTTGGTATACAATAGTAAAAGTGCTAGAAGCAGCAGTAGTATCAGGAGTGGGCCAAAGACGTAAAGTACCATAATTTACCTTAGGCTGATATGTAATCTTAAGCGGAATACCTGTGCTATTAATTGGAAGCTGATTAAAGTTATAATCAGATTCAACATCCATATCAATACGGGTTCCAGTATCTGTTCTATAGCATTGTAAAAGTTTTAAAGGATATGGAGTATTGAATGTCTTACCAGTTCCTATATCATAGGAACTTACTGTAGAGGTAGTAGAAAATGTATAAGAATTACGTTCCCATAAAGGCATACCCTTAGCTCTTAGTAAAGCCAGGGACATATTTAAGGCCATAGTCCCACGAGTAAGTTGTGTGGTATTGAGAGTTTGACCATCCGCAATAACACCTAGTTTATAGTGAGCTGCAGTAACAAGATCATCCCTGGAATACTGTACAGAATAAGTACCAGAAGTTGCCATAAATATTCCTATAAAGTATTAGGATTAAATGTTCCATTAGGTTGTCCATTAGTAGACAAATCTAAAAGGAATTGATAAGTTCTCATGTATGGCCCGGCTTGAGCACATCCGGCAGCTGCCATTCCAGCATAACTGGAAGCTCTAAAGATATCGCAGAAAAAAACATCTTGATCTACACCATCTTTGGAAACATAATCAGGAAAGGCTCTCTCGCCTCTAACCTTAATTAAAGTTTGTGGATGGCGAGTTTCATAATCTTTGGGGCAGACCATAAGCCCATCCCAGCGTCTTTGAATTTCAGTTGATGGATACCACATTCCACAAACGTGGCATGTAAATTTCCACCCATGCCCAGGCCATCCAATCTTCTTCATTTAAAGTGTCCTGTTCCAATAAAAGCTAAATAAAGGGTGCCAACCACAGCTAAACCAATTAATGTTTTGATGGCAAACCATCCAAAACTTTTTACTTGATTATCAATCCATTCCTTGATTGCTTCTTTTACTACTTCTTTAGTTTCATCATCATTTGTCATGGTAAGGGAATGGTTAGGTTGGAGGAAAGGTAGGCGGCCATCAACGAAGTAGGATGTGTGCCATCAGTTGTAGGTATGAAACCTATGGTCGGAGAAGATTTCCAAATACCAGAATCACGAGAAGTCATTACGTCATCAGCATATTCAGGTACATAAGTAAAACCACTGGGTTTAGCTCTAATAGCAGCATTAACTCCAGTAAGAAGTGACCAAGTACCGTCGGTCTTAACTGTTTGGTTAACTTCAGTAGCATAACCATCTGTAGACGATGTACGTGGGGTAATTGTAGCTAGACCCCATTGTTTACTAGTCAAACTTCCTTGAATGGTTGTATAATCAGCTAGTAATTGTGCTTGTGTTCTACTTCCTAAAGACAAATCGTTAGCACCAAACTCAATAATCGCATGTGTGGCACACGCTTGGAGAAGAGTCTGTAAAGGAGCATAAGTAGCACTAGCAGAAGATATAATTACAGCCATATCTTGTGCTTTCATACTAGAAACACCAAATCTAAAATGCCCAATACCAGCAGAATCAAGATTTCTACCCCATGGTCCACTAGAACCCTGAGTACCAGTAGTTGTAACGTCGCCAGCACCCCACAGAATAGAGTCACCAAATAGGACAACAGACTTGGCCGCTGCGGCTCCAGTAACAGTACCAGTAATCAGGACAGACCCAAACATAAATGTAGATGCCTGACCAGTAGATTGATGAGAAGGTGTTCCACCACTAGCATACTTACCATCCGTCAAACCAAGGACAGAGGCAGCTGCTGGATACTCAGTGTGAGCAATAAGCACACCGCTGACATTAATTGTGTGTTCCCACCAGGTAGCACCAGCTGGGATTGAAATAGCTAAGGCATCACTAGTAATAGTTCTAGTCGTACTGTTTAAAGTAGCAGTACCAACACCACTATATAAAACTTGTGTGAATGTTCCCTGAGGGTATTCTACAAACTTAGTAAAATTATAAGTAGTTGCTAGTGTTTGTATTGTCCAGCTAGCGGTACTCATAGTCCAGTGAATATCTGTAAATACTAACGCAGAAATAGCTCCCTGCGTAGTTGCCATATGTTGTTTCTGACAAGCAAAGTTTACAGATCCGCTTTGCTGGCTAGTTGGAATAAGTAATTTATTAGTTACAATTGCATTATTAGTAACTACTGGAGCAGCTCCCCCAGAAGGGGTATATATTGCTCTACCGCCAAATCTGCCGACGGCTGCATTACCAGCCCGCACTGACATTATGCACTCTCACCAGTAGTAATGTAGATTGTATTACCAGTAGAACCAGCAATAGCAGCTACCTTGGTCCAGTCATTCCTAAAAAAGAATGTCTCAACACTATTTGGAAGCAGTGGTAAGGAGTTCGCAACAGTAGCAACTACGTTGTCGTCTCCAAAATTAACATAAACAACGTTAGTACCAGAATTAAAAATTCTAATTGTTCTGCTACCAACACGAGCAGGGGCTACAGCCACATTCGCAGTAGTAGCAAGCACTGCTAAATTCACTGTAGAACCTGCTTCTCCATTTAAAGCATTTGTAATAATATCAAATGGGCGAATAGTTACTGTAGTCATTTAATTTCCTTAAAAAGAGGGCAGTGGTATTAGCACTGCCTCTCATGTTAGTTTACGTAGTCGACTTCGAGATACAATTCACCAGAAGTAGGATTACCTGTGGTAGCAGTACCACCAACCCAAAGTTGAATATCACCAGTTGTATACGGAGGATTATAAGGTTGGTAAATATTGTTAATCGGGGTTACAATAGATTGAGCACCTGCAGTGCCAAAAGCAGTGAAAGCGCTAACAAATTGAGTACCACCAGAGGCAGTACCAACGTTAATTGTGGCAGCAGTAATACCACCACCGGCCAGCTGTGTTTTAACCCACAGCTTCATACCAACAATAGAAACAAAAGCCGGAAGAGCACCAACAAGAGTATTCACACCACCAGTGGTAAAATTAGCATTGGTGAGTTTGAAGACCTTACATTGGATATCCTTGACTTGGAATGTACTGAACGGGCCGGCCGGATTAGGATCTGTAAAAATAAGAGCCATAAATATTCCTTAGTTAAAATGGGCCCCTTTCGAGGCCCAAGTAGGATTAAGCGCCGGGCGAGCCGTACAGAGCACGCGGATCAGTCCATCCGAAAGCAAAGCGCATAGTAGCCTTGTATTTCGCATTTTCCGTATCAAAGTCCTCATCCATCGAGAAGGCGTCGGGACGCCGTTCGAAATACTTCATGCCGTCGTTAACATTGGTACGAATGAACCAAGCATCAACGTCAGTCAAGAAGTGGTTGGTAACAACCTTGGGAATCAGACCCATTTCCTTCAGGGCATTCAGATCGTTGTTGTTTGTGGCAACACGACCATCAGAACCCAGAATCCGCTTCACCTCAAAAATCAGTTGACGCGGGATTACCAGAGATTCAGGAAGAACCTTGATGAGCAGACCACGGTCATCTTGTAGACCAGCAATATCAATAGTAGCTTGCTCAAGAGCAGCTTCAGAGATATCCAGGGCTACCGACGGAGTATTAGTCCAGGTGCCACCAGCAATGTTGGGGTGATTAGCAGAACCACCAGCCGGGCCGGCCAGCAGTGTGGAACCATCTCCACCAACATACGAGGTGTTGAAGGCGCGGTTATAGATGTTAGCCGCAATAGTCTCTTTAGTTTGCCGCGAGGCGAACGCAAGACCCTGGGCCTTCTTCTTAGCGATTGTGTCATACAGATCATCATCGACAGCTTCACGAGTCACGATGAAACCAAGGGCATACACCACATGGTTGTACCGAGACGTGAAACCTTGACGGGCCGTGTCATAAGCGATCGGAGAACCTTCCATCTTAGTCTGGAACAGACCAAAACCGGACTGTCCGACATCTTCTTCGAAAGCCTTGCGGCTCGTGTATTTGTCGAACAGATTCTCCCACTCCGGAGAGTATTCATTGTAAGCAGCTCCGTACCAGGCATTAACACCAGGCCAGAGCGACTTAGCAAACGAAGAGGTAGTGATTGTCATTTACATTACTCCTTATTGGCCAGTAGCGCCAGTACCATTACCCAGCGTGGCGTTGTTGATACGAACGAGCACGTGGACTGCAGTATCAGTACCAGAGATCGAAGAGTTATCAACACGTTGAACCGTGCCAAGAATCTTGAATTGAAGCGTAGCAGTCGTAGCCTTCGTGGACATATCCAGAGAAGCAGCCGACACACCAGAGGTCGTAGAACCAGCACCACCATAGTAGGCGTCGGCATTAAGGCCAACATCAGCTAGGAGGTACGTGTACGCAGAACCACCAGTTGTTTGCTCAACTTCATAAATAATATCCGGAGCATCTGCGACCAGACAATATTGAGCAGTAGAAGCAGCTCGATACTGGGGAGTATCAAGAGCGATAGCACCGTTGGTCATAGCACCAGTAACGGGATCTTGCTTCACATTAACAAAACCGAGAACAACGCCCAGCACGGGACCACCAGCGGCAGCCCGCTTGACAGTGGCGATACCACCAGCAGAAGCGTTACCTTCCAGGAGAACCGGATCACCGACAAAGGTGTTTTGGTTATCGCTGGCAGGAATTTGATAGAGACTCACTTGACCATTAAACGGAGCGCCTGTCGTATGCTTGACAGGACGGAATCCGTAGATCCGAGAAGTATTAGCCATAATCTTCCTTTAGATTAAAATAATTAAAAGAAATTACAGCGAGATTATTTACTTGGAGATGTGAGTAGTAAAACTACCGTAATCAGAAGCATCATTCGCTGTCTTCTTCATCCCCCGTTCAAGTTCATCATTTCGGGCATTCTTGGAGAGTTGATCTTCATCATACCAATCTTTACGTTGACGCATGACTACACCTTGATCGCCTTTACCAAGACCGAAACTAGTAGCAGAACCTAATGAACTGGGATCATCGACACGCCGATCACCATCCCGTTCGACTTTGTCCTTAGGGACAATTTCATAACCACGATCCAAGAGATCTTGGATTCGGCCGGGTTGGTCATTTACGACGCGATAAACATAACCATCCTCTTTCTGGGCAATCCGGAATCGATTACGGGTGCCAACAGGTTGACGACGGGGGCGAGCACTTGCTCCTTGTGTATTTGCGGGTCTGGACATATTAGTCTTCCTTTCTTAGCGACCTTGGGCCTTAATAGCCTTAAGATCAGCGATATACTTTTCTTTAGTCAATGTGCCATCTCTGACAAGTGTATTCATAATCCGACGTTCTTCTTCCGTCAGAGGATAGTCGTCACTCTTGGACGAAGTATTTTTACCTCTCGGAGTGCTTACGCTAACATCCGGAGCGTCATCCTTATTCGGATTACGAAATTGGTCTGGGAATGTGGATCGAACCTTTTTAGAGACCTCACGAAGCACTTCGCCGGGGGTCATACCTTCCTTTGCGAGTTTAGTGCCATAAGCATCCGCAAAGATTCGCATTTCTTCCTTATTCTCATACCAAGCATTCTTGGCCTTCCAAGATACAAACTCTTGAGGATCATTCTCAGGGGCCTGATTTTCTTGCTGCGCTTCTCTTTTGACCTGTTCAAATTCTCGTTCAACTTGACGAATTTGACGTTCAACTTGCACTGCCCGAGCACCATCAGCATCGCTAATTGCGGTTTCCTTCTGGGCTTCTAGAGCAGCAAGAGCACGTTTATACTCAGACTCCTTAACTTGACTATAGTGCTGTTTGAGAGCATCTAAAGTCTTTTGTACATTTTTAATGGTTCTATTTTGAGATTCAATCTTCTCAAATAGAGGTTGTCGTTGGACAAATTCCTTAGCATCGACGAAGTCCTCTTCTTCGCCAGCCCACTCATCCTTCGGTCTCCAGCCCATCTCACGGGCACGAACTTCAAACGGAGACGGTTCCGAGGCCTTTTGGACCTCGGTATTTTCGCCTTCAGCGGCCTTATTAACTTCTTCAGTCATTTTAATTTCCTTCTAAACGGGACACTACATCCTCATCATTAATAATGAGGACAGATTCCTTAACATCTTCACTAACCCTAATAAACTTACCAGCATTCTTGGTATAGGCAATAAGATCGCCAACTTTGCACCAAGGTTCGGAAGCATTAAAAGCAACCCAGGCATCTGGACCAACTTCTAAGACAACGCCTCGGTCTACGCCAGTAAGCATTTGCCTCTCAGTTTGATCTTGAACAATAATGCCAGAGCGCTTTGCAGAAGCTACTACAGCATCATTTTCCTCCACAGATAGGGGTTTCACAACAAGTCTAAAACCAACGGCACGGGCTTTCATTATTCTTCCCCCACCAGATTTTCTTTGATACCTTCCAAAATATCCCAAAGGGCTTGAACGTATCCTTGTCGTTTGAAGATTTCTTTTTCGTTAGAAGTATGAACTAACAGAAGAGTGTTTCTATCGGCCCTCTCTTGAAGGCCCAAAATAAATGCATGAGTAATGTGGTGTTGCTTCCACTCAATTACTTCTTGCTTGTCGATTTCGGTTGTAATTTGCTAGTCTCCTTAGCTTGTTGAAGTTTTTGTGCATGAGCTTCTTGCCCGTGCTGTAGCTGCTGATGATTCATAGCAGCTTGGTGGCTGGCTTGTGATTGTGCTGTAGCCAACTTAATCTTATTTTCAGCATCTTTGATTTGCGCATTCTGCACCATATCTTGTTGCTTGAATTGCATCTCTTGTTGATGTTCTTGAGCCCTCATGACCATTTGTTGTGCCTTATCTCTAGCATCCAATTCACTCTTTTGAGCTTGGGCTTGAGCATCAAGTTGTGCCTTATTCTGATCAGATTGTGCTTTTGCCTGGATTGCCATAATCTTGGGATCAGGCGGAGGCGGTGGCAGTTGACCAGTTTGTTGAATCTGAGGCATAAACAACTTTTCCCAATTAGGTTGTTCATCTGCTTGAAGAATTCGACTAAATACTTCAATAGGATTAATAATACCAGGTCCCATCTGCATCATTTGCAGAAGACCTTGGGCTTTTTGTTGTTTCTCGGCAGCACTAGAGGCTGAAGGATCTGCACTAGGTTCAATATCACATTTAGTACGGTCAAAATCATTAGGATCAACTTCAATATCCAAGACTTCAATATATTT
>Ga0070682_100002419_pt1 | contig 10332 bp, 10 predicted proteins | sample KBSC63LmetaG_FD_64668 | JGI IMG/M metagenome (GOLD analysis project Ga0070682, IMG submission 64668) | Corn rhizosphere microbial communities from Kellogg Biological Station, Michigan, USA - KBS C6-3L metaG | ecosystem: Host-associated > Plants > Roots > Rhizosphere | place: USA: Michigan... | reverse complement strand
ACGGGCCGCTCGCCGAGCTTGCCTTGCTTCGAGAGGATCTCGGCGCGAAAGAGCGAGCCGTCTTTGCGTACGGCCGTCACGGTATAGTCACCCTCCAACCGGTCCCGCAGTCGCTCCCTGATCGCGATCAGGTCTTCGGGCACGACGACGCGCCGAAGAAAATCGGGCGCCAGCACCTCCGTGAGCTCCATGCCGACCATTTCGAGCAGCCGCTGATTGGCGTCGATCAGATGGCCGTCCACATGGATCATGATGCCCTCGAAAGAAGCGGAGGAAAGCATCTCGCTCCGCTCGCGAGCGTGCAGAAGCTCGTCGTGAGCGGCCGCTCGCTGCTCGGCGAGCTCGAACAAGCTTTCCACGGCCTCGCGCGCGGCCGCTGACGTTTCGCCGAGCCGCTCGCGCGCGAGCCCGACGGCAGCGAGTGCGCCGCAGAGCGCCTCGACCCCCTGACTCGGCGCGGCCGCCTTGAGAGCGCGAGCGAGAGCGGGGAGCAGCGGCAAAAGATCCATGGGGCAGTGGAAAACTACCCCAGGTTCAGCTCGGTCAGCGCGAGAGTCTCGGCGCGAGCTCAGTAGATGTCGTAGAACCCGTTCACGCGCCGGTTTCCGCTCACGGTGATCGCGCGCGGGCGTGCGGTCGTCGCGTCGTCCCAGTGATTGAAATGGTAGGTGCCGTAGTCGCCGAACGTGACGGTGGCGGCGCCTGGCGCGACCGTGAACCAGGTGGGGGCGTAGCCCGTTTGCTGGGTACTGCTGGAGTCCGTCACGACGGACCATAGTCCGGCGGTGATCTCGGGAGTGCCGGTCACGTTCTGGTACGTACGGAACGCGACATGCACCGGATTGGAGCCGCAATCGTGCGGCTCGTCCGTCGTGGCGTTCACGGCGTCCGCGAAGGATTCGAACCACGTCGGCAGGTCCTTCGAGTACGAGAGCGCCGCATAGTACCAGTACCCGCCGTTGACTCGGAACGTGTTGAGGCGCGCGAGCGCCGTCGCCGCGTCGTCCACGCTTCCTTGCTCGGCCATGAAGCGGGCAGAGCGGACGCCGAAGCCGACCAGATTCGAGTCGTAGTGGTTCTCGACCGAAACGATGTCGACGATGTCACTCAGCATGCTGGCCGGGGGCACGGCGCCGGGGTTCATTTCGACGATCTTCTGTGCGCCGCTGTTCTTGACGAGCTGCGCGCAATTCTGCACGTAGTTCGGCTTGTCCAGCGGGGTTTCGTCGAAGAAGACGCCGTCGTAGCCAGCCGCCATCACGTTCTGAATGCGTGTCGTGATCGGCAGAGCGCTGCAATCGAAGCTCTTCGGCGTGTTCGCGCATGCGCCATCCACGCCCTCCACCCGCGGGCAACTCGTGGGCTGCGGCAAGCCGCTTCCACCGTAGTTCATGGGGATGTAAGCCAGCACTCGGATGTCCGGATCGCGCGAGTGGAAGTAGCTCGGCGTCGTGTCCGGAGTCACTCCTCGGTGATCGCCGAGCACTACCAGCGCCGGATGTTTGGCGATGATGCGGTCGTACTGGGCCGTCGTGAGCCCGTAATAAACCACCGCGAGTTTACGCTGCGCGAGCGGGCAGGCGAGCGGCTCTGTCGAAGCCTCACTGCTCACTCCGACGCTCTCGGACGGCGAAGGGCCGGTCGTACCGCTCGCGCCGGGGTCGGCGACGCTCGAGCACGCGCCGAGCAATAGCCCTGTCACCCACACACCACCACCGATGTTCGAATGAATCATCACTAACCTCCCAGGCTTTTCGGACTTTCGTCGACAGCCTGCATCCGGTGTGCCTGACACCCGCCGGCGCAGAGGCAGGCCTGGCGACTAGCCGCCGGCCAGGCGAGCCCAGTCGCCTCACTGCGACCGCATTCCTCGCCTCGGTTGGTTTGGCCCTACGACTTACCGGGGGGAGAACGATGCCCGCGACGTCGCGACAACGGCCTCGCGGCCGGCTTCGACCCCAAGTCAGCATCTCGGGTGGTGCGCGCCAAGAGCTGTCTCAGGGGCTCTCGGGCCTCGGACCGTTGCTGCGGAAGATGATGATGTCGGGACTCGGACGCTCGCTGCGGACGGCGCGCGCCGTCGGCCGTATGGAGCGGTTCATCGCTGTTTGGAAGCCTTCAGTCAGGATCCGAAAGACTTCGGGAACGCGTTCGGCGTCGGTGACCTGAATCACGATGTGCTTCGGGCTCGTCGGATCGGGTGCGGGCGCCCAGCGCGAGAAGTTGAAGATGCTGGCCATGAAGGTCGTGATCAGCCGCGAGTCCTGGAGCTTGGTGCCGACATCTCGCTCTCCGCCGAGCTGTCCCAAGTAGTCGAGCTGCCGGTACGTCCGGGCGCGTCGCAGTCGAGCGAAATCCTTGACTCCAAGCTCGCGCAGGTACTCTTTGCGCCCCACTTTGGACGTCGTACACAAGACCTCGCCGAGCTGCGAGTAGTAGTCCACGGGGTACCACTCGTTGCTGAGCGCGCCGTCCTCGACGAGGTGCCGGATGGCGGACGGTAGAGCTTCCAGCCGTCTGCGGGGCAGGTTGCCGCCGGCGAGTACGAGCTGAGCCTCCTCGATCAGGAGAGCCAGGGCGTTGCCCTTGATGCACGGGTCGGGGAAGGCCATCGCTCGGGGGATAGAACCTTCCACCACACTCTGAAACACAACGCCAGGCCGCGCAAATTCGCGGGAAAGAGCTCGCGCACCCGCAGCGCACCCGGCGCTCACCCTCGGTGCATGTGTGCTCGTAGTCGGATCGACTGGCGATGCGCAGCGTAGCCCTCACGAGCGTCGGCAGTTGGTAGCAACGGACCCTGCGCGGTAGGTCCTTTCCTGACCCCGGCATGTTGACAGCTCCGCAAGGGGAAGGTTAGAGAAGTGCGGTACGGGGCGCGCCGAAGGGCGGGGCGACTCGGGCATGGGCGGCGATGATGAGGAGGACGAGCATGAATCGATTTCATTGGCTGTGGACCTGCATGGTGGGGCTGAGTGGTCTCGGCACGGTCGCGTGCGGAGCACCCGTCGAGGGTGGTTCGGCGGATGAGCCGCTCGGCGAAACCGAGAACGCGTTCAAGAATTCGCTGTCGTTCCCACAAAGTCCCTCGAACACCGCGTGTTCGGGGCCGCAGCAGACGACGATTCAGACGTTCGCGACATTTCTGTCGGACCGCATCTACGAAAACCAGGGCAACAGCATGCGGGACTGTCTGAACGACACGTTCTTGAGCCACGCAAATGGCGGGGAATGGGGTGGAGACGTCTGGAACGAGTTCAATCTGAACGTCACGACACAGGTGTATTGCACGAGCAACCTGACGACGACTTGCGCCAACGTCGACGGCTGGTGGGGCTGCGCGAACATCGGCATTTCCGGGGAGCGGGTCACTTTCGCGACCCAGTTCGTCAATGACCCGAGCGTCTCCGTCGCCGAGAAGGCCTCGCTCTTTGCGCACGAGCTCAACCACAACTACGGGCAGAGCGATCCCAACGGCTCGGAAACCGAGTACTTCTGGAGCATCCAGGAACGCGCGCGCTCCTGCGTTCGAAACTTCAATGCCCTGCCCGCACCCGGCGGCGTTGCCGAAAGCCGCACCAACGGCATGCCCGGAGAAAACGAGCTCGGCTACATCGGCCGCTTCGGTGGGACGCCGTTCGAGCTCACGAGCACCGGCAGCGAGTTTGCGAGCGGCTTCACCGTTCGCGCGAACGCCACCGTCAACTCGCTGCAGGTCCGTTTCACGGACAGCGCGGGCACGAACCGGTCGAGCGTCGTCGTGGGCACGAGCTCCGGGGTTCTCGACACGCGCAACTGCAACTCGGACGAAGTCGTCGTCGGCATCTCGGGACGAGCCAACGGCACCGTCAATCGCCTCACCGTGCGCTGCGGGCTGCGCAGCAATCTCGCGTCGGTCCGCGATCTCACCCCGAGCGGCGACAACGTAGGGACCCCGTACAGCACCATGTGCCCTGCCGGCAAAGCCGTGCGCTACGTGCGCGGGCGCGCCGGCAGCACGATCGACCAAATCCGGGTCGTGTGCGACGACATCGGAAAGTCGTACTTCCCGAACCACGCTCCCCACCAGTCAGGCTCGCTGGTCGGCTCGGCATCAGGCAAGCTCTTCGGGCTCCGGTGCACCGGCAACGGGGCATTCTCGAGCTTCGACGGCACGGTCAGCCCCGCGCTCAAGCGCTTGGGCGGCATGTGCCGGGCGACGGGTAGTGTGGTCCCGATCGTTCCGAGCAGCGCGCTGCACCCGGCGAGCAACTGGCTTGGCGGTAACGGCGGGACGGCTTTCTCGAACGGCTGCAACCCGAACGAGCTCATGGTTGGCGTGCAGCTCCGCGCCGCCGGCTCAATCAACGCCATCGGACCGATTTGCGCGGATGCAACCGGCTGGGACGCCACGTCCAGCACACCCACCCGGTCGCCGGCGCTCAGCGGCAGCACGTCCGGTACCCTGACCGCGGTGCAGTGCCCCGTGTTCCAGTTCCTGGTCGGCCTCGATGCCTGGGGCGGCGCGAACACCGTGAACGGCGTCACCGCCGTCTGCGCGGACATGCGCTAGAGCACGACGGTGGCCCCCACGCCGCACGGGTGTGGGGGCACCGCTCCCGGCGCTAAGCTCGCCGCATGAGCGACGCCACGCCGGCGCACGACGCCGCAGCGCGCCTCGAGCGTTTGGTCGAGGCGTCGGAAGCCGTTACGTCGACGCGCTCGCGCTCGGCGAAAGTGGCACGGCTCGCCGAGGTCTTGAAGCAGCTCGACCCGACCGAGGTGGCGCTGGCCGTCACGTACCTCTCCGGGGAGCTGCCGCAGGGGCGGATCGGAGTCGGGTATGCGGCCGTTTTCGGCACGCAAGCGCCAGCGGCGACGACGCCCGAGCTGACGCTCCGGGAGCTCGACGCGCGGCTCGGCGAGCTCGCGACCGAGCGGGGAGACGGGGCCGGCCGGCGCCGAACGGAGGCGCTCGGCGCGCTCTTCGCACGTGCGACGGAGCGCGAGCAGGCGTTCTTGAAGCGGCTGCTCGTCGGCGAGCTCCGGCAAGGGGCGCTCGAAGGCGTGATGGCCGACGCCGTCGCGAGCGCGTTCGGTGTGCCGGCGGAGCAGGTGCGCCGCGCAGCCATGTTGAGCGGCAATCTCGCGAAAGTGGCGGCCGAATTGCGCGCACGAGGAGAAGGCGGGCTCGAGGGGTTCCATCTCGAGCTGTTTCGACCGCTCGGACCGATGCTCGCGCAGTCGGCGTCGGGGACGAGCGAAGCCCTCGGTACGCTCGGCACGGCGATCTTCGACTACAAGCTCGACGGAGCGCGGATCCAGGCGCACAAGTCGGGCGACGAAGTACGGCTCTACACGCGGAGCCTCAAAGACGTAACGCCACGAGCACCCGAGCTCGTGGAGGTGGTGCGCGAGCTGCCCGTGAGCTCGGCGATCCTCGACGGCGAGGTCGTGAGCCTGCGTCCCGACGGGCGACCGCAGGCGTTTCAGACCACGATGCGGCGCTTCGGCAAGAAGCTCGACGACGCGCGCGTTCGGAGTGAGCTACCCCTTACGCCCTTCTTCTTCGACGTACTGCACGCGGGCGGCGAAGATCTCCTCGACCGACCCGCGCGCGAGCGGCGTGCCGCGCTAGGCGCGCTCGTTCCGGAGGCGTTTCGCGTGCCGTCGATCGTGACCGCCGACGCGGACGAAGCGACGAATTTTCTGGGACTCGCGCTCGCCTCGGGGCACGAGGGCGTGCTCGCCAAGGCGCCGGAGGCGGCCTACGAAGCGGGGCGGCGCGGCGCGGCGTGGCTCAAAATCAAACCAACGCACACGCTCGACCTCGTGGTGCTCGCCGTCGAGTGGGGTAGCGGTCGACGCCACGGATTACTCAGCAACATTCACCTCGGCGCGCGCGAGCCCAGCACGGGCGGTTTCGTGATGCTCGGCAAGACGTTCAAGGGCATGACCGACGAGCTTCTGGCGTGGCAAACCGTGCGATTCCTCGAGCTCGAAGCAGGTCGTGAAGGACACGTGCTCCACGTACGGCCCGAGCTCGTGGTCGAGGTCGCCTTCGACGGCGTGCAGCGGAGCTCGCAATACCCGGGCCGGGTCGCCCTGCGCTTCGCGCGCGTCCGCCGCTACCGCACGGACAAGCGCCCGGAAGAGGCGGACACGATCGAGACGGTTCAGCGCCTGGCGGGCGCGTGACGGAAGAGCGCCGCAGCGCCCTGAACGCGGCCGCTCAGGCTCGAGCTGACGCGCTTGCGGTCCGGCGACCCGGCGCACTCTTGCCTCGCTTGGGTGCGAGGCTCGCTGACTTCGCGGCGCCGTTCTTCTTGGCGACAGCGCGCTTGGTCGGCTTGGTGGCGCCGGCGAGCACCTGCTTCAGGTTGTCGTAGACGGCCTGGCGAAAGTCTTCGCCTTTGGCTTGCTCGAAACGCGCGCGCATCTGCGCGCCGAGCGCGTCGAGGCGTTTCGCGCCGAGCGCTCGCTCCGCCTTTGGGAAGAAGTCCCTTTCTTCCTCCTTCACGTGGTGCAGCACCATTTCGCTCAGCACCTGGCACTTGAACGCGAAGTCACGCTCCTTCGCCTGATCGGCCTCGTAGACGCAAAACTCGATCACGCCGTGCTCGACGAGCGCCTCACCGAGCAAATCCGTCATGCCCATCGCCTTTTCGCAGGCCGGATAGAAGAGCTCGCGCTCGATCGCGTCGTGCGCAACGAGGTTCCGTGCGAGCTCCTCGAAAAGCTCACGCTTTGCAGCGTGAGTCCGCGCGCCTTCGATCTTCGCGAACTGCCGCTTCACGAGGGCGTGCTGCTCGGCGAGGAGCTTCGTGGCCGGCGCGCTGCCCGGCGTGAGCGCGTCGATGGCGACGTCGAGCGCTCGATTGACCATCGTCCCGAACGTTCCGAGCGCGCGTGAAGGCTGCTTCTGAGTCGCGTGCTTCGCTGTTTTTTGCTTCATGAGAGCGGCCGGTAGCAAACATGACGCCAACCTTCATTTGGCGTCGTTTGTGGGCACGCCCGAGCGGAAGCGCGCTCCGTCGCGGGGCGCTTTGCGACGGCACACGCACTTCCGCCACGGCCGCGCCGTGGAGGGCGGCGCACTTCCGAGCGCGGATTTCGCGCGTGACCTCCCAAAACTCCGCAGGTGAAGCGATGTCCTGCGCTTGGCCGGGGATTTGCAATGCCCCCTTGCATGCTGACCATTCTCCTCATCCTGCTTCTCCTCTCGCTGATCGGCGGCGGCCTTGGCCATTCGCGGTTCGGCTACGCCGGGTGGTCGCCTGCCGGCCTCATCCTGGTCGTCGTGCTCGTGATGCTCTTCACCGGAACACGCATCTAGCGCGCGCCTTCTCGGTTCTCGCTGAAGGGCGGACGCGCGGAGCCCGGCCGGTGGCGCAGGAAGCCTACTGGCCGGTCGCGCAGGCGATGTACTCCGCGCACGCGGTCGAGCTCAACAGCACGCAAGGATCGCCGTTCAAGCTGAGCACGCAAGCCTCGAGCAGCGCGACTTTGCAGTGAATGGTGACGGTATCGACCGAGCACTCCTCCACCGGGGGGGTCGTTACCTTGATATCGTTGTCGCACTGCCTTTCACCCGGGCCGCCCAACAGAGGTGTCGCCCACACACAAATGGCATGCAGCTCGTTTGCCGTGAGCTCGTCGAGGTAGACTCCACTCGGCACGCCGGAGGGCCCGACGTTTCCGCCGCCACCGGTGCCCCCCACGCTCCCGCCACCGGTGCCGCCCACGCTCCCGCCACCGGTGCCGCCCACGCTCCCGCCACCGGTGCCGCCCACGTTCCCGCCACCAGTGCCGACGTTCCCGGTGCCGCCCGTGCTGCCGCCGGTTCCGCCCTTCCCGCTACTGGCGGTTTCTCCGCTGCTGCCACCATCGTCGTCGTCACTCCTGCTCACGCCCGAGCAAGCGCTCACGCAGATCGCCACCAAGATCGCAGAACCGACGGCCAGTCTTCGCATTCGGCGGAAGATATCATGGGCACGCATCGGAGATCGCGGCGTGCACCCAACCGCACGGTGTGCCGCGCACGGCGCACCCTGTGCGGTTATCGGCACAGTTGACCCCGTGCACGCGCCATTTCCCGCGCGATCTCGCGTGGTCCACTTGTTGCGAGCAGTCGCCTAGGACGGAGTCGACCGGTCTTGCGCCCTTCGCGGCGCGAAGCAGCGATATGGGCATTTCTTCCACCCGAATGTAGGCGCGCGACGCACACCGTGTGCGAAGCGCGAGACACGAGGGCGCCCCGTGCGAAGCCAAGAACTTTGACAAGCATGGTCGGCTTTGAAACGCTGAGTCTTCGAATGGGGTGAATCACATGCAAACAATCGTGAAATGGGTGGGCTTGAGTGTGTGTGCCGCGTCGAGCCTGGCGACCGGCGCTGCGTTCGCGGAAGAGCCAGTGCCCTCGGCTGCGTTCGCGGAGGAGCCAGCGCCCTCGGCAACTCCCGCTGCGCCCTCGGCCGCGCCAGCCGCGACTCCGCCTGCTCCGAGCACGGCTGAAACCCCGGCAGCGACAGTCGCCCCCACCGGCAACGCAGCGGTGAAGCAGGACGACGGCGCGGGCGAGCCCGGCGACCGCAAGGGTGAGCCGCGCTTCCAGGACGCGAACGCCGACCACGTCGTCCTGTTTTCGACCGCGGAAACGCACCCCAAGGGGACGTTCTACTTCACGGACTACGAGCTGATCTTCCTGCAAGCCGGCTACGCGGTGACCGACAGCGTGCAAGTGAGCTTCACGGGTGTGCCACCGCTCGTGAAGGACCAACCGTACTTTTTCGATTTGGCGGTCAAGGGCAACTTCCTGCGCACGGATGTGCTGCGGCTCGCAATCATCGGCGCGGGCACGGTCGTCGTCGCGCCCGACGCCAACCCGAACACCCTCCTCGGGGCCCGCGTCAACGGGGTTTCGCAGTTCTGCTTCGAGGCTCTGTGCAAGAGCAGCTTCTCGCTCAACGTCGGCACGTTCTTGAACAGCGAATCGAACATGATCGTGCCGATCACGCTCGCCGGAGGGCTCGTCGTTCACGCGTCCAGTCTCGTGAAGCTGCTCGTCGAGCCGGCCTATGCGATCGCCATCGGGGAAGGCGTGGAACATCAACCCGAGGGCTTCTTGCTCAACTACGGCCTTCGCCTGTCGGGCGAGCACTTCGGCTTCGATCTCGCCTTCATCCGCCCGTTCGGGGCGGATATCCCGCTCATTCTGGGCGTGCCCTGGGTCGCGTTCACGTACCGGACATCCGGCGATACGCGGTAGCCGGAACCGGACGTGAGCTTACGAGCGTGAGCAACGCGACCTCCGGTGAGCCGTCGAGTAGAGCACCCCCGAAGGCGATCGGGACGAGCCCGAGCGCGGTCACGAGCGACGTGGAATGGTCGATCATGGCGTGCTCCCCTACGCCGCGGGCGTCCGTACCGCCGCATCGACCTCTTGATCGCCATGGACGGTGATGGTGCCGCTCGCATCGACGGTGATCGCGAAGTGTGCGAGGGGCTCGCGCGCCGGCCCGTGCGTTACCCCGCCGTTCGCGTCGAATTGACTGCCGTGGCAGCTGCAGTAGACGCCGCTCGCGGACACGTTGCCGTCGATCGCCATGTTGCAGCCAGCGTGCGTGCACGTCAGAGTCATGGCGTAGAGTCCTTTCGCGTCGCGACCGACGGCCACGGGCGAGTTCCCCAGTGCCTCGAGACTGCCGACTGGGTAGTCCGCAAGCACGCCGGCTTCGATCGTCCCGACCTGCGTCGGCGGCGTACCGGTCGGGGCACCGCAGGCGCCGACGACCGCGCCGGCGCCACCGCCTGCCAGAGCCTCGAGAGCAACGCGACGAGAGCAACGATGAATGGACATGGGACCTCCTGCGCGAAACGTTCGATGGAACGACGCCGTTCTGAATTCGGAGCCAAATTTTCGTAACTGCGTGTCTTGAAATACCGACGTAGAACCGCGCGCGTGTCGTCAGCGCGCGCGCTGCGTGACTTCGGCGAGCTCGCCGCTCGCGGCAATACGAGCCATTTCGGTGCTGCGGAGTCCGCGTGGAAAGCGCCGGAGGTACTCCGTCGCGCGACTCAGCGCCGCCGCCCGATCGCCGCTGCGGACGGCCAACACAGCGCGCAAGAACAACGCGTCCTCGCAGCGCGAGTCGCGCGGGAAGCGCCGCACGAAATCGGCGAAACGATCATCGGCGTCGAGGTACGCGCCCGCAGAGAACGCGCGCATCGCTCCCGCAAAGCCGTCCGCGGCGCTGCCCGCGGGCTTCGCGTCCGGTGGGCTGCGCTCGCCTCCCGCATCGCTCGCGGTGGCGACGGCGATCTCGTGCGTTCCTCCGCCGAGACTTGCACGCG
>Ga0070682_100002417_pt1 | contig 10339 bp, 8 predicted proteins | sample KBSC63LmetaG_FD_64668 | JGI IMG/M metagenome (GOLD analysis project Ga0070682, IMG submission 64668) | Corn rhizosphere microbial communities from Kellogg Biological Station, Michigan, USA - KBS C6-3L metaG | ecosystem: Host-associated > Plants > Roots > Rhizosphere | place: USA: Michigan... | reverse complement strand
CAGCGAAGCGATGCGGCTGGTATAAGGTTTCTGTTTAAAACCATTACAGATAACATAAATATCCTTGTTGATCTTCTTGCGCGCATAGAGTTTTTTGATGATCTCGATATCGTACGCATAGGAAGTTTCCAGGTGGATATCATTGTTCAATGCTTCTTCCACCACATAGGAGAACTGGGAACTCTTGGTGCAGTAGCAATAAAAATACTTGCCCTCATACCGGTGACGCGCCATGGCCGTGGCAAACATTTTTTTTGCCTTTTTGATCTGCATCCCGATTTTCGGGAGATAGGAAAGCTTGAGGGGGGTTCCGTATTTATCAATCAGGGCCTTGATATCAACCCCATTGAATTCAAGATAATTTTCCTTCACCTCGAAACCTTCCTGGGGAAAATTAAAAGTCTGCTTCACCAGGTCAGCGTAGCTGTTGTTCATGGATTCGTTCGGGTTGATGATGGCTGGAAGTTTTAGAAGTGAAGAAATTTCAGGTACAAATGTAATTTTTTGAAAACAATCGCAAAATAAAAGAGGTTTCTTAAAAGATTTACGGAACTTTTAAGAAACCTCTGAAAATTTCAAAATCCTTTATTTTACTGAGGAAATCAGTTGTTTGAAGGCGTCCGGCTCGTTCATGGCGATATCCGCCAGCATTTTCCGGTCCAGGCTGACACCCTTTTCATTCAGCAGGTGAATAAAACGGGAATACGTAAGCCCTTCTTCACGAACCGCTGCATTGATACGGGCAATCCATAAAGCGCGGTATTCCCTTTTTTTCAGTTTACGGCCGACATAGCGATAAGTAAGCCCCTTCTCCAATACGTTTTTGGCAACGGTGTAAACATTCTTGCGCTTGCCGTAGAAGCCTTTGGCCTGTTTGAGAATCCTTTTTTTGCGGGCCCTGGAAGCAACCGCATTTACTGAACGTGGCATATGATGATAAGTTAAAAGTTAAAAGTAAAAAATTTAAAGCCGGGCTGCTTACTTTAATCTCAGCAGCCTTTTCACGAAGTCCTGGTTGGCATGGTGAACAGTGCCTTTCTTCTTCATGAGCCGTTTGCGCTTCTTTGATTTCTTGGTGAGGATGTGCCGCTTGAAAGCTTTCTGGAATGTGATTTCTCCGGTGCCGGTGACTTTAAATCTTTTCTTGGCACTCGAATTTGTTTTAACCTTTGGCATCTTATGATGAGGTTTTATATGATACCCTGCTGGCGGATCTGCACGGGCAGATCACTTAGGGGGCCATTTGGGCAATCAGGATCCTTCCCGCTGCCGGGATCTCCTGCCATTAAAAATGGAGCGCGAAGTTATGTATTTTTTGGAAAAATGGGAATAATATCCTGATCTTTATACGAATATCCTGCAATTTACCCGGAACATTTAGCCCGGTTTTAACTGTTTTCCACTATTTTTGCCTCCCTTAAAAACTCAGACTTACTTACCATGGACAAACTGATTTATCTGGTACCACTTATGGGAATCATTGGCCTGCTGTACACTTTCGTGAAATTCAAATGGGTTTCCAGGCAGGAAGAGGGCACCGACCGTATGAAAGAGATCAGCCGGCATATCGCCGAAGGCGCGATGGCTTTTCTGAAAGCAGAATGGAAGATCCTGGGTTATTTTGTAGTAATCGTGGCCCTATTGCTGGGCTTCATGGCCACGGCCAATCCCCACTCCCACTGGGCTATCGCCATCTCCTTTATTCTTGGCGCTGTTTTAAGCGCTACTGCCGGATATATCGGTATGCGCGTGGCTACCAGGGCCAACGTCAGGACGGCACATGCAGCGCGCAGCAGCCTGAGCAAGGCCCTGAAAGTGTCTTTTACCGGTGGTTCCGTGATGGGTCTGGGCGTGGCGGGTCTTGCGGTGTTGGGCATCGGCGGCCTGTTTATCATATTAAAGGCCATTTTTGCTCCGGATGCGGCGGCCAATTCGGAGGAAATGCTGCTTACCATCGAAGTGCTGTTCGGTTTTTCCCTGGGTGCTGAATCTATCGCGCTTTTTGCCCGTGTTGGCGGCGGCATTTATACCAAGGCTGCCGATGTAGGCGCAGATCTCGTAGGAAAAGTGGAGGCCGGCATTCCGGAGGATGATCCCCGTAACCCCGCTACCATTGCCGATAACGTAGGTGATAATGTGGGTGATGTGGCCGGAATGGGCGCGGATCTTTTCGGATCTTATGTGGCTACGGTGCTCGCCACCATGGTGCTGGGACAGGAAACCCAGTCGGATGATGCATTCGGCGGTATGTCGCCGATCCTGCTCCCCATGCTGATTGCCGGCGTTGGAATTCTTTTTTCCATTGTGGCCACCCTGTTTGTAAAAATCAGTGAAAATGCGACCATCAGCACGACAAGCGTGCAGCGGGCGCTCAATATGGGCAACTGGGGTTCCATTGTGCTTACGGCAATCGCTTCCGTAGGACTTGTGTATTATATTCTTCCCGAAACCATGGTTCTCCGGGGAATTGAATTTACCAAATGGGGTGTTCTTGGGGCCATCGGGGTAGGTCTTGCGGTAGGAACCCTCATGAGCCTGATCACAGAATATTATACAGCCATCGGCAGAAGGCCCGTTCTTTCCATAATCCGTCAGTCGTCCACGGGACATGCAACCAATGTGATCGGCGGACTCGCCATCGGAATGGAGTCCACCTGTCTGCCCATTCTCGTTCTCGCCGGCGGTATCTGGGGCTCCTTTGCCTGCGCCGGTTTGTACGGGGTTGCCATTGCCGCAGCGGGTATGATGGCTACCACGGCCATGCAGCTGGCCATTGACGCCTTCGGACCGATTGCCGATAATGCCGGGGGCATTGCCGAAATGAGCGAGCTTCCCAAAGAAGTGCGGGAAAAAACAGATATACTGGATGCCGTTGGAAATACCACGGCTGCCACCGGAAAGGGTTTCGCGATTGCTTCTGCAGCGCTGACCTCCCTGGCACTGTTTGCCGCATTCGTTGGTGTGGCCGGCATCAGTGGCATTGATATTTACAAAGCAAAAGTACTGGCCAGCCTTTTTGTGGGCGGCATGATCCCCTTTATTTTTTCCTCCCTGGCTATCCGGGCCGTTGGTCAGGCAGCCATGGCCATGGTGGAAGAAGTGCGGCGGCAGTTCCGCACCATTCCCGGAATCATGGAAGGAACAGGTAAACCCGAATATGATAAATGCGTGGCCATCTCCACGGATGCCTCCATTAAAAAAATGATGGCGCCAGGCGCCATTGCGATCCTTTCTCCCCTGGTGATCGGATTCCTGCTGGGCCCCGAAGCCCTGGGAGGATTTCTGGCCGGCGCTACCGTGAGCGGCGTGTTGATGGGGATGTTCCAGAATAATGCCGGCGGCGCCTGGGACAATGCAAAAAAATCTTTCGAGAAAGGTGTTGAAATAAACGGAGAGGTCCACTACAAGAAATCAGAACCGCACAAAGCTTCCATTACCGGAGATACCGTGGGCGACCCCTTCAAAGATACTTCCGGTCCCTCCATGAATATCCTCATCAAACTGATGTCCATCGTTTCCCTGGTCATTGCACCCACCCTGGCCCAGATACAGGCGGCAAAGGAAGACGATGTAAAAGTGAAGCAAAAAACGGAGAAGATTGTGGTTGTGGGAAGCAAGACGTTAGATAAATTGACAATGGATAATTGACAATTGACAGTGAAGTAAATTGACAATGGACAATTGACAATTGACAGTGAAGTACACGCATTGTCAATTGTCAATTGTGCATTGTCAATTGTCCATTGTCAATTATTCTCCCTCTTTCATTAATTCCGATCTTGACTTCGCCAGGTCTGCTTTTTGCGCGTTGCTCAGCACCGGATAGTGCAGATCCACTTTGCTTAGCTCATGCACGATGATATTCGCTATGATGAGCCGCGTGAACCACTTGTCATCTGCGGGTATGGTAAACCAGGGAGCAATATCTTTTGAAGTATTCTCCAGCATATCCTCATAAGCTTTCCGGTAATCTTTCCAAAGTGCTCTTTCTTTCAGATCCGCAGAGGAGAACTTCCAGTTCTTCGCCGGATCATCGAGCCGCTCCAGGAACCTTTTCTTCTGTTCCTTTTTTGAAACGTGCAGATGGAACTTGAGAATAATGGTTCCGTTTTCCACCAGCGTTCTTTCAAAATGATTGATCTGTTTAAACCTTCTGTCCCAGAAATTCTTATCAATTTTTCCGGTATCCGTGATGCCGGGTAAATTTTCATTCAGGATGTATTCCGGATGAACGCGCGTGACCAGCACATTTTCGTACTGGGAGCGGTTGAAAATACCGACCATGCCGCGGGCCGGCAGGGAAATATAATGACGCCACAAAAAATCGTGTTCCAGTTCCAGATGACTGGGCGTTTTAAAGGAAGTGACCTGCACACCCTGCGGGTTCAGACCGCTCATGACATGCTTTATCGCACTGTCCTTGCCGGCGGCATCCATGGCCTGGATCACCAGCAGCACGGCATACCGGTTATCCGCATACAACTTTTCCTGGATTCCGGATAATTTCAGGATATCCGATTTCAGCTGGTTCTCCCCCTCCGTTTTGGTTAGCGGTTTGTCGTCATCATCCGTCAGCCAGTCTTTCAGATTCACGGATTTACCTTCCGGAATTTTATATTTCGCAGCATAGTGCCCGGGTTCATGGAGATCTGCCATAAAGAATTTTTAAAAAATTTACCGATCCGTAACGGACCGGACTACAAATGTAAGTTTTGTGTTAAAATGACCGTTCTTTTACGAATATTATCGTATTTTGCCTGAAGTAAATAAGATACCATGGGAACTACGAAATACATCAAGCCAACCGAAAGTGAGTTGGAGATCCTGCGGATTTTATGGGAGAGGAATACGGCCAGTGTCCGGGAAGTGCATGAGGAACTTTCCAAGACCAAGGAAGCGGGATATACCACCACGCTGAAGCTGATGCAGATCATGCATGAAAAAGGGCTGGTGGGCCGGGATGATTCCATCAAGACCCATATCTATCATCCGGAAGTGAGCCGGGAGAAAACCCAGAAACATTTAATTGGGAAGATGATCACCACACTCTTTGGCGGATCTTCCACGGAACTCGTGCTGCATGCACTGGGAAATCACAAGGCTTCTCCGGAGGAACTCGAAGAGATACAGCAACTGCTCAATAACCTGAAAAAGCAATAACATGCTTTCATTTCTGAATACCAGCAGCCTGGCCGCCCTGGCCTGGTCCCTGCTCAACGGGATCTGGCAGATGGGCATACTCTGGCTGGTCTATTGGCTGCTAACGGGGAACCACAAACGCTTTTCTGCCGCTGTCCGCTATAACCTCGCGGGCATGTTATGCCTGCTGGGAACCTGCTGGTTCCTGTATTCGCTGATTTCCTCCCTGATTTTTCCGGTGCGCATTATAGCATGGACTTCGCTTTCTTTTGCCACTATCCGGATTGCCGGATTTATTGATCCGCTTTTATCTTCCCTCTCGGTCCTTTATCTGCTGATCCTGATTTTTCAGATTCTCCGGTACACGCTGGGTTTTTATCAGCTGCAGGCCAAAAGAAAGCATAACGGAAAATTGTTTTCCGAGCCTTTGCAATCCTTCACGGACCGGATTTCCCCGGCGATGGGTATACGCAAACCGGTAAATATCCTGCTGGCAGACTGGGTGGATAGTGCCCAGACGATCGGGTTTATCAAACCCCTGATCCTCCTGCCGGTAGCGCTGCTGAACCGACTGACTATGGAACAGACGGAGACCATCCTCCTGCATGAGCTGGCGCATATCCGGCGTAACGATTATCTCTTCAATATTCTGATGACGGTTTTCCGCACGATTTTCTTTTTCAATCCCTTTGCCCGCTGCTTCTTTAAAACGGTTGCGCGGGAAAGAGAACATGCCTGCGACGATGAAGTGTTATTGTGGCACTACCCGGCACCGGTTTATGCAGAAGCCCTGCTCACGCTGGAGCAATTCAGGCAGCTGCTCCCTACCCTGTCGCTCGCCGCAGACGGGAATAATCCGCGTTTACTGATGGAGCGGGTCCGGCGACTCGTGGGCCTGCCTGCCTCCGGAAAGAAAACTTTTTCACCCTTACTGTCTTTCAGCCTGATTGCGGCGCTGTTCCTCTTTGCCATGCATTCGTTTTCCCGATTTCCGCAGCCGGAAAGGAATATGCTGCCACCGAATAAAATGGTTTTTCAAAATAACATAAGTTTTATTTCAGCTTTGGAGAAAACGGGACGAACCGGAACCATTCAGGAAATTCAAATTGCGGTCCGGACCAAAGCGCAGACCGCCAAAAAAAAGGAAGTGCCACGGAAATCCGAAATGCCGCCCGGGCCACCTGCTGAATGGGAAAATCCAGTTTTAGCCGCCGTTCCGGAACTGCTGATATTGCAGGATGAAGCAGGAGCAAAAGTCCGCCTCCAATATGCCGATCAGCTTGCAGTACGGAATTTCTCCAATGAAAAAGCAATGCAGCCTGAAGTTCCGGTAACGGTTGATCGGAAGGATGTGCCTTATATTCCCCCGGCCAGTTTTACGGTTTCCCCGGTTGCCGATACACTGATTCCCGACGTATTGCTGCAGAATAAACTACTTGCGCTCCTGGCCATGCGGAAAATAAAAACCGAACAGTTAAAATCTGAAATCAATTCGGAGATTGATCAGCAGATGAAAATACTCCGGAAGCTGGAAAAAGAAAACCTGCAGCTGATCAGGCAAAAGACAAAAGAACTGCAACCGGTAATCCGGAAAGCAGGACTCGACATACAAAAAAGAAAAGAAGCAATCGATCAGCTGCTGAAGCAGGTGCAGCTATTGAACGGGGAGATCATCGTAATTTAAGTTAATTTCGCCCAATGAATCTCAACTACAGGGATCTGCTACCCACATCCTTTCCTGCAGGCTCCAGGATTTGGATCTACCAGTCCGGCCGCATCTTTACCATTCCGGAAGTCCTGGAACTGGAAGAAATCCTGAACGATTTTGTAAAGGAATGGCTTTCCCATGGCACACCGGTAAAAGGATTTGCCGGGGTATTCTTCGGACAGTTCATTATTCTGATGGCCGATGAAACGGAAACCGGAGTTGGCGGCTGCAGTACGGATTCTTCCGTGCGGGTGATCAAATCCATCGAAACAAAATTCCGGGTGCATTTATTTGACAGGCAGTCACTCGCCTTTGTGGTGAAGGATAAGGTTCAGCTTTTACCCTACACGCAGCTGGCTTACGCCGTGGAAAATGGATTTATCGGTCCGGACACACTGTATTTCAACAATACGGTTCAGACAAAGGCAGAACTCGAAAATAACTGGATCATTCCCGTCAAAAACAGCTGGCTGAAGAACCGTGTAATATTTAAACAATTGTCGGAATAAAGAATGTTTTATTGCTTTTGCAAAACCGTTTTAACATCGGCCACTTCATGTATCTGCATCAGCACTCCCAAAGAATTATTGGTGGAATCCTTCACTACATGGCTTTGCATGGTAAAAGTGTTGCCGCTTATAGTATACTTTGCGCCTGTTGCCGCAGCGGTTCCCGGTGCGCCAAATAAACCCTGTCCAGGGAAATACAGAGAATCATTTCCAACCTGCTGGTAAGAAGCCGTGGCGCTCGAAGCCGGAACGGAGAAACTAAAAGGAGATTCTACTGAATCCACCAGGGTTCCATCTTCATAGCTATATCCTTTGAATTTCGAATCAATCGCATAGGCGATTCCATTCGCTTTCATGGCATCCGAGCTGATGCTGACCGTCCCTTCATTCTGTGTGCTGGTATAATTGGAAATGGTAGTGGTTTTGTAAAGAACTCCGCCGTCCGTATATTGGTTGTCCGCCTGTGTTTGTACGGTTACCGAAACGAACTTCCAGTCGCCTGTGAGGTTATTTGAAGAAGAGCTGTTATCTTTTTTACAGGAATTGAAAAAGGTAAAACAAAGGATCAGGCTCACGCACAGGAATATCAGGTTTTTTTTCATGCTAAGGGTTTTTAATTATATAAAACGAATTTGCAGCCGCTAAATTGTGGATTAGGCCGTATGCTGCCGGGCTGACTGTATTCAATTGCAGATCAGATCTTTTCCAGGAACTGCCGCAGCACATATTGCAGAATGCCGCCATGCCGGTAGTATTCAATTTCTATTTTTGAATCCAGCCTGGCAATTACATTGAATTTTATTTCTTTTCCATCTTCCTTTCTGGCAATTACCTGAACCGGGGAAAGTGGTTTTATATCTTCCGAAATTCCCGTAATGGAAAAAATTTCCTTTCCGGTAAGGCCCAGCGCAGCCGCAGTTTCTCCGTCTTTATACTGCAGGGGCAGAACGCCCATGCCGACGAGGTTACTCCGGTGAATGCGTTCATAACTTTCCGCCAGCACCGCACGCACACCGAGCAGAAAAGTTCCCTTGGCTGCCCAATCCCTGGAGGAACCGCTTCCGTATTCCTTACCTGTTAAAATGACGAGAGGCGTTCCGTTTTTTTTATATTGTTCCGCCGCGTCATAAACAGACATTTCTTCGCCGGTTGGCAGGAACCGCGTAAAGCCGCCTTCTTTATCCGCCAGTTTGTTTTTGATGCGAACGTTGGCAAATGTTCCCCGCACCATCACTTCATCATTTCCCCTGCGGGAGCCATAGGAATTAAATTCTTTTTTCGGCACGCCCCGGCTGATCAGATATTTTCCGGCGGGAGACAACTCATTAAACGAACCCGCCGGAGAAATATGATCGGTGGTGATACTGTCGCCTAAAACCAGCAGGGCCCGCGCTCCTGTAATATTCTGCATGGCCTGCGGGGCATCGGAAATATTATAAAAGAAAGGCGCTTCCTTGATATAGGTTGATTCCTTATTCCAGCTGTATAATTTTTCGTCTGGCACATTCAGATTTCTCCAGATCTCATTGCCTTCAAAAATCTCCCCGTAATTTTTTGCGAAATCTTCCGGAGAAAGTACTTTATTCATCAGCTCGTTGATTTCATCGCTTGTCGGCCAGATATCTTTCAGGTAAACCGGCTGCTGGTTGGGATCGTAGCTGATCGGATCGTTGATCAGGTCCACATCCACGCGACCGGCCAGGGCATAGGCAACCACCAGCATGGGCGACATTAAAAAATTCATGCGCACCTGCGGATGGATCCTGGCTTCAAAATTCCGGTTTCCGGATAATACGGAAGCCACGACCATATCAAAATCTTCCACGGATTTGGCAATATAGGGTGGCAATGGCCCGGAGTTGCCGATGCAGGATGTACATCCGTATCCCACCACATGAAATTTCAGGGCTTCAAAGTCATCCAGCAGGTCAGCCTTTTCCAGATAGTCCGTCACCACTTTGGAACCCGGAGCGAGAGATGTTTTGACCCAGGGCTTGATATTCAGTCCGTGTTCCCGGGCCTTTCTCGCAACCAGCCCGGCCCCGATCATCACGTAGGGGTTGGAAGTATTCGTGCAGGAAGTAATGGCGGCAATCGCCACCGCACCATCGGATATCATGAATTTTTCCTGACCGATGGTTATCCATACATCTTTGATCCCGTTCACTTCTTCTTTTTCGATGGCTGTTGCTGGGGGCATCGGCGCCGGCGCGGCAACGGGCTGGCCCCCGCCTTCTGCAAACCAGCGGGATAACTGTTTCGGCGGACTTACATATTTCCGTTTGTAGGTCTGATCCATCAGTTCGATGAACCGGTCCCTGAAATTCTTCAGCAGAATTTTATCCTGGGGCCTTTTGGGTCCCGCCACGGAAGGTTCAATAGAAGAAAGATCGAGCGTAAGCGTATCCGTATACGTGATCTGTTCATCTCCTGTTCGCCAGAGCATATTTGCCTTACAATAATCTTCCACCAGTTTGATCTGTTCTTCCGACCGGTTGCTTTTGCGCATATACTCCAGCGTTTTATTATCGATGGGAAAATACGTAACGGTGGATCCGAATTCGGGTGACATATTCCCGATGGTTGCACGGTCCGGCACGGTCAGCTCGTCGAGTCCGGGACCAAAAACCTCTACGAATTTTCCGACGACGCCATATTTTCTGAGCAGTTCTGCAATGGTCAGCACCAGGTCGGTAGCTGTTGAACCCGGGGGAAGTTTTCCGGTCAGCTGAAGTCCGATCACTTCGGGCATGATAAAATAAATCGGCTGACCCAGCAAAGCCGCTTCTGCCTCAATGCCGCCCACGCCCCAGGCAAGCACGCCAATGCCATTGACCATGGGGGTATGGCTGTCGGTTCCTACCAGACTGTCCGGGAAAATTTCCCCATTCCGTTCCACCACGCCTTTGGAAAGAAATTCCAGGTTCACCTGATGGCAGATGCCCATGCCCGGCGGAACCACGCTGAAATTATTAAATGATTT
>Ga0070682_100002413_pt1 | contig 10348 bp, 9 predicted proteins | sample KBSC63LmetaG_FD_64668 | JGI IMG/M metagenome (GOLD analysis project Ga0070682, IMG submission 64668) | Corn rhizosphere microbial communities from Kellogg Biological Station, Michigan, USA - KBS C6-3L metaG | ecosystem: Host-associated > Plants > Roots > Rhizosphere | place: USA: Michigan... | reverse complement strand
CTGGATCCCGACCCCGGGGCGCCTGCCGTTCTTTGGGCCGTATGCAGTGTCCGTCGTCACCCGCGCTTCTTAGCGATCTCGGACGGACACTGCCGAGCGCAGGCGCCCGGCAAGCGAGAGCTATGCGGCGAGTGTCTGCTCTGCGGCGTCTTCGTACAGCCGTGATCGCGTTGCGGGCGGTCGAGGCGACTCTGGCGGTAGCCGATCCGCCTTGGCGAGTGTCACATGTAATGCCCGCGCCGGAACCAGCTGAGCAGGACGACGCTGGCGACGGCGAGCCCACCGACGCCGAGGCCCATGAAGGCCGCGAACGAATCGATGTGGCGGACGAGCCAGCCAAAGTTCTGGCCGAAGAAGCCGGTCAGGAACGTGAGCGGCAGGAACACGCTGGCCATCACCGTGAGCTGCTTGACGACTCCGCTCTGGCGCGCGGTGATGTCGTTTTGGCGCACGCTGAGCAGCGAGACGTTGGCCTCGAGCGCGCTCGTCAGCTGGTCGCGCTGGGCGAGCACCTCCTCTTGGACGCGACGCGCGTGGTCGTTGACATCGCGAAAGTAGCGGCGGAGGGCGGGGTCGATCTGCTCGAAGGCGCCCCGTTCCAGCGCGTCTAGCGGTTCGAGTAGCGGGTGCACCGCCCGGTAGAAGTCGCTGACCTCGCGCTTGAGGAAGTAGATGCGCTCTGTCGAATCCCTGCGCTCGACGAAGATCCCGTGCTCGACGGCCTCGATGTCTCGCTCCAGCGCCTCGGCCACCGGTCGATACTCGTCGACGACCGCGTCGAGGATGCCCCAGACGACCGCGGCGGGCCCGCTCTTGAGGAGCTCGGCGCGCTGCTCCAGGCTCCGGCGGACTTGGGCCGAATCGGCGGTCGGGCCGTGGCGGACCGCGATGACGTATCCCGATCCGACGAACAGCTCGAGCTCCCCGAACTCAACCTGTTCCTCCCCCTCGTCGTATCGCGCGGTCCGAAACACGATGAAGTAGAAGTCGTCGTAGCCCTCGACCTTTGGTCGCTGGTGTGCTCGGGTGGCGTCCTCCACCGCCAGCTCGTGCAGGTCAAACCGCCGGCGCAGCTCCTCCATGAGCTCAGCGCCGGGCTCATGCACCTCCAGCCAGACGAAACTGCCGCCGCTGCGAGGACGGGCCGCAGCCTGCTCGACCGTCATCTCCCCGAAGTCCTGGCGCACTCCGCGAACGTAATGGGCGCAATCGACGATCATCGCGGCCTCCTCAGTTGATATGTCCGTTCGCCAAGTGTCCTCCGCCCGCGTCGACCTGCTCGCACGAGGCGGCCGAGCCATTCGCTCCGCGGGAGCGGCCGACCCTCCCAGGCCCCCGCGCAACTCGCCGCCGGGCCGAACGGCTGATGTCAGCAATCCCGATTCTCACGGCCCGAGAGGGACGGAGCCCGAACCCCATCAGCCCGGGATCGGCGGATTGAGGCGCTAGTCCTCAGGGTCCTGCGGAGTCGGGAAGGCGCCTCCGTCGATGAGTTCGATGCGATAGCCGTCGGGATCGGCGACGAACGCGATGAGCGGAAGGTCACTGCGGCCGCCCGGACGGTATGGCGGCTTCTCAGGCTGGACGCCGAGCGGCTCGAGCGTGGCCAGCACGTCGTCGATGTCGTCGACCGTGAGCGCCATGTGGTTGTAGCCCGTGCCGAGGTCGTAGGGCCCGTCGTTGTCGTGGTTCACGGTGAGCTCGAGGACGTCGCCGTCGCCTGGCAACCCCATGTAGACGTTGTAGGCCGTCTCGAAGTTCAGTCGGCCGCGCCGTTCGAAGCCGAGCGCCTCATAGAAGCGCTCGGACGCCTCGGGGTCGCGGACACGGATGCAGGTGTGGATGTAGCGGTTGGTCATTTGCGGTTCCTCCTTCAGGGCGGGACATAATGGTCGGCGAGCAGCTCGGCGAGGTGCAGAGCGCGCACGCTGGAGCGTCGTCGCTTCAGGCCCGTATGCAGCTGGCGCAGGCAGCCCGGGTTGACGGCGACGACGAAGTCGACCTGCGCCGCCTCGATCTGATCGAGCTTGTCGTCGAGAATGCGCTTCGAGTCGCGTGGGCGCAGGATGCTGTAGGTGCCCGCCGCACCGCAGCACTCCGAGGCGGACGGGAGCTCGACATACTCACCGACGTCCTCGATGAGCTCCCGGGGCTGGCGGAAGACGCCCATCCCGTTGCGAAGATGACAGGAGTCCTGGAGCGCGATGCGCGGCCGGCGGCCGGTGGGCGCGGAGACCGGGTCGACGCCAGGATGGTCGGCGGCGCCGAAGGTCAGGCGCGGGTGGTGGTCGGCTTCGGCGAGGTACTGCGAGAGCTCGCGGACGCGGTCGGCGCCGAGAACGGTGACGAGGTGGGCGGCACAGCCACCGGCGGTCGTGAGGATGGTGCCGTCCAGCCGGCGGCCGAGCTCCTCGGCGAGCTCGCGCCCGCGCTTCAGGTCGCCGTTGTGGGCGTGCAAGGCGCCGCAGCAGCCCTGGCCGGGATCCACGCGCAGCGCAGGCACGAGCGCTCGTGCGGCGCGGCTCACCCTGGGAAAGAGCGCTCGCTCGTAGCAGCCGAGCATGAGCTGCGGCCCATCTCCGTCGCCCCCGCGCGTGCGGCGTCGCACCAGCCCCATCGCCCGCAGGCGCCACGGGCGGTTGGCGCCCCACAGCAGCGGCTTCAACCGGACGCGGCGTCGACCGCCCCGGTCCCACGTGTGGTCGCGCCACTCCTCGAGCAGCGCGCCGTACTGAACGCCCGCCGGGCAGACGGGCTCGCAAGCGCGGCACCCCAGACAGAACGAGGACTCTTCCTGCACCGTCGCGTCGTCGTCGGGTAGCACGCCCGTCTCCACCGCTCGCATCAGGTCGATCCGCCCACGGGGCGAGGAGGTCTCCACGCCCGTGCGCACGTACGTCGGGCAGGCGGGGAGGCAGAAGCCGCAGGAGATGCAGCGGTCGAGCAGCTCCGGGGTGAAGACCTTCCGCCCGCCGGTGGGTGCGTTCGGGCTCAAGACCCGAGCTTGCCGGGATTGAGGATGCCCTGCGGGTCAAACGCGGACTTGATCCGCCGCAGCAGCGCCATGTGCTCGGCGCCCAGCCGACGCTCGAGATAGGGCAGCTTGGCGAGGCCGACGCCGTGCTCGCCGGTGATGGTGCCGCCGAGCGCGATGGCCGCCTCAAAGATGTCCTCGAAGGCACGGTGCGCGCGGGCGACGGCGTCCTCGCCCGAGTCGGCCAGCACGACCGTGGGGTGCAGGTTGCCGTCCCCCGCGTGGCCGAAGGTCCCGATGCGCAGCCCGTGGCGCGCACCTGCCGCCTCGATCCGCTCGACCATGGCCGCGATCTGCGAGCGGGGCACGGTGGCGTCCTCCAGGAGGGTGACACGCCCGAGACGCGAGAGCGACGGCAGCGCCGCCCGCCTCGCCTCGAGGATGCGGTCGCTCTGGGCCGCGTCCTGCGCCACGACGACGTCCAGCGCGCCCTCGGCCTCGCACGCTTCGGCGATCCGCGTTACATCGCGGGCGACGCCCTCGGGCCCACCGTCCTGGCCGAAGATGAGCAGGGCCCCGGCGTCGCGCCGCAACCCGACAGCCGCGAAGTCCTCTACCGTCTCGATGCACGTCGCGTCGAGGAACTCGAGCGTCGCCGGCAGCACGCCGCCGCGCAGCACCCTCGACACCGCGCGGCCGGCCGCGGCGAGCGTGGAGAAGTAGGCGAGGCCGAGTTGGGTGGCCTCCGGGGCCGGCACAAGGCGCACCGTCAGCTCGGTGAGCACCGCGAGCGTGCCCTCGCTGCCGCACAGCAAGCGCAGGATGTCGTATCCCGCCACGTCCTTGACCAGCTTGCCTCCGGCGCGGATCACCTCGCCGGTGGCAAGCACGGCCTCGCAGCCTGCCAGGTAGTCACGCGTGACCCCGTACTTCAGGCCCCGCAGCCCCCCGGCGTTCTCCGCGACGTTGCCGCCGATGGTCGACGTCGTGCGGGAGCCGGGATCGGGCGGATAGAGCAGCCCGTGCTCGCCGGCCACCGCGCCCAGGCGCGCGGTCGGAAGGCCGGGTTGGCAGACGGCCGCCAGGTTGTCAAGGTCGACCTCGACCAGCCCGTCCATCCGGGTCAGCACGAGCATGATCCCGCCGCGGTCGGCGATCGTCCCCGCGGAGAGGTTCGTGCCCGCGCCGCGCGGGATCACGGGAACGCCGAGCTCTGTTGCCACCCGCAACACCCCGGCCACCTCCGCGGTGGAACCGGGCAGGACGACGACGTCCGGCTCCCCGCGGAACAGCGGCGTCGCGTCCTGGGCGTAGACGCGCAGCGCGCCCGCGTCGGCGCGCACGTGCTCCTCCCCCACGACTCGCGCGAGGCGACCGGCAAGGGAGGAGCTGTGACGCGTTCGGGTCCTGCTGACCGTCAAGGCGACCCGGCGACCAGGGGGGCGGCCGCGCTGGCCTCCTCGCTCACCGACCCGCCGGGATCCCGCCCGTTCCATACCGCGTGGCCGGTAGGGATGGCCTGCTGCTTGAGCTGCTCGACTATGTACTCGGCCTGTCGGATCGCGAGTGCGACGATCGTCAGGGTCGGGTTCGCCGCCGCGCCCGTGGTGAACTGGCTCGCGTCGGAGACGAAGAGGTTCGGGATTTCGTGGCACTGGCCGAAGCCGTTGACCACGCCGTCCTCGGCCCGCGCGCTCTGGCGTGCCGTGCCGATGTTGTGCGTGGAGGGGTACGGCGGCGTCCGGACCGTGCGCACGGCTCCGACGGACTGGTACAGCGCCTCTCCCGCCGACCAGGCGTGCTCGCGCATCGCCAGGTCGTTGGCGTGGTCGTCGTAGTGCACGTTCGGCACCGGTTGGCCGTATTCGTCAAGCTCGTCGCGGTTGAGCGTTACCCGATTGTCCGCCTGGGGCATGTCCTCGCCCACCAGCCACATGGCGGCCATGTTCTCGTAGCTCTCCATCGCCGACGCGAACTCCGGACCCCACCCACCTGGATCGATGAACGCGGCCAGGAACGGCACGCCCAGCGAGAGGAGCTGGAGGTAGTAGCCGCCGACGAAGCCGCGATCGGGCCTGTTCGGCGCTTCGTCCTCTATGTGGCCGGCCATCGTCTCGCCGCGATACATGCGGACGGGCTGCTCGAAGATGGCGTACACGGAAGCCGTGAGATGGCGCATGTAGTTCCGGCCCAGCTGGCCCGAGGAATTCCCCAGGCCATCGGGGAACAGGCTCGACGCCGAGTTGAGCAGCAGTCGCGGCGTCTCGATCGCGTTGCCGGCCACGGCGACGAGGCGCCCACGCTGGAACTGCTCGAGGCCATCGCCGTCGATGTAGGCGACGCCGGTCGCGAGGCCCTTGTCGTCGTGCTCGATGCGTATGGCGTGCGCCTCGGGGCGCAGGTCGAGCTTGCCCGTGGCCGCCGCCTTCGGGAGCTCTGCCACGAGCGTCGACCACTTGGCGCCCACCTTGTCGCCCTGGAACGTGAAGCCGTCCTGGATCGACGCCGGCCGCCCGTCACGCGGCTCGGGGTTGACGGCGTAGCGGCCGGTGTGGAAGCGCTTGTAGCCGACACGCTGGGCACCGTTTGCGAACACCTTGTAGTTGTTGTTCGCGGGCAGCTGCGGGATGCCGTTGGTGCCGGTGATGCCCAGCTTGCGCTCGGCGCGGTCGTAGTAGGGCTCCACGTCGGCGAAGGAGATCGGCCAATCCAGCGTGTTGGCGTCGATGCCGTCGTAGTACGTCGAGGCCTTGAACTCATGTTCCATGAAGCGTGGACAGCACCCGGCCCAGTGGACGGTCGTGCCGCCGACGGTCTTGCAGGTCCACGCGGGCAGGTTGGGGAAGTCCTTGGCGACGCGCCAAGACCCGGACGTCGTCCGCTGGTCGAGCCAAGCGAGTTGCTTGAACGAGCGCCACTCGTCGTTGATGAAGTCATCGGGTGCGTGGTGGCGTCCGGACTCCAGGACGACGACGTTCACGCCCCTCTGGCAGAGCTCGTTGGCCAGGGTTCCACCCCCGGCCCCGGAACCGACAATGACGGCGACGTCGTCGTCATCAAAGCGAAAGCGCGGCATGTCTGTCGTCCTCCTAGCGGTGGTGGGATCCCGCGGTGGGATCCAGTGCGGTGGGCGGATCGGGCAGCCAATCGAGGTCATTGAACCCGCGATTCAGGTACCCGCCGAGGTGCGTGGACGGCCCCTCGTAGCCGAACGCCTTCCAGACCAGCGGGTTGTCGTAGAGCTCAACCGCAGAGGTCGCCTGCAGGAGCTCGAAGAGCTCCGAGCCCTCGATGCGCTTGACCGCCTCCAGGCGCGCGTCGGCGTCCAGCCCCGCGAAGGGCTCGGGATCGTCGAGCTGCGCGATCCCCTGCTCGACGGCCGACGCGGCAGTGTCGCTGCCCGCCGCCTCTGCCTCGAGGGCGTCGACGACCTTCGCGTAGGCCTCGTCCGGCAGCGTCTCGTGCGGAAACATGGTGCGCGCAGCGAGCATCGCCGTCCCGCGCGCCTGCTCAGACAGCTGGTAGGTCATCTCCGTCCTCCACTTGCGGTGAAGTACCCGTCGCCGTTGTGCTCGTACACGTCGCCTCCTTGTTGGCGGTCGTCGTCTGGTTGGGGTGCAGCGTCGTCTTGGCCTCGCGTGCCGCGATCGACGCCGCCGTCACGAGGTGGTCATGCCCGCGCTGCAGCCGCCGGGGCTCCACCACCACGGCGACGGCGCCGAACAGCTCTCCGGTAGGACGGAAGATCGGCGTCGCGACGCAGGCATGGCCCTCGCTCACGAGGACGCCATAGCGGCGCTCGGCGATCTCGGCAAGCGAGTCGCGCAGCTCGGCCTCGTCGAACAGCTCGCCGCGCATCGAGGCGGCGCGGCGCGTCAGCGCGATCGTCTCGTCCGCGACGTCGGGCTGCTGGTGGGCGAGGATCACCCGGCCGACCGCGAGCAGGTGCATGAGGCCGGTGCTGTTGGCCGGATAGTGCCTGGCGGACGCGGCGCCCGGAACCTCCGCCGTCGCCGTCACCCGCGCTTCGGCCGCGGGGGTCTCGGCGTCGGCCGGGCAAGCCAACACCGCGACGTCGTCGACGGCGTAGGCGGCGCGGCCGAGCGCACGACGGACGGCGACGTCAACGCGCCCGTCCAGACTGCCGGGCAGCCGGCCCGGCCGGAGCAAGCGTGCGTCGTCCCGCTCCAGGTAGCCGTCGTAGAGCAGCGTGTTGACGAGGTGATAGGCCGTCGGGAGCTGGAGCCCGACGCCGAACGCCACTTCCTTGATGCCCACCGGCCGCTCGGCCGCATGCACGAACTCCAGGATGCGCAGGCCGCGAGAGAGCGACTGGATGCGGTCGCCCGGAGGGCTCTCGCCCGGCGGCGCGGATTGGCGTGCTCGCGTCGAGCTTCCCACCTTCTCTCCTACCTCGGGTCGTGCACTCTACTCGCGCCCGACGGCGCATGCCCGCCGGTTTTCAGATGGCGAAACGGCGCCTGCCCATTGCGCAGGCCACGCCTCAGCCCCTGGACGTGGTCGGCGCCGCTGGATGGCTTGGGGTGCGGATATGGTTGGCGGTGCGTGACGGAACGTTCCTTCCTGCTCCTCCACGGCTTCTCGCACCACCGGCCCCCGGGGCACTGGCAGTACTGGCTGGCGAACCGGCTCCGCGCGCAGGGGGAGCGGGTGCTCTATCCAGGGCTTCCCTTCGAGGACGAGCCGCGGTACGACGAGTGGCGTGAGGCGGTTCACTGGTCACTCGCCGAGCTGGGAACCGATGGTGAGCGGATCGTGGTCTGCAACTCGGTGGCCTGCGCTGTCTGGATGCGCTTCGCGACCGATCGCCGTCCCGACGAGCAGCCCGTCGACCGCCTCCTGCTCGTCGTGCCGCCGGACTCGGCTCGCGTCCCCGACGCCTGCGCCGACCTGCGGATCGCCGGGATTGATGGTGCCGCCGTGCGGAACACATGTCGCACAACCATCCGGGTGGTCACCACCGACAACGACCCGTTCAATCCCGACTGCGGCGCCCAGACCTACGTGGAGGCGCTCGGTGCCGAACTGGACCTCATCACCGGCGGCCGGCACCTCGGCCCAATCGACGGGTACGGACCGTGGCCTTCGATCCAAGCTTGGTGCTTTGATCCGGGCGTACGGCTGGAGGCGAACTTCCCGCAACTCGCGCCGATCTAGCGACGGCCGCGAGTCCTGTACGAAGTGAAACCCGTGTGTCGCCGACAAGTGACGACCCGATGGGGTGACATTGCGAGCGGTGAGTGAGGTGTATCGCGTTCGCGTCCGGGGCGATGCTGGTGCTCGGGTGAGACCGCCCTCGTTATCTGTGGTCGGGTAGCGTGTCGGGCGTCATGAGCGACGGGCAGCACGTGATCGGGCTGACCTGGCTCTCACAGGAGGATCTGCTGGAGGCGGGCTGCCTCGATTTCCAGCTCGCGATGGACGCTGCTGAGGCGGCGCTCCTGGCGCATCGCAACGGGGACGTGGTGTTCCCGGAGAAGATCGTGCAGATCTTCGACGACGAGACCCAGGAGCGGATCAACTGCCTGCCGGCGACGCTGCTTGCCGAGCGGGTGTGCGCCATGAAGTGGGTGTCGGTCTTCCCCGGCAACGTGGCGGGTGGACGGCAGAACCTGACCGCCGTCTACGTCCTGTCCGAGATCGAGCACGGCTTCCCGTTCGCGGTGATGGAGGGCACGCTGGCCTCGAACGTCCGCGTGGGGGCGATGGCGGCACTCGCGGCCCGGTACTTCGCCCCCGAGGACGCGCGCATTATCGGGTTCATCGGCAGCGGTGAGCAGGCCAAGATGAACCTGCTGGCGATGAAGACCGTGCGCCCTTCGCTGAGCGAGTGCCGGGTCTCGGCCAAGACCGTGGAGGAGGAGCGCCAGTTCGTGCGCGAGCTCTCACCCCTGCTGCCAGACATGGAGCTGGCCGTCGCCAACACCGATTCTGCGTGGGCCATGGGCGAGGCAGACATCCTGGTCACCGCGACCAGCGCCCAGGCGCCGCTCTTGAAGGCCGACTGGATGAAGCCGGGGTCGTTTTACAACCACGTCGGGGGCTGGGAGGACGAGTACGCGGTCGCCGAACAATGTGACAAGATCGTCTGCGACGACTGGGAGACGGTGAAGCACCGCACCCAGACGCTCAGCCGGATGTACAAGGACGGCGCGCTGGCAGACGCGCAGATCGCCGGCAATCTCGTGGAGTTCGTCGCAGGGGACAAGCCCGGCCGTGAGAACGACGAGGAGCGAGTGTATTTCGACGCCGTTGGGCTGGCCTACGTCGACGTCGCGATCGCACTCGCGATGTACCGCCGCGCCGTCGACGCTGGCAAGGGACAGGAGCTCACAATGCAGCAGAGGATGCTCTTCCAACATCCCGGCATGAGTGACTACTTCCGCCTGTGAGACGTCGTCGGCGGCCACTGTCGAGCAGCGGTCGCCGGCAAATCCGAGGTGCTCGCCCGCGCGTCCCGACGGTCCCGAGTGCATCGGTCTGCGATCGGCGGATCGTGAACAGATGACGTAGACGCGGCAGACGCGAGACGCTGGGGTTGCCGAGAAGGCGCGCACCCAGGACCCCGCTGCGCACGAGACCTGGCGCGCCTGCATCACCGCAGGTACCCTCGGTCGCAGCGATGTGGGGAGGCACAAACGTTCGCCGTGGAGGCGGGACGGGTGCCCCGTCCACGCTCGCGAGCGGCATGCTCAGTTTCTGCATGTCGGACATCGAGGGCTCCACCACGCTGTGGGAGCGGCAACCCGAGGCGATGTCCGAGGCGCTCCGGCGTCACGACGACCTGATCGCCGCCGTGGTCGAGGCCCACCGCGGCCGCCTCTTGAAGTCGATGGGAGAGGGGGACTCGACGGTCTCGGTCTTCGCATCCGCACCGGCCGCCGTCCGCGCGGCGATCGAGGCGGCGCACGCCATCGACGCCGAGCCGTGGCCGGCCGGTCTGCACATCCGGGCGCGCTTCGGCCTGCACACCGGCAAGGCGCAGCGGCGGGGCGGCGACTACTTCGGCTCGACGGTGAACCGAGCGGCGCGGGTGCGCGGCGAGGCCCGCGGGGGAGAGATCCTGCTCTCGGACACGACGGCGGCGCTGGTGGGCCCGGCGCTGGGGGCCGGCTACACGCTCGCCGACCTCGGCCCGCACCGACTCAGGGGCATCGAGGCGCCCGAGGCGATCAAGGCCGTGGTCGGCCCCGGCCTCGCTACGCCGCCCGCGGCGGCCGACTGCCCGTACCGGGGGCTGCTCGCATTTGAGCCATCCGACCGTCACCTCTTCTTCGGACGCGAGGATGTCGTCGCCGACCTGACCGTGCGCGTCGCCGCCGGGCAGCTCCTCGCGGTCGTGGGCGCGTCGGG
>Ga0070682_100002412_pt1 | contig 10350 bp, 7 predicted proteins | sample KBSC63LmetaG_FD_64668 | JGI IMG/M metagenome (GOLD analysis project Ga0070682, IMG submission 64668) | Corn rhizosphere microbial communities from Kellogg Biological Station, Michigan, USA - KBS C6-3L metaG | ecosystem: Host-associated > Plants > Roots > Rhizosphere | place: USA: Michigan... | reverse complement strand
CCAGCGCCTTGGCCCACTGGCAGGCGATCAGCCCGACGCCGCCCGCGGCCGCGTGAAAGAGCACGGTCTGCCCGGCCGCCACCGGGAAGGTGCGGTGGATCAAAAACTCGGCGGTCATGCCCTTGAGCAGGGCTGCCGCGGCTACATCGTCGGAAATGTCATCGGGCAGCGGCACTAGCCGCTCGGCGGGGACCACGCGCGCTTCGGCGTAGGCGGCCGGCGCGCCGGCTCCGGCGTAGGCCACCCGCTCGCCAACGCGGATGCAGGTCACCCCGGCCCCGATCTGCTCGACCACGCCGGCGGCCTCGGAGCCCAAGCCGGAAGGCAAGGGCAGCGGGTACAGCCCACTGCGGTGGTAGGTATCGATGAAGTTCACGCCAATTGCGTGGTGCCGGACCAGGGCTTCCCCGGCTTTCAGCTCTGGCAGCGCGATCTCCTGGAGCTCGAGGACCTCAGGACCGCCGGTTCGAGTGAAGCGAATGGCGCGTGTCATCTGCTGTCGGAGGGTAGCTTCTGTGGTATCCCAAAGAAAGTCCGCATGTCGTCCGATCCTGGCTTCGAGCTCAAGCCGACATCCACCCCGCTGCCGGCCGCCGAGCGTCAAAAGCTGATGAAAGATCTCGGCTTTGGGCGTGTGTTCACCGAACACATGGTGACCATCGTCTATCGCTCGCCGGAGGGCTGGGGCAAGGGTCTGCTCTCCCCGTACGCGCCGATTTCGCTCGATCCGGCTGCATCCGTGCTCCACTACGGGCAGGCGATTTTCGAAGGCTTCAAGGCCTACCGCCAGCCCGACGGCGGGATCTCGACTTTCCGCCCCGCGGCCAACGGTCAGCGGTTCAACAATTCCGCCGCGCGCCTAGCCATGCCCGCGCTACCCGTCGAACGCTTCATCGAAGCGGCCGACCTGTTGATTCGCCAAGAGCAAGCGTGGGTGCCGCCGAATCTCGGTGAAAGCCTGTACCTCCGCCCACTGATGATCGCCACCGAAGCCGCGCTCGGCGTGCGTCCCGCGAAGGAGTATCTTTTCTTGCTGTTTGGCTCACCGTCAGGCGCCTACTTTGCGCAGGGGGTGAAGCCGCTCACGGTCTGGCTGAGCAAAGAGTACGTGCGCGCCGCCCCCGGCGGCACGGGTGAAGCCAAGTGCGCCGGCAACTACGCGGCTAGCCTGATCGCCCAACAGCAGGCGCTCGACGCCGGTTGCCAGCAAGTGGTCTGGCTGGATTCCGTGCACAAGCGCTTCGTCGAAGAGATGGGCGGCATGAACCTTTTCTTCGTCTACCGGGACGGCGAATCCGCGCGCCTGGTCACGCCCAAGCTCACCGGCACGTTGCTGCCTGGCATCACCCGGGACAGCCTGCTGACCATCGCCGAAGATCTGGGTTACCGCGCTGAAGAAGCCACGATCAGCATCGATGATTGGGAACGCGATCTGAAGAGCGGCATCCTCACCGAGGTGTTCGCCTGCGGCACCGCCGCCGTAATCACGCCGGTGGGTGAAGTGAAGTTCGATGGCGGCGGCTGGCTGGTGAACAACGGTCAAACCGGCCCCGTCGCCCAGCGGCTGCGCGATGCGCTGCTGGCCGTGCAGCACGGAACCGCGCCGGACGTGCACGGCTTCATGCACCGCGTATTGTAAGAGTGGCCCCTTACCGGGTCTTTGCTTTGCTTTTCGCACGCGGCCGCTGCGCTTCGCGTTCACCGCTTTGAGCTTTCAGCGCGCTGACGATCGCCGGTAACAGCCCGGGGAAGCGCTGCTCGATCTCCTGGCAGCGCGAGCTGTTCTGCATCTCGACGCCGACGCGCAGTGAGCGAACGAGGCCAGCGTCGCGCAGGACCTTGAAGTGCTGCGAGAGCGTGGACTTCGGCACCGCTTTCTCCCCCACTGTAAGAAAGGTCGAACAGCTGGCGGAGCAGCCCGAGTCCGCGATCCTCGAAAAAATCTCGACACGCGTCGGGTCGGACAGCGCGTGCAGGATCCCCTCCACGGTGATGTCTTCCACGGACGGGTGAACGAGCGGCTTCATGGAAATCAGTTTAACCACCCCTTGACGAAGTTCAATTGTTCCGTAGTTTAGAACTATGGAACCGTTGCCGCCGTTGGCGTCGGTCAAAAGGAAGAAAACATGAGCAAACTCACAGGAAAAGTCGCGGTCGTGACGGGTGCCTCCAAGGGCATTGGGGCTGCCGTGGCCAAGGCGCTCGGCGCTCAAGGGGCCTCGGTGGTGGTGAATTACGCCTCCAGTAAGTCGGGAGCCGACAAGGTGGTCGCGGAAATCTTGGAAAGCGGCGGCAAAGCCGTGGCGGTGAAGGCCGATGTTTCGAAGGCCGAGGAGGCGAAAGCCTTGATCGACGACGCGCTGAAGGCTTTTGGCCGAGTCGACGTGTTGGTCAACAATTCCGGTGTGTACGAATTCGCACCGCTGGAGGCGATTACGGAAGAGCACTTTCACCGCCAATTCAATATCAACGTGCTCGGCCTGCTGCTGGTCACGCAAGCGGCAGCCCGCCACCTGCCCGAAGGTGGCAGCGTGATCAACGTGGGCTCGGCCGTCAGCCGCATCACCCCGGCGAACAGCGCCGTCTACACGGCGACCAAGGGCGCTGTGGATGCCATTACGGGGGTGCTTTCGCGCGAGCTCGGTCCGCGAAAGATTCGCGTGAACTCCATCAACCCCGGCATAGTCGAAACCGAAGGCACCCACAGCGCTGGCTTCATCGGTTCCGATTTCGAAAAGACGATCGTCGCCCAAGCGCCCTTCGGCCGTTCGGGACAGCCCGAGGAGATCGCTGACATCGCGGTATTTTTGGCGTCCAAAGAATCGCGTTGGCTGACGGGTGAGACGCTGATCGCGTCGGGTGGCATGCGTTAAATGGGCGAGTCAGCGCGGCGCGCGTGCTCAGTCCTCGAGTCGGTACGCGCGCAACGCCTGCAAAAATTCCGGATCGCCGAGTGAAACCGGCGCAAGGTACTGGTCCGCGCGCGAGCGCTGCCAGGTGTCGCGGCTGCCGCGCGGCGCGAACCGATAGCGGTAGAACGTCGCGCGGACGAAGCGCGGCGGGCGCTCGGGGAATGGATTTTCGGCGAACAACGAAAGCACCGCAGGATCTCCCTGAAGCAGCTTATGGGTCAGCGAGAGAAACCAGCGACGTTGGTAGTCTGGCGAGAGTGGCACGAACCAGAGCTGCCAATCGAGCCGGTAGTGGTAGGGCGTGACCCAGCACGGCCTGCGATCGACGCGACCGGGCTTGCACGGCAGCTCGTATGCTTTCCATTCGCTGTGTTCGTCGCTCGAAGCCGCGCGCGTGCCTTCGATGATCAGTTCGTAACGTTCGCGGCTTACGCTGCCGAACGCGCCGTAGCTATTGACCAAGCCGAACGGGTCGAAGGATGCGTTCATGGCTTGGCGCGGCGAAAGCAAATTGACGATCGGGTTCAGACTCAGCGCGCCGATCACGACCGCGAGCGTCACGCTCACGGCGTGGCGCCCGCGCGACGCTGCGCTCTCGGCCAGTGGCGCTAGTCGAGCCTCGGCAGCGCGGCGCCAACTTGTCGGCAAAATGCCCAATAGCGCTTGGTCGTCGAAGCAGGCAAACGCGATCACCAGCGTCAGCCAATTCAAGAACGACAAGTTGCCGCTGACGATCAAGATCGACTGAAACGCGATAATCAGACTGCCTGCCACGAGGCGCAGAGGACGTGGCCCGAACACGCCGAACGGCGCCACCACCTCGACGAGGTGATTGAAGAGCGCGCCGAGTTTGTGAAACCAGAGGGGCGCCAGGTGGAACACAGGGCTCAGCGGACCCGGATTGGGTTGCGTCTCGTAGTGGTAGGCGAGGCAAGTCAGGTTGGTCCAACATTCGTCGCCACGCAGCTTGATCAGACCAGCGCCGAACATGATGCGGAACGCCAGCCAGCGAAACAGCACGATCACGATTTGCGCGGGCGGCGATTTCGCGTCGAACGCGCGCGGGCGCCAGCCGGGCGCCAGAAAGATGGCTAAAAAGCCGGCCTCGCACAAAAGCGAATCCCAGCCGTAGCCGTAGAAGATTTGCCCCACGTGCGTGAACGACAAGTAAAGCGCCCAGAGCAGCGCGAGCAACGGCGCGTTCGAAAAGCCAGCCAGCACGGCCAGCGCGCCGAGCAGCCCGAGCCAAGCGCAGAGGTTCAAGCAGGCGTCGCTGGACGAGAGCCAGAACAAGCTCGGCAGCCGCCAAAATCCGTTCGCCCTCGAATGAAGGATGGCTGACACGTCTTCTAGGTAGCGCGCGGCCGGCAAGATCCCGTGCGCTCCGATCAGCGCGCGCCCCTGGCGCACCAAAATGAGGAAGGCGGCCGCGTAGATCAGCCCGAGGCCACGCAACAGCGCCGCCCGCACCAACCAGAATGAGTAAGACGTCCTGAACGGGAGCAACGGCCGAGACCCGGGCGGATGGTAAGGGCCCGCGCCTGTGGCAGGCAACCCAACGCTCAGCGCGCCAACGGCAGCGCGACGCTGCGATTAGGCGGCCCGAACCAGCGCTGAGCCGCGTGTCCCCTGATTGTCGCCGATGTTGTATTCGTGCGGGGATTGGCCGGGCGTGGTCGCGTGCAGGCTGATCACCCGACGCCGCACGGGCAGCCGGCGGGTGGCTCCGGCCGAGCGAACCGGGCGCGGCTTGGCGCTGGCCACGGGCTTCCTGCGGCGGCTCGCTTTGGCCAGCATGGCCCCGCCCGCGAGCAACAGCAAAAGCAGACCAAGCGCGAGGAACGACAATACGACAAGCAGTTCGTCGGTGTCGGCCATGGCTCTTTCCCTGAGCAAGTCTCGTTCCCGCCAAATTTTCCGCAGCAAAGAGCCGGATAAATCACGACGGAAATACGAACTGAGGCTGATCTGCGCTGATGCGTTTGGTCACACGTGTGACAGCGCGACACAGCGAGCGCGGCAGAGCTAGCGAAGATAAAGCTCGAGGCGCGGGCCTTTGCCGCCGGCGAGGCCGCTGTCGAAGGTTTCGCCAGGGCCTTCGCTGCCGCTGGCAATGATGGCGATGCCGAAGTCGCGCTCCGGATTCTGGGCGGCGAAGCGCACGAGCTCGCTGACGTCGATGCGCAACTCTTGGGCGGCCCGGGCGTTACCTCGAACGCGTGCGTAGGGTGGGGCGAGGCTGGGTTTGTCGGACCAGCGCTGCAGGGTTCGAGGCTGCCAGTCGGCGCTGATGCGCCAGGCTTCGAGTGTCAGCGGCTGAGCGCTGGTGGCGCTGCCCTCGCGCGCTGAAAGCGTGACGAAGGCGTGCTGCGGGATGCCTCGTGTGCGCCATTCGCTCGGGAACTTCAAGTACAGGGCGCTGCGACCGCGCGGGCCGCCAAAGCGAATTTCGCCCGTCAAGCCGGCCGCGGGGCGGTCGCTCGCTACGTAGGCGATGCTGCTCGGCGAGCTCACCAGGCGCTCGCCAGCGAGAGCTGCGCTCGACTCGCGCCCCGACCGCGCGCAGGCGCACGAAGCCCAAGCGATGCCGAGCAGCACGGTCAGTTGCCAGGGCTTCACGATTTCCTCCCGCGCCGGCGAGCCAGCAGGATCTCGGCCGCGGTCGCCTGGTGAGCGGGCGGGCGATTGGAGCGGGGAACGGCGGGCACTTCGTTGGCTCGAACCGGCTTGGCTTCCGGCGGAGGCTGCGAAGGGCGCGCGAAATGCGGCGTGTCGTCGCCCGCCAGGCTCGGGGCCGGGCGCGTGACTTCGCCGCGCGCTTTGGCTTGGCGAAGTGCGTCCAAACTCGGTTGCGGGTTGCGCTGGGTGCTACGCGGGCGGGTCGGTTTTCGCTGTCGTGCGGCCGAAAGCCAAGCCAGCCCCGTGCTCGCCGCGTTGAGCATGAAATCCGGCACGGCCAAACGTCGGCTGGCGACGCCGAGCAGCAGGCAACCGGCAGCGAGCACGACCAGCCATTGTCTCAAATTCTGGTAGGCGAAGCGGAGCGCGTCGCGATCGGCAAAGATGCCAGCCAAGGTGTCGCGCTGCTTGCCGCCCGTGATCCGGGTGAGCTGACGTAACAGGCCCCGATCGCTGCCGGAAGGGCGCAGCTCCTCGCCCGCCGACAACGCTGCGGCGGTCGTGCCGAGCGCTTCATTGCTTTGCTCGTCGACTGCGGTCACGACGTACGAGCCGGGCCGGGATAAGGGTAGGGATCCGGCGTATGCACCCGCACCTGCTGCTTCCAGTGGCAGCGTAGCCGAAAAACCGTCTGGACCGGCGATGCGCGCCTCGATGCGTCGGAAATTTTCGGCGTGGCCATGTTCGTCGAGCACGCTCGCCCGCAGTCGCAGTTCGCCGCCGAGCGTGTCGGCTTCGACGCGCACGCGCGGGTTGTCGGCGCGGCGCGAGAGATCGCGCGCCAATTGCCCGAATAAACGCTCCGCGCCGTCCCAACTGGTCCAAGCCACGCCCCAGCGGTCTTTGTAATCACTCGTGAACACCGCGGCGCGGCCGATCCCCACGGGCCAGCTGGCGAGGATCGGATCTCCCTCCGGGCCGCTCAGATGGACTTGGGCGCGACCCTTGGCCAGCGTCACGACGTAGCCGCGGAGCGCTGGCGCGCTCGCAAAGTCGATGCCGCGCGTGGCAGGTCCAGGATTCACCAATTGCGGTCGGAACGTCAGCTCGTTGATCGAGCTGCGCGCGGCCAGGATCGTTTCCTGCGCAAACACCGCCGGCAAGCGGCTGGCGTCTTCGATCAGGTAAAAGCGCCCGTCCCCGAGCTTGCTCATGCGCTCGAGCGCCGATACGTCCGAGCCCTTGCCCAGGGCGACGACACTGGTCGTGATGCCGCGCCCCTTGGCGGAGCTCACCAGAGCGAAGGCATTGCTTCGCTCTTCGGCATCGTTGCCGTCGGAAAAAAGCAGCAAATGCTTGAGCTGCACGCGCTCCTTGGCGAGCGCCTTGTAGCCAGTCTCGAGCGCCAGATCCACGAAGATGCCGCCTCCGCCGGGGCCGACCGCGCGGATGGCGCTGGCAATCTTGGCCTTGTCGAGCACGGGACCGAGCGGCACGGTCCACTGCACTGCCGTGTCCACGTGCATCAGCCCCAAGCGGTCGCCCGCTCCCAGCAATTCAGCGCTGCGCACGGCGGCTTCGTTGGCCAGCTCCAGCTTGGTATGCGAGCCCGCGCTGAGCGCCATCGAGCCCGAATAATCGACGGCGATCACCTCGGCCAGGCTGGCCCGACGACGCTCTTGCTTCAGGTCGAACGAGACCGGACTCACTTCTTCGACCGGAGTCTTGCCGAAGCCGCCCGGGCCGAGCGAGTGATCGCCACCCATCAAGAGCAGTCCGCCGCCCAGGTCGCGCACGTAAGAGGCGAGGGCGGCTAGCTGTGAGGCCGACAGTTCGGCGGCCGAAATGTCGCTCAGCACTACCAGGTCGTAGCCGGCAAAGGCTGCTAGATCTGCGGGCACTCCGCTCGGGCCCGCCACTTGAACCTTGAAGGCGGCGGCCTCCAGCGCGCGTTGCAGGCCTTTGGCGAGCGGCGGATCGCGTTCCAAGATCAGCGCGACCGCTTCGCCGCGCACGCGTACGAACGCGGAGCCGGAATTGTCTTCGTGGGCTTGATCGAGTTTCTCGTCGAGCGCGCTGATTTCGACGTCGTAGCGATGAAATCCTGGGGCTTCGGCCACCTCGCGCAAGTGCAGCACGTCCTCGCCGGCGCCGATTTTGGCTTGACCCTTGCGGATCAGCTGACCGTCGCGGATCACTCTGAGCTCGACCTCCGCTGGGGACGTGGACTCGGTGACGATGCGCAGATCGAGCGCTTCGCCGGCGTTGGCGCGCGGCGCGGTACGCACGGAGGTGATGCGCACGTCCGGCACTTTGGCTTGGTCGAGCGGAACCACGTCGACCGCGACGCCCGCGGCGACCGCGGCCGCAGCGGCGCTCAGCGTATCGCCGCGGGTCGCCACGCCATCGCTCAAGATCACGATTCGCGCGGCGGCGTCGGCTGGCACCTCACCGAGCGCGCGGCGCAGGGCGGCGCCGATGTCAGTGCCGTCCCGACCTATTTCTGCTCGCTGTGGGGCGGGCAAGAGCGAGCGCTCGCGCAGCGGATCCTCGACCGCCGCGCTGGCGCCGAACGCAATCGTGCCGATCTGGTCGTGCTCGAGCATGCCGATTTCCGCCACGCGCAGTTCGCTGGCGATGCGTGCGTCGGCCCCTGGCACCAAATCGATGCTGCGGCTGCGGTCGATGGCCACGATCACGGCTAACCGATCCAAAGGCCGGCCGAGCTCGACGCCGATCAGCGCGTACGCGGCGCACAGCGCGGCACCCCCGCAGAGCAGAGTTTGCAGCGCTCGGCGTATTCGATGCTGGCGGCTGGACAGCCGCGCCAAGCGCGACAACACGAACCAGACCATGAGCGCCGCTGGCAACGCCAGAAGTGGGCGCTCGAACCGCAGATACGGCACGTAGAACGAAGGCAAGCGGCCCAGCGCGACGAGCAGCAGGGGCAGCGCGGCCAAGGCGCGTAAAGTGTGACGCAATGCCCTCACCGCAGGGCCTCCACGGCGCGGTCCGGCCGGCGCGGCAGGCCGAGGGCGGGCGGGCGCGGCTTGCGCGTGACCCACCAGACGTCGACCGCAATCAGCAGCAGCGAGAGCGCTGCCAGCAGCCAGGACCAATCGGTCACGGCGGATGCCAGTTCCGCGGCGCTGCGGGCTGGCAGCGGCTGACCCTGGCGCGCGGGCAGCGCGCGTGGCCTGAGATCGCTTTCGCGATCGCTGGTCAGATTGGCTGCAAACAGCGCGCTGCCGGGGCTTTTTCCTGCGTAGCTGGCGAAGTAAAAGCCGGCCCGAGCCAGGTTCGGCACGACACACAGCCCATCGCGGGCGGGTAACTTCTGGCGGTTCCCGCTGGGGCTCTCCAAGTCCACTTCAGTAACGTCGATCGGCACACGCAGGCTATAAGCGTCGCCGGTTCGGCCGGGCGCCTCCGCGCCACGCGCGCGATGGCTTCGGGCGAGCTCTACGACGTTGCGCATGAACAGCACGAACGAGGCTCGCAGCGGCCAATTGCTGTCGCCCACGTCGAAGCCGACCACGGTCACACTGCGACCCGGGCTCGACGCATCCGCGATCAGCGTGCCCTCACGGCTGCGGACCAGCGCGGCTTGCGGCGTGTCCGCCTCGAGCCGGTGGGCGCTGTGCAATTCCACGCCATCGAGCGATAGAAAGCGTAGCCGCGGGTCGACCTCGGCCCAGGAGGTGACCGCGGGAGCTTCGAGCTTCGCGCCGACGACCGAGGTCCCGCACGGACCGGGGGGGGGATCCAGGATCAAAAGATCGCCGCCCGGTGCGTCGGGCGGGCATGCGCCGCTCACGACGACTAGGGCATCGCGGGGAACCCCGGCGCTTGCCAAGCCCGAGAGGGAGCTACCCAGCAGCTCGACGTTGGGGTCGGAGGCCAAGGCGCGTGCCACCCACGGATTGCCCTTGGCCGGAGCCATCACCACGGAAAGCTTGGCGCCGCTGGGCACGCGGCCGTACGCGCGGTCGTCACTGACCAGGGCGTCGTGCGGCGAGATTTCGACGATCAGGCCCGCGCCCACGTCACCGCGCGCGGGTTCGAACCCGAGTACGACCGGACTGCGTTCGCCCGGCCCGAGGTCGATGCGGCGCGAGGCGAGCGGCTGCACGACGTTGCGCATGCTCAGCGTGACGTACAGGCTGCGCGGCTTCTGCCCGTAGTTCTGGACCATGGCGAACGCCTGCACTTCGGGCCGAGCCCCCGGTAGTGAGTCCTCGGCGCTGGCGATATCGAGTCGTACGATGCCGGCGTTGTCGACTGGATTGCCCACGCGCACCAATTCGAGGGGCAGATTGCTGGCCGCAAAGGCGTCGCGATCGGCGAGCGCGCCGTCACTGACCACGACCAAGCGGGCGCTGCGCTCGTAGGGCCGCAATTGGCTGCTGGCGGTAGCGATCGCCAGGGTCATGCGCCCCTCGGCATCGGACGCCTCGAGCTTCGCCAACGACGCTTCCAAGCGCCTGCGGTCGCTGTCCATGGGTGAAACGACGTGGGCGTCGCGTCCGGCTTCGACGATCACCGCCTGCGCGCCTGGTGCCAGGGCCGCAATCACGGACGAGGCGGCGTCTCGGGCGTGCGAAAGGCGCGAACGGCCGTCGGGCTCGATGGTGGCCATCGAGGCGCTGGTGTCCAGCACGATGGCGACGTGCTCACCGGCGATGTGTCCGCCGCGCGACGCGGGGCGGGCGAGCGCCAGCGCCAGCAGGCACAGCGCAAGCAACTCGAGCAGCAGTGGGACCTGGGCCACCAGCCGCTTGAACGGGCTTTTTGCGGCCAGATCGCGGGCCGCCGCAGC
>Ga0070682_100002411_pt1 | contig 10352 bp, 10 predicted proteins | sample KBSC63LmetaG_FD_64668 | JGI IMG/M metagenome (GOLD analysis project Ga0070682, IMG submission 64668) | Corn rhizosphere microbial communities from Kellogg Biological Station, Michigan, USA - KBS C6-3L metaG | ecosystem: Host-associated > Plants > Roots > Rhizosphere | place: USA: Michigan... | reverse complement strand
CGCTTCGTCGTCTTGGGTCTTGCCGTTTGGGTCGGCGCGATGACGCGACACCAGCTCGCTCCGAGCATAGCTGCTCGGCAGCTAAAGGCTCCGCGCTTCAGTACTGTTAGATGCGGAGGAAGCCGCGAAGTACGAAAATCCGCGAAAAGCTCTTAGCGTAGCTGCTGTAAAGCTTGCGGCTGCCCGCTTATGTAACGAGCGGTGGCCAGCCGAAGCGACGCGGGCCGTACGCCGAGAGTTAATTCCCCTTCGGCGGAGGCTTGTGCCCCTTCCCGGGATTCGACTTCGACCCTCCATTGCCCGGAACTCCCGCCGGCGGCCCTGCGTTGGCGGGGCGACCTGCCGAAGCTGGACGACGACTCTGCCCGAAATCCCGTCCCGACATCCCGGCGGGCTTGCCGTTGCTCTGGCCAACCTGGCCGTCGAGATCACCCGGCATCGCCTCGAGATCGGCGTCGGAGGCTCGCGTCTGCAGCCGGGCGAGGACGCTCTTGAGCGCCTCATCGGAGCTCAGTCCACGATCAGTCAGGCTGCCGATCACGAAGAGTGGAACCGCGAGCGAACGTCCCGACGGCGCGCTCTTCGCGAGCGTCGAGACCGCGGCAGCGTCGACTCCTTTGCGCATCGCTTCGGCTCCGGCTTCGATCTCGTCGCCGGCGGGCTGAGTGCCGCGACCACTAACCAGCGCGTTGCGGGCAACGTCCATTCGCACCGCCTGCTCGTTGACCGAGCGCTCAATGTCGGACGGATTGACGCCCTTCGCTGCAAACTTGAGCGCGCGGTTCGCGAGCGCATCGGCGGGCAGATTGCGAGCGTTTGCTTCCGCAATCCGCGCCAATACGCGCTGCGCAACGTCGGCCGGCAGGACTTCCCTGAGGCGCGCCAACGCATCACGCGAAGGGGCTTGTGCCTCGACGGCAACCGCAGCGAGCAGTGAAGCGAAGCCCAGCGCGGCAAATTTTCGGATGATCTTCATAAGTGAGGTTTTGGCAGCCATCACAGAATAGACTCTGGCGAGCACGGCTGGGGTCACTTTTAGACTATTCACTCTACCACCAGCAACCCAACGGCCCCACCGAATTCGTCACGCAGCGAAAGCAGGCCGGGGGGCACCATCCAATGGCCGCCATCTACTCGAATGTTCATTTCGTATTTCCCGGGCTCGATCGGCAGCACCGCGGTCCATCGGCTCGCATCGCGCGCATCCTGCGTCAGCCGCAGCGGCACCCACTGCGTGAAGTCTCCGTTGATCTCCACGGACTGTGCACCTGGCGCGCTGACTGAAAACGTCAGCCGCCCCTGACCGTCCCGTGCTGTCTCGAAGGAAGTCACGGGTGTCGAAGGCGCACCTAACGCTGTCGGGTCTACCGCGGGCGCAGGCTGGATGGGTGCGCGCCCCGTCGCGATGCGCACCGCGAGCGAAGCAAACCGCCCGCCCGGAAATCCCTGGGTCGGATCGATCGGATAAGTGCCGCCGCTCAACGAGAGTGCGAACCTGCGATTGAGCTGCCGGATCGCGCTTACGCTCGCCCACGATCTTGCCGTCCCGCTCAGGCTGGTGAGCTGATCGCCGATCCGGGTCCCAATCACCGCTCCGATGTCGGCGATGCTCGTCGACCAGGAGAGAGTCCCTTGCAGGTCCGCATAGTGGATCGAATCGACGGTTGTCGGGGTCAAGGTGATCACCGCGCCCCGGTCGGACGATCCAACCGATGCGCCTGCCTCTCCAAGCACCATCGTTCGCCACGCGCTTCCATCCCAGGTGCGGCCGGCACCGGTGCCGACGAAAAGCTCCACGCTATGCACCGGGATGTGAAGCCGCGCATTGCCGACGATCTCTCCCGTGCGCGTGCCATCATTGTGGGTGCTGCCCCCGCCGAGAAGTCCTACTTCGCCGAGAAGCTGCCGGTTGATGGGGATGAGTCTGGATCCCGACGCCATGCCCTGGAGACTCCAGCCGCCGATGGTGAACTGCGAGAAGGTCGCCGAAGCATCCGCGAACGCCTCGCGCCAGTCGATGCCGATGTGCGGAGTGATCACTCCCGCGCCGGTGCTGACGGTGTCAGCGTACCGCAGCGCCATCGCGCCGACGTCAACGCTGGTTTCGATTGTTTGCGCCCGGATCGCTTGCGCCACGAAGAGGACCGCCGCAAGCGCTCCTCTCGAATACAGGGCAGTGAGTGGTCCTGCTCTCAAATCGCAGCGAGTGACAGTTGTGGCGGAACAAGGCTGTCTCGCTAGGTGGTGCTGTTCCCCGTACTGGCGACACGAATGACGGAGCTCTCGGTTCCGAAGTCATCGGTGCTCTTCACCGCGAGCGGATCAGCGACCCAGCGCGAGCCGTTGATAATAAAAGCATACTCGTGGCGACCTGGCGAGAGGGGAACTGAGACCGCCCACACCCCGGGTGCGCCTGAGCGCTGCAAAGCGGTCGTTCCGCGCGCCCACTCGTTGAAGTCGCCGACCAGCTCCACGCTGGCGGCACTGCGGTCGACGAAAACGAATCGAACCAGCTGGACGGTGTCCGGGTGGACGGTAGCGGGGGTGGCCGAGGCGACCGCCGGATGGCTGGAGATCCGGGAGCCAATTGCCACGCTCGAGAGCACTACGACGGCGCCAATTCCGGCCGCGAGGGCAAGGCCGGCTAGCGGCGAGACCCGGACAACGCGCTTCCGCTTCCACCAGGAATCGTTGGACCCCAACGGCGGATAGAGCGACGGGGCTTCGGCCCGCACCTTCTCCATCAACCGCTTCTCGAACGACGGGTGGACGTGCTCCTCCGCCCGAAGTGGGGCGGCGATGCGAGCCGCAAACCGGGCGTCGCTGTCCTGCTGGCTCTCGTCGTAACGCTCAACCATGGTACACTCCCTCGAGCATGGTGCGAAGCCCGTCGCAGGCCCGCTTTACCCTCATCTTCAATGCCGGAACACTCACCCCGGTCATTGCCGACATCTCGTCGTAAGTCAGCTCTTCCACGTGCTTGAGCAGAAAAGCTTCTCGTTGCTCCGCCGGCAGCATCGCGAGCGCCGACTCGATCTGATCTCCCACGTCACTGGCTTTTTCCGGCTCCGTGCCGGGCGCAACCGCCCGCTCGATCGCCGTCGTCGCCGGCGTAAATCGCAATTCCCGTCGACGTTGTCGCGTCGCGTAGGTCTTGCACTCGTTGATCACGATCTGATAAAGCCAGCCTCCGAAACGCTCCGGTTCTCTGCAGCTGCGCAGATTGCGGAAGGCGCGCATGAACGCCGATTGCAGCACGTCGTCGGCATCGACCCGGGAGCCCAGCATGCGCACGGCGAACCGCACGCATGTGTCCTGATAACGCTGCACCAGCCCTGAGAACGCATCCACGTCCCCGGCGAGCACCGCGTCGATCAGCTCTGAGTCCGACCGGGCTTTCACAAGTAAATGACTATGCTCGGTGGGCTCGGGGTCACAAGCCGGCTGCATCTGTTACGGAGAAGTCAGGGTCAGCACGATCGACAGGCTGTAGTTGCCCGGGGTATCGGCGGTCCAGGCGTAAAGCGTCTGAAAGTACAGGGTGGTCGCGGTGCCGGCTGTCGCCGGACCCGTCACGAGATTGGCATCGACCGAGGATAGCGGTGCGAATGAGCCGTTCGACACCGTGCTCCACAACAGGTCGGTGGCCGGCTTGTTGGCCCGCGCTGGAACGCCGGGCGAGGTGTTGGACGCAGTCCACGTCGGCGCCGCGGCCCGGATCTGGAGCGTCCATGGGGCGTTCGCACTGACCGTGAGGGTCGGACCGGTAGTGGAATTGAAGCCCGCATCGAAATCCGCCGCGGTTGGAGCGGTGAGGGTGGTCGACCCGGCGCTCATCTCCAGCTGCACCACCCTGCCCGCAGTCATCGACACGCTGCCCGGCACGCTGCAGTTGTCCGGCGCGCCGCTAAGGCTGCATTGCGCACCCGCAGCTATCGGCAGCATCGCCGCGACCGCGCAAATCGCCAGACCCGCTGATCTGACCGAGCTTCGTCTCATCTCGCCTCCCGTTCCACTCTGAAAGTACCCGAAGCCACGGCGCCGCCGGTGCCGTCGCCAACCCAGGTTCCGGTGATGGTGTCGGCCTTGATTTGCCCGACGTGACGACGCGGTGTCGTCTCGACGCTGGCGTCGAAATCGACGACCGCTCCGCTCTGTGCACCGCTCACCAGTCCGCTGAGTGCTCTTGTCTCACCAGTCTGGGTGTTCGTTCCAACGAGCTCTAGCCGCCCCTGAAAGCTGGTTCCCGACTCGCCGGAGATTGTGAGGGTCCCGACGAGAGTTTCGCGGACCGGACCGGTTTGCTCGCCCGTGTAATCCCAGGTGCCGGCCAGCTGCAGCGACGACGGCTGCGGCTCGGTCGACTTGAGACAACCGGCCATCAGCACGGATCCCGCCACGGCAAGCAGGGCAAAGCGTGGCGCTCGGCGCGAAAGCGAATGCCTCATTGCCTGCTCCCGGTCTCGGCTGCGGGCGGAGGGGCGTCGGTCTTAGGCGTCGTCTTGTTCGCGGGCGGTGTCCACATCCGGATTGGACGCGGGTCGAGAGTGATGGTAATCGACTTCGAGTCCTTACCGGTCACCACGAGATTGGGGATCGGCGCGCGTGCCACCAGCGGCTCGCTCAGCTCCGACAAATCGAAGTCGAGCTTGTAAGTCCCCACCGGCAGCGACTGGAACGTCGCTGTCGTCGGGCCCGTCATCAGCGCCGCCCATTCGCGACCCTCGCCGTCGCGCGCGATGACGTGGGCCTTGCTCAGATCGACTTGCACCGCCGCGATTCCCGATCTCGCGGCGACGACGAGCTCGATCTCCGCTGACGTCGAAAGCGTGACACCCAGATCGCCGCGTCCCGGGCCGTTCGCCGACCAGCCGTCGGGGAGGGAGGCTTCGTCGATACTCACAGCATCACGCGCGTCTCCGCCGACCCTGTACTTACCACTCGCATCGGCGACGGCGGTCTCTGCCCCGCGCCGCACGATCGCACCGCCCACTCCCGGCTCGGCGTCGTCGCGCCGCTGGTTGCCGTTGAGGTCTTCGTACACGTAGCCCGAGGTGCCGGGCGTGCGCAGCATCGGAACCGTGAGCGCGTGCTGGAGTCGCATGCCGAAGATCCACGGCACTCGTCCGGTCGTCGATCTGAAGATCGAGTTCCGCTCCGCATCTATCTGCAGCGCGAACGAATTCAGCAGCGGAATCGCCAGACCCGCTCGCATGATGGTCGATCTCTCTTCGCCAAATCCGTTCACGCGCTGGAGCTCGCCCTCCCCGCGCATTCCGCCGAGCCACGGGAGCACCACCTGCTCGGCGCGGATGCCGAGGACACTCTGCTGGTTGACGAAGCCGCCGCGGTCGCGAGTCTGCTCGATGCGCATTCCCAGCTCGACCATTCCGGCGGCGCCAGACCAGCCAGCATTGGTAGTCCAGTAATTCCGCGGCGTACGATCGGTGATGGTCGGGAGTCCAGCCGGCGAAACCGTGCGCGTGACGTTGCCAAGGTACGCCGAGGTGTTCACGTAGTACTGTCGCAACCAGGAGCTGAGCGCAAATCCAAGCTGCTGCTCGCGGCTGCCGAAGCCACCATCGCTCCCGGAATTGGTCGGACGCGAATTCGCATCGAACAGATACGTCCGGCCTTCGACGGCGACGGTCGTCCCGCCGAATAGCCTGTACTGCGGGCGCAGTGAGTAGCCGCTCGACCTGAGGCCGGAGAAGACGGCGGTGACGTCGGAAGTACGCCAGCCGCTCGCGGACACCCCGACGCGCGACGAAATCCGCTCGGAGACGTTGGCTACAACTTCATTGGTCGCGCGCGCGAAAGCATCGCTTCCGCCGGGCGCGTGGGTGATGCGCAGCTCCTCATTGCTTTCGGAACCCTGGCGCACGAGCCCGCTCGACCAGCCGATCCCATCGCCCCCATCGAAGCGCCGCTCGGCGATCTCCGCCTTGAAGGTCGTGCCAAAGAGGGTTGGAACCGCCGCGCCGATGCCAGCCGCATCGAGCTTCCGTGGTGACGGACCAGTGTCGCCAAGATGGGAGACCGAGGCGCTCATCTGCGCGATCCCCAGTTGGCGGTCGGCTCGCAGGCCCAGCATCGGCTTGCGCTCGCTGACTCCGACCGGCGGCATCGACATCGCGCCAAATGCGAGGACACTCCACTCTGGATGCTGCAGGTGGAGTAGGGCACCCTGTCCGTAGGGATAGAGTCCCGTCAGATCCGAGAACGAAGTACCGGTGTTGCCGAGGCTCAATTGGCCGGATGGCGCGGTGAGCACGACGGAGGCGGCCGATCGATAGGCGCCAAGGTGTGCGAACGCATTGCTGGCGGCTCCGCCCTGAATGGTACCGGCGGAGAAGCGCGCATCGACGCGCACCGAATCGTAGAGTGCGCCGTTCGCGCTGAGCGTGACCAATCTGTTGGCCTGACCGTTTTCGTCGGTCGCCTGGGCCACGGATGAAGTGATCAGCGGACCCGATTCGCGTCCGATGCTGCTGGAGTTGAAGACCTCCACCGTCATCGTCTGCGCCGCGAGGGTGTCGGCACCCGAGCGGACCGCAACGAGGATGAACGATGAGCCCGTAGCCGACAGCGCCGGAATCTTGAGTCGCACGCGGCGCTTGATCGTTTCGCCTGGCGAGATCTCGAGCGTCGATTGATGCAGGTCGCGCTCAGACCAGCCGCTCGGGAGGTCGAGGTCAGCGCTGATCTTTTCGACGGCGTTGCCCTGATTCGAGATCTCGAAGGGAAGGATGATGTCGCTGCCGGCCTGCCCGTTGAGAGCGGTCGTTTGGGGGCGCAGGACGACGTTCCGTATCATCGTCACGTCGATCTCGATCGGCACCGTCACCGACGGCGAGCCCGGAGCGGAGAAGACCACCTCGGCGGCGACGACGCGGCCGGCGATCGCTGCGGCGGGCACGCCGATGGTGATCCCGAGTCTGGATTTGGCGACCTGGTTCGCGGCAACCGTTCGAGAGTGGGAGCCGAGGACGGTGAAATCACCATGCGGCACGATCACTGCGTCGACGCTGCGGCCGGCGAGAGCATCGGGAACTGGAACGGACACGACCTGGTAGCTCCGCGGCGCGCCCGACGCTGTCACCGCTGGTGCCTTGATCGCCGCAGCGCGCGAGGAATCAACCGATGTTCCAGCAACGACGGAAGCCGGCACTGGCGATGGCGTTAACGACTGCGCTCCCGCCGACAGCGCGGGAGCGCAGAGTATAGCGACCAGAAACGCCGCAGCCGGAGCGACCCTCGACATGATCACGGGACCGTCTGGGCGAGGGTGATCTCGTAGTTCGCCGTGTAGGTACCGGGTGCGTCAGTAGTCCAGTTCAACTTCAGACGAAAGAAGATCGTGTTGCTCCAGGGATCGTTCAGGCCTTTGTTGACGACCAGACGCTGCTCCACCTGAGCATCGCTGAGCGTCATCGTGTTCCACGTCGCGAGGTCGGAGCGTCGCCACTCGAGGTCGCCAATGACCTTGCCGCCGCCCATCGATCCGGATGTCGACCTAATCGAGATCGTCGTGGTGCGCGTCAGTCCGTTCTGCGAGTTGATGGTGAAGGTCACGCCGGCGACCGCGGTAACGTAGCCGGCGACGTAGTCCGCAGCTGTCGGCGAGGGAAACGTGACGGTGCCCCCCGAGACGTTGAGGTTCGTCCTCTGCGCCAACGCCGGGGATGCGCACAGCGCCAGCGCGATTGCCGCGCTGGTGCTGGCGCCACGGAGCTTCCGCAGAAGCAGGGACATTTTCCCTACTTGACCTGGTAATCGATCTGGCCGGCGACAAGCTCGGCCCCACCAAAGTCGATCAGAGCCAGCGCGACGTAGTCGCCCGCCGGGAGATCACGAGGCACGTCGACGAGAACCTTTCGCACCGCACCCGGCAGGGTCGGAAATTCGCCGATCGGAACCTGAGTGGCGACGGTGTTGTCGAGCCGCCGGAATTCCACGCGTCCCTTTGCGAGCATGTGCATTCCGCCGGTGTTGTGAAAGCGGATGGCGATCTGCTTTCCACCCGGCTGGGTGTTGGCAGAAGCGGTGCTTACCGCCTTGGCGGGAGTCGTCGACGAGGTGGCCTTCGCAGGAGCGTCGACGACAGCCATGTCCTCGATTGCGCCATCGCGCTGAAGGCCGGGCGGCGCGATGTACACTTTGACGCCGGTGCGGAAGATGTACTGCAGCGAGTTGCCGTTGGTCGGCGCGCGCTGCGGGACTTCTTCGACGAATACGATGTCCCAGCATTCGCGGGTGAGGGCGGCGTCGGTTTGTACCGCGAGCCTGATCACACGCGAGGTATGGGGCTCGACGCGGACCGATAGCGGTGAGACGCTGAGCATCGGGCCGCACGACTTGCCGCTGGTTCCCGCGGTGAGAAAGCGGTTGTCACCGTTTTCCTGGCGGTCCCAGTCCTGGCGTGAGATCGTCGCCTGCACCGGGCGATCGGAGGTGTTCTGCAGCGAGAAGCTGGCTGCGGCCCTTCCGGCGCCGGCGGTGAGGATAGTCACCTCGAGCGGATCTACGAGCAGCTGCGCGGACGCGTGCTGCGAGACCAGCCCTACAGCGCAGAGGGCGAGCACGGTCACCCGCACTCGCCCTCTGCGCTCCGCGCCCGCCCTTTCGGGCGAGCGAGAGCGGAGATTCTGCATCAGAGTTACGGTGCGGTGAGCGTGAACACGATCGGCAGGCTGTAGGTACCAGGCGCGTTGCCGGCGTTCGTGAAGTCGTTCGACCAGGTCGTTCTGAAGAAAGCCTGCGACGCGGCGCCGTTGCTGGCGCTCGCGTTCGACGCGAAGGTCGCGTCGCTCGCGGTGATCGCGGTGTAGGTGCCACCGGCCGACGTCGCCCAAGCCAGATCGCCAATCGGCTTCTGACCGCTGTTCGTACCCGAGTAATCCCAGAAACCAGCGACTGCGGGCTGAGCCTTGATCTTGAGGGTCCAGCTGCGGTTCGACTTGACCGAGAAGGTCGGGCCGGCGTTGTCGAGCGCGGTTCCGGCGTCGATCTGGTCGGCGGTCGGATTGGTCAGGCTGGTCGTCGCCGAGCTCATGCCGAGCTTGACGAGCGTTCCAACGGTGACTGACGCGGTGTTGGTGGTGTTGCAGCTACCGGCGTTGCCGGAGCACTGCGCGTTGGCCTGGGTCGCGCCAATTGCTGATACAAGCGCGATTGCGGCCAACAGTGAGTTAGTTGCTTTCATTTCGTTAAATCTCCGAAGGAATTTGAGGGCGCCGATCGACGAGCCGAGGCTGAAAATCGGTCCTTTCAAAGCGGTTGGGTGTTGCCACTAGAAAGACGAAAACGGACCCTCTCTGTAACCCTTTTTTCAGAGAGAAATCCGTTGACTTTTTGCCGGAATTGTCTGCAAAACTGCGGGGAGTCGCGGGCGACCCAGGACCCGCAAGCTAACCCAAATGTTTAACTAGTCAATGATAGATTTCTGACATTTGGGCCAGCGCTGAACTGCGTCGGCGTTTGTTCGGGTGGGCGCCGTAACCCATTGCGGCACCGATATTTTCCGTCGGTACCGACGCATCGGATCGGGTGATAAGAAATCACCCCTCCTTGTCTTCGTACTGATCCTTGAGGCTGGCGACGACGTTGGGATCGGCGAGCGTCGTGGTGTCGCCGAGTGCGCGTCCTTCGGCGATGTCGCGAAGGAGCCTACGCATGATTTTTCCGGAGCGTGTTTTTGGCAAATCGGCGGAGAACAAAATGTCGTCCGGACGCGCCAGCGCGCCGATTTTTTGCGCGACGAATTCGCGCAATTCATCGCGCAGTGCGGGACTCGCCGTGCGACCATCGCGAAGCGTGACGAAGCACGCCAGCGCCTGACCTTTCAGCTCGTGGGTTCGGCCGACGACCGCCGCTTCAGCGACAGCCGGGTGCTCCACGAGTGCGGACTCGACTTCCATCGTTCCGATGCGGTGACCGGCGACGTTCAGCACATCGTCGACGCGACCGAGAATCCAGAAATAACCGTCGGTGTCGCGCTTGGCGCCGTCGCCCGGAAAGTAGAGATCCGGTCGGCCTTCCCACTTCGAGAAATAGGTCTTCACGTAACGCGCGTCGTCGCCCCAGATGGTGCGCAGCATTGACGGCCACGGCTTGGTGAGCGCCAGCAATCCACCACCGACATCGATGCGCTTGCCGGCGGAGTCGAGCAGCTCGGCGGAATAACCAGGCAGCGCCTTCGTCGCACTCCCCGGTTTGGTTGGGGTGACGCCCGGCAAAGGGGAGATCACGATCGCGCCGGTCTCTGTCTGCCACCAAGTATCCACTATCGGACAGCGGTCGCCGCCAATGTGCTCGCGGTACCACATCCACGCCTCGGGGTTGATCGGCTC
>Ga0070682_100002408_pt1 | contig 10360 bp, 13 predicted proteins | sample KBSC63LmetaG_FD_64668 | JGI IMG/M metagenome (GOLD analysis project Ga0070682, IMG submission 64668) | Corn rhizosphere microbial communities from Kellogg Biological Station, Michigan, USA - KBS C6-3L metaG | ecosystem: Host-associated > Plants > Roots > Rhizosphere | place: USA: Michigan... | reverse complement strand
CGATGGCACTCATGTTGGGTCCCTTCGAGGATGTGGCTGGCCTGTCAACCAGCATCGGCCGCCGCCCCCGCCGCGGCATCACCGCCAGCGCCCGTCTTCCCTGGACGCTGTCTGCCGTCCCGGCACTACCGCTAGCGGGTAGCGCCGCCTGCTGGCTGGTACAGGTGTGCGACAGAGCGTGCCGCGGTTAGGTGCCTGGGTCGATAATCGGGGGGTGACGACATCATCAGCGGTACCGGAGGTGGCGGCCGGGGGCGAGCGTGCGCTGCGGGTGGTGCTGGCTGATGACGATGTGCTGTTGCGGGAGGGGCTGGCCAGCCTGCTGGAGCGGTCCGGGTTCGAGGTAGTGGGGCAGGCCGGCAACGGCGTAGAGCTACTGGCGCTGGTCCGTTCGGTGCGCCCGGAGCTGGCGGTCATCGACATCCGGATGCCGCCGGGGCAAGCCACCGAGGGGCTGCAGGCGGCGCGGGTGATCCGCGCGGAGCTGCCCGGCACGGCGATCATCGTGCTGTCCGCTCACGTCGAAGTCGACGAGGCGATGGAGCTGCTGGCCGGTGGGGAGCGCACCGGGTACCTGCTGAAGAGCCGGGTGACCGATGTAGCGGCGTTCGTTGAGACGGTCGAGCGGATCGCAGCGGGCGCCTCAGTGGTCGACCCGTCGCTGGTGAGCGAGCTGATCCGGGTGCAGCGGCGGCGTGACCCGCTAGATGCGCTGTCGCCGCGGGAGCGTGAGGTGCTGGCCCTGATGGCCCAGGGCGCGTCCAACGCGGGCATCGCCAGGCAGATCTTCGTCACCGAGGGCACGGTGGAAAAGCACGTGCGCAGCATCTTGACCAAGCTCGACCTGCCCGAGAGCGATACCGAGCACCGGCGGGTGCTGGCGGTGCTGCGGTTCCTTGAAGCCCGATAGCCCCGGGGGCGCGGGCCGCGCCGAGGTTTCCTGCTAGCCGCAATGCGGCCGCGCCGTATCCCGGGCACCCTGATCACATGCCGCTGCGCTGCCTACTGGTCGATGACAACGACGCCTTCCTCGAGGCGGCGCGTGTCCTGCTGGAGCGGCAGGGCGTGCAGGTGGCCGGTGTGGCCTCGAATATCGGCGGGGCACTGCGGCAGGCCCGGGCGCTGCGCCCGGACGTCATCCTGGTCGATATCGGGCTCGGTGAGGAGAGCGGCTTCGAGCTGGCCCGGCTGCTGGCCGCCGACGGCCAGGACGGTCAGAGGGCGCAGAGGCGCCGCGCCGACGTGATCTTGATCTCGGCACAGGCCGAAACCGACTATACCGACCTGATCGCCGAGAGCCCGACCGCAGGATTCCTGTACAAGCCGGAGCTATCAGCCCAGCGGATCAGCCAGATCCTTAACCGCCAGTTACGAGTCGGCGAGCCCGGGTTCCAGCTAGCCGGTATTGCGATTGGCCGCCTGCCGGGCAGACGAGGCCAGGCCCATGCGCGATGGTGAGCGATAGGCGGTACGGCGCGCCGCGATGCCGCCTGGCTGAAACCCTGGCGACCAGGAGATTTCATGGCCGTGAAGACCTGGTTCATTACCGGCACGTCGCGGGGCTTCGGCACCGAAGGCGAACGCGCGATCAGCCCTCGTCGATGGGAAGCCTGATCAGCAGCGTCGTTCCGGCTCCGACGGGGCTCGCCACTTCGATCGTCCCGCCGAGCGCGTCAACGCGGTCGGTGAGGCCAATGAGTCCGGAACCGCGGGCGGGTTCGGCCCCGCCGCGACCATCGTCGCGGATCGAAAGCTCAAGGACTCCGTCACGCGCTTCGACGGCGACATGCACCGCGGAGGCGTGCGCGTGCTTCGCGGTATTCGTGAGCGCCTCTGACACGATGTAATAGGCGGCCACTTCCACCGGCTCAGGCAGCCGCGTCCCGGCGCGCACCTCGAGCTCAACGGGGACGGCTGATCGCCGGGCAAGGATCTTCAAGGCGGCCGCAAGTCCGCCCTGGGCCAGGATGGCAGGGTGGATGCCGCGTGCGATCTCCTGCAACTCCTCCAGCGCGCCCGCCAGGCCGTCCGCGACGCGGGACAACCGTGCCTGCAACTCGGGCGACTCGGGCGGGACCATCGCCAATGCACTCCGCTGCCCGAGCGCGAGCGAGACGAGCCGCTGTTGGACTCCATCGTGCAGATCCCGCTCGATCCGGCGCCGCGTCTGGTCGGCGGCCGTGACGATCCGCGCCCGCGAGGCGGCGAGCTCGGCCCGGCTCCCCTCGAGCTTGCGCTGGCTTTCGCGCAGGTTATTAAACATCAGCAGCGTGTTCAGCGCATCGGCCAGCCGCCGGCCGATCTCATGGAAGAGCCGCTCTTCCCGCTGCTTCCACACCCGCGGCTCAGAGCACTGGTGCATCCCGAACATGTAGGGCTTGTCTACCTTGGGATAAACCGCCATGGCGATCATGGACTTGATGCCGAAACGCTCCGCGAGCTGGGGCGGAAGCGGACTTTCTGATTCGGGATCGAATCGCACGGGACCGCTCGATCCCAGCACGACCTGGGAGAGCGTGGTCATCCCCGGCTCATCCGGGACGCTCGCGCCAGCGCCAGAGGCGCCGACATATTCCGGCCGGGTACGCTCGATTCGCACCTGATGGGAATCGACTGCCGGATCACAGGGATAAACCAGCCACGCCCGATCGCATCTGAAGGTGGCAAGCACGACATCGAGAACATCGCCCATCATCTGCTCGAGGGCGTTGGTCCCCTGGATGACGCGATCGACCGCGTCCAGGCTCTCGAGGAACCACAGCTGCGACCGGTGTTCGCCCTCAGCACGCCTGTGCTCGGTCACATCCACGACGGTGCCCACGAATTCTGCGAGCTCCCCGCGCGCGGTAAGGACAGGGTGCACGATGGCGCGGAGGTGTCTCAGAGGGCCGCCGGGAGGAACGACGCGGAACTCCCCTTCGACGGTGGCCGCTTTACGCATTCCTCTCTTAAGCGATTCGGTCCACCCCGCACGATCCTCCGGATGAACGCGCTGGCGAAACTCTTCGAAAGAGGGGACTCCTAGTTCGGGATCGAAGCCGTACAGGCGGGAGTGCTCGTCGGAGGAATGGATTACCTCCCCGGTCATGCCGTCCAGAGCGGCCGTGCCGGTATGGGTCAGCCGCTGCGCCTCGGACAAGTAGGCTTCGCTTGTCCGCAGCTCGGCCGTGCGCTCGGCCACCTTCATCTCCAGCTCGTCCCGGATCTGGCGTAGCTCCTCTTCGGCCTTCATCCGTTCGTGGACGAGGGCTGCGCTCTGAAATGCCGTGGCAGCGTGATTGGCGGCCAGACGCAGCAGGAACTGGTCAGTCTCCGTGGGGAAGCCGGCGCGATCACAGGCCGCGGCCACTATGCCCTCGGCATTGACACCGACGGGGATGACAACACCGGAACATGGCTCGACGTCGCCAACGTCGGGAATGACGTCCATACCTGAGAGCCGGCCGCCCTTGGCGAGACGGTTTTCCAGCCATTCCGGAAACGTCTTCCATGCGTTCCCCCGTGTGACGTCGACTGCGCCATCGACACCGGGAACGCACAAACGAACGAAAACGAAATCAAGCCGCAGCAATCCGGTCAGCACATCGGCGAGCCCGGCCGCCACGGCAGCCGGTTCTCTGCCGACCCACGCCACCGGGATAGCGGAAAGCGCCACGAGATCCCTGAGCACGGTTCGCAGCGCGCGGATCTCGGCATCGCCATCGATGGGCATTCACTGCGCCGTGCTTGTGCTCTGGCGGACCGACCGCCGCTCCCGGATCTCAAGCAGCAACTGATCAGGAGAAACGAAGAACGGGTTCTCCTGAAGCAAGCCGCCGATAATCACGAATGGGTGCGTCCGCAACGCATCCATCACCACACTCGCGCCGAATTTCCTCAGATCGTACGTGCAGACGACCGGACCGTCATACTTGGGAATCACGTAGTTGACCCGTGTCTCGTACTCGATCAGGTCGCCGACGCCGGGCAGGTCGAGAAGCGCCCATTCCATGTGACCCATGAACGTTGTCTGCGCATATCCCGCCGCGGGCCCCGACTGGAGCACCTGTTCGAATGACGCCAGCCAGGAATCCAGGTCGAAGCGTCCTCCGCGGAGCGTGCTGTCTTGCCACGGGCACACCTCCAGCTGGCCGACGGCCATCGCCTCCCGCACATTGATGCCCGCGTCGGCGAGCCAGCTGAGATGTTCTTCCCGTCGCTCCGGGTCTACATAGTGGTAGGCCTTATCCCCGCGGTCGAAACCGTCCTTGATGAACGGGCGTAGCACGCGGTGCTGCTCGTCGACCGTGTTGAAGAACGCGCAAATGTGACGATGCTGCCCGAAAGTAGTCCCAGTAGCCTGCTGGGAGTGCCCGGTGCTCTCCATGTTCTCACTTCCATGCGGAGAGCCCAGCGCCGAGCCGCGCTCCAGCCCAGCTAACCAGTCTCCCGCCGCCCGGTTCGATCTCGCACGCAGCTCAGGCGCGACCGGGCTCGACTTGGACGAACAGAACGCAGCATACGTCGCCCTCCCTCGCCTGTCGACGGTGGGCGACCCCATGCCCAGAGGTTTCCAGCTAGCCGGTAGTGGCGTTGGCCGCCTGCCGGGCAGACCGGGCCACGCCTATGCGCGATCGCGAACTACACGCGGCACGGCGCCGGGCTTCAACGACACGAGGAGGCAGTGATGGCTACCAATGGACAGATCGCGGCCGGGGGTGACGGTTCCTGATACGAAGCTGGCCCGCCGGACCTCGATCGGGGTCGAGCTCGACCTGGCCGCGATCGGGCGGGTGCCGGAGCCGGTCGAGGGGGCGGGTATTACGTCGTCTCCGAGGCGCTCACCAACGCGACCAGGCAGGCGCACGCCTCGGTCGTGTGCGTCACCGCCGAGGAGCGAGGCGACAGCCTCCGTCTGTCGATCCGCGACGACAGCGCGGGGGGCGCCGATCCGGCCCGCGGCTCGGGCCTGATCGGCCTCCGCGACCGGGCGGAGGCCCGGGGCGGGTCTCTCGAGGTGAGCAGCCCTCCCGGCGAAGGGACGTTGATCCTCGTCCTGCTTCCGCTGCGGCTCCACTGAAGTCGACAGCCGTCATCCTCTGTTGCTGTCCGGAGTCCGCTGATTCCTGCTGGCCGGTAGTCGGGTTGGACGCTGGCTGTGAAGACGTTAGCGGACTTGGCCGCGAAACTGGACGGTATGCGGCGCGATCCCCAGCGAAGCCGTGAATGTGGAAGGAAGCGAGGCACGGACGATGGCGGAGACTCTGGCTACGAAGACATCGCTTCCCGGATACGAGGGGCCAGGCACGTTTGAGGCGGCCCGGGCTAGGGCGCTGTTCGCCTCGCCCTTGCAACCCTCCGAGTCACCTTCCCCCCGCCAGATCCGTCGCGCCGTCACGGCGACGCTGCAGCGGCTCGGAGTCCGCGGCTGTGCCGCACGGATGGCCGGTGAGTTCGGGGACCATCCGGACACCGCGGTGGCCAGGATGAGCTGGGCTCTGGCGACGATCGAGACGGTCTACCCGGCGCAGTCGGCGATCCCGGCTCCGGACCTGCGGCCACTTGCTTTCGCGAGCTGACCGCAGGGTCACGGGGCTGTGTTCCGACCACGACCCGAACGCCCAGGATCCCGAGACTGAATGGCCCTGCGATGACGATTGTGAACGTCGGCGTGTCCCACCGGATCGCGCCGGCCGAGGTGCTCGAGAGGCTCGCTGTCCCGGCCGCCGAACTGGGCGGCGTGCTAGCCCAATTGCACGCCGTGCCGGGCATCGACGAAGTGGTCGTCCTGTCCACCTGCAACCGGGCCGAGGTCTACGCGGCCACGTCAGGACCGGCCGGACAGGTGACCGAGGCCGTCGCGGACCTCGTGGCCGCGCGCGGGCGGGTCCAGGCCGACGAGGTCCTGCGGCTAGCCCGCATCCGGGTCGGCGGGGCAGCTGCCGAACATTTGTTCTCGGTGGCATGCGGGCTGGATTCGATGGCCGTCGGTGAGGACCAGATCGTCGCCCAGATCAAGGACGCAGCCCGCGCGGCCCGCGCGGCCGGAACGACCGGCCCTGTCATCACCGGCCTGATCGACGCGGCGCTACGGGCCAGCAAGCAGGCCCGGACGCAGACCACGATCAGTACCGAAGGCATCTCGCTCGCCCGGGCCGGCCTCGACCTCGCCGCCGCGCACCTGGGCGGGCTCGCCGCCCGTCACGCGGTCGTGCTCGGGACCGGCAGCATGGGCAAGCTCGCGGCCCGGTTGCTGCGCCAGGCCGGCGTCGGACGGCTGGGAGTAGCCAGCCGCAGCCCAGAGCGAGCCGCCGACGTGGCCGTGATGGTGCACGGCAGGCCACTGGCGGCCAGCGACGTGGCCGCCGCACTCGCCGACACCGACATCCTGATCACCGCCGCCGGGTCCGCCGTACCCGCCGTGCACGCCGAGCCAGTTCGGGCGGCCAGGGAACAGGCCGCAGGCCGGCCGCTGTTCGTCCTCGACCTGGGCATGCCCCCCAACGTCGAACCAGCCGTTGGGCGCCTGGCCGGCGTCACGCTCGTCGACCTGGCCGCACTGGGCCGGCACCTGGCCGGCCTGGACGTACCGGGGCAGGTCCCCCAGGTCCGCGCCATCGTCGCCGCCGAGGCCGCCGCGTACATGGACCGCCAGGAGCAGGCGGCCGCAGCGCCGGTTATCGCCGCGATGCACGCACAGATCAGGCAGCTCGCCGACGCCGAATTGGCCCGGCTGCACGACCGGTTGCCGGGGCTCAGCGAACAGCAGCGGGCCGAGACCGCGGCCACCGTCCACCGCATCCTGCGCAAGGTCCTGCACCGGCCGACCGTCCGGGCCAAGGAGTTCTCCGCCGCCCCGGAAGGGCCCCTCTACCTCGACGCGCTGCGGCAGCTCTTCGACCTCAATACCGGTGAGGCGAGGGCATGAGCCCGCCGCACCACCGCCCGCTGCGGGTGGGCACCCGCGGCAGCCCACTCGCGCTGGCCCAGGCCAGGCAGATCGCCAGGCAGCTGCATGAGCGGTGCGGCCGGCCGACCGTCCTGGTCACGGTGGCCACGCCGGGAGATGAGTCGAACGCGCCGATCGAACGGCTCGGCACGACCGGGGTGTTCACCACCACCCTGCGCGAGGCGTTGCTGCGCGGCGAGGTCGACCTGGTCGTCCACTCCTGCAAGGACCTGCCGACAGCGCCGGTACCGGGGCTGCAGGTGGCGGCGTACCCGGCCCGCGAGGACCCGCGCGACGCACTGGTCTGGCCCGGCGGGACCACCCTGGACGCACTGCCGCCCGGAGCGCGGATCGGCACCGGGTCACCCCGGCGGGCCGCCCTGCTCCGCGCCGCCGACCGCCGCCTGGAGATCGTGCCGATCCGCGGCAACGTCGGGACCCGCCTGCGCAAGCTGGCCGACGGTGAGGTCGATGCCCTGGTACTGGCGACGGCGGGACTGTCCAGGCTCGGACTGCTCGACAAAGCCACCACGCCGCTGGAGCCATCGCTGCTGATGCCGGCGCCAGCCCAGGGCGTGCTCGCCGTCGAGTGCCGTGCCGACGACCCGGTTACCGCGGCGCAGCTCAGGACCCTCGATCATGCACCAACGCGGGCCACGGCGATCACCGAACGTGGCTTCCTGGCCGCGCTGGACGCCGGCTGCACCGCGCCGGTCGGCGCACTAGCCGAGCTGGCCGCCGAGACCGGAGCTGAAGGGGCCGGACCGGCGGTGCGCGTGTCCGGGGTTATCGCCGCCCCGGACGGCTCCTCGGTAATCCGGGCCCAGACGACCGGCCCGGTCGCTGATGGCGACGCGCTCGGCCGCCGCCTGGCTCACGCCTTGCTTGAGCACGGCGGCACCGCCCTGCTCGACCGCGCGTTGCACGCGGTCACCTCATGAGCAGTTTCATGAGCGCCGCCTGGGGCGCCGACACGCCGACCGCCCCGATCTGGCTGATGCGCCAGGCCGGACGCTACCTGCCGGAGTATCGCAAGCTGAAAGAGCGGTACGGCTTCTGGCGGATGTGCCGCACGCCGGAGATCGCCGCCGAGGTGACGCTCCAGCCGGTGCGACGGTTCCCGCTGGACGCGGCCATCTTGTTCAACGACATCATGACGCCGCTGCCGCCGATGGGCGTGGACATCGACTTCGATCCGGGGCCGGTGATCCGGCAGCCGATACGCACCCTTCAGGCGGTACGCAGGCTACGGGTGCCGGCCAGCGACGAGGTCGCCCCCTTCGTCGCGGACGCGATCCGCCAGGTGCGCCAGGCATGCGCGGTACCGCTGATCGGCTTCGCCGGAGCACCGCTGACGCTGGCCGCCTACCTCGTGCAGGGCGGCGGTTCTGCCGACTACCTGGAGTTCCGCACCTGGCTGGTACGCAACCCGGGGCTGGCTCGCAAGCTGCTGGACAAGCTGACCGAAGTCACCATCGGGTACCTGCGCATGCAGGTCGAGGCGGGCGCCCAGGCGATCCAGATCTTCGACAGCTGGGCAGGCATCCACCACGAGCGCGGATACGCCGCGTTCGGGCTGCCGTACGCCGCGCGCGTGCTCGACGCGCTGGGCGGCCTCGGTGTTCCCCGGATCTATCTCGCGGTCGGCGCATCACACCTGTACCCGCAGATCGCGACCCTGCCGGCCGAGGTGGTCAGCGTGGACTGGCGGTACGGGCTGAAGCGCTGCCGGCTGGCCATGCCCGGCAAGGTAATCCAGGGAAACCTCGACCCGGCCGTGCTGCTGGCCGGCGACCAGGTCATCGGAGCGGCCGCGGTCCGACTCCTGCGCGATGGGCTGGGCGGAGCGCACATCTTCAACCTGGGGCATGGGGTGCTGCCGACCACGCCCCCCGACGCTGTCGCACGGCTGGTGGACACCGTGCACCGGTTCAGCCGTCCTGTCGGCGCGGCGACCTCCAACCCCGGATTGACAGCATGACAGAGTCCCAGACCAACGCGTCCCGCATCCGAAAGCTGAACGCCACCATCCGGTACACCATGTGGTCGGTGTTCCGGGTAGTCGGCCCGCTCGACCCCGCCCGGCGCGAGGATGTCGCGGCCGAGGTCGGCGTCCTGCTCGAGCAGCTGGCGGCCAAGGATGTGATGGTGCGCGGCAGCTACGACGTGTCCGGGCTGCGCGCCGACGCCGACGTGATGGTGTGGTGGCATGCGCCGAGCGCGGACGCGCTGCAGCAGGCGTACGGCATGTGGCGGCGCACAGCGCTGGGCCGACTCCTGGCCCCGGTGTGGTCGTCGATGGCGATGCACCGGCCAGCCGAGTTCAACCAGAGCCACCTGCCCGCGTTCCTGGCCGGCGAGTCGGCCCGCGACTACCTGTGTGTGTATCCATTCGTGCGCTCCTATGAGTGGTACCTGCTGCCCGGCACCGAGCGCCGCGACCTGCTGGCCGAGCACGGCCGGATGGCCCGCGGGTACCCGGACGTCCGGGCGAACACGGTGGCCTCGTTCGGGCTGAGCGATTACGAGTGGATCCTCGCGTTCGAGGCCGACGAACTGCACCGGATCGTGGACCTGATGCGTGACATGCGCGGGTCCCGCGCCCGTCGGCACGTCCGCGAGGAGATCCCGTTCTTCACCGGCCGCCGCCGCTCGATCAGCGAGATCCTGGCAACCCTGCCTTAGCGCGTCAGCCCAGCGTCAGCTCTGGCGATTGATCGCTGTCGTATCCGGCCAGGCGCTGCGGCACCACGGTGTCCTGCCAGCTTCCGGTCAGTGCCGACGGCAGCATCCGGACGTCGCCCTCGACGACCGCCGACCGCAGGCGGGTAACGGGCAGGATCAGCGTGGCGCCGGCCCGCATGATCTCCCAGAGGGCCCCACAGCTCACAGAAATGGGCGGATGGTTGCCTGCCGCCCGGATCGGGCCACGTTGTGATCGGCGATCGCCTGAGCGGCCAACCGGTCGAGCTCGGCGAGTTCGGCAAGGAGCTTACGGACCTCGTGCTCACCCCAGGTCGGTGAGCTGAACGTGTGGTGGGTGATCGCGGTCAGCATGAGGAAGCGGGCGTCGGCCGAATTCAGGCTCAGCCACTCGGTGCGTTCCATGCCGGGTTCCTGCCTTCGCCGGGGACGATATGGATCGCTCCAGCCGGCTGCGGGTCACTTCCGGCCGGCCAGAGCGCTAAGTAAAGGGTGGCTCCGGCTGTGGCATCGCGCATCGCGGCTAGCACCTGTCGGTGCATGGTGCTGGCTTTACTTCTGTCCTTCCAGCTAGCCGGGGGCCAGGGTTAGGGCTCTGTCGCGCATCTCGTGATGGTGACGACGCAACCCGATCCGCCAGAACACGACAAACCGGACATCGGCAGCCCGTCTCGATGATTGCGTGACATTGCACCCCCATGTTGGGTATTTCGAAGTAACGTGAGTTTC
>Ga0070682_100002398_pt1 | contig 10385 bp, 7 predicted proteins | sample KBSC63LmetaG_FD_64668 | JGI IMG/M metagenome (GOLD analysis project Ga0070682, IMG submission 64668) | Corn rhizosphere microbial communities from Kellogg Biological Station, Michigan, USA - KBS C6-3L metaG | ecosystem: Host-associated > Plants > Roots > Rhizosphere | place: USA: Michigan... | reverse complement strand
CCTGGCGGCAGGCTTCCTGCAATACCCAGGCGCCGATCGGCACGATCAGGCCGTTTTGCTCGGCCAGCGCGATGAAGGTTGACGGCACCACCAGGCCGAGTTCCGGATGACGCCAGCGGATCAGCGCTTCGACGCCTGCCAGTTCGCCGTCGGCGGTGGCGAACTGCGGCTGGTAATGCAGCTCGAATTCGCCGCGCTCCAGCGCGCGGCGCAAGCTGTTCTCCAGCAGCATTTGCTCGAAATTGCGCGCCGTCATTTCGCTCGTGAAGAACTGGAAGTTGTTCTTGCCGCGCTCCTTGGCGCGGTACATGGCGAGATCGGCGTTCTTCACCAGCGTGTCGGCATCGGTGCCGTCGGCGGGATAGCAGGCGATGCCAATGCTGGCGGTGACGAACATTTCCTGGCCGCCGATCACGAACGGTTGCGCCATGGCGGCGATCAGCCGTTCCGCCAGCTTCGCGGCGGCGCCCGAGGACGGCGGATCTTCCAGCAGCACGGTGAACTCGTCGCCGCCCAGGCGTGCCGCCACGTTACCGCGCTTGAACTGCTGCCGCATTCTTTCGGCGACGGCGACCAGCAACTGATCGCCGACCAGGTGGCCGAGCGTGTCATTGACGGTCTTGAAGCGATCCAGGTCGATGAACAGCAGCGCCAGCTGCTGGCTGGCGATGGCCGCACGTTCGATTTCCGCGGCATACCTGGTCATCATGCCGCTGCGGTTGAGCATGCCGGTCAGGCTGTCGTGGGTGGCGAGAAATTGCAGACGGTTTTCGACTTCCTTGCGCGCGGTGTTGTCGGTGAACACGCCGACGTAGTTGGTGATGTTCCTCTCGGCGTTGCGCACCGTCGAGATCGATAGCCAGGCCGGATACCATTCGCCGCCCTTGCGGCGGTCGCGCATTTCGCCCTGCCAGTTGCCGTCGCGCGCCAGATGCGCCAGCATGTCCTGATTGATCTTGGCCTGGGCGCCTTGGCCGGTCATCATGCGCGACAGTTTGCCCACCGCCTCGCCGGCCTGATAACCGGTAATGCGGGTGAAGGCAGGATTGACGGCCTCGATGCGACAGTCGGCGTCGGTGATGACGATGCCCTCGCTGGCCGACTCGAATACGCGATTGGCCAGGCGCGACTGATGTTCGAACTCGACCTGCCGACTGACGTCGAGCGCCACACCCATCACAGCCGGCCGGCCTTCGTACTCGCAAAAACTGCCATGCACATCGACCCAAATGGTCCGGCCGTCGCGCCGCAGCGCGCGATAGCGATGCGTGTAGCGAATGCCGGGATCTTCGCCGGCAAGCCGCCGGTTTTCCTGGAGGATGGAAACATCGGCAGGATGCGTGAGGCTATCGACCTGGACCCCGGTCAGCTCTTCCGGATCGTCATAACCGAACAGCTCGGCGGTCTTGTTGTTGGCATAGGCGATCTTGCCGTTCTGCGCCACGTACAAGCCGACCAGGGATTGTTCGAGATACTTGCGGAACTTGCGCTCCGATTCGCGCAGCGTCTCGGCGGCTTGCGGCGCAAGCATGATGACGATCAGGCAGATCAGAGCGCCGGCGGCAAACGCCAGGATGGCAATCAGCCATTGCGCCAGGACGCCGGCTAGGAATACGACGACAGCGACAAATAATCCCAATGCCGCGCCAAGCCGGTAGCGCGGTATTGTTTTCATGCGTCGATTCAAATCAAATGGCCATTCCATGAACTCAACCCCGCAAACAGGACATGGGGCTGATGCGACATGCAGCCTTTCCGGAGCAAGCAATCCGCCAGGCTGGCATCAGTTGTTCTTGCATCTTCTGTGTGATTGGAAATGTTATCCCTATCTCATGTTATCCGAGATGATTGAGAATAGGCAATCGAGTGCCGGTAGGAAAAAACTATTAAATGTTTATTTGTTTGCTATTTGCTTGATTTGTAGCAATTTTTCTTCTTTTTTCAATTACATTTCGAGGGCATGCGTCTTCTTGTAGGCGTTTTACCCGAGTGCGCGTGCAAAGCCGGTTGCGCCGCTGGCACGGTGGCCTTGATCCGCTCGCCGGGAAGAGATTGGTAGTTGCACGAGTTAAGCGTGGCACGAAATTCAAAAAGACTTGTCTTATTCAAGTGACACATCGATAGCATGCTTGCCTTCGATAAAAATCTTCATTCACTCTTGATAGCGAGTTTTTTATCGGGACTCGCGTAAGGCATGAAAATTGCACAAGTCTCCCCTTTATTTGAGAGCGTCCCCCCTAAGCAATACGGAGGCACCGAGCGCGTTATCTCCTACCTTACGGAAGAACTGGTTCGCCAAGGGCATGAAGTCACCTTGTTTGCTTCCGGCGATTCGGTAACGGCGGCGCACCTGATTTCATCGATCGAGCAAAGCGTGCGGCCGGACTTGGTGCGCTATTCGTGGCTGGCCTATCACATCATCCAGATGGACAAGGTGGCTGAGCTGGCTTCGGATTTCGACGTGATTCACTTTCACACCGACTATCTCCAGTTTCCATTCGCAAAAAGATTGGGCACGCCTTACGTCTCCACCATGCACGGGCGCCTGGATCTGCCGGAACTGGAACCGCTTTGCCGGCATTTTTCCAATACGCCGCTGGTGTCGATTTCCAATAGCCAACGTGCGCCCCTGCCTTGGGTCAACTGGCGCGCCACAGTACATCACGGCTTGCCGCCGGATTTATACACTTTCGAACCGAACCCGGGCGACTATTTCGCTTTCATCGGCCGCGTGTCGCCGGAAAAACGGGTGGATCGCGCCATCGATATTGCCTTGCAGTGCGGCGTTCCGCTCTACATCGGCGCAAAGATCGACAAGTTCGATGAACCGTATTTCAACGAGCACATCAAGCCCTTGCTGCGCAATCCGCTGGTGACATTCCTGGGTGAAATCGGGGAGAAGGAAAAACGCGAGCTGCTCGAACATGCGAAGGCGCTGCTGTTCCCCATCGACTGGCCCGAACCATTTGGATTGGTCATGATCGAAGCGTTTTCATGCGGCACGCCTGTCATTGCCTATCCGCACGGCTCCGTTCCCGAGATCATGGAAGACGGCGTGACGGGTTTTATGGTGAGCAATCAGGAAGAAGCCGTGCGCGCGGCCCGCAATATCCACACCGTGGACAGGAAAGCTTGCCGCGAGGCGTTCGAGCGCCGATTCACGGCAATGCATATGGCGCAGAACTATTTGCGCGTCTATGAGCAATTGCAGTCGGGCTAAGACAGAAAAGCCGGAGCATTCATGGTCGAAAAAAAGATTCAATTCGGCGAACAATGGTATATCCTCGCCACCGCATCTCCCGCCGACGAGCGCCGGCGCGTGCTCAAGCACAACGATATCTTCGCCATGTTCGACCGCTTCGGCGACATCCAGTCGATCGGGATGGGCGAGGAAGGCATTTATCAAGGCGATACCTGCTTCCTGTCGCACGAGGAATTGCTGATCGAAGGCATTCGCCCCATGTTCCTTAACTCCACCGTGAAGGACGACAACGGATTACTCATCATCGAATTGATGAATCCCGATCTCTACCCGGACGGCAAGAAACATATTCCGAAAGGCGTGCTGCATATCTTCCGCGCCAAATTGCTGTGGCAGAACGCATGCTACGAGCATGTGCGCGTGGTGAACTTCGGGCTGGAGCCGGTGGAGGCGACCCTGTCGATCGAACTGGGCGCCGACTACAAGGATATTTTCGAAGTGCGCGGCTTCGACCGCGCGCAGCGCGGCGAATACTTGCCCACGCAGGTCGGCAAGCGCGAGTTGCTGTTCGGATACCGCGGCCTGGACGGCGCGATACGCAAGACCCGCGTGAACTTCGATCCGCAGCCGGTCAAACTGAACGACCGCCGCGCCGATTTCAATGTCGTGCTGGCGCCCAAGGAAAAAACACATTTCTATGCAACGATAGCTTGCGAGCAGGAAGGAGAGGCGCTCCCTTCCGCGGCGCAGGCGACCGATTACTTCGCCGCTTTCAATCACGTCACGCAAGCGGTCGACACGCACTTGCAGGGCCACTGCAAGATCGCCACCTCCGATCCCTTGTTCAACCGCTGGCTCGACCGCTCCACCGCCGATCTGGTGATGCTGACCACCCGGCGCAAGGAAGGCGATTATCCGTATGCCGGCGTGCCGTGGTACTCCACCACCTTCGGCCGCGACGGCATTCTGACCGCGCGCGAATACCTGTGGGTTTCTCCCGGCATGGCCAAAGGCGTGCTCGCCTTCCTGGCCGCGACCCAGGCCACCGAGCTGGACCCGGAACGCGACGCCGAGCCGGGCAAGATCTTGCATGAAGCGCGGCACGGCGAACTGGCGGCCCTGAAGGAAATTCCATTCGGGCGCTACTACGGCACCGTCGACGCCACGCCCTTGTTCGTCGCGCTGGCCGGCGCGTATTACGAGCGCACCGGCGACCTCGCATTCATTCGGGAGATATGGCCCCATATCCGCCATGCGCTGGACTGGATCGACCAATACGGCGACCGCGACGGCGACGGCTTCGTCGAATATGCGCGCTACACCGAGAGCGGCCTGGCGCAGCAAGGCTGGAAGGATTCCTACGACTCGGTATTCCATCGCGACGGCAGGCTGGCAGATGCGCCGATCGCGCTATGCGAGGTGCAAGGCTATGTGTATGAAGCCAAGCTGCGCGCCGCCGAGCTGGCCGCCCTGCTGGGCGAACCTGCGCTGGCGCAGGAGCTGAAAACCGCCGCCGAACGGCTCAAGGCGCGCTTCAACCAGGTTTTCTGGTGCGAGGAAATCGGCACCTACGCGCTCGCCCTGGACGGCGCAAAAAAACAATGCATGGTGCGCTCTTCCAACGCCGGCCATGCCTTATGGAGCGGCATCGCCACGCCGGAATATGCCGCGCGCGTGACGGAACAATTGCTGGGCGAGGATTTCTTCTGCGGCTGGGGCATACGCACCATTCCCGAGAAGGAATCGCGCTACAACCCGATGGCCTATCACAACGGTTCGGTCTGGCCGCACGATAACGCCCTCATCGCCGAAGGCATGACGCGCTACGGCTTTACGGGCCAGGCCATGAAGGTGTTCAGCGCGCTGCGCGAAGCCAGCCTGTACATGGACCAGAATCGCATGCCGGAACTGTTCTGCGGTTTCGAAAAACGTCCCGAGGAAGGTCCGACGCTTTATCCGGTAGCCTGCTCGCCGCAGGCATGGGCCGCGGCCTCCGTGTTCTCCTTGCTGCAGGCCTGCCTGGGCCTGAGCTTCGATCCGCAAAACTCGCAGATCCGCTTCCGCCATCCGCAACTGCCGCCCTTCCTGCAAACCGTGGCAATCCGGAACTTGTCGATCAATGGCGCGACGGTGGATCTACTGCTGGAGCGTTATCCGAACAATGTCGGCGTGAACGTGCTGCGCAAGGAAGGGAACACGGAAGTCGTAGCGATGGCGTAAAAGGGTCGGATCGCTGCGAACCGAGCTCATCGGAGGGTTGCCAAAAGGCAACGACTTTATCGAATCCGGGCGCGGACTCTCATTATTCCAATGCCCTATAAGCAAAGTCGAGAAAAATTCTTGTGCCGCGTTAAGCAGCTCGTTAGAGTGCGCTATTAACGTAGGTTATATTACGCGCGGCGTGCGTCCCCGATATCAGTTCCCTCCTGCAGTCATATATAGCGCGTTGTAGAATCGCCTTTCCAAGCAACAATGGTTTCCAATGAAGCTTTCTTTTGAACATATAGACAAAAATTTTTCCGACCTGCCCGTGCTCGAAAACTTTCATCGCGAGATCGAAGAAGGGCAGTTGGTGGCGCTGGTCGGTCCCTCCGGTTGCGGCAAGTCGACGCTGCTGCATATCGCTGCCGGGCTTGAAGCGCCGAGCATCGGCAAAATGCTGGCCGACGGCCAGCCGGTCACCGGCCCGCATCCGGATCGCACCCTGATGTTCCAGGAAAACGCGCTGTTTCCCTGGCTGACGCTGGAGCGGAATGTTGCGCTTCCCCTGGAATTCCAAAAGACGGATAAAGAGGCGGCACGCCAACGGGCGCGCGAGTGGCTGGCGAAGGTCAGGCTGCAAGGTTTTGAAAACTATTATCCGCACCAGGTGTCCGGCGGCATGCGTCAACGCGCCGCCCTGGCGCGCGCCTTCATCGCCCGCCCGAAAGTCTTGCTGCTGGACGAACCGTTCGGCTCGGTCGATGCATTGACCCGGATGGCGCTGCAGGACACGCTGCGCGAGTTGATTCGTGAAGAACATCCTACCGTCCTGCTGGTTACGCACGATGTCGACGAAGCGCTGTTCCTGGCCGATCGCATCCTGGTGTTCAGCATACGTCCGGCAGTCGTGTTGAAGGAATTCAACCTGATGCGCATGGAAAAGACCCACGACCTATCCGAATTTGCCGAGGTGCGGCGCGAGATTCTGGACTTGCTCGGCATTCGTGCCAAGCACAACAACACTATCTCCATACTTCAAGGAGCTGGAATATGAAATTATTGAAATTGCTGATCCCTGCACTGGCCGCATTTGCCCTCGCCGGCCAAGCCGCCGCCAATGAAAAATTCAAGGTCGGCTATTTGCGCGTGATGGACGACGCGCAGGCGATCGTCGCCCATGAAGCGGGCTTGTACAAGAAGCAAGGGCTGGATGTCGAACTGGTCGAATTCAAGTCCGGCACCGATCTGATCAAGGCCATCGTCGGCGGCCAGCTCGACACCGGCGTGCTCGGTTTCACCAATGCAGTGGCCTGGGCTTCCAAGGGCGCGGACCTGAAAGTGGTCGGCGGCGCGCAGCAGGGTTACCACGCCCTCATCGCGCGGGAAGACAGCGGCATCAAATCGGTGCGCGACCTGAAAGGCCACACCCTGGCATCGCAAGCCGAAGGCAGCACCGCCGACACGGTGCTCAAAGGCGTGGTGCTGAAGGACGCCGGCGTCAAACCGGACGACGTCAACGTGATGGGAGTCAGCCCGCAAGTCGCGGTGCAGGCGCTGGCCGGCAAGCGGGTCGACGCCGCTTTCCTGTTCGAACCGCAGGCGCGCATCGCGCAACTGGTCGCGCCGGCCAGGCAGATTTATGAAATCGGCGAAGTCTGGCCTTTCCCCTGCATGGTCGTGATCACCTCCGGCGACGTCTTGAAGAAAAAGAAAGAAGCGGTGTGGAAGTCGCTCGACGCGCAGCGCGAAGCAATCGATCTTCTGCAAAAGAAACCGGCTGACGCCTCCAAGCTGATCGCCGGCTACTTCATCGCCGAACCGACGCTGAAAACCCTCAAGTATGGCGAAGTGCCGCGCGAATCGGTGATCCAGGACGCGATCAAGAGCCAGACTTTCAATGCCGCGCTGACGGCCAAGGATCAGGCCCGCATGCAGGAGCTGGCCAACATCCTGCAGGAGCAAGGCTCGCTCAAGACGCGCGACGGCAAACCGTTCGACGTGAAGGACGTCATTGACCTGAGCTGGCAGAAGGAACGTAAGTTGTAACAAGTCGTTATACTGCGGTACTATTCCCGCTTCAAAAAGGCCGGCGAAAACCGGCCTTTTTTTGTAGCAGCTCTAACTTGTTCCGAAAGCATCATGAGCACCGAAACCCGCCTCCCCGCCTCCCAGAAAAAAATCGCCATGGCCATGGCGATTGCCCTCATCCTGCTCGGTTGGGAAATCGCCGCCAAGCTGCTGCCCTCCTTTCTGATGCCGGACGCGCTTACCGTTGTTCTCCGCCTGTTCACGGATCTGCGAACCGAGGCCTTTCGCACCGCCTTGTGGAGCAGCCTGGCGCGGCTCGGCATCGGCTACGGCGCGGCGCTGCTGCTGGGCATCGGCTTCGGACTGGCCGGCGGCGTGCTGTTTTTCTTCCGCGAAGTGCTCAAGTCCATCATCATCATCCTGCAATCGATTCCTTCGATCGCCTGGGTGCCGCTGTTCCTGATCCTGATGGGCTTCGGCAATCTGCCCATCATCGTCGTGGTGGCGCTATCGGCCTTCTTTCCCGCCGCGCTGTCGGTGATGAACGCCACCGAAAGCGTGCAAAAGGTGCATGTATCCGCCGCCCGCGTGATGGGTGCCGGCCAGCTCCACATGCTGCGGCACGTCTACCTGCCGGCCGTCACCCCCGAGCTCATCACCGGCGCGCAGCTTGCTTTCGGCAACGCATGGCGCGCGCTGATCTCGGCCGAGATGCTGGTCGGCTTCGGCAAAGGCTTGGGCCGCACCCTCGCCTATTCGGGCGAAACCGCCGACATGGTGGGCGTGATGACCAACATCCTGGCGATTGCGATTCTGGCGCCGCTGATCGACCAGCTGATCCTGGAAAACCTGAGGCATCGCTTGCTGCGTTACCAGTACGTGTGAAGATGAAACCGCGCATTCCGTCATTCGTCCTATTTGCCGCGCTCGCCTGCATAGTGACGAGCGCGATGGCGGACGGCTTGCAGGAGCGCGTCAAACAAGGCCGCCCCTTGACCGCCGGCCTCGGCTATGTCGCTCCGGCCTATGCCGCCGGAGCCAAATTCCGCTCGCCCGAATCGATAGACGCCGCGCTCGCCGAAGATGTCGCAAAGCGCCTGTCGGCGCAGCTGGCCATGGTGCGTGCCGAGCCCGAGCAAGGCGAGCGCCTGCTCAAGTCGGGCAAGGTCGATCTGCTGCTTGCAGCAATCGGCGAGGGCGACACGCTGCGCGCCTCGGCAACGACGGTGCCGACCGGCTATTCCGCCGGGCCGATGGCCATCATGCGTTCCGATACCGACATCAAAAGTTGGGAGCAGTTGAAAGGCCGCACCGTCTGCCTATCCGAGGGCGGCCACTACGTCGGCGCCATCGCCGCCAAGTACGGCGCCATCGAAAAAGTCTACAAGGCTCCGGCCGATTCTCTGCTGGCGTTGCGCACCGGCCGCTGCGATGCGGCGGTGCACGATAATGTTCTGCTGGAAGAATTGATCAAGCTGCCCGAATGGAAAAAATTTTCCGCCAGGCTGCCGACGGGTTCGCGCAAGACGCTGGTATTTGCCGTGCCGGCCGGGGACGCGCAAGCGCAAGCCTTTCTAAAAAAAACCGCGGCCGAGTGGCAGGCTGACGGCTATCTTGACCAGCTGATGAAAAAAGCGGCGCGCCATATTGCGTTCGAGGTATATCTCGACCAGGATGTGCCGGATTGTCACTAGTGATCCGTCACGCTTTAAATTTCATATTGTGCTGGCTTGCGGGCGGATACGTTGGAATGTCAACACCATAACCCCGTCGTCCCCGCGCAGGCGGGGACCCATAGTGAGCTTGATTGATCACCGGCTTATGGGTCCCCGCCTGCGCGGGGACGACGGGGAAATGAATGCCATGCATTCAACTGCCAGGCCCGCGTGCAAGCTCAAGCAGAAAACTTAAGCGTGACGACCACTAGACCACATCCAATTCTTTGTAGTGACGGAAAACATCGTCATTGCTGAAGGGCAGCCGCCGCTTTGAATTCAGATAGGCCTTGATCTTCTTGCGCGCCGCGACCCGGTCATGCAAGGCCACCAGGCGCGGGTAGACGCGCTCCAGGTTTTTCATGGTGCGCGGGAATGCATAGCGCAAGCCCTCGATCACCTGGAACATCGACAGATCCGCATAGGTCAGCGCGTCGCCGGTCATCCATGTATCGCCATGGGGATTGCGCCCGATGACCGACTCGAAATAATCCAGGAACTTGGGCAGCCGCGCTTCGGTAAAATCCGCCGCACGCCGCAGCGCCTCGGGCTTCTGCTCCCTGTAATACAGGCCGCCGGCAATCGGATGATGCGTATCGTGCGCCTCTCCCACCAGATCCGCGATGGTGAGCTGCAACTGATGCGTCCACAAACGCGCCGCCTCGTCCTGCGGCGCCAGCGCCAGTTTGGGTCCCAGGAATAGCAGGATGTTGGCGGTCTGCGCGATCACCTGTTCACCCGCTTTCAAAAAGGGAGGAGCAAATGGTGGATGAAGTGTGCGCTCGCCTTCCAGAAACTCCATCATCGTCGTCATGCCCGTGTTGCTGCGCGCCATATCGGCGTAGTCAGCGCCCGCTTCTTCCAACGCAAGACGGATGAATTCGCCCCGGCCCTGTATGCCGGGCCAATAATAGAGTTCGTAATGCATGCCGGTTCCCCGCCATTTCGGACGTCTAAACAGTTTGGCAAGGATGCGGCGGAAAGCAAGGATGCGGCTGCAACAAGTAAAAATAGCTGCAAGCCGAACCGGCTAATGCAATAATTGCAATGGGGGAGATCCACTATTATCAATGCTCAGTCGGGCCACCACTGGGAAAAATTCAAGATGAATATTCACGTTTTGGCAGCGTCCATGACGCAAGCCGGGGAGTTGTCATGAACAGAGCCGCCTATGACAACGAGCACAACCGGCTGCGGGAAACGTTGCGGGCAAGCGAGGAAACCTGCCGCAACATTCT
>Ga0070682_100002396_pt1 | contig 10390 bp, 10 predicted proteins | sample KBSC63LmetaG_FD_64668 | JGI IMG/M metagenome (GOLD analysis project Ga0070682, IMG submission 64668) | Corn rhizosphere microbial communities from Kellogg Biological Station, Michigan, USA - KBS C6-3L metaG | ecosystem: Host-associated > Plants > Roots > Rhizosphere | place: USA: Michigan... | reverse complement strand
CGAGATGCGCTCGCCGGTGGAGAGCAACATGTCCATCTCGCGCGGATGCGGGCGCTCGGACACCTCGTGCGCCATCGCCACGAGGTCGTCGGTGGTCTTCCCGCGCGCGGAGAGCACGGCGACCACGCGCGAGCCTTCTTCGCGCGCGGAGACGATCCGCTGGGCGGCGCGCTTGATGCGCTCGGCGTCGGCCACGGAGGTGCCGCCGAACTTCATCACCACGGTTTCCATCTCTGCTGGTCCGGCGTCAGGCATGGCGCTGAAAGATAGCTTTCGGGCCTTGCGCCGCCGTTCCCGGATTCTCGTGCTGGTGCTGGCGGTGGTGGCGGTCGTTGGCGCCGCCGCGGCGGTGGTCCTGCTGCGCGGCGGCGACGGCAAGAAGCCCGTGGCCGTGCTGCCGCCGGCCAGCGGGTCTGCCTCGACCGGTCCCGTCTCGCACCGGTCGTTCCTCGAGCGGGTGATCCCGCCGCCCGCCGAGCGCACGCCGAGCGGGCCGCGCGTGGCCCGAGGCGTGAACGATCTGGCGCGGCGCCTGCCGCTCGAGCGCAAGATCGCGCAGCTGTTCATCTTCGGCTTCGACGGCAAGGACTCGAGCGCGCCAATTTTCGGTGACCTGGCGCGGCTCGATATCGGCGGCCTGGCGATCACCTCCGACAACTACTCGGATCCTCAGCAACTCCTCGCGCTCACCACCGCCGCGTCCGACGCCGCGAAGCAGCAGGGACACGTCCCGCCGTGGCTCCTGACCGAGCAGGACGGCGGCGACTTCAACGAGCTGTCGGACCTCCCGCCCGCGGATCCGCCGTCGAAGATCGACTCGATTCGCGCCGCCGCCGACGACGCAGCGCAGACCGCCGCCGCGCTCCGCCAGGCCGGCATCAACGGCGTGCTCGGCCCGGACGTGGATGTCGACACCGGGCAAGGCGGCGCCTACTCGCTGCTCACCTACTCCGACGATCCGGACGAGGTCGCGCGCTTCGCCGGCGTGACGGTGCAGGTGTTCGCGCGCGAGAAGATGTTCGTCGCGCCGAAGCACTTTCCCGGTCTGGGAGCGGCATCACAGCCGACCGACGAGGGGCCCGCGAACGTGGGCCTGTCGATGGAGCAGCTCGCCAACCGCGACCTCGTGCCGTTCAAGGCGGCCTTCGACGCCGGCGCAACCGGCGTGGTTCTGGGCCACGGGCTGTACTCGCCCGACGAGTTCGTGACCCCCGCGTCGCAGTCGAGCACGCTGGCGACGGGCCTGCTCCGCAACAACCTGCGCTTCGGCGGCGTGGCGGTGACCGACGATCTGAACTCGCCGGCCATCACGGGTACGCAGACGATCCCGGACGCCGCGGTGGCGTCGATCAAGGCGGGCGCGGACATGGTGTGGATCTCGGGCCCGTCGAGCGACCAGAGCGCGGCTTACCTGGCGGTTCTGAATGCCGCGCGACGGGGCGAGATCCCGGCCGCGCGGATACAGAGCGCGCTGCTCCGGATCCTCCAGACCAAGCAAGAGCTTGGGCTGATCTAGCGCTCAAGTTCAGATCCCCCATGCCGACTAGCAGGGCTGTCATGGAGCGGGCTCGAGTTCTTGTTGCCGACGACGACGCGGACATCCGCGGCCTTCTTGCTGCCTTCGTCAGCTCGGATCCGGGCTTCAAGCTGATCGGCGTCGCCGCCGACGCAGACGAGGCCATCGCCCTCGCCCAGGAGCACAAGCCGAACGCCGCGCTGCTCGACGTGAGCATGCCGGGCGGCGGTGGGTTGCGTGTGGTGCGCGAGCTTCAGAGCTTCTCGCCGGAGACGAGCGTGGTCGCGCTGTCCGCCTACGACGAGCGCAACATCGTGATCGAGATGCTCCAGGCGGGCGCCATGAGCTACCTGGTGAAGGGCGCGACGCGCGAGCAGATCCTCCACGCGCTCCATCGCTCGATGGACGCCGCGGCCAAGCTGGCCTAGCGCCCCTGCGCGCTCGCTACCGAGTTAGTCAAAAGATTTGACGCCCCGTCAAACTCGTTGACCCCCCGTCAACATTTTTGACTAAGTCCGTAGCCGGCGCGCGACACCTCACTCAAACCGGCGATGCGGATATCTCGAAGGGCGCTGGCCGGGTAGCCGTCGTGGGATGCCCTTCGGATATGTGATTTCCACGGCGGTGGCTACAGCTCGCGCCGGCCGCGCAGCGCCTTGCCGAGCGTGATCTCGTCCGCGTACTCGAGGTCGGCGCCAACAGGCAGGCCGCTCGCCAGGCGCGTGACGGCCACCGACGGCGTCCGCTGGCGAAGCTCCTCGGCGATGTAGAGGGCCGTGGCCTCGCCGGTGGTGGTTGAGTTGGTGGCGACCACTATCTCGCGCACCCCGCCGTTGCCGGCCGCGTTCTCCACGCGCGAGAACAGCTCGGCCAGGCGCAGGTCCTCGGGATCGACGCCGTCGATCGGCGAGAGCGCTCCGCCGAGCACGTGGTAGCGGCCGTGGAACTCGTTGGTGCGCTCGATCGGGACCACGTCGCTTGGCTCCTCGACCACGCAGATCACTGCTGGGTCGCGCCGCTCGTCCTCGCAGATGCGGCAGCGCGGGCCCACCGCGAGGTTGAAGCAGACCTCGCACTGGGTCACGGTCTCCTTGACCTCCCGGATGGCGTCGGCAAGCGCGAGTGCCTCATCGTTCGGCACGCGCAGGATGTGGAAGGCCAGGCGCTGCGCGGTGCGCTGTCCGATGCCGGGCAGCCGCGCGAGCTCCGTGATCAGTCGGTTGACCGGCGGGGAGAGCAACGGACTGGTGAATCTAGCGTCGCGGTCGGAGCGTGAACTCGAGTGTGACCAGCGACGAGTCCTCGAGGCGGCGACCCTCGGTCCTGAGATCCACGCGGTCCTCGCGGAACGGCCAGGGATCGAGCTCAGCTTCTTCGCTCAGCGCCAGGGTGATCGGGGTGCCGTCCGCGGTGGGCACGTCCTCGACCTCGGTCGGTGCCCAGTCGAGGCAGAGCGCGAGCGAGATGTAGTCCCACGCGAACACGAGCTTCTGGTTGCGGCGCAGCTCGTCGGGATCGAGGCCGCCGGACAGGCTCGCCTGAAACTCGCGCTGCTCGTCGAGGAACTTCTGCACGATGCCGCCGGGGTCCTCGGGCGGCGGGAAGCGCTCATACAGAGCGGTTCCGTGCATCGACACGAGCAGCGCGGCGTAGCTGCTCTGCGACAGCATCTTGCGCGCCGCGGCCGACCAGAGCGCGATCTTCTCCGGCAGCGGGAGCGAGATGAACGTGTGGGGGCGGCCGGTGTCAGGGTCGATCGCCGGGTCGAGGTCCCACTCCGCCCAGCCCACGTCGTGCTGCTCGGCGCCGAGGCAGACCTCTTCCCACGGCTCGACCGCGCCGAAGCGCTCGTTCCCCCACGCGCGGGCGAGTTGTCCCGAGAGCCAGGCGTGCGATGCCTGTCCGATCGCCAGATAGCTGCCGTCCGGCTCCTGCCGGATCAGCACCGCAGCACCGCCCCGGTTAGAAGCCCGGCAGCCCCAGGCTGCCGAGGTCGAGCCCGCCGGGCCCGCCCAGGCCGCCCATCGCGCCGCCGAGGCGCGACTCGGCCAGCTCCTGCGAGGCGCGGATCGCCTCGTTCACCGCGGCGACCACCATGTCCTGCAGCATGTCGACGTCTTCGGGATCGACCGCCTCGGGGTCGATCCGGATCTCCTTGATCTCGAGCGCGCCGGTGATCCGCACGGTCACCATTCCCCCGCCCGCGCTCGCCTCGACCTCCTCGGTCTTGAGCGCCTCCTGCGCCTTCTCCATCTCGGCCTGCATCTGCTGGACCTGACGCATCATCTGGTTGACGTTTGGCTGCTTGGGCATGGTCACGATTCCTCGGTGTCGAAGACCTCGGTGGCGCCGAACTCCTGCTTGAGGCGCTCGAGAAGTTGCTCCTCGGTCATGGAGGATGACGCGTCGAGCGCGCCCTCGCCTCCGTTCTCGCTCTCGCGCAGCTCGTAGACCAGCTCGAGCGAGTGCCCGGTGAGGTCGCGGAGCGCCTGCACGAGCAGCGCGCGCTTGTCCTCGGCCTTCCTCTTGGAGAAGGCGGCCCCCTCGGCGAAGGCGATCGTCAGGCGCGCGCCGTCGAGCTCGACCGGGCGGGCGTCGGCGAGGAAGGCGCCGATCATCGCGTTCTCCTCGCGCACGGCCTCCACGGCCGCGGGCCACAGCGAGCGCACGTGATCGAGGTCCACCGGTAGGGCGCCTACGGGCTCGGGCTCGGGCTCGGGCGCCGGTTCAGGCTCCGGCTCGGGCTCGGGCTCGGGCTCCGCCTCGACCACGGCGGCGGCAACGGGCCCGCTGGCCATCGCCCGCGGCGGCTCCGGCGCGGGCTCCTCGGCCACGGGAGCCGGCGGCGATGGCGCCGCCTCAGCCTGCTTGGGGGCCGCCGGCGCGGCGCCTCTGCCGAGCGCCTGCTCGAGCCGCTCGATGCGCGCCATCAGCGCCTGCACCGATGCGTCAGCCTGCGGCTGCGCCGACTTGAGCAGCGCGATCTCGAGCTGGATGCGCGGATCCGACCCGTCCTTGACCGCGCTCAAAGCGGCGGCCAGCAGATCGATCGCGCGCAGCACCTCGGCCTGCGGCAGGCGCGACGCCTGCGATTGGAGCCGATCGGTGTGCTCGGCGGTGACCGCGAACGAGTCGGGAACCTCGCCGAGCGTCTGCACCACGAACAGGTGGCGAAGGTGGGCGGCCAGCTCGCGCATGAACTGCGTGAGGTCGCGCCCGGAAGCCGAGAGCTTCTCGACGGACATCAGCGCCGCGGCGGCGTCGTGGTCCGCGAGGGCCTCGGCGGCGTCGAGCACCAGCTCGGCATCGGCCACGCCGAGCACCTCGAGCACGTCGTCGAGCTTCACGTCCTTGCCGCCGTAGGTGACGAGCTGCTCGAGCGTGCCGAGCGCATCGCGGAAGCTGCCGGTGGCCGAGCGGGCGATCATCGTGATCGCGGCGTCCGGCGCCTCGATCCCCTCCTCGGCCGCCACCTTGCGTAGCACGCCGGCGATCTGCTGAAGCGACGGCCGGTGGAAGTCGAAGCGGTGGCAGCGGTCCACGATCGTGGCGGGCACCTTGTGCGCCTCGGTGGTCGCCAGCACGAACACCACGTGCGGCGGCGGCTCCTCGAGCGTCTTCAGGAACGCGTTCCAGGCCGCGGTGGAAAGCATGTGCGCCTCGTCCAGGATGTAGACCCGGCGGCCACCGCCCATCGGCGCGAGCGCCACGTTCTCGCGCAGCTCGCGGATGTCGTCCACGCCGTTGTGCGAGGCGGCGTCCATCTCGACCACGTCGAGCGAGGTGCCGCGCGCGATCGCGACGCACGCCGGATCGTCCGGTGAGAAGTCCGTGCGCGGGCCTCCCTGCGCGTTGAGGGCGCAGGCGAGCAGCTTGGCCATGCTCGTCTTGCCGGTGCCGCGCGAGCCCACGAACAGGTACGCGTGATGGACCTTGTCGAGCTCGATCGCGTTCCGCAGGGTGCGGACGATGTGCTCCTGCCCCACCACGTCTTCGAAGGTGCGCGGGCGGTGGCGGCGGTAGAGCGAAAGCATGGATGGACCATCCTAGACACAGGATCAGATCGGTACCTTGACGCCGATGGCGCGGCGAAGACCTCTCTTCGACGTGCTCGGGTCCGGCCTGATCGGGCTCGCGATGTTCGCCTTCTTCGGGCGGACCTTCCTCAACTACGACACGTTCTACGCGCTGCTCTGGGGCGGTGATCTGGCGCACGGCCACACGCCCGACTACAGGGTGCCGAGCGCCCCCACGCCGCATCCGCTCGCGATCCTCGCCGGCATCCCGGCGTCCCTGTTCGGCGACGGCGGCGAGACCGTGATGCTCATCCTCGTGATCGCCGCCATGGGCGCCCTCACGGTGGGCGTGTTCCGGCTTGGGGACGAGCTGTTCGGCCGCGGCGTCGGGGTCCTGGCCGCGCTGATCGTGGCCACGCGCGTGCCGCTACTCAACTACGGGATCCGCGGCTACGTGGACCTGGCGGAGATCGCGCTCGTGGTCTGGGCGGCGGTGCTCGAGGCGCGGCGACCGCGGCGTGGCGCCGCGGTGCTCGTGCTGCTCGCCGTGGCGGGACTGCTGCGCCCCGAGGCCTGGCTCTACTCGCTCGCCTACTGGCTCTGGCTCCTTCCCGCGCGCGCGTGGGAAGAGCGCGTCAGGCTCGCGCTGCTCGTGGCCTCGGCGCCGCTCGCGTGGGGGCTCAGCGACCTCGCAATTTCCGGCGACTTCCTCTGGTCGCTTCACGGCACACGCGACCTGGCGAGCGAGCTCGGGCGCCAGACCGGGCTTTTCAACGCGATCAAGACCGCGCCGCGCAGGCTCGGCGAGATCCTGCGGCTGCCGGAGCTGATCGCGGCGCTCGTGGGGTTCGTGCTGGCGCTGAGAGAGGACACGCGGCGCGCCGCGCTCCCCGCCGCCATCGCGGGGCTCAACGCGTTCGCGTTCGCGCTCTTCGCGGTTGCCGGTCTGTCGCTGCTCGGCCGCTACCTGTTCCTCGCGAGCGTGATGCTCGCACTCTTCGCCGCCTACGCCTGCCTGCGCTGGCGACCGTTCGGCTACGCACTGCTCGCCGCGATCGTCGTCTTCTTCGGCCTCCAGCAGGTCGACCGGCTCATGTCGCTGCGCACGGACATACGCGCGCGTGCGCAGGTGCAGTCCGACCTGCACGCCCTTGCGCTTCCCGCGTGCCGCCCGGTTTACGTGGCCGGCCACAGGATGGTTCCCCTGCTCGCCTACTGGCACGACCTGCGGCCGAAGACGATCCTCGTGCAGGAGCCGCTGCTGGGCGCCGGCCAGTTCGTGCTCCCGGCGAACCCGCGCGTGCAGCGCCTGTCGATACTCGACCCGCACGAGCCCGTGCCGCGCACCCTGCGGCCCCCTTCGGGCTGGCGCGAGGCCGACGGCAACCGATCGTGGATCGCCTACGCGCCAACCTTGTGCCATTTCGTGTCGCGTTGAAGATGACGGACCGTGCACCCGTTTTCGAAGTCGGTCCCCGGGCGTGCCCGCCGGCCGGTGACTCCTGCCAGGCTTCCCCGTGGCGCATGGGCGGTACTGCTTAAGGCTGCTTCCTCCCGGATCTGACCTGGTTCACAGCCGTCCACCGCACGGGACCTGGCCATCAACGCCATCCACCGGCGTACTGACCCCGAAGGCTCAACCCCTCTGACGGGAATTCAGCCTCGCTAGAGCGGATTGCGAGTGACAAGGCACCGCTACCTCCCCGCCTAGCACGGTCCGCGAGGAAGCCTAGCGCGCGAAAACGGGTAGGCAGGGTCCATGAGTGGCATCGGCCTCATCCTGATCGGGTTCGCGCTGTTTGTGCTTTCGCGCCCGTATATGGAGATGGCCACCGGGAGCGACGTGCCGCCCCCGCCGCCGCAGCGCTGGCCGCTCAAGCGCAAGGCGCTCCGGCTGGGTAAGCGCGGCGGCGCTCACCTGCGGCTCGCCTTCGGCCAGCTTCTCGGGCTAGCGGCGATCGCCGCAGGCATCGTGCTGATGCTGCGCTAGCGGCCCCCGCCGTTTGTCGACGACGCCTGGTTACAGCGCCCAGCCGCGCGCGAGGATCGCCTCGGCCAATGCGTCGACAAGCCCCTCCGAGGGCTTGGGCATTGGAAAGCGCTGCACGATCGACTGAATCTCGGTTGGCTCGAGCCCGAAATCTCGCGCGGCACGCAGCATCGCGAGGTAGTGCCCTGCCGGGCTCGTGGCCGGTCCGTTTGGCATTTCCCGATCCATCCATCGCGTGTTACCCCCCTGGGCGTCCTTCCTAATCGCCCCGTATGCTCCGTCGGTGGGCTGGCGACGGGGTATTTCCGTGCTGGGTGTCGGGCTCATTACCGCGATCGGCGCCTGGCTGGTTGTGCGCGACGGATCGGGTGACGCGCGCCAGCCGCCACTCCCCAAGTTGACCGTCGCGCAGCTCGCCGGGCTCCGCGTGGTGGCGAGTTTTCGCGACTCCGGCCAGGGCCGGATTCCCGCCTCGCTGGCCCGCCGGATCCGGCACGGCACGATCGGCGCCGTGTGCCTGTTCGCCGAGAACGGGACCAGGGTGTCGACCATCCGGAGGTTGACCCGCAAGCTCCAGGCGATCCCGCGCCCGCCCGGGTTGCGCGAGCCGCTGCTCGTGATGATCGACCAGGAGGGCGGCAGGGTGCGACGGATCACCGACAGCCCGCCGGCCGAGTCCGCGCTGGCGATGGCTCGAACCGGCAGCGTCGCTCATATACGCGCGCGAGGGCTGGCGACGGCGCGCGGGCTGCGGCGCGCCGGAGTGAATGTGGACCTTGCGCCGGTGTCTGACATTCCTCGCAGCGGCTCCACGCTGCTTCAGTTCGCGCGCACGTTCGGTACCGACCCGGCGACGGTCGGCAAGTTCGCGGCCGCGTTCGCCTCGGGCTTGGTCGCCGGCGGCGTGCAGGCCACGACCAAGCACTTCCCCGGGTTTGGCGCCGCCAGGGTGAACAGCGACGACCAGCGGGTGAGCATCGCGCTCTCGGCGAACGAGCTGCGCACGGTGGACGAAGCGTCGTTCAAGCAGGTGATCGCCGCCAAGGCGCGGCTCGTGATGCTCGCCAACGCGATCTATCCCGCGCTCGACCCGTCGGCGCCGGCGACCTTGTCGCGGAAGATCGCGACAACCGAGGTGCGCGACCGGCTCGGCTTCGACGGCGTGACGATCACCGACGACCTCGAGGCCGGGGCGCTCAAGCCTTACGGCAAGGCCGGGCAGCTCGCGGTGAAGGCCGCGGGCGCGGGTGACGACCTCGTGCTGTTCGCGCGCAACTACGCGTCCTCGGTCGCCGCCATCAGGTCGTTGACTGCGGCGATCAGATCCGGGCGCATCAGCATGGCCGAGGCGCGCGCGGCGGCGGCGCGCATCCTCGCGCTCCGCCGGGCCGTGGCAGCGGGCTAGCCGGGCAGCCGCAGGATCAGGGCGTAGCCCTGGCCTCCGCCGCCGCAGAGGGTGGCGGCGCCGTACTCGACGCCCCGGCGCCGCATCTCGTGCACGAGCGTGACCGTCATGCGCGCGCCGGTCGACCCGAGCGCGTGCCCGAGCGCCACGGAGCTGCCGTTCACGTTCACGATGTCCTCGCTCACCTCGAGCATGTGAGTGGCGTGCACGGCGACCGAGGCGAAGGCCTCGTTGATCTCCACCAGGCCGAGGTCGGCGATGTCGAGGCCCGCCTTTTTGAGCGCCTTCTGCAGCGCGAACGCGGGGACGGTGTGGAGGTAGGCGAAGCGCTCGGCGCACATGCCTGACGCCACGATCTCGGCGAGCGGTTCTATTCCCTGGCTGGCCGCGCGCTCGGCGCTCATGACGGTCACCGCGGCGGCCCCGTCCGAGAGCTGCGACGCGTTGCCCGCCGTGATCGTGCCCTCGCTCGCGAAGGCCGGCAGCAGCTCGGCGAGCGAGTCGCTGGTCGTTCCGGGGCGGATGCCTTCGTCCTCCGTGGTGTCGGCGACCGCGACGATCTCCTCGGCAAAACGGCCCGACTCGCGGGCGTTGGCGGCCCGCTGGTGGGAGCGCGCGGCCCACTCGTCCTGTTCCTCGCGCGAGATACCGAGGGCGGCGTTCACCTCGTCGGATGACTCGCCCATGTGCTGCCCGGTGAAGGTCGACCACAGCCCGTCGTGGATCATCGTGTCGACGAGGCGGGCGTCACCGAGGCGGCCGCCCCAGCGGGCGCGCGGGGCCACGTAAGGGGCGTTCGACATGGACTCCATCCCTCCGGCAATGGCGGTCTCGAGCTCCCCGGCGCGGATCAACTGGTCGGCGTATGCGATCGCGGTCAGGCTCGACAGGCACACGTTGTTTAGCGTGATCGCCGGCACCTCCTTCGGCACCCCGCCGGCCACCGCCGCCTGCCGGGAGGTGATCTGGCCTTGGCCGGCCTGCAGCACGTGCCCCATCACCACCTGGTCGAGCTCGTCCGCGGGGATCTTCGCCCGCGCCACGGCCTCGCGGATCGCAACTGCCCCGAGGTCGACCGCGGAGGAGTCGCGCAGCGCCGAGCCGAACTTCCCCACCGGGGTTCTGACGGCTGAAGTTATGACCGAGCCCTTCATTCGCGACCAGGCCCAGTGTAGGGTCGGCTCAGCTCGCCGATGGACACGCAACTGCTGGTGATCGGTGCCGGACCGTACGCGCTCTCGACGGCGGCGCTGGCGCGCGAGCGCGGCATCGAGACCGTCATTCTCGGGCGGCCGATGGGCTTCTGGCGCGAGCACATGCCCGAGGGGATGTTCCTGCGCTCGGGGCCCGACTGGCACCTGGACGGCGCGGGAGTCGAGACGCTGGAAGCCTTCCTTGCCTCTCGCGAGATCACGCCGGCTGACGTCGATCCGATTCCGATCGGGTTGTTCCTCGACTACGCC
>Ga0070682_100002395_pt1 | contig 10393 bp, 8 predicted proteins | sample KBSC63LmetaG_FD_64668 | JGI IMG/M metagenome (GOLD analysis project Ga0070682, IMG submission 64668) | Corn rhizosphere microbial communities from Kellogg Biological Station, Michigan, USA - KBS C6-3L metaG | ecosystem: Host-associated > Plants > Roots > Rhizosphere | place: USA: Michigan... | reverse complement strand
GCGCGGACTCCGGCGGCCTCGAGCACCTCGCCGGCGTTCGCGCTCGAGGACACGCAGGCGGTGCGCAGGCCGGCGTCGCGCACCGCGTTGACGTACTCGACCGACCCCGGGTAGGGCTTGACGCCCTCGTCGTGGATGATCTTCAGGACGAGGTCGTTCTTGCGGTTGCCCAGGCCGTCGATGCTCTCGGTGGCGGGGTCGTCGGAGGGCGAGCCCTGCGGGAGGTCGATGCTGCGCGAGGCGAGGAACGACTTGACGCCGTCGTAGCGCGGCTTGCCGTCCACGTACTCGTCATAGTCGTCCTGCGTGAAGGGCTTGAAGTCGTCGCCGTCGCGCTGCTTGAGGTAGTCGTCGAACATCGCCTTCCAGGCCCGCGCGTGCACCGTGGCGGTCTGGGTCAGGACGCCGTCCATGTCGAACAGGCAGGCCTCGATGCCGTCGGGGAGCCCCAGCACGGCCGCGAATCTACCTGCCGGTGCCGTAGGCCGCCGCGAGGCCTTCACGCGATGCCAACACCAGCAGTCGCGAGTCGGGCTCGATCGGGGTTGGGCCCGGCGGCCACCAGGCGTCGTCGCGCGCGAGCACGCGCAGCTCCAGTTCCGCCTCGGCCTCGCCCACGGTGCGGCCCGCCAGCGCCGCCCCGGGCAGGTCGGCGACGGCCAGCGCGCGCGAGCCCAGCGGCACCGTCGCCACGATGCGCCGGCGCACGATGGCGGCCACGAACGCCGGCGCGGCCAGAGCCGACACGCTGCGCGAGATCGCGATGTTGAACGTGCGCTCGGCGCGGGTGGCGAGGTCGTGCGAGAACAGCCGCATGACCACCCGGACCGACGGGTTGAGCTGACGGGCGTTCAGCGCCGTCTCGAGGTTCGCGAGGTCGTCGTCGGTGACCGCGAGCACCACGCGGGCGTCGGGCACGCGCAACGGCGTCAGGGTCTCGCGGCGGCTCGCGTCGTCGACCAGCACGGGCACGCCGAGCCGTCGCGTGGCGTCCAGGAACGGGTTGTCCTCGCTGCGCTCGACCGCCACGCACGGGATGCCCGCGGCGACGAGCCGCTGCACGATCCGGAAGCCGACGCGGCCCAGGCCGCAGACCACGGCGTGGTTGGAGCGCGGGCGCGGCAGCTCCCCCAGCGTGCGGGCGATGCGGGCGGTGACGATCGCGTCCGTCACGAGCGCGAACAGCACGGCCACGATGAGCCCGCCCAGGAGCATCAGCCCCATCCCGAACAGCTTCAGCCCGTCCGGCGAGTGCAGCAGGTTGATGTCCCCGTAGCCGGTGGTGGTGATCGTGGTGACGGTGAAGTAGAGCGAGTCGAGCCACGTCAGGTCCCCGGCGTCGTGGAAGACCTCGGCCGCGATCACCAGCACCACCGCGAGCGCGAACAGCAGCGCGGCCAGCCTCGCGTCGAACAGCCGCAGCGCCCCGCGCACGCGGGCCCGCGTGCGTCGCGCCATCGAGGTGGCCTGGCGCACGACGGCGTCGGCGCTGCTCTCGGGCTCGTCCGGCGCCTCGCGCACGTCGACGGCCAGACGGCGTCCGTTCTGCTGCATCGGCTGGACCTCGAGTAGGCGGTCACGCACGCGCACGGGCAGCGGCGTGTTGCCCGACAGCGCCGCGTGGGCGAACGCCGGGGCGGCCAGCACCGAGGCCGAGAGCACCTCGCCGTCGTGGAACAGCTCCTCCAGCCGGTGGCCGAGGTCGAGGTTGAACATGCGCACGACCAGGCGCACGTCGGGGTTGGCCTCCTGTGCGGCCAGCGCCGCGTGGACGTTGCCGACGTCGTCCTCCTCGAGCACCGCCACGGCCTCGGCGTCGGCCACGTCGGCCTCGTGCAGGGTCTCCTCGTCCCGGTAGTCGCCGTCGATGACGACCACGCCGAGCTCGCGCATGCGCGTCTCCAGCCGGCGGTCGGGGTCCTGGGCGATGACCGCGACGTCGACGCCCAGCGCACCGAGCTCCTCGAGCACGCGCGCCGCCAGGACGTCCGAGCCACACAGGACGACGTGGTCGCGCATGGGCCTCTCTTACGGCATGGATCGGAGGGATCGTTGGGCGGCAGCGCCGAAAACCGCCCTTGAAGCCGGGAGGAAATCTGCCATACTGCGACTAAGATTTTTGCAGTCGAAAGAGGAGCACTACTCGTAATGGGCAAGACCATCGGAATCGACCTCGGCACCACCAACTCCGCTATGGCGGTGCTCGAGGGCGGAGAGCCGACGGTGATCGAGAACGCCGAGGGCGGTCGTACGACCCCGTCGGTGGTCGCCTTCACGCAAGGCGGCGAGCGGCTGGTGGGGACCGTGGCCAAGCGCCAGGCCGTCACCAACCCGCAGAACACCGTGTTCTCCATCAAGCGCTTCATGGGGCGCAAGGAGGCGGAGGTCAAGGAAGAGGAGCAGATCGTCCCCTACAAGGTCACCGGCGGCCCCGGGGGCGACGTTCGCGTCGAGGTGCAGGGCAAGCAGTACAGCCCGCCCGAGATCAGCGCGATGATCCTCCAGAAGCTCAAGGCCGACGCCGAGGCGTACCTGGGCGAGACCGTCGACAGCGCGGTCATCACCGTCCCGGCCTACTTCAACGACGACCAGCGCCAGGCGACGAAGGACGCCGGCAAGATCGCCGGCCTCGACGTCAAGCGCATCATCAACGAGCCGACGGCCGCGTCGCTGGCCTACGGCCTCGACAAGGAGGCCGACCAGACCATCCTCGTCTTCGACCTCGGCGGCGGCACGTTCGACGTGTCCGTGCTCGAGATCGGCGACGGCGTCTTCGAGGTCAAGGCGACCGCGGGGGACAACCACCTCGGCGGCGACAACTTCGACAAGGCGATCGTCGACTGGCTCGTGACCGAGTTCAAGCGCGACCAGGGCATCGACCTCGCGTCGGACCCGATGGCGTTGCAGCGGCTCTACGAGGCGGCCGAGAAGGCCAAGATCGAGCTCTCCACCACCCAGGAGACGCAGATCAACCTGCCGTTCATCACGGCCGACCAGTCCGGCCCGAAGCACCTGGACACCCGCCTGAGCCGCGCCAAGCTCAACGAGCTGACCGCGGACCTGCTCGACCGCGTGGTCGCGCCGGTGCGTCAGGCGATCGACGACGCCAAGGACAAGGGCGTCGACGACATCGGGCACGTCGTGCTCGTCGGCGGCATGACCCGCATGCCGTCCGTGCAGGAGAAGGTCAAGGAGCTCACGGGCAAGGAGCCGCACCGCGGCGTCAACCCCGATGAGGTCGTGGCCGTGGGCGCCGCCATCCAGGCCGGCGTGCTGGCCGGCGACGTCAAGGACGTCCTCCTGCTTGACGTCACCCCGCTCACCCTCGGCATCGAGACCAAGGGCGGCGTGATGACCAAGCTGATCGAGCGCAACACGACCATCCCGACCCGCAAGTCGGAGATCTTCTCGACGGCCGAGGACAACCAGCCGTCGGTCGAGATCCACGTGCTGCAGGGCGAGCGCGAGATGGCGGCGTACAACAAGTCGCTGGGCAAGTTCCAGCTGACCGGCATCCCGCCCGCGCCGCGCGGCATCCCGCAGATCGAGGTCGCGTTCGACATCGACGCCAACGGCATCCTCAACGTGTCCGCGAAGGACCTGGGCACCGGCAAGGAGCAGAAGATCGAGATCAAGGCCGGCTCCGGCCTCAGCGACGACGAGATCAAGAACATGGTCTCCGACGCCGAGTCCCACGCCGAGGAGGACCGCCGCCAGCGTGACCTGGCCGAGGCCCGCAACGAGGCCGAGAACGCCGCCTACCAGGCCGAGAAGCAGCTCAAGGAGCTGGGCGACCAGGTCGACGAGCAGTCCAAGACCGAGATCGAGGCCGCGATCAAGGACGTCCGCGAGGCGCTGACCTCCGAGGACGCCAACGAGATCCGCGGCAAGGCCCAGACCCTGCAGGCCGCGTTCCACAAGGTCTCCGAGGCCATGTACGAGCGCGCCCAGCAGCAGGCCCAGGCTGAGCAGGCCGCCGGCTCCGGCGACGACGGCGCCTCCGGCAACGGCGCCGGTGCCTCCGACGAGGAGGACGTCGTCGACGCCGAGGTGGTGGACGAGGGCAAGTCGTAATGCACGAGCACGAGGAGCAGCGACATCAGGCCGCCGAGCCTGAGGAGGCTCCCGTGCAGGCCGAGGCCGCGGTGAAGGAGCCCGTCGAGCAGGATCTCGACGAGCTCCTCACCAAGGCCCAGGCCGAGCGCGACGAGTACCTCGCGCTCGCGCAGCGCACGCAGGCGGACTTCGAGAACTACCGCAAGCGGATGGGCCGCGAGGTCGGCGCCGCGGAGAACCGCGGCATCGCCAAGGTGGTCAAGGAGATCCTGCCCGCGCTCGACACCCTCGAGCTTGCCCTGCAGGCTGCCGGCGAAGGCGAGGTCGCGGACGGCTTCAAGCTCGTCCGCAACGAGTTCCTGGCCGCGCTCGCGCGGGTGGGCATCGAGCCCTACTCGCCCGAGGGCGAGCCGTTCGACCCGTCCGTGCACGAGGCCATGAGCCAGCAGCCCTTCGACGGCGTGGCGACCGGTACGGTCGCATCCGTGTACCAGCAGGGCTACCGCATCGACGGCACGGTCCTGCGGCCCGCGCGCGTGGTGGTGGCGGCGTAGATGGCGGCCCGGCCCGACTACTACAAGGCGCTGGGCGTCGACAAGAAGGCCTCGCAGGACGAGATCAAGAAGGCCTATCGCAAGCTGGCGCGCGAGTACCACCCGGACCGCAACCCGGGGGACGAGAAGGCCGAGGCCCGGTTCAAGGAGATCTCGGCCGCCTACGACACCCTCGGCGACCCCGAGAAGCGCAAGCAGTACGACCGCGGCGCCGGGCCGTTCGGCGGCGCGGGTCCCGCGAACCCCTTCGGGAGCGGCGGCGGTGGCTTCGACACCAGCGGGTTCGGCGACATCCTCTCCGACCTGTTCGGCCGCGCCACCGGCGGCGGTGGCGGCGGCGGGCGAGGCCCGACCCGGGAGCAGCCCGGCCGCGACGTCGAGACCGAGGTGCGGCTGAGCTTCGACCAGGCCATCGAGGGCGCGCAGGTCCCGCTGCAGGTCGCGACCTCGCAGCCCTGCCCGACCTGCCGCGGCACCGGCGCCAAGCCGGGCACCTCCCCCAAGGTGTGCCCGGTCTGCCATGGCCGCGGCATCGAGTCCGAGGGCCAGGGCCTGTTCTCGATCTCCCAGCCGTGCTCGAACTGCGGCGGCTCGGGGACCGTGATCGAGGACCCGTGCCCGACGTGCAACGGCGCGGGCATGGTCCGGACCGTCAAGCGCCTGCGGGTCAACATCCCCGCCGGCGTGCGCGAGGGCAGCCGCGTGCGGCTGGCCGGCAAGGGCGAGCCGGGACGCAACGGCGGCCCGCCGGGCGACCTCTACGTGATCACCCACGTGGACCCGTCCCGGATCTTCAAGCGCAAGGGCGACAACCTCGAGGTCGAGGTGCCGCTCACGATCCCGGAAGCGATCCGGGGCGCGACAGTCGAGGTGCCGACACTGCACGGCTCCAAGAAGCTGCGCGTGCCCGCCGGCACGAAACACGGCACGGTCCAGCGCCTGCGGGGCGAGGGGCCGCGCAAGCTCGACGGCAAGGGCACGGCCGACATCCACTACCGGTTCGTCATCGACGTTCCCTCCTCGCTCAACAAGGAGCAGGAGCAGGCGGTCGAGGGCCTCGCCGAGGTCATGAACGGCAACCCGCGCGCGAAGCTGTTCGCGGGGCGGTCGTGACCGTGGCCCGCCGCCGCGTCCAGCTCTCCAGCGACCACGGGGTCTTCATGATCTCCGTGGCCGCGGAGCTGGCCGAGATGCACCCGCAGACCCTGCGCATGTACGAGGCCCGCGGGCTGATCACCCCCCAGCGCTCGCCCAAGGGCACGCGCCTGTACTCCCAGGAGGACGTCGACCTGCTGCGCCGGATCCAGGAGATGACGGCCGAGCTCGGCCTCAACCTGGCCGGCGTCGAGCGGGTGCTGGAGCTCGAGGAGCAGCTCGAGGCCGCGCGCAAGCGCGTCGCGGCGCTCGAGAAGCGCGCCAGCGAGGCCCAGGCCGAGATGGAGGCCGAGCTCGAGCGGGTGCGCAAGTCGTTCCGCGCCGAGCTCGTCCCGATCAAGCACACCGGGGCCCTGATCCCGGCCAGGAACCTGAAGAAAACCCTCGACAGCCGCCGCGATTCTCGCTAAAATCTTAGTCACTCACACTGAGATTTTCGACCACAGGAAACCGAGACTTTGCAACCAGACCGATTCACGATCAAGTCGCAGGAGGCGATCCAGGCCGCGCAGACGCTGGCCGACGATCGCCGCAACCCGCAGGTGACCCCAGAGCATCTGCTCTCCGTCCTGCTCGAGCAGGACGGCGGCGTCGTGGTCCCCGTCCTCAACAAGCTCGGCGCCGGCGTCCAGCCGATCCGTGCCGACGTCAACGCGGCGCTCGACGCCCAGCCGACCCTCGGCGAGGGCGGCGAGCCCTCGGGCGCCGGGTCCGAGCTCGTCGCCGTGCTGCGCGCGGCCGACAAGGAGGCCCGCGAGCTCGACGACGAGTACGTCTCGACCGAGCACCTGCTGCTCGCGCTCTCGCAGTCCAAGGCCCGTGCCGGCGACGCGCTGCGCGCCGCCGGCGCCACCCACGACGCGCTGCTGCAGGCCCTCGCCGAGGTGCGCGGCTCGCACCGCGTGACCGACCAGAATCCTGAGGACAAGTACCAGGCGCTGGAGAAGTTCGGCCGCGACCTCACCGACGCTGCCGAGGCGGGCAAGCTCGACCCCGTCATCGGGCGCGACGACGAGATCCGGCGCGTCATCCAGGTGCTGTCCCGCCGCACCAAGAACAACCCCGTGCTCATCGGCGAGCCCGGCGTCGGCAAGACCGCGATCGTCGAGGGCCTGGCCCAGCGCATCGTGAGCGGCGACGTCCCCGAGTCGCTGCGCGACCGCCGCGTCGTCGCGCTCGACATCGGTGGCCTGATCGCCGGCTCGAAGTACCGGGGCGAGTTCGAGGATCGGCTCAAGGCCGTCCTCAAGGAGATCGCCGATGCCGGCGGCACGATCATCCTCTTCATCGACGAGCTGCACACGATCGTCGGTGCCGGCGCCGCCGAGGGCGCCGTCGACGCCGCGAACCTGCTCAAGCCCATGCTCGCCCGCGGCGAGCTGCGCGCGGTCGGCGCGACCACGCTGGACGAGTACCGCAAGCACATCGAGAAGGACGCCGCGCTCGAGCGCCGCTTCCAGCCCGTCATGGTGGGCGAGCCCTCCGTGGAGGACACGATCGCGATCCTGCGCGGGCTCAAGGAGCGCTACGAGGTTCACCACGGCGTGCGCATCCAGGACGCGGCCATCATCGCCGCGGCCACGCTGTCCCAGCGCTACATCACCGACCGCTTCCTGCCCGACAAGGCCATCGACCTGATCGACGAGGCCGCGTCGCGGCTGCGCATCGAGATCGACTCGCTGCCGACCGAGATCGACGAGGTCGAGCGGCGCATCATGCAGCTCGAGATCGAGCACGAGGCCCTGTCCAAGGAGTCCGACGACGCGTCCGTCACCCGTCGCGACGCGATCGAGGCCGAGCTGGCCGAGCTGCGCGAGCGCTCGTCGGGCATGAAGGCGCAGTGGCAGGCCGAGAAGGAGGCCATCACCGCTGTCCGCGACCTCAAGGAGCGCCTCGAGCAGGCGCGCGCCGAGGCCGAGCGGGCCGAGCGCGAGGCCGACCTGCAGCGCGCCGCCGAGCTGCGCTACGGCGAGATTCCCGAGCTCGAGAAGCAGATCGACGCCGCCGAGGAGACGCCCCGCGAGGCCGCCACCTTCCTGAAGGAGGAGGTCGACGCCGAGGACGTGGCCGAGGTCGTGGCCAAGTGGACCGGCATCCCGGTCTCCCGGCTGATGGAGGGCGAGGTGGAGAAGCTCATCCACATGGAGGAGCGCCTGCACCAGCGCGTCATCGGTCAGGACGAGGCCGTGGAGGCCGTGGCCAACGCGCTGCGGCGCTCGCGCGCCGGGCTGCAGGACCCCGATCGCCCGATCGGCGTGTTCCTGTTCCTGGGCCCGACCGGCGTCGGCAAGACCGAGCTGGCCCGCGCACTGGCCGAGTTCATGTTCGACAGCCAGGACGCGATGGTCCGCATCGACATGTCCGAGTACATGGAGAAGCACTCGGTCTCGCGCCTGGTGGGCGCGCCGCCCGGCTACGTCGGCTACGACGAGGGCGGCCAGCTCACCGAGGCCGTGCGCCGGCGCCCGTACTCGGTGGTCCTGCTCGACGAGATCGAGAAGGCCAACCCGGACGTGTTCAACATCCTGCTGCAGGTGTTCGACGACGGTCGCCTGACCGACGGCCAGGGCCGCACCGTCGACTTCAAGAACACCGTGGTGATCATGACCTCGAACATCCCGGGCGGCCGGGCGGGCGTGGAGGCCCAGTTCAAGCCCGAGTTCATCAACCGCCTCGATGACATCGTCGAGTTCGAGCCGCTGTCGCGCGACCAGATCGGCGAGATCGTCGAACTGCAGGTCGAGCGCCTGGCCCGGCGGGTGCAGGAGCGCGGGATCGAGATCACGCTCACCGACGACGCCCGGACGCTGCTCGGCAACCTGGGCTACGACCCCACCTACGGCGCCCGCCCGCTCAAGCGGGTGATCCAGAAGCGCCTGATCGACAAGCTGGCGCTGTCGATCCTCGAGGGCGAGTTCCTCGAGGGCGACACCGTGGTCGTCGACGCGGCGGACGGCGAGCTGACCTTCAGCAAGGCCGCCGTGCGCGAGCCCGCGGCGGTCTGATCGCATACCACCAGCTGGCGGCGACCTCGCGCAGCGCGTGCCGGAGATAGCGGCTGCGGCCGCCGGTCTTTGGCGCCGCGCTGGTGGTCAGCGCCACGCCCTGCCGGCGCGCCTCGTCGGCGATGCGGGGCAGGTGGTACGGCGAGGAGACGGCGACCGCGCCCTCGATCCCCTCGCGCCGGAGCGTCGCGATCGTCCCCCGGGTGTTGGTGCCGCTGTGGTCGAGGTCGATCGCGGCGGCGGGGACGCCGAGGCGCACGAGCTCGTCGCGGATGGCCTCGGGCTCCGACCAGCGGCCGCCCGAGTAGCCGCCGCTGGCGAGGACGCGCGGGGCCACGCCCGCGCGGTAGAGCGCCGCGCCCTGGTGCGTGCGCGCGCTCAACTCGGTCCCCGGGCCCCACGCATAGGTCTGGCACCCGAGCACGACGATGGCGGGTGCCCGCTCCGGCACCGCGTCGTCGCGCCCGCGCCAGACGCGCAGCCACGTCACCGCGACGCCGACGGCGAGGAGTCCGATCGGGTAGAACCGCGCCATGCCCACCTTCATCATGCTGTCCACCCTGACGCCTGAGGGCGTCCAGACGGTCAAGAACAACCCCGCCCGGATCCGCGAAGTCAACCAGGAAGTCGAGCAGCTCGGCGCCGTGGTCAAGGCCCAGTGGGCCACGCTCGGCCACTTCGACTTCGTGAACATCGTGGAGGCGCCGGACGAGCAGACGATGGCCCGCGTGTCGCTCGAGCTGGGCTCGCGCGGCACGGCGAAGTACGAGACCCTGTCGGCCATCCCGATCGACGACTTCATCTCGGCGATTTGAGGGTCTTCATCGTCGGCGCGGGCGGGCGCGAGCACGCCATCGTGCGGGCGCTGCGGCGCTCGCCGTCCGCGCCCGACCTCCTGGCCGCGCCGGGCAACGCCGGCATCGCGCGGGATGCGCGCACGCTCGAGCTCGGCGTCGACGACCTCGACGGGCTGGTCGCGGCTGCGCGCAACGAGGCGGTGGACCTCGTGGTCGTGGGGCCCGAGGCGCCGCTCGTCGAGGGCCTGGCCGACGCGCTGGCCGACGCCGGCATCACCTGCTTCGGGCCCAGCGGCACGGCGTCGCGGCTGGAGGGCTCCAAGGCCTTCGCCAAGGAGATCATGGCCGCGTCCGGCGTGCCCACGGCCGACCACCGCGTGGTGACCGAGCTGGACGAGGCCATGGCGGTCATCGAGCGCTATCCGACGGTGATCAAGGCCGACGGCCTGGCCGCGGGCAAGGGGGTGGTGATCGCCCAGGACGAGGGCGAGGCGCGCGAGGCGCTGCAGTCGCTGCTGGTCGAGCGCCGGTACGGCACCGAGCGGGTCGTGGTCGAGGAGCACCTCGAGGGCGAGGAGCTGTCGCTGCTGGCGCTGTGCGACGGCGAGCGGGCGGTCGCGATGGCGCCGGCCCAGGACTACAAGCGCATCTTCGACGGCGACCGCGGGCCGAACACCGGCGGCATGGGGTCGTACTCGCCCGTGCCCGGGATCGGGCCCGACGAGGTGGCAGAGATCGTCCGCACCGTCCACCAGCCCGTGGTCGACACCCTGCGCGGCCGCGGCATGCCGTTCCACGGCGTGCTCTACGCCGGGCTGATGCTCAC
>Ga0070682_100002393_pt1 | contig 10396 bp, 9 predicted proteins | sample KBSC63LmetaG_FD_64668 | JGI IMG/M metagenome (GOLD analysis project Ga0070682, IMG submission 64668) | Corn rhizosphere microbial communities from Kellogg Biological Station, Michigan, USA - KBS C6-3L metaG | ecosystem: Host-associated > Plants > Roots > Rhizosphere | place: USA: Michigan... | reverse complement strand
GCCGCGGCAGCGCCCGACGTACGTGGCCGCGTCCGTACGGGGGCTGCTCGACCCGCAGCCGGTGCCGCGCCGGGAGGGGGACGGCTGGGTCTGCGGCGGTTGGCGGGCGACCGCCGACCTCGCGCTGAGCGGGGACGGCGACGACCTCGACGCGTTGCGGGCACTGTCCGCGGCGGCCTGGGCAGCCGGCGGTGTCGACCGGCGGGCCGCGGCAGCCGCGGTGAAGGGGCTGCGGCTCTAGAGGAGGCTGCGCAGCTTGATCAGGTCGAAGACGTTCGCGTCGATCTTCAGCCGCCCGGACGCCCAGGCCTTGGCGAAGTTGAGCTGCCCGTCGACCAGCGCGACCAGGTCGTCGCTGGTGGTGGTGAGCTTGAGCTGGCCGTCCGGCGTGGGCGTGCGGTGGATGTCGACGATCTCGCCGCCACGCAGCCTTCCGCCGAACGTGACGTCGAGGTCGCGCAGGTGGCAGCTGATCGAGCGGTCGATCAGCTTGCCCCGCGTCTGGGCGCCGTCCGGCGACTTCAGCCGGTCCGCCAGCTTGTGCATGGCGGCCTCGCACTCCTCGACCGTCGCCACCCCGACTCCCTCCCGGTACGCGGTACGGCTGCCTGCGGCGGACGGTACCCCACCGGGCCCATGCCGTAGCGTGGTCGGCGTGAGTGCGCCCACGCCGCGGCCCGGCCCGCCGCCGAACCGCCCGGACCCGCCGGCCGGCGGCCCGGCCGGCACCCCGGCCGGCGGCCCGGCCGGCACCCCGGCCAGCGGCCCGGCCGGCACCCCGGCCGGCACCCCGGCCAGCGGCCCGGCCGGCAACCCGGCCGGCACCCCGGCCGGCAACCCCGCCGGTGCGGACAGCGCGGCGAGCACCGTGGCGGCCGTACAGGCGTCGATGGCGGATCTCGACCAGCTCGACGACCTCCCGGTGGCCGACCATGTCGCCCGGTACGACGCCCTGCACGGCACGCTGTCCGAGGCCCTTGCCGCCATCGACGGCGTGTAGGGCGGTGGTCCGTCGCGCGCGGCTCGATGCCGAGCTGGTCCGCCGGGGGCTCGCCCGGTCCCGGGAGCAGGCGGCCGAGCTGGTGCACGCCGGCCGGGTGAAGGTCGCCGGCGCCACCGCCACGAAGCCGGCCACCGCGGTCGAGCCTGGCACGCCGGTGCTGATCGAGGCCGACTCGGACGACCCCGGGTACGCCTCCCGCGGCGGCCACAAGCTGGCCGGCGCGCTGGACGCGCTGCCGGTGCCGGTCGAGGGCCGGCGGGTGCTCGACGCCGGCGCCTCCACCGGCGGGTTCACCGACGTGCTGCTGCGCCGCGGCGCCCGCGAGGTGGTCGCGGTCGACGTCGGCTACGGCCAGCTGGCCTGGCAGCTGCGTACCGACCCGAGGGTGAGCGTGCACGACCGCACCAACGTGCGCGAGCTGACCCCGGAGCAGATCGGCGGACCGGTCGAGCTCACCGTCGCCGACCTGTCGTTCATCCCGCTCACCCTGGTGCTGCCGGCGCTGGCCGCGTGCACGACCGAGGACCTGCTGCCGATGGTGAAACCGCAGTTCGAGGTCGGCCGGGAGCGGGTCGGCGCGAAGGGTGTGGTGCGCGATCCGCGGCTGCGGGCCGAGGCGATCCGCACGGTCGCCGACCGGGCGTACGCGCTGGGTCTCGGCACCCGGGGTATGACCCGCAGTGCGCTGCCGGGGCCGGCCGGCAACGTCGAGTTCTTCCTCTGGCTGCGCCGGGACGCGCCGCCGGTGGACCCGGCCGAGATCGCTAGGGTGGTGGAGCTGTGAGCGGCCGCTCGAGGAGCAGGAGATGAGCCGGGACGCGTTGCTGGTCACGCACACCGGCCGGTGGGACATGGTCGACCGGGCCCGCGAGGTCAGCGATCTGCTGCTGTCCGCCGGGTTCCAGGTCCGGATGCTCGAGGAGGAGGCCGCCGACCTCGGCGTGACCGACGTCAAGGCGGTGTCGCCGGACGAGTCGGCGGCGGCCGGCTGCGAGGTCGTGCTCGTGCTCGGCGGCGACGGCACGTTCCTGCGCGCGGCGGAGCTGGCCCGGCCGGCCCGGGCGGCGCTGCTCGGGGTCAACCTGGGTCGGGTCGGGTTCCTCACCGAGACCGAGCCGGAGGCGCTGCCGGACACGGTCCGGCACATCGTCGAGCGCAGCTACCGGGTGGAGGAGCGGCTCACGCTCGACGTCGACGTCACCGTCGGCGAACGGGTGGTGGCCCGGGACTGGGCGCTCAACGAGGCGTCGGTGGAGAAGACCAAGCGCGAGCGGATGCTCGAGGTGGCCCTCGAGATCGACGACCGGCCGCTGACCAGCTTCGGCTGCGACGGGGTGGTGTGCGCATCGCCGACCGGTTCCACCGCGTACGCGTTCTCCTCCGGCGGTCCGGTCGCCTGGCCGGAGGTGCAGGCGCTGCTGGTGGTGCCGAACGCGGCGCACGCGCTGTTCGCCCGCCCGCTGGTGATCACCCCGGAGTCGACGGTGGCGATCACGGTCGCCGACGCCGGCCACGACGGCGTGCTCGGCTGCGACGGCCGGCGCACCTCGCCCGTGCCGGCCGGCGCGCGGGTGACCGTCCGGCGCGGCGAGAAGCCGGTGCTCATCGCTCGTACCCACGCGTTGCCGTTCACCGACCGGCTGGTGGCCAAGTTCGGGTTGCCGGTCAGCGGCTTCCGGGCCGGCCGGGAGCGGCACGACTGACCGGGCCTGTGGACGGTTCCCGCGTCCGGACGCCCGGAGTGGTTACGCTTCCGGCGTGCTGTCCGAGATCCGTATCCGCGGCCTCGGCGTCATCGAGGACGTCACGCTGGAGCTCGGCCCCGGCCTGACGGTGGTGACCGGCGAGACCGGGGCCGGCAAGACGATGGTCGTCACCGGGCTGCACCTGCTCTTCGGCGGCCGGGCCGACCCGGCCAGGGTCCGGTCCGGGTCGGGCCGGGCGGTGGTCGACGGGCGGTTGCGGCTGCCGGCCGACTCGCCGGTGCTGGCCCGCGCGGTCGACGCCGGCGCGGAGGTGGACGAGGACGGCGAGCTGCTGGTCTCCCGGGCGATCGCGGTCGAGGGCCGGTCCCGGGCCTACCTCGGCGGCAGCGCGGTGCCGGCCGGGCTGCTCGGCGAGCTGGCGGAGGGCGTGCTGGCCGTGCACGGGCAGTCCGACCAGCTGCGGCTGCTCAAGCCGGCCGAGCAGCGCGCCGCCCTGGACCGGTACGGGTCGCTGGGCGAGCTGGTCGACCGGCACCGGGAGGCGTTCGCGACCTGGCGCCGGCTGGCCGACGACCTGGCCGACCGTACGGCCAGGGCGCGCGAGCTCGCCCGCGAGGCGGACGGGTTGCGGGCCGGGTTGGAGGAGATCGCCGCCGTCGAGCCGCAGCCCGGCGAGGACGGTGCGCTCGCCACCGAGGCGGAGAAGCTCGCGCACGCCGACGCGCTCCGGCTGGCGGCGCGGACCGCGCATGTCGCGCTGGCCGGCGATCCCGACGACCCGGCCGCGGACGGCGCCGACGTGACCGCGCTGCTCGGCGGGGCGCGCCGGGCTCTCGCGCACGAGTCGGCCGCCGACCCCGAGCTGGCCGCGCTGGAGAAGCGGCTGGACGAGGTGTCCTACCTGGTCGCGGACGTGGGCACCGAGCTGGCCGGCTACGGCGAACGACTGGACGCCGACCCGGCCCGGCTGGCCGCGGTGGAGGAGCGGCGGGCGGCGCTCAAGGCGCTGGTACGGAAATACGGCGGCGTGGAGGGGACCGTCGACGAGGTGCTCGCGTGGTCCGCGACCGCGGCCGAGCGGCTGGCCGCGCTGGACGTGTCCGAGGACGCGCTGGCGGCGCTGGCCGCCGAGCGGGAGGCGGCCGAGGCGGCGACCACCTCGGTGGCCGCGGAGCTGTCGCGAGCCCGGCACGAGGCGGCCGAACGGTTCGGCGCGGCCGTGACCGAGGAGCTCGCCGGACTCGCGATGCCCCAGGCGGTCGTCTCGGTCGACGTGCACGCGAAGCCGGTGGGTGACGGGCCGTCGATCGAGCTGGCCGGCAAGCGGGTCGCGGTCGGGCCGGACGGCGTCGACGAGGTCGAGCTGCTGCTCCGGCCGCACCGGGGCGCCCCGCCGCTGCCGGTGCAGCGCGGCGCGTCCGGCGGTGAGCTGTCCCGGGTGATGCTGGCGATCGAGGTGGTCTTCGCCGGCTCCGACCCGGTCCCGACGATGGTGTTCGACGAGGTCGACGCCGGGGTCGGCGGGCGGGCGGCGGTCGAGGTCGGCCGCCGGCTGGCCCGGCTCGCGGCCGACCACCAGGTGCTCGTCGTGACGCACCTGCCGCAGGTCGCGGCGTACGCGGACGCCCACGTGGTGGTGGACAAGGCCGACTCCGAGGGCACCCTGGTCACCCGCAGCGACGTGCGGCTGCTCGACGACGCCGGCCGGGTGCGGGAGCTGGCCCGGATGCTGGCCGGCCTGGACGACTCCGAGCTCGGCCGGGCGCATGCCGAGGAGCTGCTCGCCACGGCGGCGGCGGATCGTCAACGCTGATTTATCGATCTGGGTGTTTCGCTCCGCATCCAGCGCGTAGTCGGGTGGCACGCTGGCGCGCATGAGGCTCGCTCTGCGACGTCGCACCGACACCGCGCTGCCGGGTGTGATCGGCGTGGCGAGGGTCGACCGCCGGGCCGAGGCCCTGCTGCCGCGGCTGCGGCGGGGCGACATCGCCGTGCTCGACGAGGTCGACCTCGACCGGGCCACCGCCGACGCGCTGGTCGCCGCCGAGGTCGCCGGCGTGGTCGACGCCAGCCCCTGCATCTCCGGCCGCTACCCGACGCTCGGGCCGGAGATCCTGGTCAACGCCGGGGTGCCGGTCCTCGACGCGGCCGGCACCGACGTGTTCCGCGCGGTCAAGGACGGCACCAGGGTGCGGCTGCACGAGCAGCTGCTCTACCCGGCCGAGTCCGAGGACCCGCTGGCCGAGGGCCGGCTGCAGACCGTGGACACCGTGGCCGCCCAGCTGATGGAGGCCAAGGAGGGCCTGTCCACGCAGCTCGAGGCGTTCGCCGCCGCCACCATGGAGTACATGAAGCAGGAGCGGACGCTCCTGCTCGACGGCGTCGGCGTGCCCGCGGTGCAGACGCCGATGGCCGGCCGGCACGTGCTCGTCGTCGCCCGCGGCTACGACTACCGGGACGACCTGATCGGCCTGCGCCACTACATCAAGGAGTTCCGCCCGGTGCTGATCGGCATCGACGGGGGCGCAGAGGCGCTGGTCGAGGCCGGCTACCACCCCGACCTCATCGTCGGCGACCTGCACGCGGTCTCCGACGAGATCCTGCGTGGCGGGGCCGAAGTCGTCGTCCGCGCCGACCAGGACGGTCGCGCGGCCGCGCTGGAGCGGGTGCAGGACATCGGGGTCGACGTGCTCGCGTTCCCGACCTCGGGCACCAGCGAGGACGTCGCGCTGCTGCTCGCCGACGCGCACGGGGCCGAGCTGGTCGTCACCGTCGGCACGCACGCCACGCTGCTGGAGTTCCTCGACCGCGACCGGGCCGGCACCGCCTCGACGTTCCTGGTCCGGCTCAAGCTCGGTGGCAAGCTCGTCGACGCCAAGGCGGCCAGCCGGCTGCACCGCAGCCGCATCTCCGCCGGCGCGCTGCTGCTGCTGGTGTTCGTCACGCTTGTGGCGGTCGGCGTGATCTTCGCGCTGGCCGCCGACGGCCGGGCCTGGACGGCGATGATCGCCGGCTGGTGGGACCAGCTGTACGCCTGGGCGAAGGGGCTCGGGCAGTGATCGGCTTCCGCTACCACATCGTGTCGCTGGCCGCGGTGCTGCTGGCCGTCGCGCTCGGCGTGCTGCTCGGCACCACCCAGCTGTCCGGCGCGATCGGCGACGACCAGAAGGCGCAGGTCCGCAGCCTGGCCAAGGACAACGGCGACCTGCAGGCGCAGCTGAAGTCGGCCACCGCGCTGACCCGCTCGGACGACGCGGTGACCACCCGGCTGGCGCCGAAGCTCGTCGCCGGCGCGCTGAAGGGCGCCAAGGTCGTCGTGGTCGCCACCCCGCAGGCCACCGACGCGGGTACGGACGGGGTCGCCAAGGCGCTGCAGCAGGCCGGCGCCACCGTGACCGGCCGGGTGCAGCTCACCGACGGCTACTCGGACCCGCGCCGGGCCGAGGACGCGAAGTCGTTCGTCACCGGCGGCAGCCAGCCGGCCGGCTTCCAGCTGCCCGAGTCGGACGACGCCGGCGTGCTGTCCGCTGCGCTGCTGTCGTACGCGCTGCTCGGCGACAAGAAGGGCGACCCGACGCCGGCGACGACCAGCGAGGTTCTGTCCGGGTTCAGCACGCTGAAGATGCTGCGGACCGACAGCGACTCGGTCGCCGCCGCCGACCTGGCCGTGGTGGTCAGCTCGGGCGCGGTGACCGGCGCCGACCCGGCGCCGCGGCTGGCCACGCTGACCTCGCTGGTCTCCTCGCTGGACAACGCGGGCCGCGGCGTCGTGGTGGTCGGCGGCTCGGCGGCCGCGGGCCGGGCCGGGCTGATCGGCGCGCTGCGTGCGGACCAGGGGCTGGCCTCGGCCGTGTCGTCGGTGGACGACGCCGACCGGCCGGTCGGGCAGGTCGCGACCGTGTTCGCGCTGGCCCAGGAGGCGGCGGGGCACAGCGGCCAGTACGGCACGGCGGCCGGCAGCGAGGGTCCGTTCCCGCCGTTGTCGGCGTCCTGACCGTCGCATTCCGCACCGGCTCGGACGGCGCGGCGGCCGGCCGGGTTACCCGTTCGTGTTACCGTGAACTCCCGTGGATCGCGGGCGCGAAGCAGTCGGACGGCCCGCACGGACACCGCGGGAGATCCCCTTGGCGCAGTCCAGCCGCCAGACCAAGCACGTCTTCGTCACCGGGGGCGTCGCTTCCTCACTCGGCAAGGGCCTCACGGCCAGCAGCCTGGGCAGCCTGCTCAAGGCTCGCGGCCTGCGGGTGACGATGCAGAAGCTCGACCCTTACCTCAACGTCGACCCCGGGACGATGAACCCGTTCCAGCACGGCGAGGTCTACGTCACCGAGGACGGAGCCGAGACCGACCTCGACGTCGGGCACTACGAGCGGTTCCTCGACACCGACCTGCGGGCCTCGGCCAACGTCACCACCGGTCAGGTGTACTCGTCGGTGATCGCCAAGGAGCGCCGCGGTGAATACCTTGGCGACACGGTGCAGGTGATCCCGCACATCACCAACGAGATCAAGGACCGGATGCAGGCGTCCGCCCGCTCCGACGACCCACCGGACGTGGTGATCACCGAGATCGGCGGCACCGTCGGCGACATCGAGTCGCTGCCGTTCCTGGAGGCGGCCCGCCAGCTGCGGCACGACGTCGGCCGGGACAACTGCTTCTTCCTGCACGTCTCGCTGGTGCCCTACCTGGCGCCGAGCGGGGAGCTGAAGACCAAGCCGACCCAGCACTCGGTGGCGGCGTTGCGCTCGATCGGCATCCAGCCGGACGCGGTGGTCTGCCGGTCCGACCGGGAGCTGCCGCCCGGGCTCAAGCGCAAGATCTCGCTGATGTGCGACGTGGACACCGACGGCGTGGTGTCCGCCGTGGACGCGCCGTCCATCTACGACATCCCGAAGGTGCTGCACACCGAGGGCCTCGACGCGTACGTCGTGCGCCGGCTGGGACTGCCGTTCCGGGACGTGGACTGGACGGTGTGGGGCGACCTGCTCGACCGGGTGCACCGGCCGAGCCGGACGGTCACGGTCGCGCTGGTCGGCAAGTATGTCGACCTTCCGGACGCGTACCTGTCCGTGATCGAGGCGCTGCGGGCCGGCGGGTTCGCGCACCGGACCAGGGTCGAGATCCGCTGGGTGCCGTCCGACGACTGCGCCACCCCGGCCGGCGCCGCGGCCGCACTGTCCGGTGTGGACGGTGTGCTGATCCCCGGCGGCTTCGGCGTCCGCGGCATCGAGGGGAAGGTCGGCGCGATCCGGTACGCGCGGGAGCGCGGCATCCCGACCCTCGGCCTCTGCCTCGGTCTGCAGTGCATGGTGATCGAGACCGCCCGGCACCTGGCCGGGCTGGAGGACGCGAACTCCACCGAGTTCGACCCGGCGACGCCGCACCCGGTGATTTCCACGATGGCCGACCAGGTCGACGTCATTGCCGGAGAGCGGGACATGGGCGGCACGATGCGGCTCGGCGCCTACCCGGAGCAGCTGGTGCCCGGCTCGATCGTCGCCGAGGCGTACGGGCGGATCGAGGTGTCCGCCCGGCACCGGCACCGGTACGAGGTGAACAACGACTACCGGGCCCGGCTGCGGGACGCCGGCCTGCTCGTGTCCGGCACGTCTCCGGACGGCCGGCTGGTCGAGTACGTCGAGCTGTCCCGGGAGCTGCACCCGTTCTTCGTCGGCACCCAGGCGCACCCCGAGTTCACCAGCCGGCCGACCCGGCCGCAGCCGCTGTTCCGGGCGTTCGTCGCCGCGGCGCTGGACTACGAGGCGGCGGAGCGGCTGCCGGTCGACATCGGCGACTCCGGCCGGCATGCCTCCGACCACAATGGACGGTCGGTCGCGGGCGTCTCGGCGTGACCGACTTCGACACGGTCTCCTCCCGGACCGTCTACACCGGACACGTGCTGACGCTGCGGGTCGACGAGGTACGGATGCCCGGCGGCGAGGTCAAGGACCGCGAGGTCGTCGAGCAGCCGGGTGCGGTCGGCATCGTCGCGCTCGACGAGCAGGACCGGGTGGTGTTCATCCGGCAGTACCGGCACCCGGTCCGCGAGTGGCTGATCGAGATCCCGGCCGGGCTGCTCGACGTGCCGGAGGAGAAGGCGTACGCGACCGCGGCCCGCGAGCTGGCCGAGGAGGTCGCGCTGACCGCCCGGCGCTGGGACGTGCTGGTCGATCTGCACATGTCGCCCGGCCTGTCCACCGAGGCGGTGCGCATCTTCCTCGCCCGCGACCTCGCGCCGGTACCCGACTCCGACCGGCACGTCGGGATCGACGAGGAGGCCGACCTCGGAGTGCACCGGCGACCGCTGGACGAGGCGGTCGCCGCGGTGTTCACGGGCGAGATCGACAACGCGCTGACCGTCGCCGGCCTGCTCGCCACCGCGTACGCGCGCGAGCACGGCTGGTCGACGCTGCGCCCCGCCCACAGCCCCTGGTCCGCCCGGCCCAACCACTGACGACCCGGATCGGCCGCGGCGCGGTGATGCGGCCGGCCGCTGGTCCCATTCGGCCGCGAATGTCGCAGTCCGGACGTTCACGGCGGCGGCGCCGTCCGCATCCACCCGGCAGCCGTCGGCACGTCCTACACTGCGGCGGTCGTGGCGAGTCGCGGCAACGGCGCCGCGTCGGTCCACGCGAGGAGGGGACGGGTCGTGAGAGTCGGGATCCCGCGCGAGGTCAAGGACCACGAATACCGGGTGGCAATCACTCCGGCCGGAGTGCACGAGCTGACCCGGGCCGGTCACCAGGTCTACGTCGAGAAGGACGCCGGGCTCGGCTCCTCGCTGCCGGACGACGACTTCGTCGCAGCCGGCGCGGCGATCCTCGCCGACCCGGACGACGTCTGGGACGTCGACCTGGTGCTCAAGGTGAAGGAACCGGTCGCCGAGGAATACCACCGGATGCGCGCCGGGCGCACCCTGTTCACCTACCTGCACCTGGCCGCGTCCCGCGAGTGCACCCAGGCGCTGCTGGACTCCGGCATCGACGCGGTGGCCTACGAGACCGTGCAGACCCCCGACGGCGCGCTGCCGCTGCTGGCCCCGATGTCCGAGGTCGCCGGGCGGATGGCGCCGCAGGTCGGGGCGCACACGCTGGAGCGCGCGCAGGGCGGCCGCGGCGTGCTCATGGGCGGCGTCTCCGGCGTGTACGCGGCGAAGGTCGTGGTGCTCGGGGCCGGCGTGTCCGGGATGAACGCCGCGGCGATCGCGCTCGGCATGCAGGCCGAGGTGCTGCTGCTCGACCTCAACATCGACAAGCTGCGCTCGGCCGACCGCATCTACCAGGGCCACCTGCAGACGATCGCGTCCAACGCGTACGAGGTCGAGCGGGCCTGCCTGGACGCCGATCTCGTCATCGGCGCGGTGCTGGTGCCGGGGGCGAAGGCGCCGATGCTGGTGCCGGACGACCTGGTGCGGCGGATGAAGCCGGGCTCGGTGCTGGTCGACATCGCGGTCGACCAGGGCGGCTGCTTCGAGTCGTCCCGGCCGACCACGCACTCCGACCCGACCTACCCGGTGGCGGGCTCGGTGTTCTACTGCGTGGCCAACATGCCCGGCGCGGTGCCGCATACCTCGACGTACGCGCTGACCAACGTGACCATGCCGTACGCGCTGGCGCTGGCCAACCGCGGGCTGCGCGACGCCGTGCGGGAGTCGCCGGCCCTGCTGCCCGGGGTCAACGTCGTCAAC
>Ga0070682_100002389_pt1 | contig 10398 bp, 8 predicted proteins | sample KBSC63LmetaG_FD_64668 | JGI IMG/M metagenome (GOLD analysis project Ga0070682, IMG submission 64668) | Corn rhizosphere microbial communities from Kellogg Biological Station, Michigan, USA - KBS C6-3L metaG | ecosystem: Host-associated > Plants > Roots > Rhizosphere | place: USA: Michigan... | reverse complement strand
TTTTACAAAGTTACTCTCGAATATATTCTCGAACTGAATCGGAAAGGTATCAATCTCGTCGAGACCTATGCACAAATCATACTGATGAGAATCCTTACGCCATTTTCAACCGGTTACGTCGATCTTCAATCACCCTCGGGTGCGGGAATTGGAGTTGCCGTCTACAACTACGATGGCAACGTTTACGCGTCTGACGAGTCGCGAATGTTGGCTGAGATGGGAGACGAACAATTCCGACTTGGAAATGTTCACAGCGATACCTATGAGCAAATGTTTGGCGGTCATTCAATACGCGCCATCGTACGTTCCTCTTGCGTAGAATCACTGCCCGGTTGCTCTGATTGTGCCTTTCAGACTTTTTGTGGCGCCGATCCGATTTTCAATTACGCAACTCAGGGAGATATGATCGGTCACCAACCTACGAGCGAATTTCATAAGAAAAATTTCTTCATTATCAAGCACCTTCTCAGCCTATATCACTCCGATGCAACAATTCGCAAAATATTCTGGGCTTGGGTACATAACGTTCACGTGAGCGAGTTCCTGAGGGAGGTCGCGGCGTGAAACTTCACAGCATAGGCCGCGCAACGGGCCTCAAGGAACCCATCATCGGTAGAGTACTCACAGAAGAGGCGCCGGCAGAACTGCGGCAAGATTCAGTATTGGTTTGGAAACAGCTGAACCCGCCGTCCGATACCTCAGGTTATTTGGCTCTCCTGTTGCCAAACGCGGTTCCGCGTTGGCTCTCGCTTTCCCCACTGATCCATTCAGCGAAGAGTCTTGATTATTTATCGGAAGGAGACGTTATCTACGTAAGTCCAAACGGATTTGTACGAACACTCTATCGAAAGAACTCTACGAGCAACTTTTTGTTGGCAACGGATCAATGCAACAGTTTCTGTTTAATGTGTTCGCAACCTCCGAGGCAAGTGAACGATTTTTACCGAATACGCGAACACTTCCGACTTGTCGATTTAATCGATCCGGAAACACGTGAGTTGGGTATAACAGGCGGCGAACCTACGCTGTTCAAAGACGACTTCCTTGGCTTAATTAGATACTGCAAGGACCGACTACCGAATACCGCGCTCCACGTACTGACAAACGGAAGACTCTTCTACTACCGCGAGTTTGCGCGCAAGCTTGGTGAGATTGAACATCCGGATCTCATGCTTGGCATTCCACTTTATTCGGATGTGGATTCTGAGCACGACTACGTGGTCCAAGCCAAAGGAGCTTTTGAGGAGACAGTGCTCGGGATTCACAACCTTGCGCTATACGGCGTGCCGGTTGAGATCAGGGTGGTAATGCACAAGCAAACATATCGCCGTTTGCCCATGCTCGCTCAATACATTGCACGCAATTTCCCTTTTGCGGCTCATGTAGCGTTAATGGGATTGGAGATGTTTGGTTTTGTTCACCGAAACTTTGATGAGCTGTGGATTGACCCACATGACTATCAGACCGAATTAGTGCAAGCCACAGAAACTTTGTTTCTGTCAGGGTTGAATACCTCAATCTACAATCATCAACTCTGCGTACTAGACCGCCAGCTTTGGCCGTTCGCACGCAAGTCGATCTCTGACTGGAAGAATATCTATCTGGACGTATGTCAAAGATGCGATGTCCGCGACGAATGCGGCGGATTTTTCCAATCAGCGGCTAAGAAGCATAGCTATCACATTAATCCAATCATTAATTAATCAATTCAAAGTAGGGAGAAGCAGAAATGTCGGATTATCAAGATCAAGTTCCTTTCGCAAATCCGGAGTTGGCGGAAAACCCAGAACCTCGTTGTCCGTGTTTGTTACTACTCGACACCTCAGGATCAATGGACGGCGAACCAATTAGAGAATTGAACGATGGCCTAATTAAATTCAAAGATGAATTAATGGCCGATGCGTTAGCGGTCAAACGTGTAGAACTCGGACTCATAACCTTCGGTCCAGTTCGTGTTGAAGCGGACTTCCAAACAGCGGATGTTTTTCAACCTCCAACATTGGTGGCAAGTGGAGATACGCCGATGGGCGCCGCAATCCAGCAGGGTTTGGAGATGTTGGGACAGAGAAAGGGTGTCTACAGGCAAAACGGCATCTCCCACTATCGTCCCTGGATTTTCCTTATCACTGATGGGGCACCGACAGATAACTGGCAATCGGCGGCGGCCGCAGTTCGTTCAGGAGAAAGCACTAAGTCGTTCTCCTTTTATGCGGTCGGAGTCGAGGGTGCCAACTTCGACATTCTCAAGCAGATCTGTGTTCGAGATCCACTAAGACTAAAAGGTATGCGCTTTCGCGACTTATTCCTCTGGCTGTCGAATTCTCTGAGTTCTGTCTCCCGCTCGACTCCTGGAGATGCAGTGCCTTTAGAAAATCCAACTGTTCCGTCGGGATGGGCTACAACAGCATGACGGCTTGGAAGCACATCTCAGCGTCGGTAGTGGGAACATCACATGATCTGACCGGCACGCCCTGTCAAGACAACAGTGTGTGCCGTGCATTCACTCTTGGAGACGGATCTGAAATCCTGGTTGCAGTAGCCTCAGATGGTGCCGGCAGTGCAAAGCGTGCGGATGAGGGATCTGCTCTCGCTTGCTCTCTTCTGATTCAAGAGATGGAGGCACTATTCGAAGCGGACGCAGAGGGTGATCTGAGTGAGATCACGAAGGAGTTTCTCACGAACTGGCTGGTGAGTTTCCAACGAGAAGTGACAATTAGGGCTGAGCACGAAGAGCTAAGAGCACGTGATTTTGCTTGCACTCTGGTTGCAGCAATTATTGCTGAACAGAGTGCTGTATTCGCACAAATCGGTGATGGCGCGATTGTGGTGCCATCGCCTGAAGAGCCGGATGAATACTGTTACGTGTTCTGGCCGCAAAAAGGTGAGTACGCGAATGAAACGTACTTTGCAACCGATCCCGAAGCCCACACCAAAATCCAATACGATCACATCCCTCGTCGTATAGATGAAGTGGCTGTATTAACAGACGGAATACAAAATCTGGCACTTCATTATCAAACTCAATCGGCACACAATCCTTTCTTTCGTCCGGTTTTCGCATGGCTACGTCCAGCTTCAGAGGACTACAAAGATAAATTCACGGCTTCATTAGCCGCCTACCTCGCGTCAGAGAAAATTAATCAGGCCACTGATGACGACAAGACTCTGATTCTCGCCACGCGAAGAACTTTATCACAGGAGCCCGAAACGGCTTCTACCGAAGAAACCAATGTCACAGCAGTTTTACAGCAGTAAGGGTAAGCCGCTAACTCTGGGTCGAAAGCTCGGGCAAGGTCGCGAGGGGGCTGTTTTCGAGGTGTACGGCCATAGCGAGCTCGTTGCAAAGGTCTATCTCGAGGCGGCAACTGCAGCAGAAAGAGCAGCCAAGCTCAGTGCCTTACTCACTCTTAAAACTGAAAGCCTGCTCAAGCTCTCTGCCTGGCCCGTAGATACCCTGCACGAAAAACCTGGCGGAACCTTTAAAGGGTTCGTCATGCCGTACGCAATGGGTTATCGCGACATCCATTTGCTGTATGGCATCAAGAGTAGACATGCTGAGTTTCCTGATGCGAGATGGCCATTTCTAATACATTCGGCCGCTAACGTTGCACGTGCCTTCGCTGTTATTCACGAACATGGTCACGTGATAGGTGATGTGAATCAAGGTGGGGTCTTAGTTTCGAAAAGTGCGACGATTAGACTCGTTGACTGCGATAGTTTTCAGGTATCGGTAAATGGACACCGGTATTTGTGTGAGGTTGGGTTTCCAACACATACGCCACCTGAGCTTCAGGATCGTTCATTTAGAGGAGTGGTGCGGACTCAGGATCACGACGCATTCGGGTTAGCTGTAATAATTTTCCAATTACTCTTTATGGGTCGACATCCATTTTCGGGTGCATTTCTTGGTCGTGGCGATATGTCGCTCGAAAAAGCAATCAAGGAATTCCGCTTTGCTTATGGACCAGGCGCTTCGGGCCGGCAAATGAAGCAGCCGCCTGCTTCGTTACCACTTGAGGCCGTCTCTTCACCGCTCGTCCGTTTATTTGAACGTGCTTTCTTAACCAGCGGCGCGCGCCCACGCGCACAGGAATGGATTGATCCTTCAGTTGATCTCGCGAAAAACTTAAAACAATGTTCTCAGAATTCCGGGCACTCGTTCTTAAGTACTCTGAGCGCATGCCCTTGGTGCAAGATTGAAGGCCAGTCTGGCATCGTTGTCTTCTTCCCGATTTACGTGGCAGGTGTCGCGACCGCAGGTGCTTTCAATATAGTCGCGATCTGGACTCAGATTGAAAACGTGCCTGCGCCGGCACCACTTCCCGCGTTGCCTGTCAAAAGCTCGATAGGTCTTACTCCGTCAGCGAGGGCAGCACAGATTAAGAGGGCTCGTAGTTTTCGTTCTTATGTGAGCACGATCGCATTAGCTGCTGTCTCTATAGTTCTTCTTGCCGTTCCGCTCGGTGGTGGCGTCACATTCTTTCTGATCCTGCTTGCCACGATTGGTGCTGTGGTATTTGCCCGGACAGGCGAAAATGACTCGGCTCATGAACTTCAACGAACCAAACAGGACGCTGAGCGCACATGGAGCGATATACAGAGACTTTGGTCCACTCAGGACGTCAGTCAACGTTTTAGCTCCAAACTTGCTGAACTCAAAACCAAGAAGACGGAATACCAAAATCTAGCCACCGTTCTACAGCGCAGACTTCAGCAGTTAGAAAAAGAGGTTTACCAGCGGCAGTTGGAAAGATTTCTCGACGGGTATCGCATCGATAAAGCACAGATCAGCGGTATCGGGCATGCGCGGAAAATTACACTGCGCTCGTACGGGCTGGAAACGGCGGCCGATATCACCCTGAACGCTGTGTTATCTGTTCCTGGTTTTGGACCAACATATGCGTCGAAGCTTCTTGTATGGCGCTCTAACATTGAACAAAGATTTATTTTTGATCCCAAGCGAGGTGTCGATCGTCAGGACAAACGAACTGTCGAAACCGAGATACAAAACCGACGCACAAAGTTAGAACAGGAGCTTCGTAATGGGGTTACCGTTCTTCGCCAGCTAAGCGCTCAGGTTCTCTCCACTCACAACAGCTTGCGCAAATCCGCGGACATAGCGGTGAAGAATCTTGCTCAGGCGGAGGCTGATCTCGTAGCGGGCAATGCGGCTTTCAGTTTGATACCACTTGCAGTCGTTTTCATCGTAGCGATCTGGGCTGTGGCTTTGCTGCGCACCAACACATCACCACACACTGTGAGTTTCACTGGCGGTCCCACGCCTTCTCCGTCCAAGAAAACTGAAATAGCTGGAGCATTGTCACCTCAGCAGACGGCTGCCCAAGCAAAGTCTGCTTACGACAATGGTGTCGCGTTGACCAAAGCAAAAAAGCTTTTGGAAGCCGAAGCTGCGTATGTGCAAGCCACGACATTACGCTCAGATTTTGCTGAGGCATATCATGAACTGGGATACGTTCGTTTCAAATTGCTGAAGTTTGATGAAGCAATCGTAGCCTTGACTCAGGCTCATACGCTGAGGCCGAAATACGCTGAAACATCACGCGTCCTCGGGCAGGTATATGAAGCAAAGGAGAACTGGAGTGAAGCTGCGAAATACTATCGTGAAGCCGCAGTCATTCAACCGAAACACGCTCTGACGCAATACAACCTTGGACGAGCTTTAAAGAAGAGCGGAGACTTGGATTCAGCAATTCAGGCGATGCAGGACGCCGTAAAGCTGAAACCTGATTGGGCTGCCGCTCACTACGAACTAGGCTTGCTTTACGTCGAGACGGGTGAACCGGACATGGCCCGTGAGGAATACACATTACTCACCACATTGGATCAGAAGTTGGCGGACAAACTTTCCGTCAGGCTTTACGAGTGATGTGGATGCGCAGTACCGAATGATTGGCCCAGCAATAACCAACGGGCTAAATCGGACGAGCGGGGTTTCGAGGTCGAAATTTCCGACAGAGTTCTAAAACTGCAACGCGGCGAAGATCTTGGGCAGCGATTTTATTGAATGCTGGGAGTACGTCGTCAAATTCTTTCGGACCAAGGTTTGCCGGATTGAATACCGGAACTTAGTTACGCCTTGAAGGCCGCAATCGGTGTCTTTAAGGAAACTCTGTCTTGGTATGCAGCTAACGCAGCCTTGTATAAGCGACATCACGACTCAGCGTTGTCGTCTCCTTTACTGAGATTAAGAAAAGCTGAAGTGCAGAGCTTATGGAAGAAGAGATCGCAACTACAAAGCAATCAAAGCTTACGTTTTTACAATGTCTCATCTTACTTTTGAGCGTTTATGTTCTTGCCGCTCTTTTCATCCAAAGAGTCTTTTTGCTATCACCCGAAACAAATGTCCTGTTGGATAGAATCGATTTCGCCATCTGCTTAATCTTTATTTACGACTTCTTCGTCAGGCTATATCGTGCGGAGTCAAAGACATCGTTCCTGAAATGGGGATGGATCGATCTCGTTTCAAGTATTCCCATGTTCGACTTCCTTCGGTGGGGACGTCTAGTCAGAATCATCCGCATCCTTAGAATACTCCGCGCGTTCCGTTCGACCAAGATACTTGTTCATTACCTATTCCGGAATCGTGCAAAGGGTACATTTGAGACTGTGGCACTTATATCAATCGTGCTGGTGATCTTCTCGTCAATTGCGATCCTACATTTCGAGGACTTACCTGAATCAAACATCAAGACACCTGGTGACGCAATGTGGTGGGCCTTCGTAACCATAACAACTGTCGGCTATGGAGATAAATTTCCGGTTACTTACGAAGGACGGATCATCGCGGCCGTTTTAATGACCGCCGGCGTCGGACTGTTCGGTACGTTTACGGCGTACGTGGCGACCTTCTTCTTGGAAGCGGAACAGAAGAAAGAGGAGGGCGAGATACAACAACTAATTAGAGAAGTCCGTCTATTAAGATCCAAACTGGAGGCAATCGAACGTGGACATAACCAAGGTGAATAGGAGAAAGGTACTAGACGAGCATCTTCAATTGACTATGTGAAGCGGACTGTTATTGGAGATTGAGTATAGTCTTCGCGACGAGATGAAATATGTAATGAAATGGCTCCGTGCGCCATATTAATAGGAACAGTTTTCAGCTTATGACTTAAGACGTTAACTGACTAGATCAAGCTGAGTACCGGAGTAGCGAGAATAGACGTATCAGCTCGCGATCTCGAAATAAACAGACCGCTAACAGATTGGCATGGCTGATGAATCGATTAAGAAGCTCACCGTTTATAAGCTCGCGCCCGTCCTTCTAAAATTGACGAACATACCAGGATATAAACTGATAGCGGACGGAAAGTGGAACTATAAACGGAATGACTATGCGTATCGACTGTTCTTTCACAAAGAAGGCCCACATCCGCCCAGTTGGCTAGCTGTTTTCAATTCACTTCATCTCGCGCTCAACAAAAGAGACAAACCACAGACCATGAGCTCCGGATTCATCTTACTCCTGGAGGTGGACAGCGTCCTGTTTGGTATTACCGGTGGCACTGGTCATATTCATCTTCGCAATAGTTTAACGATCGAAAATCGTTTCGGTATCGACTTAGCTGAAAGGATATTAGGCCTGCCAGAGTTGCGCGGTTTGACTCAACGAGACACAAGTGGAGTCGTGAACTCTTTGGACCGAGCGTTTCGTGGTGTGTATAACCCTGAAGGTGATATTAACAATCTCAAAAGGGTTCTGACGCACGTGAGAGGAACTCTGCAGAAAACAAATCCGCTCCAAGCGACTATCGGTAGGAGCATTCAGGCGAGCGATGCGCTCACCGTCAATGGCAGAAAAACGTTTGAAGATATTATCCGGTTTTTGATTGAAGTAAATAAACTAATCGCTCGAGGCAAAACCCAGTTACGAATCCCACAATTGCAGCGAATCGATAAGAAGACTCATGCGACTCTGCTGGACCATCTGGAAATACAGTTAACGCGCACGCTGTTGAAGTACAAGCCGGATGACACTCACTCCCTGTTCCTGGACAATGAAGACATCGGATACTTACCGGATCGAGTTGTGAAGTACGACCTTTTATTTAAGCGTAAGAAGTATGAGTGCGAAACATTTGTTGATGTATTCCAAACTGTTCGTACCTTGCTCAGTGCGATGACTTCAATTGAGGATCGGCATCAAGCGCTCAGACGAATGAATCTCAAAATAACTTTCGATGATGAGACCACACAATCGCAATCGCTTCTCGATTTCATCTGCGGCGATCTCACGTATAAAGGCGACGTGTATTTCATCAATAATAAGAAGTGGTATAGAGCCAATCAGGATTTTATAAGAATAATGACAAGAGAGTTAGACAACATCGAATGCATTAATCCTGACAAAATTGGGTTATCGGAGTGGGACAAGAGCAGATTTGATGAGGAAGAAGATTTCAACTTAGGTCAGCGTGATTTCGTCGTGATGGATCGCCAATGCGCCCTAGTACCCAACGAGAAAGGGCCAATAGAGTTCTGTGACCTCCTAAAGGTCTCAACGGATCGCGTTCTTCTTGTGCATGTGAAGCACGATACAGGTGCAGCCCTCCGAGCATTGTTTGCTCAAGGCTTTGTTTCAGCCCGCTTGTACGCTGAGAGTGACTCATTTCGCTCGAAAGTGCATGAAGGAGACTTAAAGATGACACATGGCGGTTTTACAGCCAAGGAGTTAAGTATCCTAAAAGGTCTTGAGAAGCGTCATCGTAGAGAGATGCGCGTTGTCTTTGCTATCTTTGATGATAAGCCGACCCACACAGTTCCGCCTGCTGCTGTCAACAGTTCTGCAATCTTAAAAGGAGCGCTCACTACCTTCGCCACAGTTGATCTTCTGGACAGGGCAACGAATATCCGCGCCCTGGGCTATGACGTGGCCTTATGCCGCATCAAGCCATACCCAACGGTAAAAAGGAAATCGAGTCGAACACCTTGAACAAGTATCGAAAGGAACGCGCGCGGTGGGCCTTGATTTTTTGTGAACCCATCGAGTGCTCGCAAACCAGAAGGCGTGCTCCCGCGCTCAGGGAAAACCAATCAAGTGACGAATTTCAGCCCGCCTCTCCAATTGTGTTAGGTTATAATGACGCCATCGCTGAGTTTCTTCTATCCAACGATCCCGCTCAGCTAAAAGGCGATCGACCATTTTTGTTAACTAAGCAACGACTCTCACTACACATCTATGAACACCCAAATGTTCCTGTATTGGCAGAGCAGTGGAGATCCGACCGCAGTTGTTTGTTGTGGAGGGATCATTCTTTTTCTGGTTGTCATAATTGTTGTCGCGGTCAAGGAAGGTAACGCACAAACTAAGCGGTTGAACGAGGCCAGAGATGCTTACTTTGACTCTCTTCGAAGACTCAAGGCCAATCCAACAAGTTCAGATTTGCGTCAAAGGACTCTACAAATGGGGCGGACCTACTCAAATCTGACGCGCAACAAGCAGGGAGTTACGATTTATGATGAAGTTGCATTGTCCAACGATATAAATGCTGCGTGTGCCGGCGCCGCAACACTGTTCAGCAACAAGCAAACTGAATCTCAAACAATCGAATCGCGACTACAAAAACTTGCCGAGTTGAAGAGCAAGGGCTTGATTGATGAACAAGAATACGTGGCTAGGAGGGCAAAGATTCTGGATGAAGTCTAAAAAGCCGATTACGCCATTTACCTGCCTAGTTTTCATAACTGTCTATTTTGCTGCATTGATCTTTAGCGTTGGACAGTCGGTAGATCCTCCGCCAGGCAAATTAAAGCTAAAACATAAGAGTCGGATCGCTATGCGGTATGACAGATTCAAAGACCAAACCACCGTAACGGTCGGCCCCTATTTTCTTAGTAGTGGCTTGGATCTCGTCATGACAAATTCTAGGTTTGAGTTAATGGCACTTTTCACATTCGAAGGCCAGAAGCTACAAAGATCGATTGAACGGGCGACCATTGGTTTCCTCTCTAGTTCGAAAGATTGGAAGTTCCTCAAGGATCGGTCCGTCTTTGTGCTTGCCGATGGTCAAAGGTTCGATCTTGGAACTGCTGAACGTGATTCGGATCTGCGTATAGGTCGCGTGAGTGAAATCTTGGCTGTCAGCGTTCCGTATGAAACGTTCGCCAAGATAGCTAACTCTTCAAAAGTTGAAATTCGGTTCGGAAGTAAAGAGATCAAGTTGAAAGATGAGCACCTTGAAGGGTTCCGCGATCTTGCCAGTCGTATGGTTCCATAAGGATACGAGGCCAAGTGCGATGTGATCTCAAGCTGCTGTAACGAAGTCTCATTATGCAATCCAAATCTGCTCTAAGACAGTTTTCGAAGGTGCTGGTAGCTTGTCCTTACTGTCGCAATCCCGAACCAAAGGAATTAGTTGAGGTTCCTCGCGGACCTCA
>Ga0070682_100002388_pt1 | contig 10398 bp, 9 predicted proteins | sample KBSC63LmetaG_FD_64668 | JGI IMG/M metagenome (GOLD analysis project Ga0070682, IMG submission 64668) | Corn rhizosphere microbial communities from Kellogg Biological Station, Michigan, USA - KBS C6-3L metaG | ecosystem: Host-associated > Plants > Roots > Rhizosphere | place: USA: Michigan... | reverse complement strand
TTTGGTTAGCCGCTCACGACCGGGATCACGTCGCGGCCGTAGGCCTCGAGCGTCTCCTCCTGGCCGTGGGTCATCAGGTAGATGTTCCACTGGTCGACGCCGGCGGCCTCGAGCCGGCGCAGCTTCTCCACGTGCGCCTCGGGCGGGCCGAGGATGCAGAAGCGCTCGCAGGTCTCGTCGCTGATCTGCGCACCGTGCTTCGCGCCGACGCGGCTGTGCTCGGCGTAGTCGTACGAGTCCCGCTTCATCCGCGAGACGTACTCGGTGAGCGCGGGCGGGAGGTCCGCCGGGTCGTGCCGGGAGATGACGTCGAAGACGTGGTTCGAGACCATCGCCGGGAACCAGCGCACCTGCTCGCAGCTGTCGGCGAGGTCGTCGCTGACGTGCGCCGGCGCGCAGGCCATCACCTCGAGCTCGTCGGGGTTGCGGCCGGCGTCCGAGGCGGCGCGGCGGACCTGGCCGACGATCCACTCGACGATCTCGGGGTCGGCGAGCTGGATGATCACGCCGTCGGCGACCCGGCCTGCGACCTCGAGCACGCGGGGGCCGTAGCCGGCCACGTAGAGCGGGATCTCGACGCCGTTCTGCGCCCACTCGAGCCGGATCTCGGTGCCGTTCCACTCCACCGGCCGCCCGTTCATCAGGTCGCGCATCATCCGGCAGGCGGCCTCGAACTCTGCGACCTTGACGGGCTGCTGGCCGATCACGCGCCGCGCCGAGTCGCCGCGCCCGATCCCCATGATCATGCGCCCGTTGGAGACGTCCTGGAGCGTCGCGAACGCGCTGGCGGTGACGGTCGGCTCACGCGTGCCGGGGTTGGTGACGTTCAGCCCGAGGTGGAGCCGCTCCGTGTTCATCGCCGCGAGCGTGAGCAGCGGGTAGGGCTCCTGCCAGAGCACGTGCGAGTCGTACGTCCACCCGTAGTCGAAGCCGTTCTGCTCCGCGAGCTGCATCAGCTCGACGAGCCGCTGCCACGGCGGGTCGGGAAGAACCGTTACTCCGAATTGCATGGAGGCTGAGGATAGACCGACCGATTCTCCGCCGCAGCCGACATGCGCGGCTGCGGCACGTTTCGGTGGCAAGGGTGCGAACCCGTTGCCGCTCGAAGTCGTCGGCCGCGAAGCGGCCGGACTTCGGGCGGTGAACCCGGCCGCCGCGGTTGACGCTCGTTCGACGGGAGGTGCCGCGGCGGCCGGTTGCTGTCGGACGCCGGGGTGTCGTGGAGGGGTGGAGGAAGCGTCTCCGGCGTCTGTGTTCGAAGAAAAGCTTGCTCCCCGAACCTGAGAGGAGCCTGAGAGCTCTGTAGAAGTTCCGTTAACGCCTCGGTTTCCAGGGTCTGACCCCGCAGGCTGAGTGCACGGTGGCTCTGCGGGGACAGCCCTACGAGAGCAACCGGATGGCCTTGGTCGCGAGCGTATCGAGCGCGCGGACGGAGAGCTCCAGATGCTCGGGCTTCGTGTCCTCGAGCTTCGTGTGCGAGAGGCCACGCAGGCTCTGGACGAAGAGCATCACCGTCGGGATTCCGGAGCGGGCGACCTCCGCGGCGTCGTGCAGCGGGCCGCTCGGGAGCCGGGGGCACGTGCCCGCGACCCCGGTGATCACCTCCTCCGCAAGGCCGATCAGCGTCTCGTCGAACAGGATCGGCTCGATCCCCCAGATCCGCTCCCACGCCACTTCGACGTCCTCCTCCCCGGCGAAGCGGTCCGCGGCCGCCCTGGCCTCGGCGAGCATCGCCGCCAGCTTCGCGGCGTCGAGATGCCGCTGGTCGAGCAGCTGCTCGGCCGTCTCCACCACCGAGGTGACGATTCCCGGCCGGCAGACGACGTTGCCGCTCGTACAGACGGCGCCGTCGCCGGTCTCCGCAGCGATGCGGCGGATGTCGAGCGCCAGCTTGGCCGCCCCGGCGAGCGCGTCGCGCCGTCGGTCCATCGGCGTCGAGCCGGCGTGGGCAGCCTGGCCCGTCCAGGTGATCCGGTGGCGCTCGACGCCGAATGTGCCGAGCACGACGCCGAGCGGAAGATCGAGCGACTCCAGCACCGGCCCCTGCTCGATGTGCAGCTCGAGGTAGGCGGCGGCGTTCTCGAGCTGCGCCCGCGACTCCGTCGCACGGTCGAGGTCGACGCCGTGAGCGGCGAGCGCGTCCGGCAAAGACACGCCGTCCTGGTCCGTCAGCTGCCGCAGCTCGTCCTGGTCGCGCATCGAACCGGCCGCGGCGCTCGAGCCGAACAGCGAGCGGCCGAACCGCGCCCCTTCCTCGTCCGCCCAGTTGACCAGGCGGACGGTCAGCGGCGGTGTGCCGTCCTCGGCGATCCGCCGCAGCACCTCGACCCCGGCCAGCACGTTCAGGCAACCGTCGAGCCAGCCACCGTTCGGCACCGAGTCGATGTGCCCGCCGATCAGCAACGCCCGCTCGGTCTCGCCGGCGAGCGTGAACCACTGGTTCCCGGCCTCGTCGACCTCCTCCTCGACCGGAACGCCCTCGAGCCTGCCGCGCAGCCATTCGCATGCCTGCGTCCACGTGTCGGTCCAGGCGACGCGCTGGGCGCCGTTCTCGTCGCCGGTCAGCTCCTGGAGCCCGCGCAGCTCCTCGACGGTGCGGGACGGATCGAGCGGCACGCGACGACTCTAACGCCGCCGCCGTTAGGTCCGTCCCCTCCCGGGGAACCATGTGCGATATGTCACCCGAGCCAGCAACGGTTTCAGGAGGAGGGGCAATGAGAGCCAGACGACTCTTTGTCGTGCTCACGTGCAGTGTCCTCGTCGCGGCCGTCTTCGCCGCCACGAGCCTCGGCAGGTCGGACAAGAACGGCAGCACGACTGCGGCCTCGGGCACCGTCGTCCTGTCCGGCTGGGGCGCCAGCCCCGACGAGCTCAAGCTACTCAAGCAGGTACTCCGCGGCTTCTCGAAGACGTATCCGAACATCCACGTCGACTACCAGCCGATCACGGGCGACTACGTGCCGGCAATGCTCGCGAAGTTCGCCGCCCGCAAGCCGGCCGACGTGTTCTACGTCGACTCGAACGTATTCCTCGACTGGGTGACGCAGGGGCTGCTCGAGCCGCTGGACAGCTACGCCCAGCAGAGCAAGTTCTCGTCCAAGCCCTTCTATCCGTCGCTCCTCAACGGCTTCAAGTACAAGGGCAAGATCTACGGCTACCCGAAGGACTGGTCGCCGCTCGCGATGGAGGTCAACACCGACCTCGCCGCAAAGGCGGGCGTGAAGCCGGCTTCGATCACCAACTGGGCGACCCTGACGGCCGCCGCCAGGAAGCTGCGGGGCGTGATGCCCTCCGGCTCGAAGCCGATCTGCCTGTCGCCGAGCTGGGACCGCGCGCTCGCGTTCGTGTACCAGAACGGCGGCACGTTCCTGAACGCCACGAAGACGAAGTCGACCGTCAACTCACCGGCGGCGGCGGCGGCCCTGAACTACTACGTCGGGCTGATCAAGCAGGGACTCGCCGACATCCCGGCCAAGCTGAGCGTCGGCTGGTGCGGTGAGGCGCTCGGCAAGCAGAAGGCCGCGATCATCTTCGAGGGGAACTGGCTGTTCCCGTTCATGACGTCGACGTTCCCGAGCGTCCACTTCTCGACGCAGCGGATGATCATGCAGAAGCAGCACGGCAACCTCGCGTTCACGGTCTCGTACTCGATGGCGAAGGACGCGCAGAACAAGCCGGCGGCGTGGCAGCTGATCCGCTACCTCGTCGGCAGGCCCGGCATGGCCACATGGACGTCGAAGGGCCTCGCGCTGCCCTCGCGCAGCGACGTGAAGCCGGTTGCCGGCCGGGCGTCGTTCCTCGCGGACGCCCCCGCCGCCCGTCCGTGGCAGTTCGCGCCGCGGTTCAGCCAGGTGATCGACACGGCGAACAACGAGCTCTCGGCGGTGATCGAGGGCAAGGAGTCGGTCGCCCAGATGCTCCAGAAGGTGGAGTCGACGGCGAACGACACGCTCAGCAAGTAGCTCCGGCATCGAGCTCTCCGCGCGCTCCGTGAACGGGGCGCGCGGAGAGCACCCCCCGAAGGAGGCTGATGAGCGCAACGGCGGCGGCGAGAGAAGACCGGCCCGGACGAGGCTTCGGTAGCGAGCGCGTGCGGGAAGCGCTCGTCGGCTACCTGTTCATCGCCGCGCCGATGGTCCTCTACGGGATCCTCTTCTTCTATCCCATCGGCTACGCGCTCTACATCAGCCGCTACGACTGGGGCGTCCTCGGCAAGATCGACACGGTCGGCTTCGGGAACTACCGCGAGCTGCTGCACGACCACCGCTTCGGGATCGCGGTCAAGAACGGGCTCAAGTTCACACTCGCGTTCACGATCTGCTCGATGGCTCTCGGCCTGTTCGTCGCCGTCGTCGTCAACAACGCGATCCGCTTCCGCGGCTTCTTCCGCTCCGCCTACTACTTCCCCTCGATCGCCTCCTCGGCGGCGATCACCGCGGTCGCGCTGTTCATCCTCTCGGCGGACGGGCTGTTCAACCAGATCACGGGCTTCGACCGCGCGTGGTTCGGCGAATCCGGGACGGCGCTATGGGCGCTCGTCGGCCTGAACTCCTGGACGACCTCGGGGATGGTGATGCTCTTCTACCTCGCCTACCTGCAGTCGATCCCGACGGATGTCTACGAGGCGGCGGCGATCGACGGCGCCGGCGCCTGGCGGACGTTCTGGAAGATCACCTTCCCGCTGCTCAGGCCGGGCCACTTCTTCGTCTCCACCCTGCTCGTGATCGGCGGACTGAAGATGTTCGACCAGGCGTTCATCGCCTCGGGCGGATCGGGCGGGCCGAACAACTCGACGCTCGTGCCGGTGCTCTACCTGTACCGCGTCGCGTTCTACGACGTCCGCTTCGGCTACGCCGCCTCCGTCGGCATCGCGCTGATGCTGATCATCTTCGGGCTGACGCTGCTCCAGCGCCTGACGTTCGGCAGGACGGACGCGAACTGATGGCCGACGCGGACGTCCCCACCCAGAAGGACGTCGTCCCGTCGGCGGAGGCGCGGCTCGTGCCGCCGGCACCGACGCTGGAGCCGGCGCTCCCCGGCGGAACCGTCCCGGTCGGGATCCCCGGCCGCACCGCGTTCGAGCGGTCGCGCACGATCGTCGTCTACCTGCTGCTGTTCGGGATCGCCCTCCTCTACTTCGTGCCGTTCCTCTGGATGATCTCGACCTCGCTGAAGACGCTGCCGGAGACGGCGTACTTCAGCCTGCTGCCGAAGCACCCGACCCTGCACGCATACCGGGAGGCCCTGAGCACGTTCCACTTCGCCCGCTACGCGGCGAACAGCGTCGGACTGGCGGCGACCGTCACGTGCCTGAACGTCTTCCTCTGCTCGCTCGCCGGCTACGCGTTCGCGCGCCTCCGCTTCCCCGGGCGGGAGGTGCTGTTCATCCTCGTGCTGCTCACCCTGATGATCCCCGACCAGTTGCGGCTGGTGCCGATCTTCGTGATGTTCACGAACTGGCACCTGCTCGGCCACTACCACGGTTACGTCCTGATCAAGCTCGCCTCCGCAGCGCAGCTGTTTCTGATGCGCCAGTACTTCCTGACGATCCCGCGCGACCTGGAGGAGGCGGCGAAGCTCGACGGCGCCGGCTACTTCAAGACGTTCTGGAAGGTGATGCTGCCGCTCGTCGGGCCGGCGATCGCGGCGATCGCCATCCTCGAGTTCGAGGGCACGTGGAACGACTTCTTCTGGCCGCTGATCATCTTCAACACCGCCCCCGACCACTACACGCTGCCGGTCGGAATCTTCTCGTTCGTCTCGGAGTACCAGACGCTCTGGCCACAGCTGATGGCGAGCAGCGTGATCGCGATCGCGCCGATGGCGCTCATCTACGTCTTCTTCCAGCGCTACTTCGTCGCCGGAATGGCGTCGGCAGGGGTAAAGGGATGACCGCGCGCCGCGCCCTGCGGCAGGCGGCTCGGGATCTGTACGAGAACTCCTGGCGGCTGATCCTGCCGAACCTCTTGCTCGCCGTCGTCGCCGCTACCGCCTTCCTGGCCGCGGTGTACTCGCGCCCGGCGCTGATCCTCGTCGTCGCGGTCGGGCCGTTCGCGGCCGCGCTCCTCCACTGCGCGCTGAAGATCCAGCAGACCGGAGACCTGCGCGTGGGCGACGCCTTCACCGGACTGGCGCTGCACTGGCGGCGCGGGCTCGCGCTCGGCGGCCTGCTCGCGCTCGCCGTGGTGCTGACGGTGTCGTCGATCTCGTTCTATTCGCGGCTCGGCGTGCTCGCGTGGCCTTTCGTCGTCACCGCTCTGTACCTCGTCGCCCTGTTCGTCGTCTGGCAGGTCCACCTCTGGCCGCTCGCTCTCCGCGACGAGCGGCTGCCGCTGCGCGCGATCCTCGGCGAGTCGGCCGTCGCCTTCGCGAGACGCCCGGGATCGACCTTCGGGCTGGCCGCCTCGCTGCTCGCCCTGAACGCCGTCGCGGCGATCGGCGTGCTGCCGCTGCTGACGCTGACGATCGCCTACTCGGCGCTCGCCGCCGTCCGCTTCGTCCTTGCGCCGCCGGCCGAGAGCGCGCAGGCCTGATGGCGAGCGTCACCTTCGACCACGTCACCAAGCGCTACGACGGCGACGTCGCCGCCGTCGACGACCTGCAGCTTGAGATCGCCGACGGCGAGTTCCTCGTGCTCGTCGGCCCTTCGGGCTGTGGCAAGTCGACCGCGCTGCGCATGGTCGCCGGGCTGGAACGGATCAGCGACGGCCGGGTGCTGATCGGCAACCGGGTGGTCAACAACGTCGCGCCGATGTCGCGGGACGTGGCGATGGTCTTCCAGTCGTACGCCCTCTACCCGCACATGACCGTCTACGACAACCTCGCCTTCGGGCTGCGCAACCACCGTGTCCCGAAGGCGGAGATCCGGCGTCGGGTCGAGGAGGCGGCGAAGATGCTCGACCTCGGCGCCCTGCTGAAGCGGAAGCCCAAGCAGCTGTCCGGGGGCCAGCGCCAGCGCGTCGCGCTCGGCCGGGCGATCGTCCGCGAGCCGTCGGTCTTCCTGATGGACGAGCCGCTCTCGAACCTCGACGCGGCGCTCCGCGTCGCCACGCGGGCGGAGATCCTGACGCTCCACCAGCGCGTCGGCACGACGACGATCTACGTCACCCACGACCAGGTCGAGGCGATGACCATGGGCGACCGGATCGCGGTCATGCGGGAAGGCCTGCTCCAGCAGGCCGGATCGCCCGAGGAGCTCTACACTCGCCCCACCAACCTCTTCGTCGCGAGCTTCATCGGCTCGCCGGCGATGAACATCGTGCCGGTGGAGGCGGCGAGCGAGAACGGCTCCGCGGCGCTGCGCAGCGGCGACCTCGTCGTCCGGGTGCCCGAGCGGTTCGCCGGCGAGGCAGCCGGCAGCGGCCGCGAGCTCGTCGTCGGGCTCCGGCCCGAGCACTTCGAGGTCGGAACGGCAGACGGCGCCGAGACCGCCCGGATCGCCGGGGCCGTCTCGGTGGTCGAGTACCTGGGCGACGAGCAGCTCGTCCACCTGCGTGCCGGCGACGTCGACCTGGTCGCGAAGCTCCCGGTCGAGCCGCGCCTCTCACCGGGCACGGGGATCGAGCTCTCGGTGCCGCTGGAGAAGGTCTACCTCTTCGACCGCGAGACCGAGCAGGCGCTCGTTCTGCGCTAGCGCGACGCGGCGGCGGTCTCGGCCGGTGCCTCGACCTGCATGCGCGGCAGCCAGTGGAGCCAGTGCGGCAGGTACCAGTTCCGGCGGCCGAGCAGGTGCATGGTCGATGGGAGCACGACCGAGCGGATGATGGTCGCGTCGATCAGCAGGGCGACGGCGACTCCGAAGCCCATCTGCTGGAACATGATCAGCTCGCCGCTCGCGAAGCCGGCGAACACGGCGACGATGATCAGCGCGGCGCCGGTGATGATCCGTGCAGTCGACGCGACGCCGAAGACGACTGCTTGCGTGGTCGGGTCGTCGTCGCCGGGGCGCGCCCCGGCGCGGAGCTCGTCGTAGCGCTCCTTGATCCGGCTGAGCAGGAAGACCTGGTAGTCCATCGAGAGGCCGAACAGGACGGAGAACAGGAAGAGCGGCACCCAGGCCTCGATCGTGTCCACCTGGTCGAAGCCGAAGAGACCGGCTCCGAACCCGTGCTGGAAGACCAGCACGAGCAGCCCGTACGCGGCGCCGACCGAGAGCAGGTTGAGCAGCACCGAGGTCGCCGCGATCACGAGCGAGCGGAACACGACGGTCAGGAAGACGAGCGTCAGGCCGAGAACCAGCGCGATCACCCAGGGTGCCGGGCCGATCACCGAGTCGAAGTAGTCGATGTTCTCGGAAGTCGTGCCGCCGACGAGCACCTCGCCGTCCGTGCCCTCGAACGCACGGGGGATGATGTGGTCGCGCAGGTCGCGGACCGCAGCGACCGCACGATCGCCGGAGGGGTCGCCGCGCACCGGCACGGCGAGGACGGAAACGGTGCGGTCCTGCGACCGCCCGATCGTCCCCGGGCCGAAGCGGGGGTCCGACGCCAGCTGCGTGCGTAGTCGCGCGAGCGCCGCCAGGCTCGCCGAGTCCGTTGCGCCCTTGGCCACCACTACCTCGACGGGGCTCGTCGTCGCGCCCGGGAAGTCGCGCTGGAGCGCCGCGAAGCCCTGGCTCGACTCGAAGCGGTCGGGGAGCGCGGTCACGCCGCTCGTGCCCACGTGCATCCCGAGGACCGGGGAGGCGGCGGCGAGCAGGACGGCGATCGCCAGTGCGAGGCTGAGGCCGGGCCTGCGCAGGACTCCCCGGACGATCGCGCCCCAGAAGCGGCCCTCCGGGTTCGACTGCTCGAGTGAACGCCTGCCGAAGAAGGGGATTCGCAGCCGGTTCACGCCGTCTCCGATCAGCCCGAGCAGCGCCGGCAGCAGCGTCGCCGATGCGATCACCGAGACCGCTCCGACCACGATCGCGCCGGTGGCGAGGCTACGCATGATCGAGTTGGGGACGATCAGCATCCCGAACATCGCGATCACGAAGGTCGTCCCGCTGAACACGACCGCGCGGTTCGCGGTGGCCGAGGTCGCCGCGATCGCATCCATCTGCTCGCGGCCGCGGCCCCGTTCCTCCCGGAACCGCGAGACGACGAACAGGGCGTAGTCGATCCCGAGCGCGAGGCCCATTCCGGTGAGCATGTTCACGACGAAGATCGAGAGGTTGAACACCTGCGCGAGCAGTGCGACGAGGCCGAGCGCGACCACGATCGACGGAAGCGTGATCATCAGCGGCATCAGGCCGGCGACCACCGAGCCGAAGACCAGGAGCAGGATGATCAGCGCGGCCGGCAGACCGATCCGGAGCTCGCCCTTCTGGAGATCGCTCTCCGACAGCTTGTTGAAGTCGCGGTCGATCGTCTTCTGGCCGGTGACGGAGACGTCGAATCCGGGCTGGTCGTTCGCCCTGTGGACGACTGAGACGACGTGGTCGATGCCGTCGTCGGAGGCCTCCGAGAACTGCACCATTGCCGCACGGCGGTCGCGCGAGACCAGCGCCGGGTCCGGCGAGCTCAGGTAGCTGCGAACGGCGTCGACTCCGTCGGCGGAGCGGATGTCCCGCGCCAGCGACCTGACCAGCGCGTCGAACTGCGGCGTCCGCACCCGGTAGCGGTCGGAGCGCACGACCACGATGTCGGTCATCGCGGCGCCGACTGTGGGCGGGAAGGAGGCCGCGAGCAGATCCTTGGCGCGCTGGGACTGCGGATCGTTGGTCGGGTTGCCGTCGGTCGTCAGCGAGAGCAACGTCGCGATCGCGAAGACGGCGAGCACGACCAGCACGATCCAGGCGACGATCGTGCGCCAGGGATGCCGTGCGCATGCGAGTGCGATTCCCTGCAGCCCCATCCGACCCGGCTCTGACTCTAGCGAGCGTGCGCCTGGAACGATCGGGTCGTTCGCGGTGTAGAACGTCCGGATGACGCGAACCGCGCTCGCTACTGCCTTCAGCCTGGCGCTGCTCCTGGCTCCGGCGGCCGGATCACAGCCCATGACCGGCGCATGCGACGCCCGCGTCAGCCACGGCGTGCTCCCGCCCTGGGCGCGCGGCGGCTTCTCGGATCCGCAGCCGAGGATGCCGCACGTGCTCGGCCGCGCCGGGCGGATCGCGGCGGTCCTGTTCGGCTATCCGCTGCGATCGCCGCCCTCGCCGCGCCGGAGCAACAAGATCCTCTGGGTGTCGCGCGGGCCGATCGAGACGCCGACCGCCCTCTGGATCCGCGCCCAGCGGATGGAAGGCGACCGCCCGATGGGAGCCCCCGTCGGGCGAGTCCTCCGTGGCGGGCCGGGCCCGTCCTACGTGAACCTCCCCCAGGTGGGCTGCTGGCGGCTCACCGTCTCGTGGGCAGGCCGCCGGGACGTGCTCGACCTCGGCTACTCGACGGGAAACTGACCGGCGCTCCGCGGACC
>Ga0070682_100002387_pt1 | contig 10399 bp, 7 predicted proteins | sample KBSC63LmetaG_FD_64668 | JGI IMG/M metagenome (GOLD analysis project Ga0070682, IMG submission 64668) | Corn rhizosphere microbial communities from Kellogg Biological Station, Michigan, USA - KBS C6-3L metaG | ecosystem: Host-associated > Plants > Roots > Rhizosphere | place: USA: Michigan... | reverse complement strand
TATGAGCGTATTCACTGCTCTCCGGTAAGAGAAACCAAGATAAGCCGTGCTGGCATTTTGCATATTCAGCGTTCGCTGAGCGTACACATTTTTGTCATCGAGCCTCAATGCATAGCCGAAGGCGCCATCCTGGATGATCTCCACGTCGGTATTTGCGGCAGACTGAGCTGGTGTAACGCAGAATCCTACTGAAACGTCAACACCATCGATCCAATTGCTCAACCATGGGCCTGTGCCATCTGTTCCGCTGGCGCAACTGCTTGTTCCACCAGGCCCGTCGAAATTATCCGAGTAATATTTTTGTGGCGGTCGCGTAAATTGGTAACTGCCCGAAGCATCCAGGTAAGTGGAGTCGATCAATTCGTTTGGATCTATTACGCCGCTGCAATTTCCATCGTTATACAACCAAACCTTTGCCTGCGAAAATCCTGTACCACCATCGTTCTTCAGGCCATCCTGGTTCTTGTCGAGATATACTTGTCCGCCGATGATATTTTGCCCGGCAGGTGTAGGACATCCGCCGATGGTAATATAAACCGTCGCGATATCACATACCACGGCTGGCGTGGAGCAAACCTGGTATTCAAATGTATCCGAACCAACGAAACCGTTGTTGGGAATATACATTAATGTACCGTCGGGGTTGATATATACCGATCCGTGCGTTGGTTGCAGCAAACCTGAGATAGTTACTGTTGCGGGATCGATGACCGCAAGAAAACCGACATCATTCGACAGTTCCTTTATATTCACCGGCGTATTGATCGTGGTTACTTCGTAATCATCATTGGCGAAGATGAGTTTCTCTTTGCAGAAAGGTTGTATCGTACTTCCTACATCCCAGCTTGGATTGCCCACTTGCGCAGTAGATGCATCTTCTCCATACACAGCACAAAGTTTTGCTCCGTTACAAGTGTATAATGCGATACCACTTTGGTCGTTATCGGCATTGTCCAATATCCTCAGGTAGTTCAAAGCGTTCAATGTGTAAGACACATCATATTTAAGTCCGCAGGGGCTTGTATTTGGCCCTGTAGAAACGTCTCCATCATATTTTACATAAAGCGTAGTATTCAAAGTTGTGGTTACCCAGATCGGGTTATCATTTCTTGAAAGGTCCGTTGAACCCGGCGCCCATGCGATCGTGGCAAAATCAGTAAGCCTGTCTTCTGCCAATAAGTTGAACGACCAATCTCTTGTAGATCCGTCATTGCCTCCACCACCGGGGGTGTAAGAATCATAGATCTCCATCGCAACGAATGATTCGCCGGTTGGATTTTCAAATCTGAATGCAGCCGTTGCCGATACCGGCAAAGGAAAACGGTAAACAGATTTTGCAGGAACAGTGATGGTTCCGCTTGATGGTACGCCCGATGACCAGTTGATATTGAGCGAACGATTCAAACTATTGTACAACATCACCACTGCGGTGTCCTTGGGCGTTGTACCCGGACCTGTGGTTGGTGTTGGTGTATAATAAATATTGGAATACCATGTTGAAGGATATACCGGCACTTCACGGGAAGAATAAGCATCTACACCCGACCAGTGCACATCCACTCCTATTGGCTTATCACTCTTTACCGTTGCACCAGTTAAGATGCCGCTAATGCCTGTTGGAGCAGTGGTACTGTCAACCAACACTACCTGTCCCTCATTCATGGTGAACGTGGTTTCAAATGTTCCGTTATTATCCCTGTCGATCTGCACCGATGTATTATTTTCGGCAGCACGGAGGAACAGTGCGGTATATTGAAAATCTCGACTATTGAAATTTTGTCCCACGGGTATCGTAAATGATTTGCCAAAATCCGATGGCGATGCAGAAACATTCGTCTTCATACATTGCAAGGCAATGGCCGAAGGTTCGCCGCAAACTTGCGTAACGGCTATTTGTCCGCTGGCATAAATTTTATCCTTACCATCAAACTTGAACGTAGCTGCTGCCCTTGGCGTTGTCATCGTATTATCCAATACGATACTTCCGCCGGCCGGAATGATATCATTAGGATAGCCAGGTGCTATGCCGTTAAAGATATTTCCGTCGCCCCAAACCAATGTTGAAGATTGCAATGGATTAAGAATATTGGTTTCATATCCGTCTTCCCATTGGTCCCAGATGATCCTCATATTTGGATAAGGCATCTTAAGGCTGATGATGGTTCGAATATCGGTTGAAGGCAATGTTGCATTGTAAGATTTTTCCAATGCGATCTGCGCCTGGTCCTCTGCGTAAGGCATGTAGTAAACCCTGCTTTTTGTGGACTCGCCGCAGGGACTATAAGGGGTCAGCAACACGTTTATTACAACCTTGGCGGTAGCACAAAGAGGCACCGGCGAAGTGTTGTCGCATATCTGGTAAGTAAGTGTATCGAAGCCCTGGAATGAACCGTTGGGAAGATAAGTTATCTTACCATTTTCCACCACAGAATTACCGTTATTCGGCTGAATAGCAATACTTAATGAAGCTGTGTTGATATTGTTATTAGGATCGGAATCATTGGCCAATACATCGATGATAAACGCGGCACCACCTGGCCCACCGGTGCTATCATCAACGGCCGTTGGCGGGCAATTCACACATATGGTATGTAGTGCATTTTTAGAATTGCTGACCGTATTCTCGTAACCCGATTTACCTTTCGAGTTAAGTGTATAAGTGTTTGCCGAGCCTGGTGTTGTCCACGTGTATTCATAAGTTTTCGTACAGCCCGATGTCGCCACCTGCACGGCAGGAGATACGAGGCCGGTTGGAGTAATGGTAACATCCACACCTGTGATATCAGTTGTGCCAAATGGATCATTCACCACGGAGCGTACATAACGCGTTACGCCCGAAACACTATTGCTGAGGATGATGCCCCCCGGATAGGTTGCGCTGTATGCATTACTCGAGTTTACATTAACATAAGAAGAGGTCTGAAAATCTATTTTTGAAGGTTTGGTCTGACTGCCAAAATCAAAATTGAAACTAACGCCCGATTGAGCGTCGTTCACATCCATCGAGATCGCCTGTCCGGCCGGAACCGTTAGATCAGCCGCAACATTACCTGTCCAGCTAAGCGTTCCCGCGATACTGTTGTACACCGGGTTGGAAATTGAAATGATATTCGTTGCGCCGTATCTCAAAACAGCTGTGATATTTGGATTGGCTGGCATCGAGCCCACAATGCTGCTTACATAACCGGTAACAGTAACTGCTCCCGCTTTGATGATAAGATCGCTGCACAACACAGGCGACTGAGTGAACGTAGTATTAGCTGGTTTTACCGAAACCGCGCCAACGGCCCAATCCCCGCTTGCGGCGGCATTCCAGTTCATTGTTACTGAAGCTGCGCCGGGCTTTGTACTCATGCCCCCGCCTTTTATTTCACCACCTGAATTGATATTGTATAATTGCGACTGGCTGGCATTTACCGTCATTGCATTTGTGCGATAAGTAGCAACGTCAACAACGGTCTCGCCAACTGCAGAACTTACTATTGCATTAGCAGCCAAACTAGTACCACTTGCCGAACTGAATGTACCCAGCGGCGTTGTTTGATTTACATTATTTAATGTGACCACTCCTACTACGATACCTCTGTCGGGATTGGAACTTAAAGTGACCACAACATTCGCGGTGCCAACGGTTGGATTGAGCAAACTATACAAATGCATCCTGCCATTGGTGCTGCTGATATTCTCACCCACAAGCGTCATGGCCGTGCCACCGTATGTTACGCTGGTTATTGTTCTGTTCTTTTGCGAGATACCAACCAGCATTAAGCGGTTGTTGCCGGCGGGCGTAGTATGTGCAACGGTAAATGTTGCCACGCCCGGATTTGCTGAGGAACCACTCGAACTTGCCGACACTACAACGCCAAAAGGCACCGAATAAGTGGTGCTGGCTCCGGTTGCAACGGGGCTGATACGGTTCAGAACTTGTCCGGACGACAAATAAAGTTGTTGGGTTACAGTTTGGCCGATAGAAGCAATACAAAGGCCAAGGAGTATGATAACAATTAGGGATTGCCTCATACGATCGGGTCGTAAGGTTAGATTCATAAAAATTGGATGTTAGGGATAACCAAGCGTCAGTTTCCTACTATATCTTGATTTTTACTACTATCAACGTAGGAAACTTACTACAGAGAAACGACGGATTTTACGAGTTATTGCATAAAAAAGTAATTTTTGTCAAGGAATTGTCAGGAAAGGAGTGGATAATTGATAATGGGATAATTGATAATGTTTCGATTCGAGGCGGCATGCTTCTATGGCAATGTCTATTATAACCTGCCCCATCTTGCAGGCTGTAACAAGTTCAACCATTATCAATTAACCAATTATCCATTATCAATTATCCATTAACTTTCGGCTATGAAAATTCAATTTTGGTCAATAGGCAAAGCCCACGAACCTCACGTCAAAGACGGCATCGAACTATTCACCAAACGCATCACCCACTACTACCCTGTTGAATGGAATATCATCCCCACACCAAAGAATTCGGGCATGCTCAGCGAAATGGACCTGAAGAAAAAAGAAGGAGAAACAATACTTGGCTTCCTGCAAAAAGAAGACTACCTGGTGCTCTTAGATGAGCGGGGCAAACAATTCAGCAGCGAAGCATTGGCGACATTCATACAATCGCGGGCCAATGAAAGCGTGCAAAAGATCGTGTTCCTCATCGGCGGAGCATACGGCGTTAGCGATGCCGTTAAAAAAAGAGCCAACCATGTCTGGTGCTTATCGCAATTGGTTTTTCCGCATCAACTGGTGAGATTGATATTGGCGGAGCAGCTGTATCGGGCGTGTACGATATTGAGGAATGAGAAGTACCATCATAGTTAGTTGATAATTGATAATTGGTTAATTGATAATGGGTCAATTCGAAGGGGTATGTGTATTACCTGTTGTGATTTTATATCCGCCAGCGGTAATCTGGAAGAGATACTAATGGCTTGATATTTCATCCTGTCGGGACCCAGAATATTCTAAATTCGTTCTAGCATTTTACACTTTACCCTTATTATTAAACTGAAACATATCGAACATTATCAATTAACCCATTATCAATTATCCATTAATCAATTATCCATTAACCAATTACCCCATCGGGTTAAACACCATGGTTGAAGGAGAAAAAAACATCAACATGGGATTTATAGTAGTCTCTAAATTTGTTCTTTTTCACCCTAAATCAGCCCCGATGAAACAGAACATTTTAAAGACAAAGAGTTTTGAATTCGCCGTCAGAATTGTCAATTTGTACAAATATTTGAAGAAAGAATACGGAGAATACGTTTTGTCACAGCAAATAATTAGAAGCGGCACTTCGATAGGTGCAATAATAAGAGAAGCCGAACACGCAGAAAGTACAAAAGATTTTGTACACAAGCTGAGTATAGGCCTAAAAGAAGCAAACGAATCTAAATACTGGTTAGATTTATTGGTGGCGACATCGTTTATAAGCAAAAAAATGTATGAATCTTTAAACAGAGACTGTGAAGAATTACTCAAAATGCTTACTGCGAGCGTAATAACAAGTAAGCGTCGAATTAAAAACATTATCAATTAACCCATTATCAATTATCCATTAACCAATTATCTATTAAAAAATGAACTTCTCCGACTCCCCCATCACCATCATCCTCATCGCTGCCAACGTTATCTTTTCTTTGATCGGGTTTTCCAATGCGGAGTTCGTTGACAAGACGATCATGTGGCCCTATCGTGTTGCCCGCGAAAACCAATGGATACGCTTTATCACGTCGGGGTTTTTGCACGCGGATTATATGCACCTGTTCTTCAACATGTTTACGCTGTACTTTTTTGGAAAGGCCGTTGAGATCTATTTTGCAGGTTATGGTCTTGGTGGCAATATTTCTTACCTGGCCCTGTATTTTCTTGCCCTGATCATTTCAGATATCCCTACTTATATAAAACACAAGAACGATTATCATTACCGTTCACTCGGTGCTTCCGGTGCGGTGTCCGCAGTAGTTTTTGCGGCGATCGTATTCAATCCCTGGGGTGAAATAAGATTGTATGGTGCAATAGGACTATCCGCAGCACTATACGGGGTATTGTATATCGTGTATTGTGTTGTGATGAGCAAAAAGGGAGGCGACAATATCAATCATGATGCGCATTTGTGGGGCGCCTTATTCGGACTTGCATTTACCATTGGCCTTATCGCGGCGATGCAACCGATATTGTTTGATGCGATCATTGAGGAGTTGAAGAATCCGAGTTTGTTAGGGAGATAATTAATGGATAATGGATAATGGGATAATTGATAATGGTTCAATTCGAGGCAGTATCTTTTTTCGCAACAGCCTTAATACTGTAGCCGGTCTTGAAGACCGTAACAAGTCCAACCATTATCAATTAACCAATTATCAATTATCAATTTTCCCATTATCAATTTTCCCATTATCAATTATCAATTAACTAATTATCAATTCCAACACGCTCTTCGTCCTCTCATTCACCTTAAACCTCTCATCGATGCGCATGCCGATTACCCAAATGATCTTGCGCTCCGATTCGATCACCCATACTTTTTCTTTTTCTGTAAGAGATAATTTCTTGTCGATAAAAAAACGGCTGAGCTTCTTTTTCTTATTCATTCCCAATGGATAAAAATAATCTCCTTTTTTCCATGGCCTCAGTATTAGGGGAAATTTGATCTGCGAGGAGTCGAGAGAAGCGACAGAGTTGGCAGGTGATAGTTTCCAGTCGGCAATGGGCACCCTGCTAATTTGCAAACTGCCAACTGGAAACTGGCAACTCCTAAAATCTTCTTCTATAATAATTAGGTTCGTCTCCAACGGACTGTTCGGCGAAATGATCAGCCACTTTCTGTTCTTGATGATGCGGTGCGAAGGGGACTGAATGTATTTACCCGTTTCACTTTGCAATAACGCGATCACTTCCTCGGTTTGATGTGCAGTGAATCCGTATTCTTTGATGATCTCGTAAACGATCGTTGCAAGCGGTTCGCTCTTCGCCAGTTTCAAAACAGGAATATGCACCTCATTTCCCTTTGGCTCCAATAGTTTTTTCTTATGCCATTCAATGGCCTGTTCGTACAGGTCGTTCGCTTCGCCGAGGCGCTGGATATTTTTCAACAGGTTTTCCTTTGCCCCGGGAAATTTTGTGCTTACCATCGGGATCACCTCATTGCGAAAATAATTGCGGGTGTATTCATTTTCTGCATTGGTATGATCTACTACAAAAGCGAGGTCATTTTCCTTAGCGAATTGTTCCAGCTCATCTCTTTTGGCAAATAATAATGGACGAATAAGCTTTCCCTGCTTTGGCAGAATTCCCCTCAGCCCTTTCATGCCCGTTCCCCGGAAAAAATTCATTAGTACCGTCTCTATATTGTCATCTGCATGATGTGCCGTTAATATCCAGTCGGCAGTCAGTAGCCGGTAGCCGGTAGTAAAGTCTGCAGAGCTGCTGCCCACTGCCGACTCCCCACTGCTAATTCCCGACTCCCGACTACCGACTAGCTCAAAAAACCACTCATACCTAAGATCCCTCGCTGTTTCCTCAATTGACTTCTTTTCTTTTTTAGCAATTGCCTGCGTATCAAAACTCTTCACAAATACTTCTACTCCATATTTCTTGCCCAGCTCTCTTACAAATGCTTCATCGCGATCGCTATCGGTTCCTCTTAATTTGAAATTGCAATGAGCGATCACAAAATCATATCCACCTGCGTTACATAGTTCGCATAATACAACAGAATCTACTCCGCCGCTTACGGCAAGAAGAAGACGGTCTTTCGATTTAAAAAGACCTTCATTCTTAATATAGGCTTTATATTTCTCTAACAAATTCATTTTAATGGATAATTGATAATTGGTTAATTGATAATGTTTAAACTTGTTGCAGCCTTCATGATAGGCTACGGTATAAAAGGCGTTGCGAAACTGGCGGGCAGCTTCGAATTGAACCATTATCAATTAACCAATTATCCATTATCAATCATCTTCTAAATCCTCCAGCGCCGCTTGTAACTCCGTATATGAATGACTATCCTTTGCCTTACTCGCCTCTTCCATTCCTCTTTCATAAACCCTGATGGCCCGCTCCTTATCCCCTACCCGTTCCAACAATTTTGCCAGGTGATAATAAGACCCAACATAGGTAGGCTCCCGCAACAATATCTCATTGAATAATTTCCTCGCCTCCTCATCATTCCCGATCTTGATATACTCTAATGCCAGTGCGTGCTGCAGAAAACTATCCTTCTCCGCCGTCTTCATGAATTCCAATAACTTTTCTATTCGCGTCATAACTCCTTATTTTTTGTTCCTTATTTTTCGTCACCTCACCACCAACCCGGCCAAAAACACTCTCTTCCTATGCCGCGCCTTTTTTCCGAAGGAAAAAAATCTGCGAAATCATCCTCAATCGCTTAATCAGCGATTTTCCTCTTTTTCTCATCCGCGATTCATTTCTTAACTTTTCTTTTCCGCCTTATCTTTGCAACCATTATCTTTGCATTAGTTGCATAAACAACTTTTTATCCCTTCGACATCGCTCAGGGTGACAGTCGTTCGGATTATTCAGTTGGATTTCATCGACAATTTAAATTTAGTTTCATGAAGATCCTGGTTTGCATAAGTAAAACGCCGGACACCACGGCAAAAATAGCCTTCACAGGCAACAATACGAAATTCGCTGCCGATGGCGTGCAGTGGATCATCAATCCTTACGACGAATGGTATGCCCTCGTTCGTGCACTCGAATTGAAGGAGGCTGGTCTTGCCGAAGCCATTCACCTGGTAACAGTTGGTGCGGCCGACAGTGAACCCATCATTCGCAAAGCACTTGCGCTCGGAGGCGAAGAAGCCATTCGCGTGAATGCCGATAACCACGATAGCTATTTTATCGCTGCGCAGATCGCCGCGGTGGCAAAGGATGGCGGGTATGGCCTTATTCTAACAGGAAAAGAAACGATCGACTATAACGGCTCTTCTATCGGTGGCATGGTTGCTGAAATGCTCGACCTGCCCTTTGTGTCGGTCGCTGCCAAACTCGATCTTTCCGGAAATACTGCCACACTCGTTCGTGAGATCGAAGGCGGAGAAGAAACGGATAAGGTAGAATTGCCATTAGTTGTGAGTTGCCAGAAAGGAATGGCCGAACAACGCATCCCTAATATGAAAGGCATCATGGGCGCAAGAAGCAAACCGTTGAAGGTAGTGGAGCCCGTTGCAACGGAGGAACTCACTTCAATAGTATCATTCGACCTTCCACCTGCAAAAGCCGGTGTGAAATTGGTTTCGCCAGAACATCCGGAAGAATTGGTTCGCCTATTACATGAAGAAGCGAAAGTGTTCTAAAAAGCCTCACCCCAACCCCTCTCCTTGAGGAGAGGGAACTGGAAGACCGTAGCGAAGATTGAATCGACTGTATCCAATTTGTGAGGTATCAATGTAGGAAAAAAGAAAAGTAATATCAATGAACATACTGCCAACTCCGAGTTCCCTCTCCTTTAGGAGAGGGGTTGGGGTGAGGCTCAAAAAAAAATCTATATGAGCGTTTTAATCTTCCTTGATCAGGCCGATGGGCACATAAAAAAATCTTCATTAGAAGCTGCTTCATACGCTTCAAAGGTCGCCGAAATGATGAGCACTACGGCAGAAGCTATCGTACTCGGCACTGTCAGCGACGACCTCGCCTCCCTGGGGAAATACGGCCTCAAAAAAGTGCATACCGTAAAAAATGATGCGCTGAATCATGTTGACGCACAGGTTTTCACTAAGGTAATTGCCGAGGCAGCTACTTCTCTGAATGCAACCGTCATCATCTTTTCCAATAATTTCAACGGCAAGGCGATTGCTCCTCGTTTGAGTGTAAGATTGAAAGCCGGACTGGTTTCTGGCGCCGTAGCCTTACCTGATATCAGCAATGGTTTTGTAGTTAGAAAAAATGTATTTAGCGGAAAGGCCTTTGCCAATGTTGCCATTAATACAGAAAAAAAGATCATCTCGCTTAACCCAAATTCCTATAGTATCGTTACCATTGACGGCGTTGCTGAAGTGGCTGAATTTGGCGCAACAATTGATACTGCAAAGGTGCAGGTAACAGCTGTCGATAAGATCGTTGGTGAAGTACCATTGAGTGAAGCGGAGATCGTAGTAAGTGGCGGACGTGGATTAAAAGGTCCGGAGAACTGGGCATTGGTAACTGATCTGGCCAAACTACTCGGTGCAGCAACAGCCTGCAGCCGTCCCGTTGCCGATATCCATTGGAGACCGCATCATGAGCACGTAGGACAGACCGGTTTAGCGATCGCACCCAACTTGTATTTTGCGATCGGTATCTCGGGGGCCATTCAACACCTTGCGGGAGTGAACAGAAGTAAAGTGATCGTTGTTATTAATAAAGATCC
>Ga0070682_100002385_pt1 | contig 10408 bp, 7 predicted proteins | sample KBSC63LmetaG_FD_64668 | JGI IMG/M metagenome (GOLD analysis project Ga0070682, IMG submission 64668) | Corn rhizosphere microbial communities from Kellogg Biological Station, Michigan, USA - KBS C6-3L metaG | ecosystem: Host-associated > Plants > Roots > Rhizosphere | place: USA: Michigan... | reverse complement strand
ATCCGCAACTCGTTAGTCAGTTTCGTTTCAATCATAACGAGCTGTACGGCAACGGCTGGCTCGCGGGCACGCACTCGGTGTTTCGTTATAAGAACTACGTGTTCGTCGGCGACGAGGTGTTCCCTGCCTTCTTCGACATTCGTAGTCCGAAGCGTATCCCGGTGCGCGGCATCTTTCACGTGATCGATGTTTCAGACATCAACAATCCGCGGAAAGTTGCAGAGTACACGGTGCCCGAAGGTGGCGCGCACAATATGTGGGTCGCGGACGACATGATGTACGTGGGTTACTACAGCGGCGGTGCGCGAGTGTTGGACGTCTCAGGCGAGCTGCGCGGCGAGCTTTACAATCAGGGACGCGAGATCGCGCGCCTCTGGACCGGCGATCCGAATAGCTTTCGGCCCAACATGCCCTTCACCTGGGGCGCCCAACCACACAACGGCCTGATCTACTTCAACGACATCAACAGCGGCATCTGGATCGTGAAACTCGGGGATAAGATCGATAAAGGCTCCACCACCGCCCCTGGACGGTAAGTTTTATTTAGACAGGATTTACAAGATGTTTCAGGATTTAATCCTGAAACATCTTGTAAATCCTGTCTAATAGACCTTGAAAAAATCAATACCTGCGGCACCTGCGGCGACGTCGACAGTTGCAACTGTCTTTAACGACGTCAAATCGATAACCTCGACAGTCCCTGGTTCGGAGCCGACGCCTTCGACGGTTACGAATGCATAGAGATCGTCGGGAGAGATGACGACGCCGTGTAGGACCTTGCGCTTCGTGGGAATGCGTGCGAGTTCGTTGCCGCTCTTTAAGTCATAGACCGAGACGGATTGATCGCGTTTGTTGGTTCCGATCAGACGACGACCATCATCCGTGATGTCAAGATTGTAGACACCGGGTCGCGCGGGAATACGGCGCACGATCTTCCAACTACCCGCACTAACCTCCACGATCTCGCTCGATTTGTTGCACGCCACATAGATTGATGACCCGTCGACGGAAGGCTCGGCCCACGTCGGCGAACACGAGTTGTCGCCGGGTTTCGGCGCCTCCATACCATGCCCGCCAGTGTCTTTCATTCCGGGCATGTGAGTGTGGTTGGTCGTCAGGCTGAATTTGCGACTGACCTTCAGTGCGCGCGTGTCAATCTCGACGAGCGTGTCGTCCATCATGCACGCGGAATATTGCTTCGTTCCCTGCTCATTCAAACGCGATCCGTGCGGCATCGTGCACGTCGGTATGCGCGCAACTTCCGTCATCGTCTGAGTCGAGACCACTGAAACTGACGACGGCACCATGTCACCATGCAGATTGAAGTTCACGACAAACAGAAAGTTGCCGTCAGGCGTAATGTCCATCGTCGCGGGAAAGTATCCAAGCGTCGCTTTCCCCAGGACGGTGTCGTCTTTCGTCGAATACTTCCAGACAGTGCCGAACGGCCGCCCGTGCGCAATCGAGACGTAGTAGAACTGTCGATCGGGAGAGATCGCGATGCCGTGTGGGCCATCGATATCGATCGGCATGTCGCCAGTGTCGATCTCGTGATCGATGCGCGCGCCACCCGGACCAAACCGCACCAGTGTAATCTTGTCCGCCGCTTCCGAGAGCACATAAACGAGATACTCTTTAGCCGGTTTTGTTTGTGATTTTGTGAGCGCCGGACAGAGCGCGATCAGCGCCAGGATCAGAAAAGCTGTTTGGTAGCGAAGCTTCATTCGCACACGATACTACTGCGGTGTCGCTTGTTCTCCAAAGCGCTTCGACAGTGAATCGAGATATCCATCCATCGTCGCTGTCTGCCCGAAAACGTAGCGCGACATAAACCGAAAGATCACGTTCGAGACTTCCCCGTCTTCTCTGATCGTCACGCGTGTGCCGCCGTTCTCGGGCGCGAACGTATACGTCCACTGGCCAGAGTAGCCGAGATCCGTGTCGCGAATCCGCGTCACCATCCGCTCACCAGGAACGTCTTCGGTCAACTCGTAATTGATGGTTCCATTCTTTCCGACTTCGCGAAAGTACACTGGTCCACCTTGCTTTGCGTCAACGTCCATCTGCTTTACATTTGATCGCCAACTCGGCGCCGATCCGAAGTCGCGAACGACGGCATACACATTCTGCGGCGACTGACGCAAGTGAATGGAGCGCGACGCAACGTGGGTCTTTGGCAGTCTCGAACCGATCAGCGCGACGATTCCGACCAGCAAGACTAAAGCCGCAATGACCCCGGCGACAATAAAGATCATGACTCTCATGGTTTTTCCTTTCAGCCACAAAAAGGCACATAACGCACAAAAACTGATTTTGTGACTTTTGTGCCTTTTTGTGGCTTACCGGCCAGTCATTCGTTGTAGCTGTTCCGGGTAGCGCGCGCCTTCGATTTTGATCCGCGACGCGGCGCTGTCCATCTCGCGCAGGTCATCAGACGAAAGTTCAACGGAAACCGCTCCCATATTCTCCTCGAGCCGGCTCAGCTTCGTCGTGCCTGGAATCGGAACTATCCACGGCTTCTGAGCCAACAACCACGCGAGCGCGATCTGAGCCGAAGTCGCCTGCTTCTGTTCCGCGATCTTCAACACCAGATCCACGAGAGTCTGATTCGCTTTCCGAGCCTCAGGCGTAAAGCGCGGCAGACTGTTGCGGAAATCCGAGCTATCGAACGAAGTTTTTTCGTCGATCTTCCCCGTCAGGAAACCCCTGCCCAGCGGACTAAACGGAACGAATCCGATTCCGAGTTCTTCAACTACCGGCAGCACCTCTGTTTCGGGCTCTCTCCACCACAGCGAGTACTCGCTCTGCACCGCAGCAACGGGCTGCACCGCATGCGCGCGACGGATCGTTTCCACTCCGGGTTCGGAAAGTCCGAAGTGCTTCACCTTCCCTTCCTGAATCAACTCCTTCACAGCTCCAGCGACGTCTTCGATCGGAACGTCCGGATCGACACGGTGTTGATACAACAGATCGATCGTCTCGATTCCGAGCCGCTTCAATGATGCTTCCGCGACTTCTCTGATATGTTCCGGACGGCTATCGAGTCCATTCCACCTCGACTGCTCGCCTGGTCCAGGTTTGAAACCGAACTTGGTTGCGATTACGACTCGTTCACGTACGGGAGCGAGCGCTTCACCGACGAGTTCTTCGTTCGTGAACGGACCGTACACTTCGGCGGTATCAAACAAGGTAATCCCGCGTTCGACCGCCGACCGAATCAGCGAAATCATCTCCTGTTTGTCGGGCGCCGGACCGTACCCGTAAGTCATCCCCATGCACCCGAGCCCAATTGCCGACACTTCGAGCTTCCCCAGCCTGCGTTTCTGCATTTCTAAACTCCTTTAGTCCACAAAATGCCTAAAAAGCGCGAATGTAGCAACTTGTCATGTACATTCTGTGCCTTTTTGTGGCATCCATGATAAAAACTCACGAGTGGCAGAACTGTCCCCCGGAGCTACTGTTGCCCACTATCGCATCATTGCCAAAATCGGTGCGGGCGGTATGGGTGAGGTGTATCGCGCTCAGGACACAGAGCTCGGCCGTCACGTCGCTTTAAAGTTTCTGCCTGCCGAAGTCGCGTCTCACCAGGACCGCCTGAAACGTTTCATTCAGGAAGCGAAGTCCGCGTCGGCGCTCAACCATCCCAACATTCTGACTGTCTACCAAATCGGTCGCACCGACGACACGACTTTTCTCGCGACTGAGTTTGTCGATGGCATCACATTGCGAGACCACATGCGCATCCAGCGGCTGAAGCTGTCTGAGATTCTCGACATCGCAACACAAATCGCCGCTGCCCTGGTTGCCGCACACGCCGCCGGAATCGTTCATCGCGACATCAAGCCGGAGAACATCATGATCCGCAAGGACGGCATCGTGAAGGTGCTGGACTTCGGCCTGGCGAAACTTACCGAAAGATACGACACGTTGTCCGGATCGGAAGCGACGACGATGGCGATCGTCAATACCGAACCCGGCGCAGTGCTTGGCACAGCAGCTTACATGTCGCCCGAACAAGCCGCTGGTCGCGACGTCGATGCGCGGTCGGATATTTGGAGTCTTGGTGTCGTGCTCTACGAAATGCTCGCCGCACGCGCGCCATTCGAGGGTCCTTCGAAGAACCACATCTTCGTCGCAATCCTGGATCAGGAACCGCTGCCGATAGCTCATTTCGCACACGACGTTCCCGAAGCACTCGAATTGATCGTGGCTGAAGCACTGACGAAAGATCTCGAAGAGCGCTGTCAGACCGCGAAGGAAATGCTCGGCAAGCTGAAGCGATTCAAGCAGCGGATCGACTCTGGTGGCATCCACTCATCAACAACTTCTGATCTCGGTCGTTCCGTGCCACCACTGTCACAGGCACCCGCAATCTCATTGGCGACACAGCAACCAACTCTCGCATCGACAGCAGGACAGGGCCTTGTAGCCACGGGCGAATTCTCGACCGCAGGAGGATCTTCGCCGTTTCGTGTACGCGAACATAAGAAGGCGCTGGCAGCGGCTGTTCTGATCGTGCTGATCGTCGCCGGCGCCGTTGGCTACGGATTCTACCTGCTGTTGAATCGACCAAAACAGATTGGTCCGTTAAAGATGTCGGCATTAACGACGGGCGGGAAAATCGACGGCGTCGAAGACATCAACGGCCAACTATCGATTTCACCTGACGGCAAGTACGTGGTGTGCGCGGCGAATGACGCTAAACAGCAAACCAGCCTGTGGATCAGACAAATTTCGACGAACAGCCTCGTTCGGATTCTGCCCGCCGAGAACGGCGCGTACATCGCCACGACCTTCTCGCCCGATGGAGAGATGATCTATTACGTCGCCGCACTCGAGAGAAATAAGTTTGTACCTACGCTCTATCGTATTCCTGTCCTCGGTGGCACTCCCGTAAAGGTCCTGGATCGTGTCTACAGTGCCATTGGGTTTTCGCGTGACGGTTCACAATTCGCTTTCGTGCGCAGGAATCACGATGAGGAGGTACTGATGGTGGCAAATGCCGACGGTACCGGAGAATCGCGGACTTTGGCCGTACTCAAGCAGCCTAACTCGTTCTTTGATTCAGGCCCATCGTGGTCTCCAGATGGGAAACGGATCGTTTGCGGTGTGTTCGATGGAACCGCCGCCGGATACGCGACCGTTGCTGAGGTGCCGGCTGAAGGCGGAGATCTTCGTCCTGTCGGTTCACAAAGATGGGCCATCGTTGGTCGATTACTCTGGCTCTCGGACGGTAGTAGTTTGATCATGGCTGCTCAGCCTGAGTTCTCATCAGTCGGGACACAGATCTGGTCCCTTTCTTATCCCGGCGGTGAAACGCGACGCATAACGAACGATTTGAATGGTTACGGAGGCGTTAGTCTGGGGTTGACGGCAGACGAGCGTACTATCGCGACGATCCAACAGGTAAACGCCAGCAGCATTTGGGTGACTGCTCCTAATGAAGATGAAAGTCAGGCACGACAGATTCTTAAAACCAGTCTTTCAGATTTTGTGTCGTGGACACCGGATGGAAAGATTGTTTACTCCAGTCGAACGGGCGAGAATTGGGACATTTGGATTGCTAATCCTAACGGCTCCGAAGCTAAGCCACTGACGTCCGACGCTTTTCTCGACCAGCAACCCTCAGCTTGTCCCGATGGCCGGTACATAGTTTTCCAATCCAATCGCGCGGGCAGTTGGAACCTCTGGCGTATGAATCCGGATGGAAGTAATCAGAAACAACTCACCGCCAGCACGTATGTTGATGCGTATCCAGCCTGTTCTGCTGATGGCCGCTCGGTAGTTTTCATGTCTGGCCGGTCGGGAAAGTGGGCCATTTGGAAGGTGGGGATCGATGGTGGCGATCCGTTGCAATTGAGCGATCGTACTTCTCAGTACCCCGCCGTTTCGCCGGATGGCAAGCTGATCAGTTACTTCTACACGGACGATCAGGCAAATACACAACCAAAGCTGGCAATCATTCCGTTCGAAGGCGGCGAGCCTGTGAAGACCGTCGAACTGCCTCGCACCATTCAGCCAATCGCGTTTGCCTGGACGCCTGATGGACGGTCCATAGCCTATCTTGATTCCAGCTCGGGCATACTAAATGTTTGGAGTCAACCACTTGACGGCGGGCCGCCAAAGCAGTTAACTAACTTCAAGTCAGAATTCCTAACCAGTTTCGCCTTCTCGCGCGAGGGCAAAATCGCTGTCTACCGCTGGTCCGCGACCAGAGACATCGTCCTGATCAAGGATTTCCGCTAACTTTTTGAGCCTTTTTCTCATTTCTAACAAGGAGGACCTCCCATGACTGACAAAGAATGGACCATTATGATTTACATGGCCGGCGATAACAATCTCGCCGTGGACATGGCTTATGCGATGGAGCAGATCAAAAGTGTCGCGGCCGCCGGCCCCGATAGCCCAAATCTTTTCGTGTACTACGACGGCAACTCCCCCGCGATTCCGACTCTGTATTGTGACTTCTCCGAAGCCGGGAAACCACGATACGTTCGCTCCTATAAAGTTCCAAACAAACTCTATCCCGTTAACGAGAAACAGAACGAGAACGCCGCTGACTCATCTTCAATCGTCAATTTCGTCGACTGGTGTGTCAACAAGGTCGAAGTTGAAAACGAGAAGGGTGAGATCTCGTATGGCCGGCGCGCGCAAAAGTACGCGCTGATATTCTCCGGCCACTCGCTCGGCTTTCAGGACATCGGTTTGTTCAAAGACGAGACATCGGGCAAGTCGCTGAAGATGTCGGACTTCTACGGGATGCTGATGCGGTTGACGTGTTCCGAGGAACAGTTAATAGAAGCCGCCGATCGGAATAACGTGGACGGCGAATTTCGAGAGACTGCAACGGCGCCGCTGCTCGCCCAACGACTCGACATTCTGGGTTTTGATAGCTGCGTTATGGGAATGCTCGAAGTGGGCTATCAATTTGCCGACGTGGCGAAAACGATGATCGCTTCTGAAGGCAGTGTGCCGAGCGCGGGATGGACATACGCAAAGATCCTCGGTTGTTTGACGCGAGAGAATAATCGCAACATCGACACGCGGCTCGTCGCGGAGCAATTCGTTCGCGAATTTATCCGTAGCCAGGACTCGTACACGGTCGGTGGCGTGTCGGTCGACATGGCTGCGTGGGATCTGGGCCAGTTGCCACGTCTGGCGGACGCGTTCAATGAACTGTCTGAGAATCTGCTTTCGTGTTTTGACGATCCGAACAAGCGACTCTATCGACAGATGGAGCGCGTGATCCTTCAGGTACACTGGAAATGTCAGTCGTACATGTACGATCAGAATGTAGATCTTGGTGACTTCTGCGAGCTGCTTGATTCGGAGTGTGGCAGGGTCGCGGACGAGCTTGGCGAAGGCGAGGATGTAGAGTTCTTGCGTGGGGCGGTCCAACAACAGTGCCGCAGGGTTTTGGAAGAACTGAACCGGGCGGTGCTTCTCAGTGGGTTTAGCGGTGGGGGTTACCAGTACTCGAATGGTGTGTCGGTGTTTTTCCCGTGGTCGTGTGAGGCGTATGAGGTGTCGCGGGAGAATTACGAGAGTCTGTGGTTTGCGAGAGACTCAGAACGAAAGAAGCTTTCGTGGGCAAACTTCCTTCAGAAATACCTGTATGAAGTCACGTTCAGGAAGTCGGAGGCGCCGGTCGAGGACGTTCCTGTGCCGGCGGGTGCGAGATACAAGTATCGGTCGGGTGTGAGATTCGACGAGCGTTACGACAAGGGGATATACCTCGGTGCTGCGGCCGCTGCTGGTGCTGCGGTTGGCGGGGCCGTCAAGATCGCGGGTCAAGAGGGATCGAAGATCGCCGGTCAGGAAGGTTCGAAGATCGCCGGGCAGGAAGGCTCGAAGATCGCCGGGCAAGAAGGTTCGAAGATTGCCGGTCAGGAAGGCTCGAAGATCGCCGGCCAAGAGGGATCAAAGATCGCGGGGCAAGAAGGTTCGAAGATTGCCGGTCAGGAAGGCTCGAAGATCGCCGGCCAAGAGGGATCAAAGATCGCCGGACAAGAAGGTTCGAAGATTGCCGGTCAGGAAGGTTCGAAGCTAGCCGGCGGGGGCTCGAACGCATTCTTCAACAGCTTACGTCTCTTCAAGAATATCGAAAGCCGCTGGGACGTTTCCGGCTTCACAAAGAAGCTCGACTGAACTTAAGCGGCACAAAGAGGCACATTTGTGTGCTTCTTTGTGCCTTTTTGTGGCTCACACCTACCTCAAGCTATAGAACAGCCTGTCGAACGTCACTCCATGCGCCTCGATCGGTGCCGCTGGTATAACTCCCAGCCCCGAGATCGTGACGCCCGGATCCGTCGGGCTGTTTCGATCGGTGCGACTCAGAAACACACCCTCAAACTTTTCCATCGCGCCGTCCTGATAAACCTTCGACGCCGTCAGCAACGCTCCCTCGATTCGCGCATTCTCGAGTGTGAACGTCCGCGTCTTGTCGTACCCGTTTGCCTGAACCTTCCCGTCACTTCCCACCCGAACATCAATCACGTAACCCAGGTCCGGCATCTCATACACGCCTGAGTAGTCCGCCACGTTCTGACGAACGAGCGGTTCGCTCCGCACGTCCTTATACTTCTCCATTCTTACGCCGTGCTTCTCCTTCATGACATGCTTTTGTTTATTGAAAGAGGCGGCGAGCGTCTGCGCTCTTGTTTGATCCTGTTGCGAAAACGCGCTAACAGCACAAGCGACAAGCAACGCAATTACAACATAGGTGCGCATAGTGTTCCTCCAAAAGATAAACACCATCTGCCGTTATATTGTGGCACGTTTGTGATCTGTGTAATCTGTGGCTCATGAGTATACAACTACGTGGCGTTTGCACGCTGCTGCAAGTCTTTGACATGCCCACATCGATTCGCTTCTACCGCGACGTACTTGGTTTCGAAGTCCTTCGGACAACAACACCGCGCGAAGGCGATCAGTTCGACTGGGGATTGCTGCAACTCGACGATGTACAGGTGATGCTAAACACCGCTCACGAGCAGGACCACCGTCCGGCACAGCCCGACCAAGCGCGGATCAAAGCGCATCGTGATACGTGCTTGTACTTCGGCTGCCCGGACGTCGACGCCGCATATCGCCATCTACAGGCGCAGGGCATCGACGCTGAGGAACCGCAGATCGCGCCGTGGGGCTCAAAGCAATTGTACGTGCGCGACCCTGATGGTTATCAGTTGTGCTTTCAATGGCGCGTGGAGTAACTCATTGTGGGGCGCTGACGGGGAAAGGATCGGAGCGATGGGCGTTGGGTTCCAGGATCATTGTCTGGCGTGAGTAGTCGAAGATGACTTTGAACCGGCGCAGGATTTCGTTTCCAATCAATCCCGCTTTGCTCTTGTCACCCTGGACGCCTCCCTCCCCGAGCGGGAAATCTGCGAAGACGTTTGGAAAGGAAAACCCTCCAAAAGCGACGCTCTCCACGGGAGCGCGTACACTCGTGGTTGAATGTTCCATCCCGTGCCGAATATTGGGATCGCTTGTTGCGGCTGGCATCAGAATCGGGTGGGCCATAACGAACGGGTGGTAGAGACTCAGCGCGCCGTCATATCCAGTGTCGATCTCGAAGCGGCCCGCCACCGGCTCCTGTCCATTTACCTTCACTTCAGCCTGCATGAACGGCGTACCGTCGATCTCGATCGGCACGCGCTTGCCTGCCCCTTTGTACGCGTAGTTTTTTGGATCGTGGAGGGTAAGAGTCTGCTTGACGAAATCAAGCTCGATCACGAAGCGGCTGATGAAGTCATAACCGAGTATGCCGCCGAAGGGTCGCTTCACGCTGGCGAACTGTTTGACGAACGGAACAGAAATCACCGTCTGGTTCTTCAATTTCACGCCTGGTAACGTGAAGGCCACTCCTTTTGTAAACTGCACTTCCGAACTGCCACCCGCTCCGCTCGCTGCGACCTTGCCGGCTGACTTTAGACCGAGGGCACGCGCACGTCGCGCGTCGATGGCTGTGACGCTGGCGCCGGTGTCCAAAACAAACCACAGTAATGGCGAGTTATTGATCCGGGCTTGAACGAAGATCGCGTTATCAACTCGCTCGAGGTGCATGCGCGAAGAGTTTTGACGATTCGTAAAACGGAAATCGGGTGCGGCCGGCCGCGGGCGCATGAAGCTCGTGGCTGCGATCGTCGTGTTGAGTTGGATCGACTGCTGTTGGACCACGAGGTTGTTGGTCGGATCGGGTTCGGTTTGTCGATAGCGGAAAGGTAGTTTGATCCCGTCGATTTCACGCCAATCCTCGTAATAGATGGTGCTGGTTCCCTCTGCATTTGCGATCGCCATGCTGAACGGAAGAAAACTCGTCTTGTCGATAGCGAATGTGGCTTCGGCGCCGCCGTTTGGTTTGAGCCGGAGGAGATAGTATTTGCCGGTCGGATCCTCGCCGTTTGTC
>Ga0070682_100002384_pt1 | contig 10409 bp, 9 predicted proteins | sample KBSC63LmetaG_FD_64668 | JGI IMG/M metagenome (GOLD analysis project Ga0070682, IMG submission 64668) | Corn rhizosphere microbial communities from Kellogg Biological Station, Michigan, USA - KBS C6-3L metaG | ecosystem: Host-associated > Plants > Roots > Rhizosphere | place: USA: Michigan... | reverse complement strand
TTAACTTATATTATTGTCTATGTCGGAGCGATTGCAATATTATTTTAGTTTGTAATTATGATGGCTGAAACTTTATTTACTCCTACATCAGGAGCTTCATCTTCTATAGTAGGAAATACTAGCCCTACAGATATAGTACCAACTATATTAACTAATGGCACAGGGGTTAACCTGTCAGTGGGGGTAATTAACAAACTTAGCCCCTTCGGAAGAGTCGACAGTTCAAACTCAATGGACTCTTTTTCTACAATGGCTCACCCATACAACTTAGAATTATCTACACCACACATTATGCCTTTAGTTAACGGTGCTGGTGAATAGGGTCTTTTAACCACTTGCTCCCCTTCAAGCAATAGAGGTAGCCTTCTTCGTAAACCTGCCTCCTTCTTAGTTGGTTTACCTCTAACACTGACCGGTATTGCTAGCCTCCTTCTCGTAACTAGTCTAATTTTATTCTCCGGTATGTTCAATGGAACTGAGTAGGGAGACTCCTTCTTTACTGGTGTTAATAAATTATTTTCTTCAAGTACCTTATCTAACCCAGCATCATTCTCATAGGGGGGTGCCAACCTTCTTAGCCCCTTCGAAGAAGGTGGCATGACTAATTCTGATATATGGTTATATTACATGCCTAACAATACTAGTGAATTTTAGGCTTTAAGTGATATTCAATTATTAGGATATATGATTTATTTATCCTTCCCATTAATAACTGTATTATTAGGAGTATTATTATGGTGTGTATTAATTGGCGTATTAAGAATTAGTGGGAACTAATTAATTGACCCGGCCATAAGATGGTTCCTTCTTTGTTTACGGCCGTTACCATCTATACTTTTTATGTACCCGGTTTACAACCCTTAGAAGTAGACGGTTCATGCTTATGGGTCGGCGGTATCTTATCTGCTATGGGCTGGATGGGGAAGACGTTTTGTATCAACTTCCTTCCAATAAGAAGGAACGGATTATTTGTTGGCGCGGGGACACCCCCTAAGGGTTCAAACCTTCTTAGCCCCTTCGAAGAAGGTCGTTTCGTAGATGACATAGCTTACCAGAGGTTTCCTAGTCCATGCTTAGTTGCCGGTTACTATAACCTGCCTCTTTCTTAGTTGGTAAGCTTACATTTATAGTCGCTGCGCATGAAGCAGGTCGGTTTCTTAGTATGGAAGTGGATTTAGGGGGCCTGCAACGGACTGATTAAACCAGGCACTATAACCTGGTCGCTTAAATTAAGCTCTTTCCTGGGAGGGCCTCAGAAGGAATCTTGTAGGAAGGTATTTCTGAAAACCGGTCCATGTTTGAATCCTTAGGATCAACCATCTCAGGTGGTTCTGATAGCAGGTGGGACTTGCTTAGTTCTACAATTTCGAAGGCAACTTCGAAGAAGGTCGGGCCACTTGGATCGGGCTGCTTAATAATTAACTGTAGCCTTAGTTCTACAGGGATAGTCAAGGACCTCTATATAAGTGGGGCCCATAAAAGTCTCCGCCGGCCGTGGTTAGGACTATCTGATTACCTTTCTGATGCTGGATTGTTCCGGGTATAATTAGTCATACTAACAAAGAAGTAGACGCGGCCCTTCTCCGTCTTTGTAGGAAGTGGATTTAGGGGCCGACTACTTCACCTGGCTTAAATACTTGTCGGAGCTGGTAATCATTAAAGGGCTTTGAACTTATATAGTTCCGGGTGATCTATAAAGGGTTTGGTGTATACCAAGCGCTGTTATATTCATCTAATTAAGTTCACCCATATATACATATATATAATATGAATTAGGTAACATCTTTTGGTATTTATTTTGCTATATCTTTATACATTATAGGGTTACTCTGCTTTGTATACAATCAAGGATATAATCTTATTATGTTAATTATTTCTTTAGAGTAGTTACTATTAGCTATTAGTATACTCTTTGTACATTTCTCATTTATTTAGGATGACAATATTGGAAGTACTATTACTCTTTATACACTTTTACTTGCAGGGGCTGAGAGTGCCCTGGCATAGTCAATCCTAATTGCTTATTATCCTACACGTGGTAGTATTACTATATAAGCCAGTACAAGGTTCCCACAAGGTTTTAACTAGATCTATGCTGGGTCAACCAAAGGGTTTCGTGGACACCAAGTGGAATTTCCTGGGCCTACAATTTCCTGCGAAGGCTCATATTTACGAAGAAGGGTTTGTTCCGGGGAGCATATATTATAAGGTTGATATGCACTTATGGAGGCGAGGAGGGGCCTTCATACCTTTTCGTTGCTGATTATTAGATTATACATCACCATTCTCGGGTTTACGAAGTGGATTTAGAGGTCACCGACCTTCCCTAATTCCACTTTGTTGTCCAGCCACGAAGTTGCCTTCTTAGCTTATTAGTTTTGGCACCGCCATGGTTAGGAACTTATATGGGATAGTAGCCGGCAGTCTTCGCCCAGAAGGAAACCACTTTGTTGTCCATCAAGCTAGGAAGTGGATTTATCGACCGACACATTATTTGCAACAACCCTTAGACCAGCCGCATTGATTTAGGAGCCGAGAAGAAACTCTTATAAAGGCCGACCTAGTTCCTACAGTGTAAACCTTAGAAGACGTTGCCGGTCGGTTAACCCTTGTGGTTAATTATAGCTCCAGAATTTAGTTAAGCCTACTAGCGTATCAGCTCTCTAGCACTCATCTACAATGGTGACTGCAGGTGTTGTATTACTAATTAGAATTAGTCCATTATTAGAATTTAGTTCTACTGCTTTATTATTAATTGTATGGTTAGGTGCCCTTGGTGCATTATAGGGAGCAGCATTTGCAACTGTTGCAACTGATTTAAAAGGTATAATAGCCTCTTCCACTGTTTCTCAATTAGGTTATATGATTGTTGCAGTAGGTATTTCACAATACTCTTAGGCATTATTTCATTTATTAACACATGCATTCTTTAAATCAATTTAGTTCCTTGCTGCGGGAAGTTTTATTCATGCTTAGTGGGATAATCAAGATATCAGAAAAATGGGTACTTTAAGTATTTTTACACCATTAACTTATATAGTATTTTTATTTGGTTCTTTATCTTTAATGGCTTTCCCTTTTTCATCAGGTTTCTATAGTAAAGATTTAATTTAGGAAATTCTTATATCTCCTAATAGTATTACTCATACTATTGCTTATATATTTACTTTATTTGGTGCATTATTAACTAATACTTATAGTATTAGATTAATGATGATGGCAATGTTAAGCCGTCCTGCATTCCCTAAAGCAGTTACACCTCTTGTAGCTGATTCTTCTATGCTAATGACCTTACCAATGTTAATATTAAGTATAGGGGCAATAACTTTAGGTTATTTAGCTAATGAATTATTCTTATCTTATGGGTCATCTTTCTACTTAAATTCCATTTTTACTCATCCTTCTCATTTACTTATCTTAGATACTCCAGCTAATTAGTCTGCTGGATCTAATTTAGCTCTTTTACCTTTATGTTTCCTTTTATTAATTTTCACTATCTTAGTTATATCTCCATCAATTTTACCTCGCCCACAAAGTGGTTTAGGAAATCTAGCCGCCTAGGGGGGCTCTGCTGGAGCTTAGGCCCCTGCTGATAATATTTTAGATAAAGCTATGCTTGCTCAAGGCCTAATTAATAATTCTGAATTAACCTCTGGGAACGGTGACAAAGATAGTTCCGGCCCATCCGCACATAAAATTACGTCTGAAGAATTGTTAGGAGGAACCTTCTCCGGGCAAGTCCTCTTAGAAAGTAATGTTGCCGGCAACGTCTCTGCTGCTGAAGGAGTTAAAGTTGCTCCTGCAGTATTAACATACTTTGATGGGGGGGATAAAGAAACTGGCGTTACCGCTAATAGTGGTCATGTCTATACTTATACTGCTTCGGCCCTTTTACATTTTAATGTTTTCCATCATTGGGTTATGCATAGTTTCTTAGTATTATCTGTATACTTATACCGTTATATTGATAAAGGTATTTTAGAAATCTTAGGACCTTTAGGTTTAGTTAGACTCCTACAATTTATAGGATTTTATATTGAATTAATTTCTACTGGTAATATTACTCATTATTCATTAATATTAATTGGATTTATGGGTATAACAATGGGTTTTGGTTTATTTTAGATTTGATAGGTTGCCATTCAGGTACCCCGGGGCTTTAATCTTTTCGGCGCAGTACCTTCTCCGTCAAAATAATAGTTGGTTGGTTTACGCGAAAAGATCTGCTTTATAAGAACTACGCGGGGTCTGAAACGTAGGCGACAGTATATTATCTCTTAATGCAGTCTCGATCCCTTATATTGTTGGTGGTGGTACACGCCGCGGGAGGCCTGCCATGTTTTAGAAGAAAGTTCATTGGAAGAATCTTCGGACATGGTGAATGGATTTAACTCATGCACCCCAACTTTAAATGGGGAGTATTATAAAAGAAAGTTTAAAGCGGATCAGATTCAAGCACTGCCTTACTTTACCTAGGTTTCCTGTTTAATTAGTTCCCCGGCTTAATGCTCCAAAATGGGTCCTCTATTGCTGTACAGCGACGGCATTTATGATCTAACAGAGGCCTGTAGCACCTCTGAAGCACATGGGTTGAGGTCTTATATTAATACAACTATTATGTTAAACATTCCTTTCTTTAAATTGTTTTGCCGTGGTGATTTATTCTTCCGACCTTCCAGGTCTTTCTTTAGTACTTCTGGGCCTTCTAGCCTAATCTATGTAAGCAGGACCCTCCTCTACTAAGCATGGACCAGCCACCTTATCATAGGAAGTGGATTTAGGGACCGACCTTCTACCCACAAGATTTCTGCTGGGAACAAAGAAGACTGACGCATTCAAACCAAGTCATCGGAACTTACCGCTGTAACTTACATACAAATAATATGACTATTTTTAGTAAGGCCTAGATATATATTAGCTCCAAACCCTAAGGGTCCAGGTTGAAAAATGTATAGAGAGGGTCGCAATAAACTTCGAATAATTACTAAACCAGGTGTAAGCCTACAAAGAAGAGGGATCACAGATTAAGGGGAAATTGAATATAAAAAGAACTAAGTGTGAATGACTGACTAAAAAGTAAATGGGCGCAAAGAAGGCAGGCGAAAAGATGAACCTTACTACCTTTAACTTGATTGGTAGTAGGAAAATTGTAACCATAGATGAAAATCTTAACAAAATACCCAATGAATTGATTTATCTAAGTAGTTGGAGTAAAATATACTTTCTTAGTAGTGAAGAGCGAAAAGGAATAAGCCATCTGAAAATAAATTATAAAGCATTCTATGCATATTTGAAGGATATAAACGTAAGTTAAATGGTAAAAACCAAGGCTGAGTAATACTTTTTAGTGATAGTGAATAGTACCGAGAGGGAAAGTTGAAGCAAGAACCCAAATTAAGGGAGTGAAAAGAACCTGAAACAATTAGTTTTAAAAAATGAGAGGATGCATTTAATCTAATCATATACCTTTTGCATAAGGGGTGGAATGCCTGCCCCGGAGCCTCGTGAGGGGTTCTAATAATACTGGCTCATGACCTTTTAAGGTCGGTTGAAAAAGCTCTTTCCTGGGAGAGCCTTTTTGGCTAACGGTGAAACCTAAAGACTGAATTAAGAAATGACATTCTCAGTTTATGGCAATACCGTGGGAAGCTATCTATCAAAGTAATAAAAGAGCTTAGCTCTTTGGATTAAATCCTTTTAGATTAGCCCTGTAACGACTAAAACCGAAAGGTTTTGACTTTAACTGAAATGTTAAGGTAACATGCCAGCACTCATAATTACAACAAAGCTCCGTTTATGAAAGACCGGGAACTCGATTGGTAAGCTTACAAATCGAGTACCGGCGGTATAAATTTTAATCTTTCTGTCGTTTGTTTGAGTTGAATGTATAGTCTGAGCCATTATGAAAATAATGGAATAATCGCAGCAAGTTATTTTATTAAGTGAGCTTAATAGGCATCGTAATGGAATTATAATTTAATAAAATAGACCCGAAACTTGGTGATCTAGTCATCATCAGCACCAAAAAACTAACCAGACGCTTATATTCTACCTGATCTTGCTTAATTGACCAAGGTGGGTAAGAGTTTAAGCATATTGAAGGGGACTCGATTGAGTAAGCTTACCAATCGAGATCCCAGAGGGAAAGTTTTTTTAGATGGAGCGAACCTGTTAGCGTGGTAAAGCTATTGGATGAATGGTGATTAGGGGTGAAATACTTATCGAACTAAGATTTAACTGGTAGCTTATGAAAACTATAAAAGTAGATCTCTCAATGTGTTCATATTATAAAGTACAGTACTGGATTTCCTGAACTCGAAAAGTTATAAACACTCCTCCTTATAATAGACTACTTAAGTAGTTATCCTTATAGACATTGTACTTTAACCGGGCCTGTGTATAAGAACTTAAGGTAGGAAAATGAAATTGAGAAGTCAGAAAATAGTCGCTAAGGACTATTTTCAAGAGAGAAACAACTCTATCTATAAACTAAAATCCCAAAATGTAAGTAAACCATCGGCCCTTTAAGGTAGCTGACTGGAATTACTAATTTATTAAGTGAGTATAAGATGGTACATTGTAAAATGGTAACAATCATTTATAAAAAATTCAGAATGTGTGCTTGGAATCGGCATTCGTCTTAATAGATCGTAACAGAGAACTGAATTAAAGACTACTTTCACAAATAACCGGGCCTAGATTAACTATTTTAGTTATAGATGATATAAATCTATCCCTAATCCCTCGGGACTTGGAAGGTTGATTGAATAATTCTTATCGGTGAATAAGAATTAGTATCATGGTAATGAGCTAAGGAATCTGAAAAGATTCTTAAAACAATGCTGACATGAGTAACGTATAAAAGGGTACCAATAAACCCCTTTGGCCGTAAAATCTAGGTTTTTGACGCTAGTGAGAACTCGTCAAGTTAAATGGTTCCTAACCTCTCAAGAATGAAGTAGAGGGGGATGGGTTAGAGGGATAAAGGCAGGCTGATTACACTTAGGTGTAGAAGGTTGCTCCCAAATAACGATCAGGAAATAGAAAAATGATAATTAGAAGCTTTGCTCTAATACATATACCATACTTAAACTGACTCTAGTGATTTTAATTTAAAAAAGGCTGGCGAATAATTTCTTTTAAGGAACTCGGCAAAATTAATCCTGCAACTGTTGACCACAAACACAACTGTATGCAAAATAAATAATGAAGTATATATAGTGCCTTTTGCCCAGGTCCACCAAGGGAAAGCTAATTTAATATGAGCGTAACTTCTCAATATTAATAAGTATAACTCGTGGAAACCGGCGGTTGTAACTCTAACGATCCTAAGGTAGCGAAGCTCCTCGGCAAGTAATTTTTGTCCTGCATGAATAAAGTAATGACGGGATTTCTGTCTTAAGAGAAAATCGCGTGAAATTACAATGTTCGTGCAGATGCGAATAACTATCAGCAGGACGAGATCAGCGACTTGATAAATCTTTTAATTTAATATGGTGAAAATCCATTAGGGGCATATATCCCCCTAAGTCTAGTATAGCAAATCTAATTCGTAAGGATTTTATTTGGAGCCTATATGACAATGCAGATATCTGATAGGTCTGTTAGACTAAGTACTTAAGGATAGCGAAAGCGAATCTACGGCTGAAGCTTATATACTGAGGGTAATAATTTCTCGTTTAGAGCCCGATATATAAGGTGATAACATCACCCAGAATATAAGTATAGTAGGATCCTAATAGTATGGTTAACCACATAACTTTTGTAGCGGAGTGGTTAAATCTGTGAATTAAAAGAAACAAGGTAAACCTAATAATCTCTTATAGGTTTTAATAGTTTAATAGTTTAAGAATTTTAAAGGCTTCCGGTAGCAGTAATCTGTTACCATAGAATCTATGCACGTAAGCATTAATAAGCCATCAATGTTTGACGTTTATTTGATCAAACATTTAATAAAAAGGGTTGAGGGTAATAAATTAATACCCGGGGCACTCGAGTGGTAAGCTTACCACTCGAGTACCCGCCCCAAAATGAAAAAAATTTTAATTTTCTTATTAAATGGTCTTTAGGAGCTTCCCGTGAATTGATGTTAGATAATAATAATCCTATTTTTAAAGAAATAGGTACTCTTTCGGGAATTTATATGTTTAAATGTAAAATTAGTGGTGCTAGATATGTTGGTAGTGCGGTCAAATTTAAAACTAGATTTAAAGGTCATATGTATATTAGTGCTAATAATAGTAATAAAAATTAGCAAGCTCTATTCAATAAAAATGGGCTTTCCTCCTTTGAATTTGGTGTTTTAGAATATATCGTTTTAACTGGTAGTAAAGTAGAGAAAAAAGCACAATTAAATGCTTTGCTTTAGAGCAACTTTACTAGGATGAGCTTTTCAAATTACCTGCGCATTTAGTTTAGAATATAGCTCGCGTAGCGGGCTCCACAATGGGAGTTGTTCCTAGTTTAGAAACCAGGGATAAAATTAGAGCTACCAAAGTAGGGACTTATAACCCAAACTTTGGTAAAGTTTCAACTAATGCTTTACCCGTAAATGTCTATGACACTGTTTCGAAAGAAACATTGACATTTAAATCACGTATTGCACTTAAAAATTATTTAGGTGCAGATTATAAAACGATTAATAATGCTATTAAAAGTCGTAAACTCTATAAAAAAAGATATTTAATTTTTATAGATGAAGAGAAGAGACCTCTAGTTAAGGAAGTTAGTGCAAGCTAATTAGAGGTTAAAGATTAGTAGGTAGAGGAATATTCAAAAAGCGAAGGGGGGTTTGTAATGAATCTCATAAGATCTAATGATCTACTGTGAAAGCAGGCTGACTTGAATGTGTTGCTTTAGCCTTTGAAACGAGGTATATGATTATGTAAAGTAGTTGTATCGTAAGTAAAGTGATTGAGCCGTATGCGCTGAAAGGTGCTCGTACGGTTCTATATATATATAACACCATGGTTGTGAGGACAATGGTTGTTATAAAAGTATAACAGACCCTAGAAGTTTCAGACTAATGAATCGTCATCAACCTCGTAAGAGGGCAACTATTAAGGTTGTATTATTACCGATTCATAAAGTCTTTTGCTGGGGCGGCAGCCCTCTATAAAGTAACGGGGGCTTATATAAGGCAATAATATTGAATGAACGATAGTACCGGTCTTCAATAAATCGTAATGGAGCAATATTGCTTGACTGTATAAGACTTATAAGTCTATCAGGGATTCAATTAGCCATGCATAATTCTTTATGTGTGTCTTCCTGGGTCGATCATAGTGAACTGGAAAAACAGTTTTTGTTTTTTCAATTAAAAAATATAATTACTCTAGGGATAATCTGTTGTCCCTATAAATCAGAACAAATTGTTAAAATTAGAAGCTATAAGCACTTAAATTAACAGCGAATACCTATAAGTATACTATTTCGTTTAACGACTTAATGTTCTGTAAAATTATCAACAAAGTGGAATTAGCGCTTTAACTAAATGTGAGGTCTACTTATTAATGAAAACCTTAACAAGGAAGTCATTAAAATGACTTATGAAGGGAACCCCTATAATTTTAAAGATAAAGTCTATAATATTTCGTATGCATTATATTAAGTACCCATAAGAAGGGTAAATGTGTACATTTAAAAAATATTTATTATGAACAGGCTGGTCTACCTTCGGCGCCCTTAGCCGAAGGTAGGTGAGGCACCTCGATGATGACGTCGAGTTATAAATTAAACTAAATACAAAAAATAAAAAAAATTTGTAGAAAGCGACCTTATCTAAGCTTTTCCAACGACTAAACGTTTAACAATAGGTACAATAGGTACAATAGGTATAATTGTATAATTATGCTTATATAAGGGTTAATAATCTTAGCGGTGTTAATATGACCAAAAGGGTCATAACATTTAGAACGATACTACCCTATAATTTATATACCTGCAAGTGATGTAAGACTATTAAGATCTTTAGTCTTTGAATTTATTGCATATGATATGGAATATAAAGTTCCTGTTATTAAATAATATATTATATTGCTTATTGAAGTAATAGTCTATAAGATTAATTAATTAATCTTAGGTCGGCTCGTCGCATCCTCCTCGTCGCAGGCGCGAGGAAGGGATCAGCTGTTCTCTGAAAATAGCGGCACGTGAGCTGGGTTTAATTTTGGACCCAAAAGATTGTTCTGTTCTAAATAAAGAATTTCTTTTGAAATGAAAACTGGGTGAATTGCAAGGACAAGTCCTTAAGGACTCAATTTGCAGCGAAGCTTAATATGGTAGGCAATAATATTAAGAACGTTCAACGACTAATCGGTGAGTTATACCCCAACAATAATCCGGACACGAGCGCCCAGCTCTATATAATTTTTAATCAATGGCTTACTTATTGACCCGGTTATCACACT
>Ga0070682_100002382_pt1 | contig 10414 bp, 8 predicted proteins | sample KBSC63LmetaG_FD_64668 | JGI IMG/M metagenome (GOLD analysis project Ga0070682, IMG submission 64668) | Corn rhizosphere microbial communities from Kellogg Biological Station, Michigan, USA - KBS C6-3L metaG | ecosystem: Host-associated > Plants > Roots > Rhizosphere | place: USA: Michigan... | reverse complement strand
CGCCTCGCGCGTGGGCTCGACGCCGAGGGTCACGAGCGTCTGGCGCGCGATCTGGAGATCGGTCATGCCGTCGTAGCGAAAGCGGCACGCCTCGCGATCGCCGTAGCGCTCCTCGAACGCGCGCTCCATGGCGCGCCGGCCGGCTCCGCCGCTCGTGATGAGCGTGCCGTCGATGTCGAAGAGCAGAATCGTGGGGCGTTTGGCGCGCATCACATGCTGAAGTGCGCGCTCAGGCTGGCCGAAGCGAGCGGATTGGCATTCGTCACGTCCGTCGCGAGGGCGGACGTCATCTCCGACGTCATCGCGCCGGAGAGCGTGGCCACGGGCAGCGCGTACACGGTGAAAACGTACACGTGATCCCCGCTCGGCGGGCAAGGGCCGTAGTAGCCGTTCCCCTGCGCGGCCTTCTGCTTGGCGCCCGGTACGGAGGTCGACATGGCCATGCCGTCGAGCGCGGCCGGAAGCGAGGTGACGGTCGATGGGATGTCCCACAGGACCCAATGGACGAAGTCGATCGAGGTATCGACGAGGACCATCGCGTAGCTCATCGTTCCGCTGGGTCCCTCGCTCCACGTGAGCGGCGGAGACGTATTGTCGCCCGCGCAGGTGTTGTCGTCGGGGAACATGCTGCCTTCGGTGATGGTCGCGCTCGTCAGCGTGAGTCCGGAAGCGCCGCCCGAGCCGGCACCCGCCTTGCCACCCATGCCGGAGCCCGACCCGGACATCCCCGCGCCGCCCGCCTGGCCGGCTGCGCCACCGCCCGCCATGCCGCCGGAAGAGCCCGCCATGCCGGCTGCCCCGGTGCCACCCATGCCTGCGCCGCCAGCACCGGCACCGCGGCCCGCCATCCCGGCACTCGTGCCGGCAGTGCCGCCTTTGCCCGCACCGCCCGCACCCGACGTGCTGCCCGACGAGCCTGCCGCGCCGCCCATGCCCGCGGTGCCAGCGCCGCCTCCCGCGCCGGCTTTGCCGGTACCGGCGCTACCCCCCAGGGTGCTTCCGGCCGTGGCGTTCATGCCGCCCATGCCCGCGCTGTTGCTCGGGGTGTCTTCGGCGGAGCTGCAGTGGACGAGGAGCAGCGCAGAGGTGCAGAGCGCCGCGAGGACTCCAAGATCGCGCATGCCTCGCGCGAGCATAGCACCCGAAAGGATCTTTCAAGCCGCGGAGGCGCTTCGAGCGACTCAATCCGCGACGGCTTGGAGGTAGCGTTTACCGCTCGAACGGTCGACGTAAACCATGGCTTCAATCAGCCCGTCGGTCGCCTTGAGCCAGACGCGAACGTAGTCACGAGTGATGGGCGCGCCGTTCCACCATTCGACCGCGTGCAATCGGTGCTCGAAACGCAGCGCTTCGATCGTGTAGAGGCTCTGCTCGAACGCGACCGTGGTCCCCACGCGCAACGCACCGTCGAACCGCAACGGCTCGGGCAAGAGCCGCGTGAGCGGCGCGCGCGCTTCACCGTCGCTCGACTCGGCGAGTGCTCCCTCGATCACGGGGAGCGGCGTTCCGGAAACATGAACCGCGAGGGGCGTGGTCGAGCGCGGCCCGTGTCTCCGTTCGCCGCGTGAAACACGCGGGCTTTCCGCCCGAGCTCCGCCACGGCGCGTCCGGGTGTTCGAGCGCACGAGCGCGGGAGCGAGCATGCTGCGCGCTTCGAGCCGGTGGGAATCGAGCGTCGTGAGCACGCCGACGCGCGCCTCCCCCACGTCCGCCATGAGCTCCGCGAGCACGACGGGGAGCTCGCGCTCGATGTCGGTTCCGCCCGCGAGCGCTTCACCGAGCTCGAGCTGGCGGGCGACGAGCGGCACCATGACGGGCACTTCGAGCCGAACACCGAGCGTAGGCGCCGGCAGCCGCGTGCGCTCGAGCCGCGACGAGACGACCCGCCGAATTTCTTCCTCGCGCGCGAGCGGCGAGGAGAGCGCGAAGCGAAGCTCCGTCTTCTCTTTCGCACCGCGCAGGTGCGAAATGGAGCGATCGTGAGCGAGCGTGAGCACGAGCTTCTCCGCCGACATGCCGCGGGCTGTGAGCCGTGCCGCGAGACGCGCCGACATGCCGCGTAGCGCGAAGAGCAACGGCTCGCTGCCTTCGACCCCGTATTCGAACCCGAGCTCTTCCACGACGGTTTGGGGCAGCCGATACGGAACGAGCGGCGTGGGATCGATACCGAGCGCGAGATCGAGCGCGCGCCCGACCTCGCCCGCGAGACGAGTCGTGAGCGTGCTCCGCGGCAGAGCCGCCAGATCGCCGAGCGTGAGCACCCCGAGCCGCAGCAAAAACCCTTGCGCTTCCTCGCTCAAAGGCAAAGCGACGACGGGCAAAGCCTGCACGGCGCGTGCGGCGCCATCGGCGGGGACCGTGTGCACCCCTTTGCCGCGATGATCGGGCGGCGCCCAGCGCGCGACGGCGCGAGCAAGCTCCGGCCCCGGCGCGACGGCCGCGCGCACCACGTGTCCGAGCCCGCGCACCCGCTCCGCAAGCTCTTCGGCGAGCGGCGTTTCACCTCCGAAAAGATGGGCGGAGCCGCTCACGTCGAGCCACACCGTGTCCGGCACGCGCAAGGACGCCGTGGCGCCGAACCCGAGCGCAACCTCGGCGACGACGGCGAGCGCCCGCTCGACGAGCGCGGGATGCAAGCGCATGGCCTCGAAGCCTGCGACGAGTGCCCGCGCTTCGGCGATGGTTTGCCCTTCGCGCACACCGCAGCGCCGCGCCGACGCACTCACGGCGGTGAGCCGTGCCGTCGGTCGCAGCGGCTCTTCCAAAGGTTCGCCGAGCTCCCCCGGGTCGAGCAGCACGACACCCCAGGGCCCCCGACTGCGCTGCGGAGCCGCAGCAACGGCCACCTCGAGCAAAAGCTCGGGCAAAACCAGCGCTACGATGCGTCGAGACGCCTCAGGCGAGCTTTCGGACATGGTCCGCCTCCCGCGGTAACGGCGACGAGCCTTTGGCCCACGCGACCGGGCGCGGCCCCGAAATTCGACCGCGGCGATCTTTCGCGACGCGGACCAGCAAGCGTTCGCGCGCGGGCCGCGTGAGCTCGATGCGTTGAGCCACGGGCAGCGGCAACGAGCGCGGCAGTCGCCCGTCGGTGAGCAGGAGCACGCTCTTCTCCGTACCGTCGACCGCCATCGACAGGCGGCGTACGATCCGACCGAAGCGCGCGAGCGAAAAATCGAGCGCTGCGCCGAGCACGCCCAGCGTGTCGACCACGACGAGCTCGAACACGGAAGACTCCGCGAGCTTGAGCGCGACGCGACCGAGCGCTTCGAGCGGCGGGCGCACGACGAGCAAACGCTCGAGCGCGACCCCCGAAGCGGCGACGCCCGGCGCGTACAGCGTGCCCGACGGATCGACGAAAGCGCACCACGGCTCGACCTTCGTGCCGAGGCTCACGGCGCGGGTGCGCTGGAAGCTCTTGATCGCAGCGAGCGCGAGGGTGGTCGAAAGCCCGCCCGGCGCGAGCACCGAAAGCTCCACCACCCCACCCCGGAGCAGGCCGTGATCGGGCAGCGCCTGATCGAGCTCCTCGATACCGAACGGGAGCGAGGAAAGCTCCGGCCCCGGGGCCTCTCCCTCGGCGCCCATTCTCACGAGGGAGGGCGATAGATGGGCTAATGCTTGGGGAAGCGCCACACCACTGAACATAATCACAGCGCCCGACAATGCAAGCAACCGACCGCCTGGTCAGGACAAATAATGTCAGCCCATGGGGCGTTTTGCCGAGCAGGTTCGCGGGGGTTCCCGCGGCCGCAGAGCACCCCACTCGGTGCTATTTCTACGGCGCCGATGCTCGCCCTCGACGACAAGCTCGCCCGCGCCCGCACGCTCCTTCGCGAGATGGGCTCCGTGCTCGTGTGCTTCTCGGGCGGCATCGACAGCACCCTCGTGCTCGCACTCGCTGAGCGCGAGCTCGGCGAGCGCGCCGTCGGGCTCACCACCGTCAGCGCGAGTCTGCCCGCGAGCGAGCGTGCCGACGCGGAGCGCATCGCGCAGAGTCTCGGCGCGCGTCACGTCTTCGTCGATTCGCACGAGATCGAGCGCGCAGGCTACGCGCAGAACGGCCCCGATCGCTGCTTTCACTGCAAGAGCGAGCTCTACGAGATCGCTCGCGCCAAGGCGACCGAGCTCGGGCTCGCGGCCATCGCCAACGGCACCAACACCGAAGATCTCGGCGACTACCGGCCCGGGCTCGAAGCCGCGCGCCAAGCCGGCGTGAAGAGCCCGCTCGTGGACGCCGGGTTCGACAAGGCGGACGTGCGTGCCGCCGCGCAGCGCTTCGGCATCGAGGTCTGGAACAAACCTGCAGCCGCGTGCCTTTCGAGCCGCATCCCCTACGGCACGAGCGTGACCGCCGAGCGGCTTGCCCAAATCGGAGCGCTCGAAGCGAACCTCAAGGCGCTCGGGCTACGGCAGGTGCGCGTGCGCTGGCACGACACCATCGCGCGCATCGAGATCGGGCTCGACGAGCTCCCGCGCCTGCTCGAGCCGGGCGTGCGTGAAGCCGTCGTCGAGGCGGGCAAGCAGCAGGGCTTCCGCTACGTGACGCTCGATCTGGGCGGGTACCGCCAAGGCTCACACAACGAAGTGCTCGCGGGCCGCTCGCTGCGCGTCGTTTAGCGCCGGGGGCGCGAGGTACTAAGCTGGCGGGCGTGCGCGCGCGGTTCGTCCTCCTCCTCTGCGCGGTCGGTCTCACCGCGTGCGGCGCACCGCGTGCGCCGGGCGCGCCGGGCAGCGCCGGGCGGCGCGTCCCGGAGAGCAACGTGCGTCACGCGGACTACACCGGCTCGGCCGTGTGCGGCGAGTGTCACGTCGCCGAGTACGCCGCCTGGCAGGGCTCGCCGATGCGCCGCATGACACGCTCGCTCGCGACAACGAGCGTCCACGCGCCTTTCGACGGTCGCGCCTTCAAATTCAAGGACGACATCGCGATGATGGAGCAGCGCGCGGGGCGCGACTTCTTGCGCATCACGAGCGGCGGCGAGGAAACGCTCTTTCGCCTCACCAAGGTGATCGGCGGGCGCTACCGCGAGGACTTCGTCGGCGAGCGCGTGAGCCCGGAGGAGCCGCTCGGGGCTGCCGAGGACGAAGAGCGCGTTTTGCCGCTCTCGTGGCTCGTCGGACGCGCGGAGCCTCGCTACAAGGGCTACTCCGTGATGGTGCCCGAGCGGGAGCGGCTCGAGGCGGGCCTCGTCTGGAAGCGTGCGTGCATCTTCTGCCACAACACGACCTCGACGCTTTCGATCCTCTACGACGATCTCTACGGGGAAGGTGCCCTCCCCTACCAGGGCTCGGCGAGCAACGCGCTCCCGCCGAACAAGGCTTTTCACTACGCGATCACGGATGCGCCGGAGCTCGTGCGCGCGCTCGGTGACGAGCTAGCGGCCATCGGAGCCCACGCGCCGCTGCCTGCCGACGCGCACGAAGCGCTCGGCATCGCCGCCGACGTGACGCGCGAGCGCTTCGAGGAGAAGCACCTCGTCGAGCTCGGGATCGGTTGCGAGGCCTGCCACGGCGGCTCGCGCGAGCACGTGGCCGATCCGTTCGTCGTGCGCCCGACGTTCGCATTGCAGAGCGATTTTTTGGGCGTGAGCGCCCCGAACGGCAAGCGACCGACGCCGGCAGAGGACGTGAATCGCACCTGCGCGAAGTGCCACACGGTGCTGTTTTCTCGCTACCCCTACACGTGGGAGGGGCACACGCGCAGCGCCGCACCGGGCGGCAGCACGACGAACTCGGGCGAAGGCCGCGATTTCTTGCTCGGCGGCTGCAGTCACGAGCTCACCTGCACGAGCTGCCACGATCCGCATGCCGAAGACCGCGCTGAAACGCTCGCGAAGCTCGGGGAGCCCGCCGGCAACGCTGTCTGCACGCGTTGCCATACGCAGTATGCGAGCGAGAGCGCCACGCGAGCGCACAGCCATCACCGCCCCGGCGGCGCCGGCTCGGCGTGCGTCGCGTGCCACATGCCGAAGAAGAACATGGGGCTCGACTACGACCTCGTGCGCTACCACCGCATCGGCTCACCGACGGACCGGGAGCGCGTGGAGGGCGACCGTCCGCTCGAATGCGCGCTCTGCCACGCCGACCGCACGGTCGATCAGATCGTGGTAACGATGGAGCGCTGGTGGGACAAGCGCTACGACCGGACCGCGCTCAGACGCCTCTACGGCGGCGATCTGAAGGTGAATCCGCTCGCCGTGACGCTGCTCGGAGGCAAGCCGCACGAGCGCGCCGTCGCGGCGACCGTGCTCTCGCACGCCGGGCGCAGCGAGCTCCTGCGCTCGATTGCTGCAACGCTCGACGACCCGTACCCGCTCGTTCGCTTCTTCGGCAAGGCCGCCGTCGAGCGGCTCACGGGCGAAGCCCTGCCGATCGACATGAATCAAAGCGGTGCCGAGACGCGCGCCGCGGCCGAGCGATGGCTCGCCGAACGCGCGTCCCGAAACGCCGCTACGAAATGACCTGGGTCAGTGACGCGGGCCGCCGCGGCGCGGACCGCGATCGCGATCCCGACCGCCGCCGCCGTGGCCACCGCTGCGCGGACCGCGGCCGCCGCCCGGTCCCGCTTCGCGCGCACGCGCCATGCGCTCCTTGGCCGCTTCGCCTTCCTCGCCTTCGGGGAAGTCGAGCAGCTCACGGCGCGAGAGGCGCACCTTGCCGTCGCGCTCCACGCTGATCACCTTCACCTCGACCTCTTCGCCCTCCTTCAGCACGTCGCCCGGAGATTCGACGCGCGTGTGCGCGATCTCCGACACGTGCAGGAGCGCCTCCGAGTTCGGCAGGATCTCGACGAACGCGCCGAAATCGACGAGCCGCGTGATCTTGCCCTTGTAGATGCGTCCGACCTCGGGCTCCGCGACGAGACCCTCGATGATCGCGAGCGCCTTCTTCACGGCGTCGGAATCAGCGCTCGCGATCGCGACGGTGCCGTCGTCGTCGACGTCGACGCTGCAGCCCGTCTGATCGACGATGCCCTTGATGGTCTTGCCGCCGGGTCCGATGATGATGCGGATCTGGTCGGGCTTGACCTTGACGGTCGTGATGCGCGGCGCCCAGCGGTTGATCTCCGTGCGCGCGACCGACAAGGTCGCGAGCATCTTTCCGAGGATGTGCAGGCGCGCTTCCTTCGCCTGATCGAGCGCGCGCTCGAGGATACCGCGGTCGAGGCCCGCGATCTTGATGTCCATCTGGATGGCGGTGACGCCCTTGTCCGTGCCGCACACCTTGAAGTCCATGTCGCCGAGGTGATCCTCGTCGCCGAGGATGTCGCTCAGGATCGCGAGGCGGTCGCCTTCCTTGATCAGGCCCATCGCGATACCGGCGACGGGCTTCTTCATCGGCACGCCGCAGTCCATGAGGCTCAGCGAGCCGCCGCAGACGCTCGCCATCGAGCTCGAGCCGTTCGACTCGAGGATCTCGCTCACGATGCGGATCGTGTACGGGAACTCTTCCTTCGTCGGCAGCATGCGCACGATCGCGCGCTCGGCGAGCGCGCCGTGGCCGATCTCGCGGCGTCCGGGGCCGCGCATCGGCTTCGTCTCGCCCGTGGAGAAGGGCGGGAAGTTGTAGTGGAGCATGAAACGCTTCCACGACTCGCCCGTGAGGGCGTCGATCTTCTGCTCGTCGGTCGCCGTGCCGAGCGTCGTCGTGACGATCGCCTGCGTCTCACCGCGCTGGAAGAGCGCCGAGCCGTGCACGCGCGGCAGGAGGCCCACCTCGCAGCTGATCGGGCGCACCGTGCGCGTATCGCGGCCGTCGATGCGCTTGCCCTCGTCGAGCACCATGTTGCGCACGACGACTGCCTTGCGGTTCTCGAGCTCTTCCTTGGAGAGCTTCTCGCTCTGCGTGAACTTCTCCGCGCCGAACTCTTCCGTGAGCTTGGCGAAGACGGCTTTCTTGATCTCGCCGTAGCGGGAATAACGAGCCTGCTTCTCCTTGATCACGCACGCGGTCTTGAAGTCCGCGTCGGCGAGCTCGGCGATGCGCTTGGCGATCGACTCGTCGAGCTTCGGCGTCGTGAAGGCGCGCTTCTCTTTGCCGATGCCCGCGCGCATCTTCTCGATCAGGCCGATGATCTTCTGCGCTTCGCTGTGCGCGAACATGAGCGCGTCGATGAGCTCCTTCTCGCTCACCTCGTCCGCGCCGCCTTCGACCATGACGATCGCGTCCTTGCTGGCCGCGACGACGAGATCGATGTCGGCCTTCGCGCTCTGCTCGAACGTCGGGAAGGTGACGAGCTCGCCGTCGACGCGCGAGACGCGCAGGCCGGCGATCGGGCCGTCCCACGGGATGTTCGAGATGTGCAGCGCCGCGCTCGCGGCGGAGAGCGCGATCACGTCGGTGGGGTTCTCCTTGTCGGCGGAGAGCACCGTCGCGACGACCTGCGTGTCCTTCTTGTACCCGTCGGGAAACAGCGGACGCAGCGGGCGATCCATGACGCGCGACGCGAGGATCTCGTAGTCGCGGAGGCGGCCTTCGCGCTTGAAGAAGCCGCCCGGGATCTTGCCGGCGGCGTACGTCTTCTCGACGTACTCACAAGTGAGCGGGAAGAAGTCGAGGCCGGGTCGCTCCTCGCTCGAGACGACGGTCACGAGCACGACGCTCTCGCCGTAGGTGGCGAGCACGGCGCCGTCGGCGAGCTTGGCGAGGCGGCCGGTCTCGAACGTGAGCGGACGACCACCGATATTGATGGATTCTCTGACGAACATGGGGTTCTAGCGCTCCTTCAGCGCGTTTCGCCGCTGCGTGCGACGCGACGCCGGAGGCGAGCACCGTGTTCTTCAGCCTCGATGCGTGCCGCGGACTCCTGTGCGCGGCACGAAGCGAAGTTGAAGGGGCAGGCCCGCTTCCGGAAAAACGGACGAACGAACTTCGTTCTTACTTACGCAGGTTCAGGGAAGCGACGATCTTCTTGTAGCGGTCCATGCTGGAACGCTTCAAGTAGTCGAGCAGCTGGCGGCGCTGCGCGACCATGCGCAAGAGTCCACGCCGTGAGTGATGATCCTTCGAGTGCACCTTGAAGTGATCGGTCAGGGCTTCGATGCGCTGGCTCAAGAGGGCGACCTGCACCTCCGGTGAGCCGGTGTCGGTCTCGTGAATGCGGTGACGAGAGACGACAGCCGTTTTGGCGCCGGGTTCGAGTGGCATGTTTCTTCTAATTCCTGGGGTTTGTTGGGGGGCGCGAGTATACGCGGGTTCAGGGGTCGGTCAACCGTGGTCGGGACCCCCCTAAAACCGCGAAAAGCGGCCAGGCGAGGTACAGCGCGGGCAGACCCCGGGCCAGGGCGCCCAAGACCGCGAGACCCCTCACCTCGCGGCCGCCGCGGTCCACGACGACGACGGCCGCCCCCTCTGCGGGCGCCTCGGACTCGAGCCGAAACCGGGCGAGCCAATCGAGCCAGGGGAGCACCCGCGCCACGGCCCGACCGAGCGGCATGGCGCCGTTCACCCGCACGGTTCGCTCGCGGAGCTCCGGCGTGACGAACGCGACGTAGGCGACGCCCATCAACCAGCTGAAGAGCTCCACGCGCGCCGACGCCTGGATCATCAAGTGAAAGACGACGCCCGCCCACAGCGCGAACGCGCGGAGCCGCGGCAGCCAGAGACCGACCGCGAGGAAGAGCTCGAGCGAAATCGCCGCCTTCGAGGCGAGGCTCGCCGTCAGCGGGGACGTGATGAGGTTCGCATACCAATCCGCAATGGGTGCGCCGTGCTGCCGGGCGTACGCGACCCCCTCTTCGAAGCGCACCAGCATGCTTTGCCCGCCACGCCAATCGGGGTCGAAGAGCTTTCCCCCGCCGGAAGACAGATAGATCGCGGAGATTTGGAGCTGAAAGACGCGCCGCGGCAGCGTGGGGCCGAGCCGGCTCTCGCGCGGCAGCGCGTGACGCCGGCCGCGGTAGAGGAGGAACGAGCGATCGCTCGGCATGAACGCGCACAGGAGACACGCGAGCAGCAGGGCAAATCGATTGTTGTGATACTGGAGCCGATCGCACGCGAGAAGGAACAAGCCGGTCGTGGCGCTCACGAAGAGCCCCTCGCGGCCGAGCCAGCCGAGCAGCGCGAGGAAGGCACCGCCGAGCTCGACCCACAAGAGGAGCACGTACGTCGAGCGCGCGGGCACCCACGCCTCCGGGACGAGCGGCAGATGAAAGACCTCCCCGAAGTAGGCCCAATGCTCGAGCTCGTCGAAGCGCGCCCACACGTTCGTCGCGAGCAGCACGGCGAGCAGCACACGAATCAGGCCGAGCAGGTACGCATCACGCTCCTCACGCGAAAGCCCTCGGACGGACGCCCCGAAAGCGGTGAGCGTCACCGGCGCTCCGCCTCGAGCCGGACGACCGCGGGATCGCGCCCGTTCTTCAACGTGCCGACCGAGGCGACGAGGCCGACGGTCTCCGTGTCATCAGGA
>Ga0070682_100002380_pt1 | contig 10417 bp, 13 predicted proteins | sample KBSC63LmetaG_FD_64668 | JGI IMG/M metagenome (GOLD analysis project Ga0070682, IMG submission 64668) | Corn rhizosphere microbial communities from Kellogg Biological Station, Michigan, USA - KBS C6-3L metaG | ecosystem: Host-associated > Plants > Roots > Rhizosphere | place: USA: Michigan... | reverse complement strand
CGACGACCTCCGCCGGGAGCGAGCGGTCACGGACGACGAGCTCACGGCTTGGGTCTCCGAGCTCAGTGAGGAACGGCTCGCGGCCCCGCTCGTGTACGTGCGCCTCGGCAAGCGGCTCGAATCTCCCCTCTGGGGGGCGGTTGCGCACGTCTTCAACCATCAGACGCACCATCGCGGCCAGCTCACGGCTCTGCTCGTGCAGCAAGGGTGCGATCCGGGCGTCACCGACTTGGTCGCCATGCTGCGCGAGGAGGCGGCGCGTCGGTGAAGCGCGCCTGAACGTGCCTGTTCAGCCCTCGAGCTGTCGCTGAGCCTCGAAGAGGACGATGCCGAGCGCGACGACGAGGTTCAGGCTTCGGGTCTGCCCGGCCAGGGGAATCGTCACCGCGACCGTGCCTGACGCCACGACGTCCGCCGGGAGTCCGCGACTTTCCGGCCCAAAAACGATCAAGTCGGTGTTCGCAAACGAGTGTCGCGACAGCGGGATCGCTCCCGGGTCGGCGACGGTCATGATGACGCGGCCGCCGCACTCCGCGAAGAACCGCTGCGGCTCGTCAACGCGGTTCCACTGGATCTTTTCGAAGGCGCCAGCCGAGACGACACGAAGCTCCCGCGTTCGGGCGCGGCCATACCTCTCTCGGACGAGGCCGTGCGGATCGAAGACCGCGCACTCCCGGCAGCCAAACGCCTCCAGTGTCCGCGCGAGCAGGCACAGGTTGTGAAAATCTTGCGGAGCGTAGAGGAAGAGTCGTGCCATCCGTTGCCAGCTGCTAGTGATCGCTATCGCCTTCCCTCATCTTCCGAACGACCGTGGCTATCGTCGGGGCGTCGACGTCGGCCCGTTTCATCAGGGCCGTTGCTCGGTCGACGTCGTCGGCATCGACCGCATCGAAGAAGTCCTCGAGCGCGCCGCTGACCGAAAGCTTCTCCAGAACCAACGTGCCCTCGAAATCAGACTCATCCATCGGGATCTCCTATCATGCGAATAGCAGAGCTCTGGCGGTATCCAGTCAAGACGTTCGCGGGCGAAAAGCTCGCGATCGCGCGCCTCGGCCCCTCGGGGATCGAAGGGGACCGCGTCGTGCACGTCGAGGACGACGACGGGCACGTGATCACGTCCCGCTCTCACCCTCGGTTTCTGGGCCACCGGAGCACGCTGGGAACGGACGGCGAGCCGCTCGTCGACGGCAGACCTTGGAACAGCGCTGAAGTCGCCGCAGAGGTAGAGGACATCGGTGGGCCCGGCGCGCGGCTCGTTCGGTACGACGGCGTCGAGCGTTTCGACGTGCTGCCGTTGCTGGTGGCGACCGACGGCGCGATCGCCGCGTTCGGTCACGATCGGCGGCGCCTGCGGCCCAACATCGTGATCGACGGGGTCGAAGGCCTGGCCGAACGCGAATGGCCGGGCGCGTGCCTGCGCATCAACGAGGTCGTGATCGGCGTTCAAGACCTCCGCTTGCGTTGCATCATGACCTCCTACGACCCTGACACGCTGGCCCAGGACAAGCAGATCACACGCGACATTTACCGGCGCTTCGAAGGCAAATTGGCGCTCGATTGCTTCGTCATCGCGGGTGGCAACATCGCCGTGGGCGACGAGGTCACCCTCGTGCGCGGTCGCGGCTGTGCTGGCGACGTGACGTCGCCGGATAGTTCTATCTGATCGATGCCTCGGTCAGCGCCGCGCCGCTCCGAGCAGATTCGACGACGGCTTTCACCGCGCGAACGACGACGGCGGGGGACTCGAGCGGGATCTGATGGGAGCTTTCGCGAACCGTGAGGACGACGCTGTTGGCCGACAACGCGGCGACGCCATGCTGAGCCTGCTGCCGCGCCTCGAAGACCTCGCGGGCACGCTGCGGGGTCAAAAACGGTTCGGGCGGCGGGCGACCCGCAACCAAGACGACGAGCGGCCTGTCGCCAAGAGCTCCTTCTGACGCACTCAGCGCTTCGAACCCGGCGAGGAACGTCTTCAAATCGAGCCCTTCCATCTTGGCGATGTTGCGCTCGAACTCCGCGACCTGCTCTGGCGGCAAGTCCGCCAGCGGAGGGGGGATTGGCGATGCATCGACCAAGACCATGCCGGCGACCGTGGAGGAATAGCCCGTCAGGAATAGCCGTACGTTGGTCCCCCCCATCGAGTGACCGACCAGCACGTAGGGCGCGTCCACCTTGGCCCCTGCGAGCAGACCGTGAAGCTCCTCGGCCATCTGGCGATTGCTGTGCGGCCGAGGTGCCGGCTCGCTCGAGCCGAGGCCAGCGCGGTCGTAGGCGCAGACCTTCGTGAACCTCGCCACCTCCGGCTGCACTCGCGCCCAGGCGCGCGAATCGCTACCGAGCCCCGAATCGAGGACGACCGCCGGAGACCCGCTGCCCTCACAATGGATGTGCAGCGCGAGGCCGCCGACTGGCACCTTGGCGTCCAACGCCGCCGAGTCGTGGCAGCCCACACAGAACAGGAGAGCAAGGAGTCGCTTCGACATTCGTTCAACCCGATGCCGGCCTAGCTGCAGTCGCCGCGAGAAATCCGGCCGCGACGCACACGGCGGCCACGAGCCCCGCCACTCCGGTGAATCCCGTGAGGAGCTCGCCACCCCCGCTCACGAAACTGACCGCAATCAGGCCGGACGCACTGCAGGTTCCGTGGAACACGGCCGGAACGAAAACGCTGTCCGAACGTGCGCGCAGCCGCCCGTAGATCGGCGCGAGCGCCTGCATCAGCGCGAGCAGCAGCAAGCTGCCCACGAACGGATGCTGCGGGTACGCGTAACCCTGAAGGGTGAGTGGAAGGTGCCAGATCCCCCAGAGCAGCCCCACGGTCGCGGATTGCGCCCAGAAGCCGAGGGGCTCGAGCTCCGTATACAGAAAGCCGCGCCACCCCAGCTCCTCACCGAGCCCGCCGAGCAGGCACACCGTCGGACCCACGAGCAGCGCCTGGACCAGCAACATGCCGAGACCGGCCAGGTCCGGTGAGAACTTCACCCCCGGCAGCAGGGTGCCGACGGCCAGCGCGAGCAGCATCAGCAAAGGAGCGAGGAGCCAGGCCGTCGCGAGCCATCCCCAGGTGGGCCGCCGCCATGCGAGCGTCGTCTTCAGCGGCTCAGCAAACACGAAGCGCTGAAGCCCCAAGGCGACGAGCCCCGGCACGAGCATCACCAGGTTCAGGAAACCCATGGCGCCCAGCCCTTCCCAGGTGCCGCGCGCTTGCCTCCAGCCGAAAGTCGCCGCCGTCGTGAGCGACAGTGTCAGAACAAAAAAGAGCGCCACCCGGCGCCAGCGGACCGAACGGAGCCTCTCGACCATCACCCGCCGCAGACAACAGCCGCGCCCCAGAGTTCCCAGGCCGGTCGCCGTCGCGCTTCATTGACCGGGCGGTGGCTGCCACAGTTCGACCTTGTTCCCCTCGGGATCGACGACCCAGGCGAATTTGCCGAACTCGGACTCGTCGATCTTGTCGAGGACGTTGCAGCCTTCCGCCTTGAGCGCGGCGACCACCGCGTGAAGGTCTACGACCCGGTAGTTGACCATGAACGAGGCTTGGCTCGGCGCGAACTGCTCTGCTCCCTCCGAGGCGACGGACCAGACGGTCGTTCCGCCCGTGGGCTTGCCGTCCGAATCGGCCCAGCTGAACGCGGTGCCTCCCCACGCCTGAACGTCGATGCCGAGATGACGCTTGTACCAAGCCTGCAAAGCAGGAGCGTCCTTGGCTTTGAAAAAGATGCCGCCAATGCCAGTGACTCGCTTCATGTGAACCTCCGAGGTGAGCCTTTGAGGGGTGGCGTTTCTTCTGCGCCCAGCGTACCAGGTTTCATCGACTCCCCGGTTTCTGCGTAGCGGTACACAGTCCATGCGAAGCGAAAGCGTCCTCGACCATCTCCTGTCCGAAGGAATCATCAGCGAAGTGCTCGGCCGGCTACAAAGCGGCAAGGAAGCGGAGGTCTTCGTCGTTCGCTGCCAGGGCAACGTGGTCGCGGCGAAGGTTTACAAGGATCGCGCGCAGCGGAGCTTCAAGAACAACTCCTCGTACAAGGAAGGGCGCTCGGTCAGGAACTCGCGCTCCCAGCGGGCGATGGAACGCGGCTCGAAGTACGGCAAGGAGGCGGCGGAGGACGCCTGGAAGTCGGCTGAGGTCGACGCCCTTTACAGGTTGCATGCCGCCAACGTCAGGGTGCCCACGCCAGTCATGTTCTTCGAGGGCGTCCTCTTGATGGAGCTCGTGTGCGATGCCGCCGGCAATACGGCGCCGCGCCTGATCGACGTCTCGCTCACTCCTGAGCAAGCCAACGCCGGCTACCACGATATGCTCACGCAGCTCGTGCGCATGCTGAGCTGCGAGCTCATTCACGGCGATCTCTCTCCGTACAATGTGCTCTGGGCGGCAGCGGGTCCCACCGTGATCGATTTCCCGCAGATCGTTTCGGCCGCGCAGAACACCAGCTCGGAGCGCTTCTTTCTCCGCGACGCGAGCAACATCCTCGGTCATTTCGCCCGCATCGATCGCCGTCTCCACACACGTAGCGGAGACGCCCACGAGATCTGGCGCGCGTATGCACACCGCGACCTCACGCCCGACTTCCTTCCCACCGGAAAGGCACGGCCAGCGCCACGCCCTCAGGCGTCCGCCGCACGCCCCCAGGCCTCTGCTGCGCGCCCCCCCGCACCGCGCCCTCAGGCCAACCGCCCAGGCGCACGCGCCAACATCCCACGCGCCCATGCCAACATCCCGCGCAATCAAGGCCCGGGCGGGCGCGCGGACGCCCCTTTTCAGAGGCAGCTCCCGGCGCGGCCGTCGGGCGATCCACGGCGGCCCGCGCGAGCGCCTGAGGTGCTCTTGGCGCGGCGCCCACCCGTGCAAGCGTCGGCTCGTCCCCCGCTGCGGCCAGCCCCGCTCTCTCACGCACGCCCCGGCTCGCCGCAGTCGCCGCGTGCCGAGCCCGCGCGCCAGCCTAGCGAGGACTCGGACCGCTCCCGCCACCGGCATCGCCCGCGCCACCGATCGTAGTCGGCGCGGTATCGGTGCCCCTAGCGTTCCCGCCGTTTCGGATGCACGCTACTCCGGCATGTCGGGTGTTGCGCAGCTGCGTGTCGCGCTTCAGTCGCTCGTCAACGCGTGCGGGGGAAGCTCGGGGGCCGTCATCGACGAAGGGAACGGGCTTTGGTGCAGTGTGCCCGGCAGCCCGGAGGGCGCGCTCGTCGCAGATTCGTTTTATCGCGACGAGATCGCGCCGCAAGCTCACGAGATGCAGCGCGGGCATCGGTTGAGCGTGCATCGGGCGGGCGAGTTCGGCGGGTACGTCGCGGAGTCGTTCGCGTCGCTGTACGTCGTCGTGGTGTGGCTCAGGGGAAGCTTCGACGCCGAGAGCGTGCGGGCGCGGATCCTGCGAGCCGTGCCGGCCATCGAGGCCATCGTGCTGGCGATGCCGCCGTTCGATGGCCCGGGGCCGAGTGGGCAGGCGCAGAAAGCTCAGGCCTGAGCTGCGAAACGATCAGCGCTGCGTGCGCTGATCGCTCGAGGGTGGTTCCGGCGCATGGATTCGAACCACGATTCAGGGATTCAAAGTCCCTTGTCCTGCCCTTAGACGACGCCGGAAGGGGCGCGGATGGTAGCAGAGACCACCCGGCTAGCGACAAGTCGCGCGGTGGACGTGCTCGGCGACGAAGCGGACGGCGTCGGGGTTCGTCTCCGGCAGGATGCCGTGGCCGAGGTTGAACACGTGGCCGGGGCGAGGGCCGGCAGCCGCGAGCACTTCTTCGACGCGGGTTTGCAGCAGCTCGCGCGGGGCGAAGAGCAGGATCGGGTCGAGGTTTCCCTGCACCGCCACGCCATCGCCGAGGCGCGCGCGGGCCTGGTCGAGCGGGGTGCGCCAGTCCACGCCGATGACCGAGCCGCCCGCCTCACGCTGGAGCTCGAGCAGGGTGGCCGTGTCGGTACCGAAATGGATGACGGGCACGCCGGCCGTGGCGACGGAGGAGAGAATGTGGCGCACGTGGGGCAGGACGAACTGGCGATAGTCGCGCGGTGAGAGGCACCCGACCCAGGAGTCGAAGAGCTGCACGGCTTGTGCGCCGGCCGTGATCTGGGCGTGCAGGTAGACGCGCACGACCTCGGAGAGCTTGCCCATGAGGGTCGCGAAGAGCTCGGGCTCGTCGTACATGAAGCGCTTCACGCGCGCGAAGTGCGCGCTCTTGCCGCCTTCGATGAGGTAGCTCGCGAGCGTGAACGGTGCGCCGGCGAACCCGATGAGCGGCGTCTTGCCGTCGAGCTCACGCCGCAGGAGGCGAATCGCCTGGAGCACATGGGGCAGCCCTTCCTCCGGCGCGAAGAGCCGCAAGCGCTCGACACCCGCGCGATCGCGCACGGGCTCGTGAATCACGGGGCCTTCGCCCGCCGCGAACTCGAAGGGCGCGCCCATCGGCTCGAGCGGCAAGAGGATGTCCGCGAAGAGGATCGCAGCGTCGACCTCGAAGGCGCGGAGCGGCTGGAGCGTCACCTCGAGCGCGAGCTCAGGCGTGCGGCAGATGTCGAGAAGCGTGTTCTTCTCGCGAATCTTTCGGTACTCGGCCATGTAGCGCCCGGCCTGGCGCATGAACCAAACGGGCGTCGCGTCGACGGGCTCGCGGCGACAGGCGCGGAGGAAGCGATCCCACATGGAGCCGACGTTAGCGCAGAATGCGGCTCAGAGCGCCGACGTAGGTCCCATCGCCGCGTGCGGAGCCTGCTCGCCCTTGACGGCGCGCTCCTTCATTTCGTACTTCGACGGGCACTTGGCGATGATGCTCGACGCCTCGAAGTGACCGGCCGGATCGAGCGTGCCCTGGGCCGTGACCATCGTGTCCATCCCGGGCACGTCGCGGAAGGTGTCGGGCACGGTGCAGCGCGGAAAGTGCACGGCCAGCTCCTGGTTTCCGCCCTTGATGGTGAAGCGGTACTCGCAGGGGTCGTCGCGCTTCACGAGCGAGCCGCGCTTGAGCGTCCCCTCGACCATCACGTTGCGCCCGAGGAGCTTCTGGCGCTCGTTCAGGAGCTGATCGACCTTGCGCGAGTAGATGGCCGAGCCCTCGAAGCTCGTGAAAACGAGCGTGAGGATGGCGCCGCCCATCACGAGGAGCGAGCCGAGCAACACGAGACTCCGCTTCGGCTTCCCCGCCGGGGCGCGAACGGGGACGGCGACCGGAGCCGGTTGTGCTTCGGCGACCGCCTCCGACTCCCGCACCGCTTGGGCGAGCTCGTCGTCGATGTTGCTCATGATCGAAGCGTAATCCCCTCAATTGCCCTGGTCCAGCGGCCGGAATGTTGGGGGCGTGACGGATCGTGCGGGGGCTCAGGCCTCGGGCCACGCAACCCGTGCGCCTGCCGACCGAAACCACGAGCATGGCCGGCCTATTCCTCGCTGGGTTCGGACTCGCTGCGGCGCTCGCCGGACCGCCTCCGCTGCGCGATGAGGAGCCGCTCCCGTGGCCACGCGCCCCCGAGCTCGCTCGGAGCCCGGTCGAGCTACTGCCCGCCTTTCGCGTCTCGCTCCCGCTTTGCGGTGGCGAGTCGGCCCGTGACGGCTGCGACGCGCTCGGGCCGGCGCTCGGTGGCGAGCTTGCGACGTACTACCGCCCCACCCCCTACTTCGCTTTTGGCGCCAGCGCCGCGTACGCCATTGCCCACGGCACGCTCGCGGGCGCGCCACTCTCGGCCAAGACCCTCGCGCTCGGCATCTCGTCCCGCGTCTACCTGCTCGAATCCGGCGAGCTCGACCCGTACCTCGAAGGGCTGCTCGGCTGGGGCTCCGTCACGACCACGCTCACCCCACCCGGCGGCCTCGTACAGAGCGAAAGCGCATTCGGCCCACTCGGTCGCACGGGCGGTGGCATCGATTGGCTCCTTTCCCCGCGCGTGAAGCTCGGGATCACGGCGGGCATCGACGTGCTCCTGCTCGAGCATCGACCCGTGAGCACGAGCCTCACGGCCGGCCTCGAGCTCGGCCTGCTGCTGGGCGACAGCCTGTAGATGTCGGTGTCGCGCTTGTCTCGATTCACCCCGCCGAGCTTGGGTGTAACGTCGCCACGTGCTCGAGGATCCGCTCAGCGTCGACCGCCTCGTGCGCGACGTGTCGCGTTCGCTGCAGAGCTTTCGCGGCGCGCTGCGCGAAGGCCGCGGCAACGATCACGCGTTCGATCTGGCCGGCCGCAAGATCTCGCGCGAGCTTCTGCAGACGCTGGCCGACGCCAAGGGCGATCCGTTTGCGCCCGCACTGCTGCGCGCCGCGCATCGCCTGTACGAAGCACGCGCGCTCGCCGAGCTCGAGCACGAGCACGCCGCCGCGCTGCGTCTCGAGCGACACGCGCTGGACGATCCGGAGCGCGGCCGCTTCACGCTCGCGACGCTGCTTTCGCGAGCGCTCGCCGACGGGACGGGGCGGCGCTCCGCGTTCCTCCGAGCCCTCACCGAACGTGGCACGCATGCGAGCGATCTCGTGCTGCGCCGTGCCGAGCGCCACGCCGAGCTCCGCGCTTCGCTCGCCAAGGTCGTTCCCGCCACGATCGACCTGCCGGGTGAAGCGGCGCTCGAGCTCGCGCCGGCCGTCCTCAGCCACACGAGTGACGCGTACCGCGCGCTCGACCCCCAATCGCTCGCCGACGTGCTGGAGCTCGGCCTCGGCCGCAACTCCCGCGCCAGCTGGCCCGCGCGCCTGACCGCGCGCTCGATCGCCGAGCTCTTCGACGACGCTCCGTGGCTCGCGCACGTCACACCCGCCCCCTTCGCCGTACCGCCCGCGCTCGGCGCTTCGAGCTTCCTGCGCGCCCTTTTTGCCTTCGGCGCCTCGCTCCGGGCCGCCCTCGCCTCCACCACGGAGCCCTTTGCGCTCGCGCGCGATCCCTACGGCCTCGAGCGCGCGACGTTCGGCGCCCTCCTCGCCCTCCTCCCCACGAAGGAGAGCTTCGCGCGCCGCCGCCTCGGCGTCGCCCAGTCGGGCCTGAGTGACCACCGCCGCTCCATCGCGCGCGTCCTCCTCGTCACCCTGCGCGAGCGCGCCCTCCGCGTCACCCTCCGCGCCCCCGCGCTGAGCGGGGGCAACGACCTCCTGCGCGCCTACCCCGAGCTCGCCGAACAGGCTCTCGGCATCGAGCTCCATCCCTCGCTGCTCGGCGCCCTCTTCACGCCTCGCTCCGGCGACACCCAACACCTCGCCGCCCTCCCCCTCGCCGCGGCGCTCGATCGTTACCTCACCGACGCCCACGACGACGACTGGTTCCGCAACCCCCGCGCGCTGGAAGAGCTCCGCGAATCCGCGCGCGGCCCGGCAGCGACCGAAGCGGACCAAGAAGCCCTCACGCAAGGCACGACGCTCCTCACGAGCTGGCTCGTCGAATCTCTGTAGCCGCGAGTCTTCCCGGAGTGACGCGCAGCGCGTGGAGCCGACCCAATCGCTTCGGCCATACCGCTTGGCTACAGCGCGTCGACCCGCGGATGCCCCGGCGGCAGGGCTTCATTGCCGCGCACGGGGCCCGGCTTACCGATCTTGGGGTGTCCCGGCGGGAGCGTTGCGCCGCCGCCTGCGGGCGGCGCGCCGTTTTCGGCAGCTGCAGCTGACCCTGCGAGGCTGCCGAAATAAATACTCGGGAAGGTGCGCTTCAGCGTCTTGCTCTCGAAGTCGCGCATCAGGCTCGCGCCCGTAATCTGCACCTTGTCGTGAACGCGAACGGTCGCGCGCGGCACGGCTGCCCACACCTCGCCGGCGACGGTTTTCAAACGCAGGTACGTGTAGCTCGCGACGTCTTGCGCCTCGAGCACTTCGCCGCTCGGCCCGGCTTCCGAATCGGCAGCAGGCGCCACGGCTCGATCCTGGGCGACCTGCTGGGGCTCTGCCTCGTCGTCGAGGTCCGGCGCGGCCGGCACGAACGCTGAAGGGGGCTCGACCTCCGCGTTGATAGGCGGCGCCGCGTAGACGTGATCGCGCGTCAACGCCACCCATGCGCTAAGCCCAATGATGCCCACGAGCAACCAAGCCGGCTTCACGAGGCCATGGATAGCATCAACTTCAACCCCTCGATCAAGACCCAGCAACTCTCCCTCGGTCGCAGGGGTGAGGCGTCAGCGATTCCTAGAAGCCATCCCCAGCACTGGGCGTCAGGCCCGTCGCCTCCAAATGATACGAAAACCCAAACACGATCGCCGTGACGCCTGGGCCTGACACCGACCGATGCAAGCTCGCATCGATGTCGAACGCCTTGTCGACGTACCCCGCGCCGATCGCCAGCGTGTGGTTCTCGGCGCCCGCGTCGTACTTGTAGCCGACGCGCGCGGCGACGTGATCGACGAAGAGGCCTTCGAGGCCGGCCATCGGACGGAGCGTCGTTTCGTTCCAGCTCGTGAAGTCGGCGACCATGTCCACCTCGCCGCCGAAGTCGCCGAAGGTGACGCCGA
>Ga0070682_100002374_pt1 | contig 10432 bp, 6 predicted proteins | sample KBSC63LmetaG_FD_64668 | JGI IMG/M metagenome (GOLD analysis project Ga0070682, IMG submission 64668) | Corn rhizosphere microbial communities from Kellogg Biological Station, Michigan, USA - KBS C6-3L metaG | ecosystem: Host-associated > Plants > Roots > Rhizosphere | place: USA: Michigan... | reverse complement strand
TCGTACTTGAACCAGTATTTGACCTCGGTCGTGAAGCTGTAGTTGTGCTTGGTCGACGGGAACGGCGCCGTCGCCGTGGCGATCGGCATCGTGATCGGCGGCGTCATCAGCAATGCCGCGTCCGTTTCCCACGGCCACCCGTCCCAGCCGTACTGGGACGGAACCTTCCCCTCCGAGCGCGCCTCCATCAGGATCCCCGGCGCGGTGTCGAGCGGGAAGAAGAGCGGGTTGCCGTCGTAGCCCTTCGAGGGCGGCACGTCGGCGCAGCACGCCTGGTTCGTGGAGCCCCAGGGGATGCACGGGTCGAGGCACACCTGCCCGGGTCCCGGCGTGCAACCTTGGTTCGGGTAGTCGGGGCTCGAGCACCCGAGCCCGCCTTGGAGGCCGGCGGAGGGCGTGCCGTAGTCCTGCGCGGTGAGCCGCCCCTGCCACTGCTCGCCGTTCACGCCCCAGCGGTTCACGTAGCCGCCGTTCATGTTGTCATAGAGGATGATTTGGCCGGGGATCGGCGCGCTCGCCGGCGCGCCGTTGCGGTACCACTGCGCAAAGGACGCTTGGCCGTGCATGAAGCCTCCGGCCGCGTCGGAGGTTGCCTTGGCGGAGAGCACCGGCTTGCCTTCGCCGTCGAGCGTGTCTTCGACGAGCCCCGCGACGGCCCCAGTCGAGTCGAACCCCGGTTGGAAATCCGGGTGTCCCCCCGACACCTTGCTCGAGTTGAAGTCGCGGAACGTGACGGGCACGACGAGCACGCACGAGCCGTTCAGCATCGTGCAGGGTGGCGTCGTGCACTGAAAACCGGGCTCGATCTGACACGTCGCCGAGCAGCCGTCCCCGCTCGAGAGATTGCCGTCGTCGCACTTCTCGGTCCCCTCGACGATGCCGTTGCCGCATTTCGCGGTGCAGGGGCCGATCGCCGGGCACGTCGGCTCGCACAAGCAAGTCGCGGTGCAACCGTCGAGCGCCACGGTGTTGCCGTCGTCGCAGCACTCCGAGCCCTCTTGCTTGCCGTCACCGCAAACCGTCTTGCGACAGGGCTTGCCCGGCATGTCGCAGATCCAGCCCGGCTCCTGGCGGCACGTGCTGCTGCATCCGTCGTCCGAGGTCATGTTCGAGTCGTCGCACTCCTCAGCGCCCTCCTTCGTGCCGTTGCCGCAGACGGGCACGAGGATGCACGGCATTCCCGGCTGCGTGCAGCGCCAACCCGGCTCCACGCTGCAAAGAGCGCCGCACCCGTCGCCGGCGTCCGCATTGCCGTCGTCGCAGGTCTCGCCCGGTTGCACCTTCGCGTCGCCGCAGCGGCCTTCCGAGCGCTTGCACGGCATCCCCGGCGTCGGGCAATAGTACCCGGGCTCGACGCTCAAGCAGTCTGCCGCGCACCCGTCGCCCGCGGCCACGTTGGCGTCGTCGCAGGCCTCACCCGGTGAGCGCATCCCGTCGCCGCAGCGCAGCGTGCTCCGGCACGGGCCACCGGTCGGCGGGCATTCGAAGTTCGGCTCGACGGCGCAGGTGCCCGTGCAGCCGTCGCCCGGTAGCTGATTGCCGTCGTCGCACACCTCCCCCGCGTCCACGACGTTGTCGCCGCAGTACGACCCCGCGGGCGGCGCGCACATCGACGGATCCATCTTGGCGCCGCTCCCGGCGTTCGGGTTCACGATCGTGCCGCCCGAGCCGGTCGCTCCCGTCGCTCCCATCCCTCCACTCGACGGGGCGCCGCCCATGGCACCGGTTCCAGTGCCGCCACTGTCTTCGAGCGAGGGCGAGGCCGGCGCACCGACCCCACAAGACACGCCGGCGCCGAGCAACGCACCGAGCACGGTAAGCAAGATGAAGCGTGAAGAGCGCATGCGACCACGACCTCCGGACCCACGGATGGATCGAGCTATTGTCACGCTCTTCTCCCCGAGCTGTCCACGGAAACCGAGGTGCGCTCGGGCGCTCGTTTCGGCTCACGTCAGCCTACGTGTCGGGTGGTGTGTGCATGAACGCGCAGCCGCACGGCAGCATTGTCGCACGCGCGTCAAAGCGCGAGCGGAGCCGCAGCTCCCGACATGCGCGCGAGGCGCATCGCGCGTGGTTACGAGGTGGGTCGAGCCGTCGCGCGTTGCCGTGACGTACCGTGGCGCGTCGCGCGTTGCCGTGACGCGTCGCGCGTGGCCGTCACGCGTCGCGCGTTGCCGTGACGCGTTGCGCGTTGCCGCCACGCGTTGCGCGTTGCCGTGACGCGTCGCACGTCACGGCGCGCCGACGGCATGCTGAGCATTTCGTGACTCGCGTCGTCGCCATCTGACCGAAGTCTGACGGCATGCGTCCGCGCGCGAACGCATACCAAAGGAGTGACACCACTACGACCCATCTCGGCCTACGTCGGCGCGCTCAAACCCGAGCTTCCTCCGCAAGCGTTCGAGCCAGCGCGCTCGCGTCTCTTGTGGTTGCCCGTGCACGCGACGGTGATCGCGGCGGGTATCCTCGGCGTCCTCCAGCATCGGGTCCCGACACTGCTCCTGCCGCTCGTCTCGCTCGTGATCGGGCTCTCGTTCGCGGGCCTGGCCTTTCTGGGGCACGAAACGCTGCACGGCGCGATCGTCCGCAACCATCGCCTCCGCTACGTGGTCGGCTTCGTGTCGTTCCTGCCGTTCACGATTTCGCCGCGCCTCTGGGTCGCGTGGCACAACCTGATGCACCACGGCAACGCCAACAAGCCGGGCATCGACCCCGACGCCTACCCGACCCTCGACGAGCATCGCGGGAGCGCGCTCGTGCGCGTGAGCACGGACTACCTCGGCGTCGGTCGCGGGCGGCTGCGCGGCCTCACGAGCCTCTGCATCGGGTTCACGGCCCACAGCACGCATCAGCTCCTTGCCGCCGGCCGGCGCGGAACGCTGTCGCGTCGCGACCTCGTGCTCGCCCGGCTCGAGACGCTGGTCGGCCTCGCGGCGTGGCTCACGCTCTTGCCGCTGCTCGGTCTCGCGGGGTTCGTGATCGTCTACGTGCTGCCGCTGATGGTCGCGAACTCGATTGTGATGGCGTACATCTTCACGAACCACGCGCTCTCCCCGCATACCCGCGTGAACGACCCGCTCGCCAATTCGCTGAGCGTGACGGTGCCGCGCTGGATCGACTTTCTGACGCTGCGTTTCGGCTTCCACGTCGAGCACCACCTCTTTCCGTGGATGAGCTCGCGACATGCTCCGCTCGTCCGCAAGCTCGTGCTCGAGCGCTGGCCCGAGCGCTACCAATCGATGCCCTTCTCGCGCGCGCTCTTGCTGGTGCATCGCACGCCGCGCGTGTACTTCGACAGCGAGACGTTGATCGATCCGGAAACGGGTCGTCGCGTCGCTACGCTCGCGTCGCAGGAGTCGCCGCGTTCAGGTACCGGTTCCATGCCACCGCGCGAGCCCGAGCACCCGCGGCGAGCCGCGTAAGGCAGCAAGCGCTCAGCCGCGAAGCGTCGCGCTTGCGCCGATGAGGCGTCGCTCACCGGGATGGAGAAATTCCCGCCCTGGGTGGAGATATTCCACTTCGCGTGGACGTTGGCGTGAACGCGCTGCCACTTCGCGGCAATCGTCTAGCTGCACCAGAAACTCGGACGGTCGGATTGTCGTCGTGATGAGCCGACCTGCCTATGCCCTCCCACACAGGATCACGATGTGCCGATTGATGAGTGGCGAGCCTACCCGGTGTGCTACGTTAACCCTCGTGGTTGCAGTCGTCGGGCTGCGCCGCACGAACTCTCGCGGCTGACCCGCGCACGGAGGCGGTCACGTGACTAAGAACACCTTTACGAGCGTCGGGTTTTTTGTAAGCGCGCTGGCTACAGCTGCGTACTCCTGCAGCTCGAACACCACGGGCGGCGACACGACGGGCCTCGGGGCTCCGTCAACCGGTAAGGGCGGCGGTAAGGCCACCACGGGCGGCACCGCGGGCGCGGTCGGGAACACCACGGGCGGCTCCGTCGGCGGCTCCGGCGGTGGCTCCGGCTCGAGCGGGGTCGCGGCGACCGGCAACGCGCCGACCATCAACCCCGATGCTGGCCAGCAAGACGGCAGCATGACGATCGAGGAGGACGCGGCCTGCGGCACCGGCAAGGCGAGCGCGACGCTGAAGCCCGTCAACATGCTGGTCATGTACGACCGCTCCTGGTCGATGAACGAGTGCGGCGACGGCAGCACGACGATGATGACCAACAACGAGATCGACTGCCCGACGAAGAGCCGTTGGGATCTCACGTCGGCCGCGCTGATTGCGTTCTTCCAGTCCCCGGACGCGGCCGATTTGAACGTCGCGCTCCGCTTCTTCCCCGACGACACACCGGGCTGTACCGGCTTCCCGGAGGCTGGGATGGGCTTCCCCCCGGGCGGCCCGGGCACGGACGCGGGTGTCCCGGCGACCGACGCCGGCGCGACGCTCAACTGCGACGTCGCCACCTGCGCCGTTCCGCTCGTCGACATCGCGCCGCTGCTCGCCGATCCGGCGCCGACCGACACCCATGAGGCGGAGCTCGTGGCCGCCGTCATGAACAGCACCCCACCCGGCCCGGCGATGCCGAACCCCAACCCCGCCACGCCAACCTATGCGGCGCTCGGCGGTGCCGAGCAATGGGCGGTGGCGTACCAGACGGCTCACCCGGACGGGCAGGCCGTGGTGGTGCTCGTCACCGACGGCGAGCCTTACGGCTGCGATACCAGCACGAACAACATCGCCCGGCTCGCGTCCGACGCGAACACGCAAGCGGGCGTCCTCACCTACGTCGTCGGCCTCACCGGCTCGAGCGAAGCAGGGCTGAACCAGATCGCGCGCTCGGGTGGCACCGACCAGGCCTACTTCGTCTCCGACGGCAACGGCGCGACGGATGAGCTCCTGAAGACGCTGATCTCCATCAAGGGCATGGCTCTCAGCTGCGATCTCGACGTTCCGACGAACGACGAGGCCGGGATGGAGATCAACCCGCTCCTCATCAACGTGAACTACGCCTCGGGGACCAACCCCGCCACGGAGCTCGGGTACGTCGAAAGCCTGGCAGCCTGCGGCAGCGAGCCCGCCTGGTACTACGACGATCCGAAGAACCCGATGGTCATCCACCTCTGCCCGAGCACCTGCGATACGGTGAAGGCAGACACGATGGCCTCCTTGCAGATCCTCGCGGGCTGCAAGCCGCACATCGTCACCCGCTAACGGCCCCGGCTCAAAACGGCTGACCGAGATAGCAGCCGGGGTTCGCGCTGCACTGGCTGGACGGCATCTGGTTGCACGGCGTCGCGCTCCCCGTGCAGCCTCCGAGCGCGAGCCAGCTGCAGCCGTTGTTGAGGTAGCACTCGCTCGACGTCGTGGCGTCCGCGCAAGGGCCGGGAGTGCCGTCGCAGAACCCCGTGTCCTTGTCGTAGCTGCAGCCGGGCCGCCGCTCGCACTCGGTCTGGATGCCGTCGGAGTAATCGCAGGTGTAGGGCGTGCCCGTGCAAAGCTGGGAGTTCGTGGAGCAGCCCGTTACCGGCGTGCAGTAGCTCGGGCTCAGGTTGCCGAGCATCGCGCACGAGTACGCGGTGCCCACGCACGTCGGGCCGACGGTGAAGAAACGCGTGGGCTTGGGTAGGCGCGCGGAAGCCGAGGTGCAGCAGATGCGCGCGTCGTTCGAGGTGCACTCCGAGCTCTCCTTGCAGGACTTCGGGCAGCTGGTGTCGCAGAGACCGTTGCAGCAGATTTCTCCGTTCGCCGTCGCGCAATCGCTCGAGGTGCTGCACGCCTTCGGGCACTGCGCGCCGTAGGTCGGGTTGAGGCACAGCCCGTCGACGGCAAGGTTCGGCTCCACGGCGCGCACGGTGGTGCAGCAGGTCTCGCCTTGGGCGGTGTCGCAGTCACTGCTCGCCGCGCACGAGGCGGGACAGGACGCGGCCGGCAGGCAAATCGCCTGGTCGTAGATGCCGCAGCACACCTCGCTCGACGTGCAGTCGCCGTCTTTCTTGCAGGTACGCAGGCCGCCCTGCGGGCTGACGCATTCCTTCGGCGTCGAGAGGTTCGTCGGGAGGCACGCTTCACCCTCGCTCGTGTTGCAGGCGGAATCGTCCGCACAGTGGCGCGGGCACTGAACGGCCGCCGTGCAGATCTTGCCTGGCTCGCCGTAGTCGCAGCAGAGCTCGCCCTGGCTCGTCTCGCAGTCGTTGTCGGTCGCGCAAGCCTTGGCGCAGGTGGGCTGGCAGGTGCCGTCCCCGCTCGTGCCGCCGCCCTTGCCGGCTGAACCGCCCTTGCCGCTCGAGCCGCCCTTGTTCCCCGAGCCGCCCTTGGCGCCGGAACCAGCGGAGCCGCCTTTTCCGGTGTCGCCAGCCTGATTGCTGCTGTCGTCGTCGCCATTGCCACCGCACGCGGCCATGGAGACGGAGGCGAGCGCCACGGAAACCAAGCACCACCGAAGGAACGAAATCGAAGTCATTGTCCGAGCTTCCCCGGCGGGCGACCCGTCATCGAGCCGTGCACCGCCGCCACCGAGAGCCGCGATCTTGCCGAAAACTCGCGCTCCTGTCGAGCATCCCGTCAGCCGGGTCGCGCAGCGCTGCCCGCTCCGACCGCGCTCGCCGGCATCGCGTCAGGCAGCGCTCGCACCCTCGAGCGTGGCGGCAGGCGTCGGCGCCGGACGGGGCTCACCGGGAACGAGCTTTCGGTGCTCGATGAGGATCGCCACGCCGAGACCGAGCCAGGTCACGGCCAAAAGCGCGTTCGCGAGGGCGAATTCGCGCACCGACCATGCAAAGACCTCTGACCCGAGCGCCACGAGCAGCGCCGAGCTCAAGTCGCCGAGGCGCACGAAGAAGGTATCGACCGCCTGCTTGGCCTTGTACTTGAGCGCCGGGGCGAGCGGCAGCCACAAGAGCTGTCGCGCGGTGTTGTTGAGCGAGTAGTCGGTCGCATTCTCGAGCGTCTTGCCGGCGCGAATCACGGACAGGAGCGGCCACGCGAGGACGGCGAGCCCGTTCGACAGCGCGATCACGGGCAGGACGAGCAGCGCCACGCCGAGCCCGCCGTAGCGAACGACGCGCGAGACGACGACGGCTTGCAGGAGCACGCCCACGACATTGACGGCGAAAAAGAAGTCCGCGTAGCTTTTCCCGATGAAGGCGCCGACGTCGTGGGGCGCGATAGAGCCGGCGGCGACCGCGGCCAGCGCCGCGCTCTTCACGACCTTGCCGAGCATGTACTCGCCGTTCGAGTTCGCGAAGTTGAAGACGGCGGTGAGCACGGCGATGAGCGCCACGTAGCGGTGGCGAAACACGAGCTGGAACGCACCGCCGCGCTCGGCGGGCGCAGGCGCGGAGGCTTTCTCGGTCGCCACGGGCAAGGGGGCGCGTGAGGCGGTCGCAAGGCGCTCGGCTTGGACGAAGAGCCAGGCGCACACCACGAGCAATCCCGCGCTCACGAGCAGCATCGCCGAGACGCCGAGCGGCTCGACCAAAAGACCCGCGATTTTGCTCCCGAGGGCGGCGCCGAGCGACGCGCCGAGCGCTACCAGCGGGAACAGCCGCTGGCCGCGCTCTGGATCGTAGAGGTCGGTCGCGAACGACCAGAGCTGCGCGACGACCATCATGTTGAACACGCCGATCCACACGTAGAAGACGAGGCCGAGGCTCGCGCGGAGCGCGTCGACCTGGCTCGCGAAGTAGAAGAGGACGAGGTGCGACGCGAAGAAGAGCGTCACGCCGACCACGAGCTCGAGTCGCGGCAAGCGGTCGACGAGCTTCGCGTACGCGGGCACGGCGACGAGCAGCGCGAGCGCGATCACGGCGCTCATGTAGCTCTTGTATTCGGCGCCGGAAGCGAGCGCCAAGATCAGCGCCTCCCGCACCGGCTTGATCACGTAGTACGCCGTGAGCAAGAGAAACACGTTGAGCGAGAGGACGAGAGCGAGCGGAACCTCGTCATCGTGCACGTTGGTCACGAGCCGGAGCGCGCGGCCGACGAGCGAAGGCTTCTCGGCCGCGGTGCTCATTGCAGGTCTCCCGGGGCGGGGTTCAGGTAGGGTGCTGCCACGTCGCTGCTCTGGTTCACGTCGGTGGCGAGCACCCGGACGATTCGGCCCCACTCGGCCACGAGCGCGATCGTCAGAGCGGCGTAGATGATTGCCAGGTAGACGACGGAAAGCGGCTCGCGCGTGACGAGCCAGCTTCTGCGCAGTGTGAGGGAGGCCATACCGAGCCTCTAAGCACCCGGCGTGCCAAGTCCGACCCGCTTGGATTCAGCCTATTTCGTGGCTCGTTCGCGCGTGCGGCGGTGACCGGGGGCGCTCGCTACAGGGCGTCCGTCCGCGTGTCGGACAACTGTCCGGGCGCGCCGCCGTGGGGGCCGGGCGCGGCGCTCTTCGCCCGAAACTCGTGCCAGAACGCCTGCGCGTCGGCGCGACGAAAGGGGGCAAGTCTTTCGCAGCGCTCGAGGCTCTCCCGGACCTCGAGCGCGCTCTCGGGACGCTGGTCGCGCTTCTTCTCGAGGCAACGCATGACGAGCGCCTCGAGCTCGGGAAGCACCGGCTTGCCGAGACGCTCGCTCGGCCGCTCGGGGACGGTGTGCAGATGGTGGCCGCAGATCTCGAGCACGCTCCGTCCCTCGAAGACGGGACGCCCGGTGAGGAGGAAGTACGCGACGGCCCCCAGGGCGTAGAGGTCGACGCGTGCATCGACGGTCGTCGGGTCGAGGATCGATTCGGGCGCGAGATAGAGCGGCGTCCCCGTGATCGCGTTCGCGTGGGTGAGCCCGGCGTTGTTCGCGGGCCCGAGGCTTTTCACGAGCCCGAAGTCGAGGAGCTTCACCATGTCGGCCAACCCGCCGCGCTCGCAGAGCAGGATATTGGCGGGCTTCACGTCGCGGTGGATGAGACCCGTGGAATGGGCCTCGAGCAGGGCCTCCGTCGCCTGGCGGAGAATGTGGATCACGCGCGCTTCGGGCTGGGGACCGAAGGAGCGGACGAGCTCTTCGAGCGAGAGCCCGTCGAGGTACTCCATGGCGTAGTAGAAGACGCCTTCCGGCGTGCGACCGTAGTCGTAGACGGCCACGGTGTTCGGGTGAGTCAGGCGCGCCGTGAGCTGCACCTCGCGCTCGAAGCGCGCGATGTTCTCGGGACCCGCACGCTCGGGCAGGAGCAGCTTCACTGCGGTCGGGCGGCGGAGCAGCGCGTGCTCCGCGCGGTAGACGGCCCCCATGCCGCCTTCGCCGATCAGGTCACCGAGCACGTACTGGCCGAGCCGCTTGGCGCTCCGCACCTCGCGCTCGAGCCCGTAGATGACGCGTGACACGTTGGTGGTGGCGAACGCGACCGCGACGGCAAGCGCGGCGGCTCCGCAGACGATCACGAACAGCGGCATCATGACCAGGCCGTGCGAGCGCGCGGCGAGCACGTACCCCGCGTAGACGACCGGGCCCCCCGCCGTGATGCCGATCAGGAACGTGCGCGCCGTGGGGCTCGGCACGACCGCCGCGCGGACGACGAGGACGATGGTCGAAATCAAGAGCGGCAGGAAATAGCCCGCGATCTCCGCCGGCACGGTGTGCGCTACGACGGCGAGCCCGACGGAGACGCTGAGCGGCAAGCCCACGTCGAACGCCGTCACCACGCCGCTCGGGATGCCGGGGCGGCGGGCGAGCCAGGAGATACCGAGCCCGCCGGCCGCGAGCGCCAGATTGAAGAGCTTCGCGGGGTGGAGATGAACCGCCCAAAAGAGCTGAGGAAAGACCAGCGGCACGAAGACCAAGCCGAGCACGTAGATCCCGCCGAACACGACGCCGATCGTCCGGCCGAAGTCGGCGACGCGTTCGCCGTAGAAGCGATTCGCCTCCTCCTCGCTCGCGGTCGAGCCGGCGCGCAAGAGCGCACGCTGGACCTCCGGACGGCTGCTGATACCCGCGGGGCTCATGTCATCCCATCGAACGCCGGAGCTCGGCGGCGATCTCCGCAGGCGTCCGCTTGCGAGTGGGGATGGAATGTCGTCCTGCGTTCAGGTGCGGCAGGATCGAGGCGCGAATCGGCTCCGGGATCACGTTGTCGAGGTACTCGAGCGCCGTGCCACGGAGTTTTTCGTCCTCGAGCCCGAGCGCGCGCAGTGACAGCTCGAGCGACTCGCGATCGACGACGAAGCCGAGCAGCGTGAACACCTGGTCGAGCATGCCGTCCTGATCGAGCTCGAGCTCGCGCGCCGCAGCCTCGAGCACGACGCGCCGCGGAGGCGCGAGCTCGGGGTGAGCCTTGGCGATGTCGCGCAGGGCGAGCGCGGAACGCAGGCGTAGCTCCGGCTCCGGCGCGCTCAGCGCCTCGGCCAGGCCCCTGACGACACGGGGGTGCGCGGCCGTGCGCAACACGCGCGGGATGCGGCGACGGAGCCGCAGCGGGCGCTCGGGATCGAGCAGCGCGTCGACGAGCTGTCCGGGGATTTTCGCGGCGACGCTACGGAGCGCCACGACG
>Ga0070682_100002369_pt1 | contig 10440 bp, 6 predicted proteins | sample KBSC63LmetaG_FD_64668 | JGI IMG/M metagenome (GOLD analysis project Ga0070682, IMG submission 64668) | Corn rhizosphere microbial communities from Kellogg Biological Station, Michigan, USA - KBS C6-3L metaG | ecosystem: Host-associated > Plants > Roots > Rhizosphere | place: USA: Michigan... | reverse complement strand
CCGCTCAACTTGCCGTTCGTGGTGCTGAACGTAGCCCACGACGGTTTGTTCGTGATCGTGAACGTGAGCGTGTCCCCGTTCGGATCGTTGGACGACGGCGTGAACGAATACGCCGAACCCGTGAGAACCTGACCCTGCGGAGTTCCAGAAATCGTCGGCGCCTGATTGCCGCCGCTTGCCGGCGGGTTCGCTCCAGGATTCGGCGCCGGGCTCTGGCTTTGAGCAGTTTCATCGTCACCACCACCGCCACCGCAAGCGGCGAGCACAATCGCCATGCCAAGCAGCGTTGCGACGAAGGCCGATCTGCGGAGTGGCAGGCGACGAGCAAGACACGTTTGCATCGCTTCGAAAATCATGTGATCTCCATGTGCCAGCGCCCCGCGAAATTGGCGGCGACGAGTCAATGCGGGCTGATTCTGTCGAGTCACTCTCATGCAGGCAATATGTCGCACTGGTGCGACATGAAAAGTGTGAAGTCGCGCACCTCCGCGCATCTGCAAACGAGAACCCGATGGCGTCGCGAATGAAATCGGAAACGCGATACGGGGCCGACGCTTGAACGCGAAGCTTCGACAGTTTCGAGGGAATTCAGCGCGCGCTTGCACGCCAGTGTCACGGACTAACGGAAGCCGCCGACTCGCGCAGTTTTAGTCGCGGACGAGATAGAAACCCGCGTATGCCTCGATGTCCCGTCCACGAGTGAACGGTATCTCGCAATGCTGCTCGCGGTTCTGCCACTCGTCCACGAGGCGATATCCCAAAGACTCGAGCCTTCCCAAAAACGTCGCCTTGTTTTCGATGCGATAGGGATGGAACGCCCGGCCCGTGGATTGAACGGTAACGAAAGTCTCTCCGTCGTAGACCGGAGTCTTGCTCAAGATCAGGTGATGCGGCAGCGTCGTCATGCGCTCGAGAATTTGCGGCAGTGTCATGTCGACATATTGCAAGGAACCCGCTGCCAGGAAGACGTTGCAATCGTGCCCCGTCGCAAGATCGCTCGTGAACGCGAGCCCGTCGCTGGGCCGGTCGCGAGCAAAGTCGGCGCCAGCTCGTGCGATCGCCGGCACTTCGTACACCGTCCAGCGCATGCCCTTGGGGTAATTCAAGTACGAACGCCAGCCGTGGTAGCTGACCCCGATATGGCCGCCGAAATCGAAAACATGTGTTTGCGAATCGACGATGCCGCGCAACCAAAATAACGGCCCATAGTCGCTTTCACACGCCCGATCGATTCGCGCGCGATACATTCCAGCCATGACGTCGTGGTCGTAACCGACACGCGCGGCTTCGGGCAGCGACGCAATTGCGTCTTGGAACGTCGGGAACACTCCCCGGAACCTGTTTGGGGGCCTCCGTCGAAATGATCTTTCATAATCCAAGGCCATCAATCTTCCGATCAACGGCACTCGCCAAAGATTACGGCCCACGCGCTCAGCAGTGTCGATTACGCCCATGCCGAAATCATAACAGTGGAGTTATGATACTCAATCATGTCGCTCGTCGAACTCACACGCGATTTCGAGCCCTGGAAGATCCAGGGGGTCACACACCACCTCGCCAATCACCCGTTGCTCCAGCTGGATGCGCTTGTCGAACTTGGACAAAGACAGGAGCAGCGGCGGCTGGTGCGCACCCATAGCGACGACGCCGTTGCCGGGTCGAGCTTCGCCGATGCACCCATCCTTCATCCAAACAAGAAGGGCGCGGCGGCGACGCTTGCCGGCATCGCCAAAGCCAAGGCATGGATGTCGTTGCTGAATGTTCAGGCGGATCCTATTTACAGAGCGTTGATCGACGAGGTTCTGGACAGCGTTAAGCCGCTCGTCGCGACGAAAGACCCCGGAATGTGCTACCGGGCTGGCTGGATCTTCGTCACGTCGCCCGGCGCGACCACGCCCTTTCACTTGGACCACGAGCACAACTTCATTCTGCAGATCAGCGGAACGAAGTCCCTGTTCACCTGGGACCCCTTCGATCGCCACGTCGTGCCGGAAGAAGGTCTCGAGCTATTCCACGACACCAACTCCCGCGCAAAGATCAAATGGGACGATTCTTTCCGCTCGCGAGCGATCTTGTTCGACCTGAAGCCCGGTATGGGCGGCTATATGCCCTCGACGACACCGCATATGGTGGTGAACGGTCCCGAACCCTCAATCACGATCAGTTTCACGTACTACACGGACGCCACTCGACGCCGAGAGCTCCTGTATAGAGGCAACGCCCGTTTGCGCCGACTCGGCATGACGCCGAAGCCTGTGGGTACTTCGAGACCTATCGACGGCCTGAAGACGGCCGTGCTCGCCGGCTACACCGCAGCGCACTCCACGCTCCGACGCGCGCTCGGACGATCCGTGCGCAGAAACGACCTGCCCTACGCGCCCGCTTAACAAGGGCGTGGACGCACACCAGCAAGCGACGGGATGCTAGCCGCGCAGGGCTCGCACGAGTTCCTCGTGCTGCTCGCTCGGCCCGACGATCTGCTGCCAGACGAACAACGCCGAGCAGAAGTAGCGAGGCTGCTGTCCACGCAGGATCTCGATCACGCTGGTCGGTTTCGCTCCGCTCGCGATCGCGACACGGCGCTGACATCGCGCGCCGTTCAGCGACTCGCGCTGTCCATTGCGACCGGCCACCGGCTCGAGCCTCATGCGTGGCGATTCACAAACGTCGAGCACGCGCGCCCCGAAATTCTCGATGCGCCGGCGGAATGGCGACAACTTCGGTTCAGTGCATCCAACACTTCGGGGCTCGTGGGGTGCGCGGTCTCCATGACTCGCGAAATCGGCCTCGATCTCGAGCGCCGTCGCCGAGAGCTCCCGACCGAGTTGCTCGACTACTGCCTCAACGACCGAGAACGATCCGCGCTACTGCAACTGCCAGCGTCACAACAAGCGGATCGTTTCATGCACCTTTGGACGGCGAAGGAAGCGTATCTGAAGGCCCGCGGGCTCGGAGTCACCGAAGCGCTACACGAGGTCGAGGTCATTTTCGCGCAGAACGAGGAATCGTCCCGCCTGCTGCTCGGAAGCAGCTTCAAGGACATCGGCGAGCGGTGGCAACTCGAATCGTGGCTGCCTACGGGGGATCACATCGCCACGACGTGCGCCGAGCGCGACGACGCGGCTACGCCGCGAAGAATCAACCGGCGTTGGGTGAGATGGTCCGACGACTCAGCGTCGCTCGTGCTAGCCGAATGAACTCGAACGCAGTGGATCGCGCGACGATGAAAGCGGCGGCGAAGTAGGCTGCGGCACCAGCGAGCACCTCGACGAAGATGCCCACGATCGCCGGAATGTCGAACGCGGTGCAAACCTCGCGACACGCAAGCACCGCGAGAAATACGGGGATGCACGCGATAAGAGGGCGACCGACGCCGACCAAACAGGCTCGGGCATCGACTCCGGTAACGCGGCCCGTCAGCACGATCGTCACCACTGTGTGGCCCGCCATGCCGATGCAAACACCTACACAGGCCCACAGCGGTCCGCCCATCAAGCCGAGCACGGTCAATAGCGTCAGCACGACGACAGCCCGGCCCACGGCCAGACCCATGATGAGTTGCGTGCGCCCAATCGCCTGTAGATAGGCCGTCGCCGACCACGTCATCGGTTTCATCACGGTCATGATGCTGAGGATCGTCAGCATCGAACCGATCTCCGCCCACGCGGGATTGAAAAGGGCGGTCGTCAAGGTGGGCGCGATCGCTGCAAGACCCACCCCCAATGGCGAAATCAGAAGCGACATCAGAGCCGCTGCTCGAACGACCGCCGGCTTGCGCTCAGCCTCGCTCATTCGCGAGAACGCCGGCATCAGCACCTCGCCTATGTGCTCCGCGACGTGATTGATCGGCACCTCGGCAACGCTGTAGGAGAGGTTGTATTGCCCCATGATGGCGGGGCCGAAAAGCTTCGAGACGATCAAGTTGTCCCATCGGGTCGCGAGCCTGTCGGCCACCGATGCCGCGGTGATCGGAACGCCATATGCAAACAGCATTCGCGCCGTCGCCCACTCGATGCGATGCGGAGCCAACCACTCGCGGAGGGGCGCAAATCGTAGAAACAGGGCGCACATCAACAAGCTTCTGACCAAAGTCGCCACGACGATCGAATATGCGCCGTAAGTCGGCGCAAGCGCGAGAGCCACGATCGTGTAGACGAGCTCACCGGCTCCGTAAATCGTGGCCATTGTCCTGAACTGCAACGCGCGCAGCAGCAGTCGCTCCGGAACGTAACGAATGCGCTCGAAAAAGTGAGCCAGCGCAAACCCGGCGACGAAGGGAGCCATCGTGGGGGAGTCGACCCACGATGCGAGCGTGTCCCGAGCCGCGAACACGAACAGCATCGAGAAGATGCCTATCACGATGTGTATCACGGACGCCTGAAACGCGATCGCAGGCGAAGCACGCTTCGCGATCAGATACTGGCCGAATGAGAACGTCGTCAGCGTGCCCACGAGCAGCACGGTGATCGATGCCGCCAGCACGGCGCCGTATGCGTCCGGAGCGATGAAGTGGGTCAGAACGAGCGTACCGATCAGCTGGAGAGCGCGTGCCCCGGAGCCGAAAAGGATGTTCCATGCCACGCCGCGAGCGGCTATGCCCCCGATCGACATCAGGGGAACGCTCGCGCCATCCAGTCAGTGACGGTGGCCATGAGCCGCTTTTGCGACGCGGCTTCCGTGAACGCGTGGTCCGAGTCGCCGAAATACTCCACGTCGACGCGGCCGCGCAACTCGGGAAACAGCTCGAATAGCTGTTCCTTGTGATTGAATCGAACCTGCATCGTCGCGGAATAGACGAACAGCACCTTCGTGCCCCGCTCCACGAGGTCGACGAGCACCTTCCGAAACTCCGCTTGCGGAGGGGGGAAGCGCCCCATGGGGCCGTCGCTCTTGTGCTTCGAGCGCACCGCCTTCGCGAGCAACCGAAATGCCATCCCCGCGGCAGATCGAACGACCGCCAGGAAGCCGGACTGTGCGGCACGCTGCAGGAGCTGTCGCACCTGCGCACGCTTCGTCGGATACGAGTGCGCGTCGAGCAGAATCACTGCAGCTACGCGTGGGTCCTTCGCCGCGACGGCGAGCGAGTTGTCGGCGCCCGCGCATAAGCCGAACAGCACGAAGCGATCCGCATCGTTTCGCGCGAGATCGTCCATGACGGCGCGCGTATCCGCGACCGCGCTCTCGCGAAACGAAATGTTTCCGGAAATCGGTCCGCTATCGCCGATGCCCGAAAGATCGACGCGACACGTCGGAAATCCTCGCGCGGAGAGATCGCGCCCAAGCAGCACGTGCAACCGTCGCGGGCCCACGCGATGCAGCACACCCGCATTCAGCATGAGCACGGTGGGCTTCACGGGATCCGGGCGATCCGTTTCCGTCTTGATGGCGACGAGATTCCGGCTTTCGCCTAGCCCCAAAACGTGCTCCGCGAACGGCTTGAATCCAGGGGTGTTTTGCATCACGATCCGACCGAACTTTGAAGACAGACGTCGCCGGGAGAGCAGACGATTATCGCTAAATTGTACTTCTTTGGCGTGAACCATCGCCCACTACTTGGCTCTCTGCATCAGGCTAGACGCCTCCGGGCAAGGACTGCCGCTGTTTTGCTCTGCAACCCCATCGGTGCCGAAGCGCTGCAAGCTCATCGCCTTTACCGCGTTCTCGCCGAGCAACTCGAGCAAGCCGGGTTCACGGTTTTGCGTTTCGACTACGCTGGCACCGGCGACTCGGCCGGCGGACCGGAGGCGGCCACGATATCCGGCTGGACGAACGACGTTGCCACCGCGGCGGGTGAACTGGCACGAACCGCTCCTGGAACGCGTCTGGTCATCGTGGGACTGCGTCTCGGTGCTACGCTCGCCGCACTGGCGTCTGCGCGCTCGCTCGTGCGGCCCCGACAGCTCGTACTCTGGGACCCCGTGATCGACGGTTTGGGCTACCTGCGCGACCTTGCACGCGTCCACCGCGAATTCATGAAGGAAGAAATGCGCCCTCTCGAGTGGCAGGACCGACTCGAGGTGGATGCCGATGGAATTCCCACCGAGTCGATCGGCATGCCGATTACGGCAGAACTCGCCGGTGAGTTGCGTCATGTCGACCTCACGCGCGAATTGCCGATTGCCGATCACATTGCCGTGATCTGCACCCGATCGAACGAGGAGACGACGCGTTTTCGCAACGCCGTGGGCACACGCACGGGTCACAAATGGATCGAGGCTGCGGATAGCGAGAATTGGAACTGCGACTCAGCGCTCAACGCAGCAACCGTGCCAATGGGTATCATTCGGGAGATCGTCAACAGCATCCAAGAAACCAACCCGTGAGCCCAGCCGAAGGTAACGCCGAGAAGAAGCGGCGGCGCGCCGCTATAACCATCACAGACGGAGGCTACCGCCCGGACGCGACGGTCCACGGCCTCTTCCGTGAGCGGGCGGCCGAGCACCCTGATCGCACCGCACTGGTCTGGGACGATGGCCGGTTGTCATACGGCGAGTTGGACAACGCGTCGGACGATCTTGCCAAGACTTTGATCGATGCAGGCCTCGCGCCCGACGCCTGCGTTGCGCTTTGCATGCCCCGCTCGGCGGAGGCGATCGTTGCCGCGCTGGCCGTGCTGAAGGCGGGGGGTGCCTATCTCCCCATCGACCCCGACTACCCTGCTGCACGACGAAGCTACATCGTCGCCAACGCCGGCGCGACGATTGCTTTCGCAACGGAACAGTCGCGCGCGGCCATCGACACGACCGGCTGCCGCACCATCGTGGTGCCTCGCCCAAGCGGAATCCGCACGGCTCGCGCGACGCCGCTTGCGGAACGAACGACTTCGGGCGGTCTCGCGTACGTCATGTACACCTCCGGCTCTACGGGTCAGCCGAAGGGCGTCCAGATCGAGCACCGTTCCATTGTCCGGCTGGTGGGTGACGTCGACTACGTTCGACTCGACGCCACCACGACTTTCTTGCACGCAGCACCCTTGGGCTTCGACGCGTCGACGTTGGAGCTGTGGGGTCCGTTGCTCAACGGCGGCCAGGTGGCCGTTTACGCGGAACCCATCCCCACCGGGCCGGGCCTCGCCGCCAACATCGCAAAGCATCGAATCACGAGCGCGTGGCTCACCGCGGCGCTGTTCAACGCCGTCGTCGACGACGACCCGGCGCATCTCGCCGGGCTGCGCCAACTGTTGATCGGTGGCGAAGCTCTGTCCGTTCAGCACGTGCGACGCGCGCTCGCGGCGTTGCCGAGCACGGAGATCATCAACGGTTACGGGCCCACCGAGTGCACCACGTTCACGACGACGTACTCGATTCCGCGCGATTTGGCGCCAGACGTCGTCGCCATCCCCATCGGCAAACCCATTGCGTCTACCTCGGTTCATGTGCTCGACGCGGAACGACGACCGGTTGCCGCCGGCGCCGAAGGCGAGCTCTACGTCGGTGGCCTTGGGCTTGCCCGCGGTTATCTGCGCCAACCAGAGCTCGACGCAGAGAAGTTCGTGTCGAGCCCCTCCCTGCCCGGCGAGCGTCTCTACCGCACCGGCGACATCGTTCGCTGGCTCGAGTCTGGCAATCTCGCGTTCATCGGCCGAGTGGACCAACAGGTCAAGATCCGCGGCTTTCGAATCGAGCTCGGCGAAATCGAGGCCTGCCTCGGCAGACTTCCCGGTGTGCGTGCGTGCGCCGTGCTTGCGCGCGACGACGGCAACGGCAAGCGCCTGGTCGCCTACTTTGTCTTGAACGACGGCGCTTCGACCGCCGCGCCCGCGCTGCGTGACGCGATGGCGAGCGCGCTACCCGACTTCATGGTCCCCGCTGCGTTCGTGAAGCTGGACCGGTTGCCCATCACGGCGAACGGCAAGCTCGACCGCGCCGCGTTGCCGGCGCCCCCGCGATCTCGACCGGATCTCGCGCAGCCCTTCCAGGCTCCGTCTGGCGATCTCGAGCGAGCGATCTGCGCCGCGTTCGCAGACGTGCTCAAGCTTCCCTCGGTCGGCGCGCTCGACGGTTTCTTCGAGCTCGGCGGCGATTCACTTTCGGCGCTGCGCGTGCTCGGCTATTTGCGGAACCGTGGCGTTGCGGACGTTTCCGTGGCCCAGTTCTTTTCCGCCCCAACGCCCGCGCTGCTGGCGCGTTCGATCGCCGGAAAAAGCGCGGCGCCGAAGGCGCGGCCGAAACACGCGCCGCCCGCCCCACGCAGCGGGGCACCCGAGCCCATCGCGATCATCGGCATGGCCGGCCGATTCCCCGGCGCCGCCGACGTGGAAGCGTTCTGGAACATGCTGTGCGAAGGCAAAGAAGCCATCCGCTTCTTTCAACCGGGCGAGCTCGATCCCTCGATCCCGGCGCACATACGTAACGACGCCGCCTACGTTCCGGCGCGCGGCGTGCTGGACGACGTGGAAAAGTTCGACGCGGCGTTCTTCGGCATCTCGCCGCTCGAAGCGCAGCTGACCGATCCTCAACACCGACACTTCCTCGAAATCGCGTGGCATGCGCTAGAGCACGCGGGCTATGTTCCGGAGACCGCTCCGGAACGCGTCGGTGTGTTCGGTGGCATGTACAACGGCACGTACCTCCAGCGCCACCTCTGGCCGCGGCCGGAGCTCACGGCCCGACTTGGCGAGCTGCCGGTGATGCTTGCCAACGAGAAGGACTACATCACGAGCCGCGTGGCCTTCAAGCTCGGTCTTTCCGGTCCCGCGGTCAGCATCCACACCGCCTGCTCCACGTCGCTCGTCGCTGCGGTCATGGCTATGGAGAGCCTGCGCAACGGAACGTGCGACCTCGCGTTGGCCGGTGGCGCCGCCATTACCTGCCCGCCCGCAAGCGGTTATCTCTATCAAGAAGGCGCGATGGCCTCCCCGGATGGCCACACGCGGCCTTTCGACGCCCGCGCCGCGGGGACTGTGTTTTCGGACGGCGTCGGCATGGTCGTGCTCCGACGCTTGTCGGACGCGGTCGCCGCCGGCGATCAGATCTACGCGGTGATCTTGGGCGGCGCCGTCAACAACGACGGTAGCCGACGTGCAAGCTTCACCGCGCCGAGCCCGGACGGGCAGGCGGCGGTGATCGAGGCGGCGCTCGAGGCGGCGGGAGTGGATGCGCGAACGATCAGCTACGTCGAAGCGCACGGAACCGCGACCCCTCTCGGCGATCCGATCGAGATCGAAGGACTGACTCGCGCCTATCGCAACCACACCGACGACACGGGTTTCTGCACGATCGGCTCGCTGAAGAGCAACGTCGGCCATCTGGTCATCGCCGCGGGCGCCGCGAGCCTGATCAAGACGTCACTGGCGCTGTCACGGAACCTTCTGCCCCCGTCGATCGGCTACAGCGCGCCCAACGCGCAAATCGATTTCGCCAGCACGCCGTTCAACGTTCAAACCGCGCTCGAGCCCTGGGTGGCGACCGACGGCAAGCCCCGCCGGGCGGGCGTGAGCTCATTCGGGTTCGGCGGCACGAATGCCCACGTGATCCTCGAGGAAGCGCCGCCGGCGGCGCCGAGCACGCCCTCGACGCGGCCGCACGCACTCCTTCTATTATCTGCGAGAACGCCAACGGCCCTCGCAACGGCCGGAGCACAGCTCGCCGACGCGCTGCGCGCCAGGGCGGACAACGCGAGCGCCGATGTCGATTTGCACGACGTCGCGCACACGTTGCGCGTCGGACGGCGCTCGTTCGCTCATCGCCGCTACGTCGTCGCAGGATCGTTCAACGAGGCCAGCCAGGTCCTCGCGGATCCGGCTGCCGCCAAACCTACGTCCCGAGAGCTGCCCGCGGAGCTGCCTGAAGTGGGTTTCGTGTGCCCGGGCCAGGGCTCCCAGTACGCGGGCATGGGCCGCGGCTTGTACGAAAGCGAGCCGGCGTTCCGTGCCGCGTATGACGAATGCTGCGCGATTCTCGAAGGGCTCACCGGCGAGAATCCGCGCGATCGGTTCTTCGCCGACGATGGCGCTTCGCTCACGCAAACGAGCGTCACGCAGCCTGCGATCTTCGCGCTCGAGTACTCCTTGGCGCAGTTGTGGATGAGCTGGGGCGTCACGCCGCAATTCCTCATCGGTCACAGCGTGGGCGAATTCGTGTGCGCCGTTGTCGCAGGCGTCATGTCCCTGCGAGACGGATTGGGGCTGGTGCTCGAGCGCGGCCGATCGATGCAGGCGCTGCCGGCCGGCAGCATGCTGTCCGTTCGGCTCGATGCGGCAGCGCTCGCTCCCCGCCTCCCGGACGGCGTCGTCATCGCCGCCGAGAACGCCGCCAACTTGTGCGTCGTCGCCGGCCCGTCGCCGCTCATCGCCAAGGTCGAAGCGGAGCTGGGTGCCGCTGGAATCGCCACGCGCTCACTCGTCACGTCGCACGCGTTCCATTCTCCCATGATGGATCCGGCCGTGGAGCCGATGATCCGCCGCGCGCGTGCCGTTACGCTGGCGCCGCCGCGAATACC
>Ga0070682_100002367_pt1 | contig 10445 bp, 6 predicted proteins | sample KBSC63LmetaG_FD_64668 | JGI IMG/M metagenome (GOLD analysis project Ga0070682, IMG submission 64668) | Corn rhizosphere microbial communities from Kellogg Biological Station, Michigan, USA - KBS C6-3L metaG | ecosystem: Host-associated > Plants > Roots > Rhizosphere | place: USA: Michigan... | reverse complement strand
CCAACGTTTTTCTCGCGGCGCTCGGCGTGAAGGACAAGATCACCGTCTTCGGCGACGACTACCCGACTCCGGACGGCACGTGCATTCGTGACTATGTCCACGTCGAAGACCTGGGCGAAGCGCATGTCGTGGCGCTCGAGAAGGCCAAGCCGGGCTTCCATGCGTACAACGTTGGCATCGGGCGCGGCGACAGCGTGAGGGAGATCCTCGCCGCCGCGGAGGCCGTCATCGGTCGACCGCTGCCGGTCGAGATCGGCCCGCGCCGCCCCGGCGATCCGCCCAGCTTGTACGCCGATCCGCAGAAGATCCAGCGCGAGCTCGGCTGGCGGGCGCGTCGCACGGACATCCGAGAAACGATCGCGAGCGCGTGGCGCTGGTTCGAAACGCACCCCCGCGGGTACGCCGGTAGGGCGGCGCGGTGAGACTCTTCCGGCATGGGCCGCGCAACGCCGAACGCCCGGGTGTGGCGCTCGACGACGGCGCGCTGCTCGACGTGAGCGAGTTCGGGGAAGACTACGGCGAGAGCTTCTTCGGCTCCGACGGCAGCGCACGCCTCGCGGCGTGGCTCGCGCGGCACGCGAGCCGTTGCCCGCGCCTGGGTGCGGGTTTCCGCTTTGCCTCTGCGGTTCGACGGCCCTGCAAGATCATCGGTGTCGGCCGCAACTACCGGGCCCATGCCGCCGAGCTCGGCAGCGAGCCGCCGCGGGAGCCGATTCTGTTCATGAAGGCGCCGAGCGCGCTCTGCGGCCCGAACGACGACCTCTGCCTGCCGCCCGGTTCGACCCACACCGACTGGGAAGTGGAGCTCGCCGTCGTGATCGGGCGCAGCGCGCGCCGTGTCTCGCGGGAGAGCGCGCTCGAGCACGTGGCCGGATACGCGCTCTTCAACGATTACAGCGAGCGCTCGTTCCAGCGCGACCGCTCGGGCCAGTGGACGAAAGGGAAGAGCGCCGACACGTTCGCGCCCCTCGGCCCCTACCTGGCGACGGAGGGCGTCGACCACCGGGCCGTCGAGCTCTCGCTCGCCGTGAACGGCGTGGAACGCCAGCGCGCCCGCACGAGCGCGATGATCTTCGACGTCCCCACGCTGGTTTCTTACGTGAGCGAGTTCATGACGCTGCTGCCGGGCGACGTGATCGCGACGGGCACGCCCGAGGGCGTCGGCTCGGGTCAAAAACCGCCGATCTATCTCGGCCCGGGCGATCTCGTGGAGTACGCAGCCTCGGGGCTCGGTGAAGCGCGGCAACGCGTCGTGCGCTGGGAGGCCTGATGCAGTCGCGTCGCCTCGGGGTCGTGCTGTTACTCGCCGCGTGCCAGGCGCTGCCCAGCGGAGTGCCGCTCGCCAATACCGGTGGCGTGCTCGACGACGACGGAACGTCGCGCGACCGACGTGCCTCCTCCGCTGCGCCGGGAGACGTCGGCGTCGTCCTGCCGTCTGCCGTACCGAGCCTCGGTGCGCGCTCGAGCCCTTCGAGCGGCGTGGAACCTCCCCCGGCTTCGAGCGTGGCTTCCTTGCCGTCGTCCGCCGCCGATGCGGGTGCCCACGTCGCGACGTGGGCCGGCGACTACTACGGCAGCGACAAGCTCGTGCGCCGATTCGACGGCGACGCCGACGACGTCGAGTTGGACGACAAAGCCCACACTCGCGTCGAGGAGCCGTCTCCAGGCGCGCTCCTCATTTCGATCGTGAACAGCGCAACAGGCGACACCATCTGTGCGCTCAGGGCCACGGCGCACGGAACCGAGGCCACCGTGAGCGAAGGGCAATCGTGCTTCAGCGAGCAAGGCACCACGGCGAGCCTGGCGTCGGGTCGCGCGACGCTCCAGGGCGACCGGCTGAGCTTGGAGTTTTCGGGCAAGGTCGTGGCCGAGCCCGACGAGGACGGCGACACGATCGAGTTCGACCTCGAGTATCACTTCGACGGCAAGCGACGCTGAGACCGCTTGGCAGGACAAAAAATGTCCTAGCTGCTGCCGAAGTCCGGCTGAACCCGCCCAAACGATGCTAGACAGGTCGTCGTGCCGAAGCTGGTGCACGCCGCGGATCTGCACCTCGACAGCCCGCTGCTCGGGCTCGAGCGTTACGAGGGCGCCCCCGTGGCCGAGCTTCGCCACGCGACGCGCGGCGCGCTCGATCGCCTCGTCGACCTCTGCGTGACCGAGGAAGCGTCGCTCCTCCTCATTGCCGGGGATCTGTTCGACGGCGGCTGGCGCGACTACTCGACGGGACTCTTCCTCGTGGAGCGCATGGCGCGCCTGCGCGAGGCCGGCGTGCGGGTCGTGTGGATCCGCGGCAATCACGACGCGGCAAGCCGCCTGCGCAAGCACCTGCGCATGCCGGAAAACGTGCGGGAGCTTGCCACTTCGAAGCCCGAGAGCGTCGCGTTCGAGGATCTGAACGTCATCGTCCACGGCCAGGGCTTCGCCGAAGCGGCCGTCACCGAGGATCTCTCCGCGCGCTATCCGAAAGCCGTGCCCGGCGCCGTGAACGTCGGGCTGCTGCACACCGCGCTCGACGGACGCGAGGGGCACGCGCCGTACGCGCCCTGCACGCTCACCGCCCTCGTCGATCGCGGCTACGATTACTGGGCGCTCGGCCACGTTCACGGGCACGAAGTGGCCCATCGCGCCCCGTGGGTCGTCTACCCGGGCAACCTTCAGGGCCGCCACGCGAAGGAAACGGGGCCGAAGGGCGCGGTCGTCGTGTCGTTCGACAGCGCGCGCGTCAGCTCGGTCGAGCATCGGGCGCTCGACGTCGTGCGCTGGGCGAAGGTAGTGGTCGAGGTGCCGACCGCTGCGACGCTCGACGACGTGGCCGATGCCGTTCGCACGCGGCTGGGGGCCGAATCGCGCGCCGCCGGGGAACGCCTGGTTGCGGCGCGTGTCGAGCTCACGGGTCGCTCGCCCGTCCACGCTCAGCTCTCCGCCGATCCCGAGCGCGTGACGGAGACGGTGCGCGCCGCCGCGCTCGACGTCGACGGTGGCTCCGTCTGGGTGGAGCGCGTCGTCGTCCGAACCGAGGCGCCGCGCGAGCCCCCGCACGAAGCCGCGCGCGCCGCCGGACCCTTGGCGGATTTGTCGCGCGAGCTCGACGCGCTCAAGGCCGATCCCGCGGCGCTCGAAGCATTCATCGCCGGGCTTTCGGGCCTGGGGGAGCTCTCGCGCAAAGTGCGTCCGGTCGGCGGGGCTGGTGCCGAAGCGTCGCTCCGCCCGGCTGAAAGCGTGCTCGACGACGCGCAGGCGCTGCTTTTCGCGCGCCTTTCGGAGCTCGGCCCGTGAGGATCGCACGCCTCGATCTCAAGGCGTTCGGTTCCTTCGCGAACGTGTCGCTCGATTTCTCGGGCGGCGCGCCCGGCGGCCTGCACGTCATCTACGGACCCAACGAAGCGGGCAAATCCACCGCGCTCCGCGCCGTCCGCGATCTGCTCTATGGGTTCGAGCACCGAACGCGCGACGGCCATCGCCACGCGAACGAGGATCTGTGCGTGGGCGGCCTGCTCGAAGGGCCGGACGGCAACGTCTACGTTCAGCGCGTCAAACGCCGGAAAGATTCCCTGCTCGACGCCGACGGTGCGCCCTTCGACGAAGCGCGCCTGCGGCGCCTGCTCGGCGGGGTGGATCGCGAAACGTTCACGCAGAGCTTCGGTCTCGGTCACGCCGAGCTCGAGGCTCAGGGGGAGCGCCTGCTGCGCGGCGAATCGAGCATCGGCGAAACGCTGTTCGACGCGGGCACGGGCGGCGTCGACGTGCGCCGCCTGCTCGAGTCGCTGAAAGTCGAGCAGGAGAAGCTCTACCTCGTGCGCGGCAAGCAGCAGGAGCTCAACCGCCTGTTCGACGACTACGCGAAGGCGCGCCTGCGCTCACAAGAAGTGTGGCTCCTGCCGGAGACTTTCCAGAAGCAGACGGAGGAGCTGAACCTGGCCCGCGCCGAGCTCGCTCGCGTCACGGAGCGCATCGCCCAGGCACGGACGGAGCAACATCGCCTGCGCGACTTGAAGCAGGCGCTGCCCGCGTTGCGCCGCCGCGCCGAGTGCCTGCAGGAGCTCTCCGAGCTCGGGGAGTTCGTCCTGATTTCGGAGGCTGACGGCGAGCGTCGCGAACGCGCCGAAAACAAGGCCGCCGCCGCGCGCGTGGCCGTCGTTCGGCTGGAGGACGAAAGCGAGCGCAGCGCGCGGCGCCTCGCCGAGCTCGACGTTCCGGTCGCGCTGCTCGCCATCGGGCAAGGGCGCGTGGCTCGCCTTTCCGACGCCCCCGGGCGCACGCGCAAAGCGCGAGAAGATCTTCCACGGCGCGAAGCCGATCTGAAAGCGCTCGAGAGCCAGGCGCGCGCGAGCCTCGCGCGGCTCGGGCGCCCGGACGCGCCGCTCACGCTCGACGCCGCACGCCTTTCGACGGCGGAGCGCGGGCGCATCCACGCCCTCGCGACCGAGCGCGACAAGCTCGACGAGCGTCTCGTCCGTGCCGGCGAGCGGCGTTCGGAGCTTCAGCGTGACCTCGACGAGCGGAGCGCTCGCCTTTCGCGGCTGCCCGAGCCGACGCGCGGTGATGCGCTCGAACGCGTGGCGGCGCTCGCACGGGCCCTCGGCTCGGTGGAGGAGCCGCTCGCCGCGCTCGAGGCCGACCAGGCCGCGCTCGCCGCGCGCGCCGAGCAACAGCTGCGAGCCATCCGCCCACCGGTCCGCTCGCTCGAGGCGCTCGAAAGCCTTGAAACCCCTGGTTTCGAGACGCTCGGGCGCTTCGCGCTCGAGGCACGCAGCCTGGCCCAGCGTGGCGCCGCGCTCGAAGAAGAGCGGCAGCGCCTCGCCGCACGCTCGGTCGAAGCACGCGCCGTCGTGCGCCGAATCGAAGCAGCGGGCGACGTGCCGAGCGAAGCCGAGCTCGGCCGCGCGCGCACGGAGCGCGACCAGGCGCTCGGCAGCGTGCTCGGCGCCTGGCAGGCAGGCTCGGCGTTCGACGCGAACGGGGCGGGCCGGCTCGGCGAGCAGGTCTCGATCGCCGACACCCTCTCCGACCGCTTGCGCCGCGAGGCGGGGCGAGTGGCGGAGCTCGCACACGCCCGTGCCGAGGGCGAGCTCGTCGCCGGACTCGAAGCCGAGCTCGGTACCCGTCGCTCGGAGCTCGAACGCGAGGTCGAGGCGCACCGCGCGGCCTACGCCGAAGCCTGGCGCGACGCTCCGTGGAACCCGCTCGGAGTGGAGGAAATGCGCGCTTTTCTCGAGCAGCGCGCGCACCTGCTCGAGCTCGTGCAGGAAGGGCGCGCCCTCGAGCCGAAGCTCGCGCGCGCGCGGGCCGATCGAGCGCGGCTCGAAGGCGCCGTCGTGGCTGCGCTCGGCCCGCGCGCGGGCGGAGAAAGCATCGCGCTCGGCGTCGAGCGCTGCGCGGCGGCGGCAGCAGCCGAAGGGCGTCTCGCGAGCGAGCGGGAAGAGCTCCTGCGATCCCTCGACGCGCTGTCGGCGCGGCTCGCCCGCGAAAGCCGCGAGCTCGAAGCGGCCGAGAGCGCCCTCACCGCCTGGCAGACGGCGTGGAACGCGGCCCTCGCGCCACTCGGCGCCGATCCGAGCACGCCCCCCGTGGTCGCGCTCGAGCTGCTCACGGAGCTCACGGCGCTCGCCGGGTACGTGAAGGAGATCGAGGTGCTTTCGCGGCGCGTCAACGGCATCCGCCGCGACGAGGCCGAGCTCGCCAACGAGGTCGAGGAGCTCGCTCAGGCCCACGGCGTCGCTTTCGATCGCGCGGCACCCGACGCGGCCGCCGAAGAGATCGTCTCCCGTTTTCGGCGAGCGGAGGCCGCGCGCGCCGAACGGGACCGGCTCGAGGCCGAGGCCGCTGAACGAAGCGCGCTGCTCGCGCGCGAGCGCGTCGTCCTCGCGGAAGCGGAGCGGGAGCTCGACGAGATCGCCACGCGGGTCGCTGCAGAGAGCCCGCGCGACCTGCCGGCTCTCGAAGCGAAGAGCCGCCGGTCACGCGAGCTTTCGGCGCTCGTCGGCGGGCTCGAAGCCACGCTCGTCGATGACTCGGGCGGACGCTCCGTGGCGGCCCTCGTCGCGGAGGCTGCCGATCGCGAGGCGCCGGAGCTTGCCGCGCGTCTCGACGAGCTCGCGCACGAGATCGAGGATCTCGACGACGAGATCGGCCGCGCCCGGGATCGCGTGGCGTCCCTGGCAGCGGGCCAGCGCCGCCAGTCGGACGCCGACGGCGCCGAGGCCGCGCAGGAGGAGCAGACGCTCGCTGCCGCCATCACCTCCCGCTATGAACGCTACGCGACGCTCCGCGTGGCGACGGCCCTGCTCGAGCGGGCGATCGAGCGCTACCGCGTCGAGAACCAGGGTCCGGTGCTCAAGCGTGCCGGTGAGCTCTTCCCGCGCCTGACTGCCGACGCCTACCGCACGCTGCGCGTGGCCCGCGAGGGGACGAAGATCGTCGCCGTACGTGCCGACGGCGCCGAGCTCCTGCCGGAAGCGTTGAGCGAAGGCACGCGCTATCAGCTCTACCTCGCGCTCCGGCTCGCGAGCGTCGAGCGTTTCATTGCGGGGGCCGAGCCGCTGCCGCTCGTGCTCGACGACGCGACCATCCATTTCGACGAGACTCGAAAGCGTTCCACCTTCGCGGTCCTCGGCGAGCTCGCCGAGCGCACGCAAATCCTCTTTTTCACCCACCACGAACGCGATCGCGACCTCGCCCTCGAGGCCGCAGGCCGGCGGACGACACCGGCCGTCACCGTCACCGTCGCGGGCGTAGAAACAGCACCCGCGGCGATCAGCGGCGAGCCGCGCGCCTTCGGTCACGAGCTATCCCGCGCTCCCGAGGCGCGGCTGGACGCGCTCCATTAGCTCGGAGTAGAATTCCCGGATCGTGCCCGACGCAGCGCGCTCTCCGGCCGTGACGAACCCCTGGGGAGAGGGGTCCGTGATCATGGGGCGCTACCGGCTCGAGACGCTGCTCCGGCGGGGCGGGATGGGCTCCGTGTGGCGCGCCGAGCACCTCAAGCTGAAGTCGCCGCTCGCGATCAAGGTGCTCGAGGCGGAAGTCGCGCAAAACCCGTCGATGGTGCAGCGCTTCCTGCGCGAAGCCCAGGCGGCCGCCGCGCTGCGCAGCCCGAACGTCGTCCAGATTTTCGACTACGGCGTCGACGAGCAGCAGGCGTTCATCGCAATGGAGCTGCTCGAGGGCGAAGTGCTGAGCGAGCGCATCGCGCGGCTCGGCCGCGTTCCGCCCGAGGACGCCTTCCGCTTCGTGGGCGAGATCCTGCGCGCCATTCAGCGCGCGCACGAGGCGGGCATCATTCACCGCGATCTCAAGCCCGACAACGTCTTCATCGTGAAGGAACAGCCGGAGTTCGCGAAGGTGCTCGACTTCGGCGTGGCCAAGGTCAAGCGCGGCGCCCTCGGTGACGTGACGGCGATCGGTACGCAAACCGGGATGATGCTCGGCACGCCGTACTACATGAGCCCGGAGCAGGCGCAGGCCAAGGAGATCGACCCGCGCACCGATCTCTGGTCGATCGCCGTGATCGCGTACGAAGCGCTGCTCGGTCAGCGGCCGTTTCAAGCCGAATCGCTCGGCGATCTCGTGATCGCGATCTGCACGCTGCCGACGCCGATTCCCTCCCGCGCGGGCCCGGTGCCGCCCGGCTTCGACGAATGGTTCGTGCGCGCCACCCAGCGCGATCCGGCGCGTCGTTTCGCCTCCGCGCGCGACATGGCCGAGGAGCTCGAGCGTGTGCTCAAGCCCGCGGCGGCTACGGGCGCCCGCATCCTCACGGCGCGCGGCGTCGGGCCCACGCAGTCGCTCGTGCCCTCCAACCTGCCGCCTGGCATGAGCACGCGTCCGAGCGCCCCCGTCGTCACACCGGTCGGCCTGAAGTCGAGCTCCGGCCTGCCGCCACGTGACTTGCAGCTCACGACGGGGCAGCGCTCCGCCGTGACGCGTCTGGCGTCGGAGCCCGCGTCGAAAGAGGGCTCGAATACACTTCTCCTGCTGCTGCTCGGCGCCGCCGCGCTCATCCTTGCCGCCTTGATCGTCTTCGTCGTGAGCGACGGGGCAAGGGCGATTCATCGCGCGGAGGTCACGGCTGCGCCGCCAGCCGCCCCGACGCTCGCCACGGCCACGCCGAGTCCGGCCGCTTCACTCAACGCCGCGCTCGCGCCGTCCCCCCCTGGCGCCGGCTCCGCCCCCGCGCTCGCCCCGCGCTGATGCCTCCTCGCTCGCTCCCGCGGGAGCTCACGCTCGAGGTCGGGCTCGATGAGTCCGAAGCGCCCGAGGATCTGCGGCGCCGCGTCGCGGCCACGCTGGGCGTCCCCGAAGCCACACTGCCGCACGTGGTGCTTCGCAAGCGCTCACTCGACGCGCGTCGGGGTCGCGTGCGCTTTCACCTCCTGTTCGAGCTCGGCGCGCCCGACGAGCCGCTCGGGGGGCGCCCGCCGCGCGAGGTGTCGGGCGAGCCGCGCGTCATCGTCGTGGGGGAGGGTCCGGCAGGCCTGTTCTGCGCGTACGAGCTGGCACGCCGCGGCATCCGGGCACTCGTGGTCGATCGCGGCAAGCTCGTGCAGCCGCGCCGGCACGATCTGAAGGGCCTGAACCGCTACGGCAAGGTCGATCCCGACAGCAACTACTGCTTCGGTGAGGGTGGCGCGGGAACGTACAGTGACGGGAAGCTCTACACGCGGGCGCACAAGCGCGGGCCCGTGCGTGACGTGCTCGAGCTCCTCGCCTTGCACGGCGCACCTGAAGCCGTGCTGGTCGAGGCGCGGCCTCACATCGGCTCGAATCGGCTCCCCCAGGTGGTGACGGCGCTCCGCGAGCGGCTCGTGGGCGTGGGTCAGGAGTTCCGCTTCGGCGCGCGCGTGCAAGCTTTACTCACCCGCCCCGCCGGTGCGGGACGCGCCGTTTCGGGGGTTCGCCTCGCCGACGGCAGTGAGCTCGCGGCCGACGCTGTCGTGCTCGCTACGGGGCACTCCGCCCGCGACGTGTACGAGCTACTCGTCGAGGCCGGCGTGACGCTCGAGTCGAAGCCGTTCGCGCTCGGCGTTCGCATCGAGCATCCGCAGCCGTTCGTGAACCGCATCCAGTACGGCCGCGCCGACCTGCATCCGAAGCTCCCGAACGCCTCGTACCGCCTGGCGTCGGAGGTCGAGGGGCGCGGGGTTTTCTCGTTCTGCATGTGCCCGGGCGGATGGATCGTCCCCGCGTCGACCGAGCCGGGCGCTCTCGTCGTCAACGGGATGAGCCTCGCGCGGCGCGACTCGCCCTTCGCGAACTCGGGGCTCGTCGTGGCGCTCGAGCCGGCAGATTGGGAAAAGGCGGGTTTCGCGGGGCCTCTCGGCGGTATCGAGCTGCAGCGGCGCATCGAGCAGGCGGCCTTCCAGGCGGGGGGAGGGGAGCTCCGCGCCCCGGCCGTTCGAGCCGAGGATTTCGTGGCGCGACGCGTGTCGCGCGACGTGCCCGACACGAGCTACATCCCCGGGCTCGTCGCGGCGGATGTCGGCGCGGTGCTCGACTGCGCGGGGCTGCCACTCGCCGACCGCATGCGCAAGGCCCTCGTCGATTTCAATCACAAGATGCGCGGCTACCTCACCAACGAAGCAGTGCTCGTCGGCGTCGAGTCGCGCACGAGCTCGCCCGTGCGCGTGCCGCGCGATCCGGAGACGCTCGAGTCGACGAGTCTGCGCGGCTTGTTCCCGACCGGCGAAGGCGCAGGCTACGCGGGCGGCATCGTGAGCGCGGCGCTCGACGGCATGCGCGTCGCGGAGCGCGTGGCGAGCGCCCTCACGCCGTCCGGAGCGTGAGTCGCGTGATCTCGGCGGGTGCCGCGAGCCGCATCGGCGGACCCCAGTAGCCGGTGCCGCGGCTCACGTAGACCTGCGTCTCGCTGAAGCGTGCGAGCCCCGCCACGACGGGCTGCTGCAGGCGCACGAGGTACGTCCACGGCCAAATTTGCCCACCGTGCGTGTGCCCCGAGAGCTGGAGCCCCACGCCGTGCTTCACCGCCTCGAATACGGCGCGCGGCTGATGCGCGAGCAGCACGAGCTCGCGCGTGGCATTGCGCCCGGCGACGGCGCCCGCGAGATCGGCACCGTGCCCGTCGCCGTGCGCGTGCTCGTCGTCGATGCCCGCGAGATCGTAGCTCGCGTCGCCGTCGCCGATGCTGACGCGCTCGTTGCGGAGCACGCGAATGCCGAGCCGCCGCAGCTCCTCGCACCAGGGTTCGGCACCGGAGTAGTACTCGTGGTTCCCCGTCACGAAGAAGGTGCCGTGACGCGAGACGAGATCGGCCAGCGGAGCGACGTGAGCGGCGAGTTGGTGCACCGATCCGTCGACCAGGTCGCCGGTGACGGCGACCATGTCGGCGCCGATCCGGTTCACGGCACGCACGATCGCGTCGAGGTAGTTGCGCTTGATCGTCGGACCGACGTGGATGTCGCTGATCTGGGCGATGGTGAAGCCGT
>Ga0070682_100002366_pt1 | contig 10446 bp, 8 predicted proteins | sample KBSC63LmetaG_FD_64668 | JGI IMG/M metagenome (GOLD analysis project Ga0070682, IMG submission 64668) | Corn rhizosphere microbial communities from Kellogg Biological Station, Michigan, USA - KBS C6-3L metaG | ecosystem: Host-associated > Plants > Roots > Rhizosphere | place: USA: Michigan... | reverse complement strand
GGGCTCGCGGCCGAGCCCGGGGAGCTCGTGGTCGTGTCCGGACGGCTCGCTCGCGGCTCCTTGCGCGACGCGAAGCTCGTCGAGCGCACTCACGCCCCCCTGCCCCGCGGCGACGGCGAGGTCGCCCGCTTCACGCTCGAGGGCACCGCGACGCGCCTCCGCGAGCGCGCCCAGGTGCTCGCCGAGATCCGCGCCTTCTTCAGCGAGCAGTCATTCCTCGAAGTACAGACGCCAATCCGCGTCCGCGCTCCCGGCGTCGACTCGCACGTCGACGCGATCGCGAGCGCCGGGCGCTACCTCATCACGTCCCCCGAGCTCGCCCACAAGCGTCTGCTCGTCGGCGGCCTGCCACGGATTTTCGAGCTCGCCCGCGTGCTGCGGGCCGATGAGCGCGGCGCGCTCCACGAGCCCGAGTTCCTGCTCCTCGAGTGGTACCGCGCCTTCGCGGGCTACGAAGCGATCCTCGCCGACACGGAGGCGCTCATCGTGCGCGTCGCCCGGCGCGTGCGCGGCCGCGCCGAGCTCGTCGCACCCGGCGGCAAGAAGCTGTCGCTACGCCGTCCCTTCCCGCGCGTCTCGGTGCGCGACGCCTTCCGGCGCTACGCAGGCGTCAACGACGCGGTCGCACTCGCGGCGAGCGACGAATCCCGCTACTTCGAGCTCCTCGTCGGGCGCGTCGAGCCGGCACTCGCCAAGCTCGACCGACCGGTTTTCCTCGTCGACTACCCGCTCTCGCAGGCGGCTCTCGCCCGCCCGTCCGTGCGCGATCCGAGCGTTGCCGAGCGATTCGAGCTCTACGCCGGCGGCGTCGAGCTCTCGAACGGCTACGGCGAGCTCACCGATCCGGCGGAGCAAGCACGTCGTTTCCGAGCAGAGCGCGCCGCACGTCGCAGCGACGGACGGCGCGTCTACCCGACCGATCAGCGCTTTCTCCGCGCGCTCCGCGAAGGCATGCCAAACGCGGGCGGCAATGCACTCGGCGTGGATCGGCTCGTGATGCTCGTCACCGGTGCTGCGCGGATTGGCGACGTGATCGCATTTCCGAGCGAAGAGTGAACGAGGGTCGGGGTCTTGGCTACTTGCCGATCGCCGGCACGCCCGAGACCGCCTGGCTGAAGAAACGCACCATGTCGGCTTGTGCCGTCGGGTCCTCGAACACGACGAAATGGCCGTCGCTGCCGCTCACCTTCGCGTACTCGCGCATGCCTTGCGTGATCGTACCGTTCGCGAGATTGCCGGCGAGCGGCGCGGCGACGATGTCGAGCGGCGTGTCGAGCGGCTTGTCTCCCGTGTCGTCGATTACGGGCTTTACCAGGCTGAGCTCGCCGGCGCGGGCGTAGATCGCGAGCGTGACGGGGGGCGCGTAGCTGTCGCCGGTTCCGTAGGTTTGGAACAGGTGTTTCGCGCCGTGACCGGCGAGCGGCTCGGTCGCGACGTAACGCGCGAAGTTGAGCGGATCGCTCGGATCGATCCACTGCTGAAGGAGCGTGAGGACCGGGTGATACTCGCCGATGTCGCCGGTCACCGCGAGATCGGAGAGCGCGATGGGCAGCAGGCTCTTGATGTCGACCGGCTTCGATTTCGTGAGCAGCGCGTTCATCAGGCTCGCCCCGTTGCCGGACAGAAGCGCCGCTTTGTAGGCGTCGGCGTACGGGAGCATCAGGCTGCCCTCGGTCGACCCCTGCGAATGCCCGAAGAAAAAGAGCTGAGTCGCGTCGATGGTGGTCGGAGCGTCGCCGCTTCCGTCGAGCGTCGCGGCAAGGGCCGCGAGCGAGAGCTGATCGGCGGCGCCCTGGATCGGGTTGCCGCGCGCGGCCTTGGGGTTCAGGAAGTTGAAGAACAGGTTGTCCGGGCTTTCCGTCGAGCTCCCTCGCCGTGGTCCGTGCTCCACCTGATCGATACCGAGCACTGCGAATTTCACGCTGCCCGAGCTCAACGCGCCGGCGACGGCGTCGGTCGCGTGATCGCGGAACGAGCCGCCCGTGCCGTGCGCGAACACGACGAGCGGCCACCCCGCGCTCGGCATGGCCGAGTCGTCGTTCGGCACCGTGAGCGAGAGACAAACCTCCTCGCGGCGCGTGGGCTCGAGAACGATGTCACCCCCGTCCGCGGGCGTGAGATACGGCGCCGTCCCCGTCTGGAAGATCGGCAATTTCACGAGCGCGTGATACTCGTCGTAATCGCGCGCGGCCTTGCTGCACCCGCGTATTCCCGCGTGATCGGGGCACGGCGAGGCCACGCCGGCATCGCACTTGGTCCACTCGCTCGCTTCGGGCGGGTCCATCCCGGCGACGGCGTCGGCGATGGCTGCCATCGTGTCGCGCACGCCGCCAACGGTGAAGACGCTCGCGTTCAGGATCGTCGCGGCTTCGATGTGCTTGGCAGCGAGGTAGTCGCGGAGCGGCGCGTACTTCGCGTACTCGCTCTTCAGCGCGGCATCCGACGGCTCGCTCTGCGCGAGCAAGCTCACGAGGTTCGGCGGCTGCGCGATGGCGGAGCCGTCGGCGGCCTTAATCGCCGTCGTCAGGAACACCGCGTACGTGTGGCCCGGCGTGAGCGGGACGCCGCGCGGTCGCCGCGCTCCGATCCAGTTGTCGCAGATGTAGGCGTTCGCGCCGCTCGAGTAGAGCCACGAGAGCCCCGCGGAGGCCCACGGCTCGTCGGCGTTCGGCGTCACGTCGATCCAAGAGACCGGCGCGCCGGCATCGGTGTTTCTCACGGTGGTCGCATCGAGCGGCCCCGAAAAGCGGAAGAACACCGTCGGATAGGTGCCCCACCCGGCGTCGTTCTCCTCGATCGCGTCGGCATAGAGCTTCACGGCGTCGACGCCGAGCACCCCCGGGCCGGGCTTCGGGAAGCCGCCGAGATCGAGCCCCTGCTTCGAGCGGCGCACGTCGTTCGGGAACGGCAGCCGGAAGAAGTCGCCCTCGTCCGCGTCCTTCGCCCCCGGCACCTCGAAGTACGCCCTCACGTCTTTGCTCGAGGGCGCATCGCACTTCACGCCCGGGAACACCGGTATTCCAGCCGGCTGGGGACCACAGCTCCCCTCGAGGCACGCGAGACCTTGGTAGCAATCCAAGCTCGTCTCGCAGGGGCTGCCCGCGTCGCCGTCGCCTTGCGCGGTACAGGCCGCTGACAGCCCCGAGAACGCGCAGCGCAAGCCTGCCTTGCACTGAGAGTCGAGGAGACAATTGTCGCCCTCCGCGCCGTCGCCTTCCGGCGTGCAGCGGCCGGCGATGCACGCGAGGCCGCTCGCGCAGTCGGGCCCGATCACGCACGGGAGTCCGGCCGCGGTCGAACCGTTCACCGTGCCGCCCTTGCTCGTGGCGCCGGAGGGCTCGCCGGCGCTGCTCTTGGCACCGGCTTCGTTGCCGTCACCGCCCGGCGACGCTGCGGAGCCCCCCGACCCTTTGCCCCCGCTGCTCGAGCCGCCGCTGTCCGGCATGTCGCCGCCGGTGCCGCCCACGGTGCTCGCGCCGTGCGACGCCCCGGAGCTGCACGCCGCCCCTACCAGCGTCACCAGCGAGCCCCATCCGACCCCTCGGAGCAGCCCAAGCTCGAGACGACGCATGATCCCGAACTATAAAGGACGTTTCCGCCCGTCTCAATTCTCTTCGGCCGTCGCGCTCGCCACCCGCCAATTCACGGGCAAGTCCAAGAAGCCTTCGAGGCAGAAGAAGTCGTAAATCTCGCGGCAAACGACGGCCGCACTCTCGCTATAGACGTGCGGATCGGAGAAGAAGCGAATCGTCTCCTCGCGGTAGTCGCTGCCCGCCGCCGCCAGCCGCCGGCCGAGCTCGTCCCCGCAGAAATTGACCATCTGCTCCATGAACACGCGCTCCCACTGCTCGCGGAAGGCGGGGAAAGCATCGGCCAGGATCTTGTGACCGACGCTGCCGGGGCGACGCGCCGTCTCGGCAGCACGCACCGTATTTTTCGCCATCGCCTCGACGCGCGGCGGCAAATAGTCGCGCATGAACTCCGAGACGACCCCGGCGTAGATCGTCATCACCTGATTGAGCTCCGGCGAGCGGCGCGAGAGGAACGCCACCTGGAGATCGCGCTCGATCTTGGCGAGCAGGTCGAGGCTACCCTGCTCGACCTCGGCGTCGAAGTACTCGAAGCCCTCGAGCTCGGCGCGCAGGCGATGCTTGTAGCGGCTGAGGACGTAGTAAACGCCCTGCTCGGCGTGGAAGATCGTCTTCTCCTTGTCGCCCTTGGTCTTCTCGTGGAGCTCGCTCTCGAAGAAGAGCTTGGCCACGCGCCGCCCGAGCGGTTTCAAGATGCGCGTCGTGAACTGCGATTCCGACGAGAACACCTTGTGGAGCAGGTGCCCCATCGAGCTCGCGTGCTGCGCCTCCATCTCGTCCGCCGTCTGGCGGCTGCCCGTGCTGGAGTCGGCGGCGGCAGCCTGCATCGCCTGGAGCTGCGCGACGACCTGCGCCGTGATCGCGTCGAGCTCGGCGTTGGTCTCCATCTCGCCCTTGTAGTGAACGATGCGGGCGTGAACCTGCTCCTCGAGCAGGCCGAGCGCCTGGAGCGTGAGCGAATTCTTTTGGTCCGCGCTCATCGGCGCGGGCGCCTGAGCCTGGGGCGGCGGCAGCGGTCGGCCGCCCGGCGCCGTGGGGCGAGCAGCATCCGCGGCCGGGGGGCGCGGTGGAGGCGGCCGCCGCGGCGGGGGAGGCTTGGGAGGAGCGGCAGTCACCGAACCCCGATGATAGACGAGAACCGGTCTTCGCGGCGAGTCGCGGCCCCTACGTTGACAGGGCGGATATCGTGCGCCAAATGCGTGGGGATAACCCCATGCTCGAACCCACCCAAGTGAAGGCGCTGCTCGACGCGGCATTCCCCGCCGCTGATATCGATCTCGTGGATCTCACGGGCACGCGCGATCACTACCAGGCGCGTATCGTCTCGAACGCCTTCGTGGGAAAGTCACTGATCGAGCAGCACCAGCTCGTGTATCGCGCCCTCGGCGACGCCATGAACGGCCCGATCCACGCGCTGGCTCTGAAGACCTACACGCCCGAAGCTTGGGCCAAAGCGCAACCGAGGTAAGAGACAGATGGACGACACGCTCCGCGAACGCATCAAGAGCACGGTAGAGGGCACCCCCGTCGTGCTGTTCATGAAGGGCACCAAGAATTTCCCGCAGTGCGGCTTCTCCGCCAAGGTCGCCGGCATCCTGAAGGAGCAGGGCGTCGCTTACCGCGACGTGAACATCCTCACCGACGAGGAGCTCCGGATGGGCCTCAAGGAATACTCGAACTGGCCGACCTTCCCGCAGCTCTACGTCGGCGGAAAGCTCGTGGGCGGTTGCGATATCGTCACGAGCCTCCACGAAAGCGGAGAGCTCGGAGCCGTGCTCGGAAAGTAAAGGTCCGTTGAATAGGCCGCTCGTCCTGCTCGCCAACGACGACGGCTTCCGGGCCCGCGGACTGCGGCTCTTGCGCGACGCGCTCGGGCCGCACGCCGACGTCGTCGTGTGTGCGCCCGAGGTCGAGCAAAGCGCGGCGAGCCACGCGCTCAGCCTGCATCGACCGCTCCGACTCTACGAGCACGGTGACGGCGTGTTCTCGGTCGACGGCACGCCCGCCGACTGCGTGTACGTGGCGCTGCACGGTGACACGCGCGTCTTGCCGCGGCGGCCCGACGTGCTCGTCTCCGGCGTGAACCACGGCGTGAACCTCGGCGACGACGTCTTCTACAGCGGCACCGTCGCGGCGGCGCGCGAGGGAGCCCTGAAAGGCATCCCGGCGCTCGCGCTCTCCGCGGCGCGCGACGCCGACCTCACGGCGGCGGCCGAGCTCGGGGCGCGACTCACGCTCGCACTCGCGTGGCTCACCCCCGGCGCAACCCTCGTCAACGTCAACGTGCCGCCCGGACGCGATTGGCCGCTCCGCGCGACGCGCCTCGGCCGCCGCATCTACCGCGACGAAGTCGAGTTTCGGCGCGATCCGCGCGGCGGCGAGTACCTCTGGATCGGTGGTCCCGGCGCGCGCCATCACCCGATTCCGGGCTCCGACACCGAGGCGTTCGACGCCGGCGCCGTCGGAATCACGCCGCTCGTGCTCGATCTATCGGACCGCGCCGGTGGCGGTGTCGCCGAAGCGCTTGCCGCCGCGCTCGGGGCCGGGCAATAGGTAGCGCATGGCCGCGCGCAAAGGATCGTTCGCCAAGCCTCAGAAGCCGGTCCTGGCGCGCCCGCTCCCCACGCCGCGCGGCGTCGACATGAAGAAGTCGGCGCCCGCTCCGCGACCGGTGACGCGCGTCGCGCCGCCGGAGATCGATCCGCTTCGCTACGTGCGCAGCCTGATCCGCGAGATCCCGGATTTCCCGCAGCCCGGCGTGCTCTTCAAGGACATCACGCCGCTCATCGCCGATCCGAAGGCGTTCCACATCGTGCTCGACGCCATCGCGCACCACTTCGTCGGTGAGCGCGTCGACGCGGTCGTCGGCGTCGAGTCGCGCGGCTTCATCTTCGGCGGCGCGCTCGCCGCGCGCCTCAACGCGAGCTTCGTCCCCGTGCGCAAGCCCGGCAAGCTCCCCTACCGCACCGACAAAGTCTCGTACTCCCTCGAATACGGCGAAGCCGAGCTCGAGATGCACCGCGATTCGCTGAAGGAAGGCGCCGCCGTCCTCGTCGTCGACGATCTCCTCGCCACCGGCGGCACCGCAGCCGCCGCCGGCGAGCTCGTCCACCGCCAAGGCGCCTTCGTCGTCGCCTACGCCTTCGTGATCGAGCTCTGCAGCCTCGGCGGCCGCGACCGCCTGATGCCGACCCCGGCGACGAGCATCGTCAAGTACGAGTAGCCACGCCTCGTCGCGCGCGGCTGTCAGTCGTCGTCCGCGTCGCCGAGCTCGACGGCGCACGAGACGAGCGCCGTATTCTGGCCGAGCGCTCCGAGCGGACTGAATGGCGGGTTCGTGGTGCCGACGCGCGCGCTGTTGTCGAGCGCGAGGTAGTACTGACCGGGCGGCAGCGGGAATTTCTGGCGCACGCCGCCCGGGAGGAGGCTAAAGGCGAAGATCGGGGCTTCGGGGGGCGGGCCGAGGACGGCACCGTTTTGCAAGCCTTGCCGCCACAGATCGCCCGTGCCGCGCCGCAGGAGCAAGAGGTCGAGCGCCGGTCCGGTGAGCGCGAGCTGCACGAAGAGCGCCTGGTTGTTCGTTGCGACCGTGAGCGGGCCGACGAGATCGATCTGGTCGGCGTGCACCTCGGTCGTCTCGTTGACCATGGCGTAACGATCTTTCGAGGTGTCGAACGGGTGCGGTGGCTTCGCGGGGGGAGCGAGCTGGCCCATCGCGAACGAGTCGCCGTCGTCGGCATGCACGACGGTGAAGCCGTTCGCGAGCTCGCCGGAGACGATCTGGCTGCCGAACGTGTTCATGAGGTAGCCCGCCGGACCCTGCGCCGCCCAGTTCGCGAGGCGGTTTTCGATCGAGGTGACCTGGAAGGTGGGGCCGAGCACCGTGCGCGCCGGCCGCGCATAGATGTAGGCCGCGTCGTCCGCCAGGTAGAAATCCATCCGGTATTCGACGCTCGCGAGCACCGTGAAGGCGACGCGCCCCGCGACCGGCGTCCAGGCGAAGCCGCTGCCGGAGAATGCGACGGTCACCGTCTGCGGGCCGTCGTTCACGGTGGTTTGGCAGCTCGCGGGGTAGAGCCGGCCGAGCACGTTCGGAGACGGCGCGAGGCGCAGCGGCGCCGAACGGTTGAGCATCTCCGGGCAGAGGCGTCCGGCGCCGAAGTTCGAGAAGAGCCACCAGCGCAGCGACGGGCTCGCGTTCACCGGCCCCTTGAGCCACGAGCAACCGCTCGCAACGAGCGCGATGCCGAGGGCCGCGAGGCCGAGCCGGAAGCGCGCCCTGCCCTTCATGCGAGTCCGGCCTTCGCCAGCGAGACGAGCGCGTCGATCAAGCGCGGCGCCGTGCCGAGCGCCGGGACGCGGACGAGCTCGAGACCGAGCTCGGCACACCAGCCGCGTGCCTCCACGTCGAGATCGTACAGAGTCTCGACGTGCTCGGTGAGAAACCCGAACGGCGCGAGCACGACGCTCGACGCGCCGCTCGCCCGCGCTTGCTCGAGGACTTGTCGGAGGGTCGGGCTCAGCCATTCCCCGCCGTCGGCGCCCTGGCTCTGGAAGGCGAGGTCGTAGTCGTGCTGGAGCTCCTTGCCGATGGCCGCGGCGCTCTCGCGCACGAGACGCTCGTAGGGATCGCCGCGCTGGATGACCACGAGCGGCAGGCTGTGCGCTGTGAGCACCAGGCGGGAGCCGGGTTCCAGCACGGCGCGAATCGCATCCGCGTGGGCGCGGATGAAGTCGTTGTGGGTTCCCCAGTCGTTCACCGGCAGGAGCGCAGGAACGCGCGCGCCCTGCTCTTCGCGCTGTTTCCGCGCAGCTTCTACAGCAGCGACGTATACGTGGACGCTGTACGGAGCGAGCGGCAAAACGACGAGTCGCTCGAGCCCGAGCTCTTCGGCCCGCTCGAGCGCGTCCTCGAGGCTAGGATCCGCGAGGCGCATGCCGACGAGCACGGGGATTCGGAGACGCCGCTCGACGAGCGCCGCCTGCTCCTGCGTCGCGCGAAGGAGCGGCGAGCCGCCGATGAGCGCGTACCGCCGACGCGTCTCGGCGATGAGCTCCTCGGAAACCGGCCGTCCTGCGCGGATCCGCGCGAGAAAAGCGGGGATCTCGTCGAGCCCCTGAACCGTGCCATGCGATGTGAGTAGAACCCCGGAGCGGCCGCCCGTCATGCTGTGGCCCCCGTCTTCCCAGGGAGTGACACGGAGGTCAACGTGAGACGGCTAAAATCAAGAAGGCCGCCCTCCGGGCATCCGAAGAGACGGAGAAGAGACCACGGAGAACCGTGACGCGAGAATCACGAGCGAGAATTTCGGGCGTAGACAACTTGAGAAAGAGGAGCGATCCCCGGACTGTGGCAAACCGGCCCCGGACGTAATCCCTATTGAAAAAGTGGGGCGTTTAGGGTAGGCAAGAGACGCTGGGTGGCCTACATGAGCACACCTATTTGTCACCTGACGGCCATCCTGGGCTCCCGCGTTCTGCGCGGGCCGCGGGGCCGCGGCGGTGCGGGATGATTGCTCGCGCACCCGGCGTGGTGGTGTCGGCTCGTTACCGGCTCGTGCGCCCGCTCGGCGTGGGCGGCATGGGGACGGTGTGGCTCGCGGACGACCTCCTCCTCGACTCGCCCTGTGCGCTCAAGCTCATCGACGACGACAAGGCGCAGAGCGCCGAGGTGCGCGTGCGTTTCGCGCGCGAAGCGAAGGTCGCCGCGCAGCTCCGCGGGGCGCACGTGGTCGACGTCTTCGAGCACGGCGAGTGGGAGGGCACGCCTTTCATCGCCATGGAGTACCTCCACGGGGAGGATCTCGGGACGCGGCTCGATCGGGAGAAGGTGCTCGACCCTGCCGCCACGTACCGCATCGCGGCGCACGTCGCGCGTGCTCTCGCTCGCGCGCACGCGTACGGCATCGTGCACCGCGACCTCAAGCCGGAGAACGTGTTCCTCGTCCAGGGCGACGACGGCGAGATGGCGAAGGTCGTGGACTTCGGCATCGCCAAGCACGACGCGTACTCGTTGCGCGACAAAACCACCAAAACCGGCTCGTTCCTCGGCACGCCGTTCTACGTGAGCCCGGAGCAAGCGCGCGGGAAACCCACCGATCACCGCTCGGATCTCTGGTCGCTCGCCGTGATCGTGTTCCAGTGCATGACGGGCCGGCCGCCGTTCGAGAGCGAGGCGCTCGGCGAGCTCATGGGGCTCATCCTGTACGAGGATCTGCCGAAGCCGAGCCAGGTGCGCCCGGGCGTGTCGGAGGCATTCGACGCGTGGTGGGAGCGCGCGGCCAAGCGCGATCGCGACGAGCGCTACCAGTCCGCGCGCGAGTTCGCCGATGCCCTCGGCGAAGCGCTCGGACAAACCGTCAACATTGCGGTGCCGAGCCTCTCGCCGCGCACGAGCTTGATGATCGAGGGCACGGGCGAGCCGGTCCTCGAAGACCTGCGCGAGACGGACGCACCGTTCTCGCGCACGCGCCACTCGTCGGTGCCGCGCGCCAGCATCGCGACGGCGCTGATTCGGAACCCGCGCCACTGGCGCGCTGCCATGCGCAACGTGTCGCGCAAGGTGCTCGTCTTCGGAGCCGTCGCGTTCGGCCTGATGGTGGGCGGCGCGCTCACGTTGCTTTTGCCCGACACGCCTGCGCCGACGATCGTTCTGCCGCCGCCCTCGCCTGCGGCCGCTGCGCCGACCGCGGAAGCGCCACGTCCGACGGTCGAGGTCGTCGGCCCGGCGCCCACCGCAGCGGTTCCCGCGACGGCCGCCGCCGACGCGAACGAACCGGAACCCTCGAGCTCCGGCAAGTCGAGCTCCGGCAAGTCGAGCTCGGTCAAGGAGAGCTCGACGAAAGAGAGCGCTGGG
>Ga0070682_100002362_pt1 | contig 10457 bp, 7 predicted proteins | sample KBSC63LmetaG_FD_64668 | JGI IMG/M metagenome (GOLD analysis project Ga0070682, IMG submission 64668) | Corn rhizosphere microbial communities from Kellogg Biological Station, Michigan, USA - KBS C6-3L metaG | ecosystem: Host-associated > Plants > Roots > Rhizosphere | place: USA: Michigan... | reverse complement strand
GCTATTGACGAGGCAGATTCGGACTATCTCGGAGTAACCGTAAAAATTCAGCGGCTGCGCGGGGCGTCGGCAGGCCACCGGGCCGGCGCCGAACCAGCCATAAGTCGCGACGCGGCGTGGGATCCTTCAAGCGCACGGCGACCAGGCTGTCGGGGCCGGCCTCGGAGCGACGCAGGTAGCCGGCGGGCAGGATGGTCAAGGACAGCCCGGCCCGAACCACCTCACACAGGGCCTCGGCGGAAGACAGAGTGAGCACGACGCGCGGTACGAAGCCCGCGGCGCGACACGCCTCGTGGATGATCTCACCAGTGAAGGTCCCCGCGGGCACGAGCACCAGTGGACGCTCGGCGAGCGCGGCCAAGCGCAGCACTTTGCGGCGCGCCAGCGGATCGTCCTTGCGCACCAGCGCGACGAGCTCTTCACGACGCAGTAGCTCCCGGTCCACGTCGCGCAGGGCAAAGCTGGGCGCGCCTGCGACGAAGCCGAGATCGGCCTGCCCACTGGCGACGGCTTTGGCGATCTTCTCGGCGGCCAACGTGCGTACCGACAGCTCGACGCCCGGGTGAGCGCTCGCGAACGCCGCCAACGCGCGCGGCAGGAGACTGACGCACGCGCTCTGCACCGCGCACAGCCGGAGTTGTCCACGCGCACCGCTTTTGACTTCGGCCAAGTCATCCTGCACGGCACCCAGCGCAGCCAATGCCTGGCGGGCACGCTCCGCGAGCCGTTGCCCGGCCTCCGTCACGCGCATCGGAGCGCGTGCGCCACGGGTGAGCACGCGCACCCCGAGCTCCGACTCGAGCCGCGCAAGGGCGTGCGAGATGGTGGGCTGCGCCGCGTGCACTTGGCGCGCGGCAGCCGTGACGCTGCCGCTGTCGACGCAGGCCAAAAAATACGAAAGGTCTCGGAGCTCCATGGGTTATCATTCACTATGCGCATGATAACTATCAATAGGTATCATTAGTAAGAATGCCAGCGGGATGTCAGCCTGAGCTCCATGAACAGCACCTGGAACCCCATCCTGTATGACGACCGCGCTGCTTTCGTGTCGGAGCTCGCCAGCGAGCTCGTGGTCTGGTTAGGCCCACGCGCGGGGGAGAAGATCTTGGACCTGGGCTGTGGCACCGGCACGCTGACCGCGCAGATCGCACGCCAGGGCGCGCAGGTGACGGGCGTCGATCGCTCGCCAGCGATGATCGAAAGCGCACGCGAAAAGTATGCCGATCTGCGCTTCGAAGTCGAAGATGGCCAAGACCTGAAGTACGCCGCCGAATTCAACGCCGTGTTCTCCAACGCGGCGCTGCACTGGATGCCGCGGGCCACGGACGTCCTCGGTGGAGTCGAACGTGCACTGCTGCCCGGCGGCCGCTTCGTGGCGGAATTCGGCGGCGCCGGTTGCGTGCAGACCGTGGTCGACGCGGTCCGCGAAATCCTCGAACAATGGCAGATCGATCCCGCGCCCCACCTGAGCTGGTTCTTTCCAAGTCCAGGCCGCTATGCGGGCCTGGTCGAGGCGAACGGTCTGGTGTTGCGCGAGCTGCGCTATTTCGAACGCCCCACGCCGGTCGCGGGTGCCGATGGCCTCGCCAGCTGGCTGGCTCTATTTCAAAGCGGACTGATGGCGGAGCTGGGCGAGCGCTGGCCGGAGCTCTGTCGGAAAGCGACGGAGCGCTGCCGAAGCGCGCTGTTTCGCGATGGGGTTTGGTGGCTCGACTACGTACGGCTGCGCGTCGTCGCCCAAAAGCCCTTGCAATGAGCGACCGCGAAGGCGCTGGGCGCGCGCTAGTGCCCAGCGCCGTGTAACGCACCGGTGTCTACTCAGAAACTTACGCGAAATACCGAGCGCGCTACCAGGGAGTGTCAGCCGAGGACGCCGTGGCGCAATCTCTCACAGGCCTCCAAGTGATCTCGTTCGAGAGCCGCTTGAAGCATGAAACCGCGGGGCTCATCGAAAAGCACGGCGCGCGTGTGATCGCCGCGCCCGCCCTCCGGGAGGTTCCCCTCATTCAGATCCCAGATGCGAAAGCCTTCGCCGAGGCCGTGTGTGAGGGGGCGCTCGATGTGCTCGTGCTACTCACGGGCGTCGGCGCAGCTCTCTTGCTCAAGGCCGCCTGCAACTATCGCACTCGCGCGGAGTTGGCCCTCGGCTTGTCCAAGCTGACCTTGGTCTGTCGTGGGCCCAAACCGTCAGCAGCGCTGAAGCCGTTCGGGCTTCGCCCCAGCTTCAGCATCCCCGAGCCCAACACTTGGCGGGAAGTCTTGAGCACGCTGGACAGCGCGGCACCCGTCGCGGGAAAGCGAGTCTGGATCCAGGAGTATGGCACCCGCAATCTGGAGCTGATTCACGCGCTCGGCGTGCGCGGCGCCGCGGTGCGCAGCCTGCACGTCTACAGCTGGGCGCTGCCCGAAGATACCGCGCCGCTGAAGGCTGCCATTCTCAAGATCGTGCGGGTGCAAGCGCACGTCGCTATCTTTACCAGTGCACTCCAAATCGAGCACGTGCTCTCGGTCGCCCAAGAAATCAGCATGGCACCGGCAGTGCGCCGCGCACTGAGCAGCGATTTGGTCGTAGCCTCGGTCGGCCCAGTGACGAGCGAAGCGCTCGAACGGCACGGCATCGCCACCGACATCACCCCCGGCCACCCCAAATTGGGGCACCTGATCCTAGCCGTCGCGCGCCACGCTCGCACACTGCTCATGGAAAAGCGCGAGCGCCACGCGCAGCCCTGGCCGAGCTCGGCGCGCATCGGCAAGTAGCGACCTGCGATCACTCGCGGCGCGGCTGACTCGACTCGAACGCCTCGCCGTTGCAGGTGAGGCCGGTGCGACGGGCACGGCCCACGAACGAGGCCCGCCGGGCACGTGCCGGGCACGGTGCCCGCGCGCGGCCCCCGAGCGGCACATAAAAATGTCGACAAAACGCGGATTGGCTCGGGGCGCTGGGCACTGACGGGCTGCGCTTTTGCGGCACGCGAGTTGCTGAAGAGCTGCTCACGACCGGCGACGAACGGAACTGGCCCTTCGCTCGCCCACTGCAGTCAGCCAAGGAAAGAGGATACATGACCACTGCGTTCAATCCCCATCGTCTCATCGTTCAAGCTCGCAGCGCCCTCGCGACGCAAGCCTTCGCAGGCATCGCGACGCTTCTGTGTGTCGCCGCGTGTTCGTCGGGTGGGCCTAACTCGGAGCCCGCGATCGAGCAGGGCTTGCACGCCACGATCGGCCCCGAGGGCGGAGAGCTGGTTGGGCAGCCCGGCAGCGCATTTGCCGGTGTTCATCTGTCGATTCCGCAAGGTGCCCTGAGCGAGCCCACCGAGATCAGCGTTGCCCCGACTTCCGCGCTCAACCCGTTGCCGAAGGGCGCCGTCGGTTGTGGACCGGAGTTCCTGATCCAGCCCGCAGGGATCAAGCTCGCTGCGCCGGCAAGTCTGACTCTGCCGTTCGACGAGACGACCGTGAGCGACAATCATCGCTTCGACGACCAGGTACTGGTGTGGGCGGTACAGGACGGCAAATGGGGCCAACAGGCGCAGCTCGACAGCGCCGAAGGCTCGGTCACCGTGGAGCTGAACGAACTGAACGGAGTCGGTGCGGGCGTCAAACCACCGACAGATGCCGAGCTCGTTTCCTTCGACTTTGCCCCCAACCCCAAGTTCCTCGATTGCCTCGCGGCCTACCCAGGCGATCCAGCGCGCGCACCCAAGGTGCAGGCGCTGGTCGTGCGCGGTGATCTGAACGACGGTCTCTTCCTGTATGGCGAATACGTCAAACCCGGGCTCAAATTCGACATGTTCACGGTCGAAAATAGCGCCCTGCTCGCGAACAAAACCCCCGACCCGCAGTTCAAGAATTTCGGACTCGCCTGGTACCAGAGCGACCTCGAAGCGAACAAGCGCGGCATCATGCGCGCTTCGATCCGCACGATCTTGCTAGACCAGATCTTTGGTTTCGATCCGAACGTGCAACTGCCACCGACGGGCACCTTCCAAGTCGGATTTTGGTTCAACGATCCGGCAGATGCCGCCGCGTGCGGCTTCGACGTCAGCAAGCCGACCCCGTTCAATGGCGAGCACCAGGCAGGTCCGTTGGCGATGATCAGCGTGCCCAACGCCGAAACCGGCCTGGGGCCCTTGTGCACCAAGCCAGACACCTCCACGACGCCCGCGCATTGCTCGCCCTGAGCCGAACTGGCATGCTCCCCCTGGGCGCGCTGCGCGAAGCCGAGCGCGCCCAGCTGCCGTTCGTGGCCGCTGTCGAGAGTCATGGAGCCGATGCGGAGCATGATAGACTCAACCCCGTCGATGGCGACCGAGGAGACCACCGAAGAGAGCCAACGCGCTCCCAACCTCGCGCAGCGGGGGGTCGCCGGCTTGATCGTGATCTGGGCACACGGAGCGCCCGCCTGCGCGGCTTTACCGCTCGAGAACGGCGAACTTTTGCTCGGTCGCGGCCTGCAAGAAGAGCTGTTTTCGGATGACGAACGCGTTTCACGCGAACATTGCCGACTCAGCTTCGATGGCACGCTCTGGACAATCACGGATCTCGCCAGCAGAAATGGTACGTTCTTGCGCGGTGAGGCGATCGACGGCGCCCGCAGCACGCTCGGGCAGCAGCTCGTGCTCCGCGTGGGGCGCACGCTGCTCTGGGCCGTCGACGACGTCCGTCTCTATCGGAGCGGCGTGCTGCTGCGAGCGGATGGCCTGGTCATCGGTGGATCCCTGCGCCGCGCCTGGGCGGAGATTGAGCTGGCGGCCCACGCCGGAAGCACGCTTTGTTTGCGCGGGGAGAGTGGCGCGGGCAAAGAGCGAGCGGCGCGGGCATTTCACGAAGTCTTGTTTCCCGATCGAGCAGCCCCGTTCGTCGGCGTCAACTGCGCTGCAATTCCGGAAGGGCTCGCCGAGCGCCTGCTGTTCGGCGCAAAACGTGGCGCGTATTCGGGGGCTGCCAGTGACGTTCAGGGCTACCTGCAGGCGGCGCATCGAGGCACGCTCTTTCTCGACGAGATCGCCGAGCTCGAGGCCCGGACTCAAGCCAAACTGCTGAGAGTCCTGGAGACCAAAGAAGTGTTGCCCCTCGGCGCGACTCGACCGGAACCGGTGGACTTGCGCATCTGCGTGGCAGCCCACGCGGATCTACGCGAAGAAGTGACGGCCGGGCGTTTTCGCGAGGACCTGTACTATCGCATCGGCCGCCCCGAAGTCACGGTCGCCCCACTGCGTCAAAGGCTCGATGAGTTGCCCTGGTTACTGACGACGCTGCTCGCGACGGTCAACGGCGAGCTCCACCCGAGCGTGCGGTTGATCGAGGCCTGTGCCACTCGTCCGTGGCCTGGGAACGTGCGCGAGCTCAGCGGTGAGGCGCGACGTGCGGCGCACCGCGCGCTGCGTTTGGGCAAGCGTGAGGTCGATGCCGACGAGCTCGATCCGGATGCCGGGCTTCGCTTGTCGGATCGAAGCTCGGCCGACGCTGCAGACGAGCCCAAAGGCGCGGCGTTTCCCGATGACCAGCAGATCGAGCGCACGCTCGTGGCTTGCGAAAACAACGTCACACAAGCGGCGCGACAGCTGGGTCTGCACCGAAACCAGTTGCGCCGCTGGCTGGCCAAGCGGCCCGTCAATTCCCCTGCAAAACCAGCGGATGAAGAGTGAGCTGTTGACTCGGATCATTGGCCAATGAGGCGGAGATCCCCGAATCAGCGCCCCGCATCAACGGCATGACCGGATTGACCTGCTCGACCACCGTGGCGCCCGACTGTGAGTCGAGGCAGGTGCCCTGGAAGGTGGGCGGGCCTGAGGCCGTCGGCTGACGAACGATCAGCCCCGCGTGGCCGCAGGGAGCGACCGCGTCGTACACGCCAGCGAGCATTCCCAGCGCCACCTTCTCCGCAGAAAACGCGGCGGGTTCCGAACCAGCGACGACCAGGGTGCCCAGCAGCCGCTCGCTGAATGAACTGATGCTGACTTGCCAAGGGCCGTCCTCGATTTGCGTTGCCTCGGCCAGTGGCCCCGCGCCGACGAACCAATGCGTGTGGTCGGCGTAGGAACTGTTACCGCCGCAAAAAGAACAGAGTGGAACGTTCCGCCGAGGCAACGATGCCCACCGCGACGTCGGAGCTTGCCACTTCACCCACCCAAACCTGGAGCTCGGCTGGCGGTGTGGCTTTGGCGGGTGATTCGCCAGTGCAAGCAGTCAAGGCAACCAGGCACAAGCCCGCACCCGCCCAGCGCAGGCGCACCTCGGTCAAGGCGCTGGATTGGTACGCGCGCAGCGGTCGATTGTCGTTCGCGCTCGCCACTCACTCATTATACTGCCGAGCGCGGGTTTCGTCGCGCATCTTTCCCGCGGAGATCGATGCAGAAAGGTCAGCTCATTGCCGGGCGCTTCGAGCTCGTAGCGAAAGTCGCCACTGGCGGCATGGGGAACATTTTTCGCGCGCGGGATTTGAGCTCCGGCTCGCCAGTCGCGGTCAAGACTTGGCCGGCCATACGCAGCGCGTTCGACCCCACCACGGAGGCGCGCAAAAGAGAGCGCGCGCTCCGGCGCTTCGAACGGGAAGCCGCGGCGCTGGCTGCAATCGATCATCCCGCGGTCGTGCGCTACATCGCGCACGGGGTGACTGCCTCGGCTGAGCCGTTCTTGGTCATGCACTGGGTGGAGGGCCAAGCTCTGGCAGACAAGCTCCGTTCTTCTGGGCTCGACGTGACGGAGACGCTCGAGCTGGCAGAACGAATGCTCGCTGCGCTCGCCGTCCTGCACGCGCGAGGCGTCGTCCATCGCGATCTCAAGCCAGCGAACGTGATGCTCGAAGGGAGTCAGGCGCGCCGTGCGGTGCTCGTCGATTTTGGCATCGCGCGCGGCTCTGAAGCGGTCGTGGTCACGGGTCACGGTGCACAGCTCGGGACCCCGTGTTACATGTCTCCGGAGCAAATCCGCGACCCGCGCGCTGTCGACGGCCGCGCGGACGTGTTTGCGCTGGGTTGCATCGTGTTCGAATGCTTGACCGGAACACGCGCGTTTCAAGCCGATGATGCACTCGGCACGATCGCCCAGGTCTTGCTCGAAGGCGCGCCGGACCTGAGTGAGATTCGAGCGGATTTGCCCGCGCCGGTCGTGCGCTTTGCGATGTCGCTGCTGGCGAGCGATCGCGAACAGCGACCATTCGCCGACGCTGCACTGCTGGCGCACGTGTCACGGCTCGTGCTGGCGTGCAAAGGGCAACAGTTCGGACCGCCGAGCCCGCGCCCCGACGCGCGTGTCGGCCCGACTGGCGTCGCACGCGCCCTGCGCGAAACACTCGATGCAGACGCGGAGACGCCGAACGAAAGCGCACCCCCAGCGGCTCCAGCGCTGGGCTACCGCGCAACGGATTCGCTCACCCTCGCTGAGCCCAGCGGACCCATGATCGGGCGTGAAGCAGAGCTCGCCCAAATCCTGGCCGCGCTGGCTGAGGGCACCAGAGTCGTTCTTTTGTGGGGGCCGCCGGGGATCGGCAAGACTCGCCTCGCGCTCGAGCTCGGGCGCCTAGCCAGTGGTTACGAGTCACTTCTGTGCGTCGATCTATCTTCGGCACGGGACCAACCCGCGGCCTGGCGCTTACTCGCCGGCAGCGTCGGCGCGGGCCTGTTGAGGGGCGAAACGGTCGCGCTTGCGGTCGGACGGGCGATCGCGGCCGCTGGCCGGGCGCTCGCGCTGCTCGATGGCGCTGACGCATTGCTGCCCGATCTGGCCGCCTGGATCGCACACTGGCGACAGCATTCGCCGCGGCTCACGCTGATCGTCACGTCGCGCGCGCGGCTGCCCATCGCGGGCGCCTTGACGCTCGAGCTCGGTCCGCTGGCCACGTTCAGCGAGCGCGAGCTAGAGGCGAGCTCGCCCGCAGCACCGCTGTCAGCATCACCCTCCGCGCAACTGTTCCTGAGGCATGCCGCGCGGGTCGGCGCGCGCTTCGCGCGCAGCGAACCGCCGCTCGCGATCGTCGAGCGCATCGTTCGCGAGCTGGACGGCATTCCACTGGCGATCGAGCTTGCCGCTGCGCGCGTCCCGTCGTTGGGCGTCGAGGGGGTGCTTGCCCTCTGCACGCGACCGCTGGAGCTCTTGGTTGCTCCGGAGCAACGTGCAACCTTGGAACAGAGTAGCCTGCACGCTGCTCTGCGCAGTGCCTGGGCTTCGTTGAGTGCCAACGAGCGAACGGTGCTCGGCGCGTGTGCCGTGTTCTGCGGAAGCTTCAGCGCCGAGGCCGCGGCCGCGCTCGTCTCACCCGCGGAAGCCCGCGATTTTTCGCCGATCCTGGAGGGTCTGCGTGAAAAATCGTTGCTGCGCGTGAGTGCTGCGGGCTTTTCCCTGTTTTCCGTCGTGCGCGAATTCGTGCTCTCGGAGCTGGCTCGGAGCGGCGAGCTCGAGGCCGCGCGGGTGCGGCACGCGGCCTACGCCGGCCGCCGCGCCGCCCTGCTCGAGCGGCTGGTGGGCGAGCGGGAGCTCGCGTTCACGCGACGCTTGGAAGCCGAGTCCGACGACCTGATCGCCGCCGTCGAGTGCGCGCTGAACCCGAGAACACACGATCTAGCGCTGGCTTTGAGCATCCTCAGCGCGCTCGAACCCGTGATCGTCGCGCGCGGTCCGTTACCCGCGTTTCTGGACCTGATCGACCGAACCCTCGCAGCGGCCGAACCGTTCGCGGAGCGCGCGCCGATCACCCCGATCGCTCGCTTGCTGTTACTCCGCGCGCGGCTCAGGGCAACCAGTGGGCGCTTCCAGGAAGCGAACGACGATCTGCGCGCTGCCGAGCGGCTCGCAGAAGCATCGTCCGATTCAGGGCTCGCGGGCTCGATTTGCTTGGAACGCGGCCTGATTCACCACTTTCAGCGCGAGCTTTCGCCCGCCCGCCGCTGTTATGAGCGCGCGCTTTCGCTGCTGCGTCCAACTTTCGACGGGCTCTTGCTCGGCCGTTGCTACGGCAACCTGGGTGCCGTATTCCACGATGATGGCAAGTTGATCGAGGCTGCAGCGTACTATTGGAAGGCCATCCAATCACTCGAGGCAGCCGGCGACGTGCGCGTGCTGGCGAACTTTCTGGGCAACCTGGCGCTGCTCGAGCAAGAGCTCGGCGCGCACCCTTCCGCGCGGCGTCGCTACGAAAAGGCGATCGCGCTGCTCCGGACGGTCGACGATCGCCGGCTGCGTGCCATCATCGTGGGCAACCTCGGCAGCTTGGAAGCGGAGCTAGGCGACTGGCAGAGCGCTCGTGGCTGCCACGAGCGGGCCCTCGAGCTGCTGCGCCCACTCGACGACCCGCGTTCGCTGGCCTTGTGCCAGGCCCGTCTGGGCGCGGCCTTGGCCATGCTCGGGCTGCTGAAACCCGCTGCAGAGGAGCTGGAGCAAGCGCAACGTCGAGCCTCGGCCGACGACCGGCTGCTGCTCGAAATAGTGCGACTTCAGCGCGCCTTTCTGCAGCTCGGCGCGGCTCGCGCGGCGCGGCTCGCAGGCGATCGGAGCACGGCAATCTCCCTGCTGCAGCGGGCCGAGGCGGATTGCCGTCGGGCGGAGCGACAACGCAGCGACGGACGCAGCCTGTCGCTGCTCTCGGACGACATCCGTACTGCACTGCGCAGCATCGCGCCGCTATTGCTCAGCCTGCGAGCAGAGCTCGGCGAGACGCCGCGCTAGATCGAATAGCTCTGGACGAAGACCTTGGCGTCGACCACGTCGACCGCGACCGGATCGCCGGGTTCGACGTGCAGCGCTTCCAGATCGCCCTTGGACATCAAAACGACGACGCTTTCACCGGAGGGCAGCGAAACGTAGACTTTGACGTAGCCGCCCACGCGCGTCAGACGCTCGATTTTTCCCAGATCGATGGGGTTGTCGCCATTCGGCCGACGCACACGCATGTTGTGCGGGCGGACGAAGGCCTGCACCGGGGTGCCTTCGCTCGCGCCAGCCGGAGCGCGGACCGACTGCGTGCCCACCTTGGCGTTGCCGTCGCTGACGCGGCTCTTGAGTACGTTCGCGCCGCCGAGGAAGGAAGCGACGAACTCGTCAGCCGGGTGATCGTACAAATCATGTGGGCTGCCCGCCTGAGCAACGCGGCCCTTGTTCAAGAGCACGACGTGCTGGGACAACTCGAGCGCTTCCTCTTGATCGTGGGTGACCAAGATGGTCGTGATGCCGGTCTGCTCGTGGAGCGAGATCAGCCACTCTCGCAGCTCGAGTCGAACTTGGGTATCGAGCGCGCCGAACGGCTCGTCGAGCAAGAGCACTTTGGGCTCGATGGCGAGCGCGCGCGCCAAAGCCACGCGCTGACGCTGACCACCCGAGAGTTGGGCCGGGAAACGCGAGCCGTACTCCGGCAGCTGCACCAGGGCGAGCAACTCTGCGACGCGCTTTTGTACCTGCTCTTTGGGCAGACGCCTGATTTTCATGCCGAACGCGATGTTTTCGGCGACCGTCATGTGGCGGAA